>Ga0181518_10004357_pt1 | contig 12664 bp, 10 predicted proteins | sample PEATcosm2014_Bin_28_FD_119751 | JGI IMG/M metagenome (GOLD analysis project Ga0181518, IMG submission 119751) | Peatland microbial communities from MTU Mesocosm Facility, Houghton, MI, USA - PEATcosm2014_Bin01_60_metaG | ecosystem: Environmental > Terrestrial > Soil > Wetlands > Peat | place... | reverse complement strand
CTTTGGAAACACTATCGCCCAGTAATCGCATGATTCCAATCCACTTACGCCTAAAGAATCTACTTTGAATACTTTGGCTCTAATCGAATTGGAATGAACGCATTACAAGCAAATCGCCCATAGGGGGGAGGGGGGTGGGTTGGGCGAATAGAAAACGAAAAACCAGACAACAACTCTCGATCGGGAGCCAGATTGCATCGCCTCGCGCTCTAGCTCGATTCAGCCTGGTTTTTGAGCTTCTTCAGAAGCCACGCCATGTTTTTGCCCAGCGTCTTCATTGTCTGAATGCCTTCTTCATCCTTCTCGACATCGCCGATCTCGCGGCCAATGCCGATGTTCCAGTACGACGAGCCGGGCACGATCATCTCGCTGATGAAAAAGAAGTGGTTCAAGGCGTCGAAGGCATGGATCGCTCCCGCTCTGCGCACCGCGACGACGGCTGCGCCAACCTTGCGCCGGAAGATTCCTCCGTTCGCCTTGGAAACCAGACAGGCGCGGTCCATCAACGCCTTGATCTCCGGAGAGATGTCCGCCACATACGTCGGCGAACCGAGCAGGATGCCGTCCGCCTCCTCCATTTTCTGGATGTAGGCGTTTCCCATGTCGCCGGTCTGCGAACAGCGGCGGTCCTTCTTGGTGGAGCACTTGCGGCAGGCCAGGCAGCCGTGAATCTTGGCCCCGCTCAGTTGGATGAGTTCGGTCTCGGTCCCCTCGGCCTCCAGCTCCTTGAGAACGGTTCGAAGCAGGATGGCCGTGTTTCCGTTTTTTCTCGCGCTGCCGTTGAACGCAACAACCTTCGTCCGAGTTCCGTGCATGATGGCCGTCTCCCTTGCTTGCCATCAGGCTAGTGGCCGGATGGCTGCAGTTCCGTAGATTTCATTTTGCTCCTTTGGCGGCATCGATTGCGAAACGGGTGCCCTTCAATCTCGCGCAGATGGGATTTGATGTATCTTGAGCAAGCTATAATGGGGCCGTCTATCCCTTCACTCACGAGGCAATCTTGAAAACTTCGATGCTGCTTCGCACATTTGGCTATCTCTGTGTGACTGGATGTTCTTTGGCCCACACCTGCGTTGCTCAATCATTGAGGAACAGCGGCGCGTCCCCTGTTCTCGCCGCCGCCAAGAAGGAGATCGACCGCGACTTTGCAGAACTCAAGAAGCAGCCCGTCGCTCCTTACTATCTCAGCTACGAAATCATCGACTCGAATGTGGCCGCAGTCACCTCCACCTTTGGAGCCCTTGTAGACAGCAATTCCAGCCACCGCCGCGTTGCGCATGTCGCAGTCCGCGTCGGCGACTACGCGCTGGACAACACCCACCAGGTGCGCGGCGCTCGCGGGATGGACGTTGTGAGTGGCAACTCCATCGTCACCCTTCCCGTCGACGACGATCCGTTGCCCATTCGCTCCGCGCTGTGGCTGGAGACCGACCGGCGGTTCAAGCGTGCGCTCACCCAGTTCGCCGCCGTGCAAACCAACAATCAGGTCACCATCGAGCAGGAGGACAAGTCCGACGACTTCTCCCACGAGAAGCCCGAACAGTCCATCGAACCCATCCCCGCGATGCAGGTCGATCGCAAGCTGTGGGAGGAGAAGACGCGCAAGTACACAGCGCCGTTCCACCGCTACGGCGACATCTTCAACGCCACGGCCACCTTCACGGCCGATCAGGAGACGCGCTGGTTTGTCTCTAGCGACGGCTCCGCAATTCAGACCACGACCACCTTCTATCAGCTCTTCATCGAGGCCGCCTCCAAGGCAGCCGATGGAATGGAGCTTCCGCGTTACGAATCCTTCGCCGCGCTCTCGCCCCAGGGACTGCCCGACGACGCGACCGTGTTGAAGGCGGTCGACAAGATGATCGCAGACCTCAAAGCTCTGCGCGACGCGCCCATCGTCGATCCCTACACCGGCCCGGCGATTCTCTCCGGCCGTGCCTCAGCCGTCTTCTTCCACGAAGTCTTCGGCCATCGCATCGAGGGCCAGCGTCAGAAGAGCGAAACCGAAGGCCAGACCTTCAAGAAGATGATCGGCCAGCCAGTTCTTCCTGCCTTCCTCTCCGTCGACTTCGACCCCACGCTCAAGCAATACGGCGGCGTGGATCTGATCGGCTCATACGCCTTCGACGATGAAGGCGTAAGAGCGCGGCCCGTGGTCGCGGTCAAGGACGGCGTTCTGCAGAACTTTCTGATGGGCCGCTCGCCCATCGAGGGCTTTCCCAACTCCAACAGCCACGGTCGCGCGCAGGCCGGACTGCAGCCCGTAGCGCGTCAGTCGAACCTCGTCATCGTCAACTCAAAGCCGGTCTCGCGCGAGCAACTCAAGCAACTCTTGATCGCGCAGATCAAGGAGCAGAACAAGCCCTTCGGCCTCTTCTTCGACGACATTCAGGGCGGATTTACCCTGACGGGTCGAACCACTCCCAACGCCTTCAACGTACTGCCGATCATGGTCTACCGCATCTATCCCGATGGCCGGGAGGAGTTGGTGCGCGGCGTGGACCTGGTCGGCACGCCACTCACCGTCTTCAGCAAGATCCTTGCCGCCGATAACGAGAAGGCTGTCTTCAACGGGATTTGCGGAGCCGAGTCCGGTTCGATTCCAGTCTCGGCCAGCGGTCCGGGAATCCTGATCTCCCAGATCGAAGTTCAGAAGAAGGCGAAGTCGCAGGAGCGACCGCCGATCCTTCCCCCACCCTTCGCGGCGGCGCCAGGAGGTGCAAAATGAAGAAGCAGGTTATTGCTCTTACCCTCTTCGTTCTCGCTTCGGCTCCGCTGGTTGCGCAGCAGGATGATGTTGAGTCCCGCGCCATGCGCGACGAGATGCAGCGCTCCATGAAGGATCTGCGCCTCGAATCGATGGAGTGTCCGTACTACATTGCATACAAGATTGTGGACAGCGATCGCATGGTCGCTCATGCCAGCCTCGGCTCGCTTACCTCCAGCGGCGAGTCGCGCAACCGCTCCCTCAGCGTCACGGTGCGCGTTGGCAGCTACGACCTCGACAACAGCAACTTCATCGGCGGCATCGGCGGAATGGCGGAGCTGATCGTCTCGCTGGGCAACAGCATCCTTCCTATCGACGACAACTACGACGAACTGCGCCGCAAGATATGGCTCGCCACCGACGCGGCCTACAAGAAAGCGGTAGAAGACCTTTCTGCAAAGAAGGCCGCGCGGTTGAACAGCAACTACGTAGAGACGGTCCCCGACTTCAGCCGGGAGCCCGCACGCCAGGAGTCGGAGACGCTGCCGCCGATCGTCGAAAAACTCAGCGATGCCGAGCGTCTGGTGCGCGACGCCTCCGCTATCTTTCTCAAGTTGCGGTCAGTCGAAACCTCCGAGGCGGAGTTCGAAGTCGACAATGGTTCGGAGCGCTTCCTCAACAGCGAAGGCACAACCTACTTCCGTCAGGTTCCCGAGGTGTACTTCCACGCCTCGGCCTCGCTGCAGAACAGCAACGGCGAAACCTTTACCGACATGGACTCCGAACACGGACGCTCGCTGAGCGGTTTTCCTAGCGAAGCGACGGTCCTTCAGAACACGCAGGAGATCGCTGATCGACTGACCGCCCGGCTGAAAGGAAAGTCGGCCAAGCGCTACAACGGCCCTGTGCTGGTGGAAGGGAAGGCGGCCGACGAGCTCTTCGCTGCTCACTTCGCCAATCAGCTCTCGGCACGGCACTCGAACTCTGGCGTCGGCTCGCTTCTCGCGTTACTTTCCGGGAATGCTTCCAGCCAGACCAGTTCGAACTCCAGTATGCTCAATAAGGTGGGTAGCCGCGTCCTTCCCGATTTTCTGACCGTAGTCGACAACCCGCAACTCTCCCAGTCGGACGGCCAACCCCTCTTCGGCAACTACAAATTCGACGAAGAGGGCGTGCCTTCGCAGGAGACTGTGTTGGTCGAGAACGGTATTCTCAAGAGGCTGCTCACTTCGCGAGCGCCCGTTCGCGGAATGCTGCAGAGCACGGGAAACATGCGCGAGTTGGGCGTGCTGCCGGGCAACCTGTTCGTCAACGCGTCGAAGTCCTCGTCCCACGAAGAACTGAGGAAGCAACTGATCGATCTGGTCACGTCGCGAGGCCTGGAATACGGCATGATTCTTCGCCGGTTCTCGGGCACTACGGCCATCGAAGCCGCTCGCGTCTACCCCGACGGCCACGAGGAGTCGGTTCGCGATGCGCGAATTTCGGATGTCTCCCCCAGCTCCTTCAAGGACATCCTGGCTGTCTCCAAGGACCGCACGGTCTATACCACACACGCGTCGGCAACTTCGCTCGTCGGGCTTTCGTCCCTCGCGAACGCCGACCTCATCACTTACATCGTGCCTGACCTGCTCTTTGAAGACATGACCGTAGAGCATACCTCGGGCGATACACCCAAACCACCCGCGATCCCCAGTCCTCTGGCTTCAAATTGAGACATCGGAATTCTGTCCAGGGCGCTCCAGCTAAAGCGGTTTACGCGGCATTCAGTGCCCATCGATTTGTCTTCTATCACGTAAGGAACGAACTCAACGATTCATATCACTTCAAATTAAGTGATTGGCAACCGAAGCCGCCGCCCTCTCGATTGCTGTTTGCCGTCAGAAAGAAATCTGTGCAGCAATCTCCACTTCCCGCTGCGTATAAACGCGCGATGTGATAGAACGTCCTAACGCCGCGCGTTTTTACCGTCTGCAATGCGTACATTATCCGGGACGATATTTGAACAGAGTCGCGAGAAGGGAATGGTCTTATGAATTCGAACGAATCAAGCAACGGAGGAATATCCCGACGCACGGCGATTGCAACCGGGTTGGCGGCGCTGGCGGTCCCTCGCTATGCGACAGGTGCTGCGGCGCAGGACGCAGGGCAGAAGCTGCGGATCGCATGCATCGGCGTGGGTGGCGTGGGGCAGGACTATGTGGCCGGATGAGGCGCCGAGGAGATTGTCGCGCTGTGCGACCTGGATCACGAGTTCTCCGCGCCCGCGTTCAAGCTCTATCCAAAGGCGCGACTATACAAGGACTTCCGGCAGATGTTTGACAGGGAAGAAAAGAACTTCGACGCGCTGATTGTCGCGACGCCGGACCACTGGCACTCTCACCTAGCGCTGGCGGGCCTTGCCATGAACAAGCACATCTACTGCGCCAAGCCGATCACACGGACGATTGCCGAGGAGCGGCGGGTGAAGGCTGCGTGTCTTCAGTCCGGGGTGACGACCAAGGCGAGCATTCAGGACTCCTGTACCTCGCCTGCCCGGGCGACGACAGAGTTGTTGATGAGCGGAGCAATCGGGCCGGTCCGCGAGGTGCACTTCTGGACCGGAACGCACAGCCCCAGCGGGTTGGCGCGACCGGTAGAGGCGCAGACGCCGCCTGCGGGGATGGACTGGGACCAGTGGTGCGGGCCGTCGCCGGCGCGTCCGTACAACAAGATTTATCACTATGGGAGCTGGCGACCGTGGTGGGACTTCGGCACGGGCAACCTAGGCGACGTCGCCTGCCACTCGCTGCATGTGTTCCACGACGAGCTGGAACTGGGCACGCCGGACTGGATTGCGGCCAACGCCTGCCAGTCCTTCTCGCTGGCGGGCGCGGTGGAGAACAGCGAGTGCTCAAGCATCGCCAACTTTGTCCAATGGCACCTGCCGGCGCGCGGCAAACACCCGGAGACGATGGCGTACTTCTACGATGGCGGCCTTCAGCCACCACGACCGTTGAGCATGCCTCTCGATATGGGGATGCCGGGGCGAGGCGTGATGTTCGTCGGCGACGAGGGCGTTCTAGTCTCCGCGTTCTATGGGGGCAGCCCATGGCTGCCCGATCACACGCTGTCGCAGCCGGGCCAGAAACTGCGAGGCCTGCCCGGCGGCCAGCTCCTGCCGGAGAGCCGGTTCAAGGACTTCAAGCAACCTGAGCCGACCCTGACGCGATGCGAGCGAGTGGACCACTACGCCGAGTGGATACGGAGCTGCAAGGCCGGCAAGAAGTCGATTACTCCGGTGGAATACGCCTGCGGACTGACGGAGTTCGCCCTGCTGGGAAGCTTGGCCGAGCGCAGATACAGCACGCCCGGAGTGCGCAGCGGAGCGGGCTATGGGCAAAACAGCCGATCGGACTCAGCCGTTGTGTGGATTCCCGCGTCCAGCGACGGCCATGTGCACTTGCCCGACGCACCTCCGGTGGCGAGCACCGCCGCGTATGCGCCGCGCTACTGGCGAACATCCAAGGTGCTGCTTTGGGACGCAAAGGCGATGCGGTTCACCAACGACGACGTTGCCAACGGCTACGTCGACATGCCCTATCGCAAGGAGTGGGACTATAAGGTGTAGGGAAGGCCTGAATCAAACCTTCGCGAAGATTGCAATCGCCGCGCCCGGCCAGTCGCCTCGCTCACGCAGGGAGTTCGTCGTCGAGCGACTGCGAAAGGACTTCGTCGCGGCGGGCAGCGCGCCAGGCCGTAAGTTTCGTCTGCAACGCGGGGTCGGTGGCCGCGAGGATCTCGACGGCGAAGAGTGCGGCGTTGGCTGCTCCGGCAGCTCCTATGGCGAAGGTGGCCACGGGAACGCCCTTGGGCATCTGGACGATCGAGAGCAGGGAATCGAAGCCCTGGAGGGCAGTTGCCGCAATAGGAACCCCGAGGACCGGGACGGTCGTCTTAGCGGCGAGCATTCCGGCGACGTGGGCGGCGCCACCCGCGCCTGCGATGATGACGCGTAGGCCGCGGGATGCGGCCGATTCTGCGTAGGCAAACATCTGATCGGGTGTGCGGTGCGCCGAGATGATGCGGGCCTCATGGGGCACGCCGAACTCGCGCAAGACGTCCACGGTTGCGCGCATTACCGCATAATCGTTGCGGCTGCCCATGAGAACTGCGACGAGAGGCCTGGTCTGCGATTTTGTCTTCATGGCAGAGATTATACGGTCCAAGCTGCCCGCGCTGTTGCGATCTGGGTTCCGGTCCGCGGACCCAGTTGCCGGCACTCCGTTCCATGGGCAATTTGCGGGAAGAGTCTCAGGGGACGGAGAAACGGTTGGCAAACGAAAGTTGCTGCTATTTCGCCATATATTCCTTTTCGTTGCCCTCCCCCCCACCCCCCCCTAGAGGTGGTAATTATATAGTTGACAAATCAAGTTGATTGCCTTAGTATAAATGCTATGAAGACACCGAAGACGCTGCAACAGGCAATCATCCACTTCTCCGATGCTGATAACTGCCTTGAATTCATGGCGATGCACCGATGGCCCGATGGAATCGTAACCTGCCCAACCTGCGGGCGCAAGGACGTTTCGTTCCTTGCGAACCAGAAGAAGTGGCAGTGCAAGAGCGCCCATGCCAAGCGCCAGTTTTCCGCGAAGGTTGGAACCATTTTTGAGGACTCCCCGCTGGGCCTTGAGAAGTGGCTCCCCTGCGTCTGGCTCATCACCAACTCCAAGAACGGCGTTAGTTCCTGCGAGATCGCCCGGTCGCTTGGCGTGACCCAAAAGACTGCATGGTTCATGCTGCACCGCATTCGTTTTGCCATGAATGAGAATCCGTTCAACATCTACAATGGCAAGCTCGGCGGGTCGGACGGCGGCGCTGTTGAGGTCGATGAATCGTTTGTTGGAGGCAAGCTCACCAACATGCATAAGGGTCGTGCGAAGAAGATGCAGGAGACCCGCGCAGCGGTTGACCCGGACGAATACTTTCAGCGGTACGCGAACAAGACTCCCGTTATGGGGATGTTCGACCGTGAATCCCGGCAAGTACGGGCTATGGTCATTCCGAATGTGAAGCGCGAGACTTTGCAAAATGAAATCCTCAAGAACATCAAATACGGCTCGAAGGTCTATACCGATTCAGCCGTGAGCTACAACCGCACCGGCTGGCACTACGTTCACGACACCGTGAATCATGCCGAGTGCTACGTTAGGGGCCAGGTTCATACCAACAGCCTCGAAAACTTCTGGAGCCTCACCAAGAGAAACCTTGCTGGCACTTATGTTGCGGTCGAGCCATTTCACTTGGATCGTTACCTCGATGAGCAGATGTTCCGTTTCAACAATCGCCTGAATATGAGTGACGCAGACCGCTTCTCCAAGGCTCTGTCACAGGTGGTAAACCGTCGTCTCACTTACGCCGAAGTCACCGGCAAGGTGGGAGGGACGGCCAACTAATCCATTCAGGAAACCGCGTGGGCGGAAGCCGAAGACTGCTTAGGCGGTCTTCCTCGCCCGCGTTTTCCCGTGCGTTCTGCTTCCATAGCACGTTCCTGTTTCTCCGCGTCCATAGCAGCTTTCACAGCGGCAGGATCAGCCTTTAGGATCGTTCCCATTGCATTGCTGAAAGTGTTGAATTCATTACTGGTTTTCTTCATCAATATATCCCCACATTCGTCATAGTATGCATCACAATCCAAAGATTGACTGTAATAACTAGCTGAACTTCATTTGGGTTAGTCGGCCCTAGTAGTAAATCAGTTGTGATAGAAATGTTATTTACTAAAGAGTCGTCTTGGAGCAAGCAAAAGAAAGGCTCCCGACCTTCTCCCGGTAACTCATGTATTTCTCCGGGTAATGGCATCCGTAGTGCATCAAATAGTGTTTTGAGGCGGTTATCAATATCTCCTCCTGATATAACTGTTTGCCCCGGAGCCTCCGGGCGCAGCATTAGGATGTCCAATTTACAAGCTACCCCCAATCCCTTCCACGACAAAGGAACGTATCCAACTCCATTCAAGATGAGCCAACTTGCGAGAGCGATTGGGGTTTTAACTCGCTGACCTTGAGGAGATGAAAGTTCCCACTCTCTGAGATTAGGGGAAACCTGCCACAAGACCATTAGTTGGTCATGGAACACTCTGCGAATATCATGCTTGTGTTGAGAACGGGTATCAGTCCTGCTCGATCCAAGTAGCAAACCGCTGTATGTAAGCCTAAATTCCAAGGTTTTCTCCGATGGCACGGAATTGTAGGGATCGGAAACAATAATTTTCTCTCTCACCGCACACCCCCATCATGCGCCTGTCTACTTGATTCGTCAACTATATATTTACCCTAGAGGTTCGCAAGGGTGTAAGCGCATTGTTATGTTAATGCTGCAGGCAAAGTATACATTCTGGATACCTTAGGCGTAAGTTGATTCGATTCATATGTTTACAGAGCACATGGGCTGCCAAAGTATTCTATGAAAACAGGTTGCGGCTAAAGTCTTCTCAACAGGCTGGATACGGCTGCTCACTCAGCCGGGAGGTCCTTGGCCCAGATGCTGGCGTTGAGGCACTCGACCACGCCATCGACGATGAGGTTGAGGCCGGCGGTGAACTTGGTGGAGTCGGCGATCTGCTTGTTGCTGACGGCGTCGGCCATGTTGATGCTGGAGCCGACGATGGAGAGTGCGGCGTCCTTCTTCTGCGCGCCGGACTTTGCGCCATAGAGAGCTTCGACGCCCTGCACCAGGCTGGGGAGAAGAGAGATGCCGCGAAAGAACAATTTAAGGAATTCCATGTGTTGCCTCCAAATGGTTATGTATTGCGGGTTGATGTTTGCGAGCACGGAATACAGAGATTCTGGCTTCGCCAGAATGACGACGCTAAAACAGCCAACCGCAAGGGCAAGGGCCAATACGGAGATTCTGGCTGCGCCAGAATGACGACGCTACAAAGCGATCAGCGTTTTCCGAGGAACAGGTCGATGGCGAGATGGGCGATGGTGAGCAGGGCGCCAAAGGCCGCGGCCATTCCTTTCAACCGTTGCACGATCTTCTCGTGCTCATGCATGCGGCCTTCCAGTTGCGCGAGGCGGCCTGGCTGACCGATGCCCATCAGCTCCTTCATCTGGCTCTTCAAAACACTCAGGTCGGAGAGGACCTGTCCCTCGAAGTCCGTCATCTTACTGCTCCTTGTGTTGCGATGTGGCTAGTGTGAAAGCCGGTGGCCCTCAGCGGCTTGTTTAGCCGACCGGCAGATTGGTGAATACGGCGCTGGAAAGGCGCGAGTAGAGAGACGGGTTGGATGCGTCGAAGATGCGGATGTAGTAGCGCTCCACCTGCGCCGAGCGCGGGATGGAGAAGCTGCGGACCGGACTGCGGAGCACCAGGTTCTGGTCCACGCCGGGGCCGAAGTCCCAGTCGCGCAGGCGCACCTCGAAGCCGCCGCCAGTTGGAGGTGCGGTTCCTGCGTCGATCTGCAATGCGGTTGTAGTGGCACTGGCCACGGTCAACTGCTGTAGGTTTGCGAGAACTGCTCCCGGCGTCGACTGCGCTGTTGGCGGCAGGAATGAATCCTGCGCGATGGCCTCGGAGAGCGTGACGCCAAGCGATTCGGCCCAGTCGTTGGCGAAGGCGATGCGGTAGGTGAGCAGCTCGGGCACGGCGTTTTCGTTAACGACTGCGACCTTGCGGACGACAACATTGATGGTCTGGCCATTGGCGATAATGCTGAGGACATCGCCGGGCCAGATGTCGGCGGATGGATTGATCGCTGCATAGCTGCCTGCGATGGCGGCGGCGCGGCTGGATGCGAAGCTGAGGACGGCCTGCGCGGCGCTCTCGCAGTCTGCGCTGGAGCGGGCGAGCGGGCGAAGGACCTTGCCCAGCCAGCGCGCGGTGCCGGGCATTCCACCGGCGGCTTCGGCGGCGACGCTGGCGGCGTCTTCGAGGCGCGCGATGGCGCGGGAGCGCAGGCGATAGAAGACGGTGACGGTCTCGCCGGCGACGGGAACGCGGCCAGCGAAGAAGGTGACTTTTCCTGTGGTGGTCATGCTGCAGTCAACGCCTTCTCCTGCGACGCCGATGAGGCGTGTCTGGGTTGCGCCACCGGGCAGCGTGCTGACGACCCATGCGGAGCCGGTTTGAGTGACGGAGCAGAAGCCCACGGAGCCGGTGAGTTCGACCGAGTCGATGGCAGCGAAGGTGCATGTTGCGGGCGAACTGGCGGATGCGCCGTCGTAGAGGACGGTGGCGGGCGTGTTGGAGGCGTTGCCGAGGTCCTGCAGGTCGAAGACGAGCTTCATCGGCGAACTGACGAGACCGCCGCCGAAGGCCTGGATGGCGCCATCGACGCGGGTGTAGTAGGTCTGGAGGACACGCTGCATCTCCGGGCTGTGCAGCCGGATGCGGAGAGTGTAGGCGTGGCCGGAGAGGAGCGTGCAGGTGGTGCCGACCTCCGCGCCGTTGACGAAGGGCGTGATGACGGTGGAACCATTGCTCTGGCGGACGTTGTATCCGGCGAAGCAGTTGGCGCGCTGGACGGCGCCGGAGTAGAGGCCGCAGAGGACGCCGTCGGAGGGCGAGGCGAGCTGGACGTTGCCCGCCTCGACGACGAGCGAGCCTCCCATCTCGACCTGGTCGATGGCGGCGAGGGTGGTCTGGCCGTCGTAGCCGTTGCCGCCGGAGAGGATGAGGCCCGCGCCGCCGAGGGAGAGATGCGAGCCGGGATCGGTGACATTCCAGAGCTGCGTGTTGAAGGTGGACTGGTTGAAGCTTTCGGACAACAGTGTGGGCTTTGCGATGTGGAACGGAGCATCCGATAGCGTGAAGAGCGTGGTTGTGCCATCGCCGGCGAAGAGCTCGGAGACGTAGGCTGTGGGCTCGATTGCACCGCTGAGAGTGACGTCGTTGGCCAGCTCCTTGACCATCGAGGTCTTCAGTGCGGCCACCTGGAGGGTCCCGTCGCCCTGGCCAGCATCGAAGTCGAGCGAGTGAGTGACGGAGCCGACCGGGTTCATGCTGAGTGCGCCGTTGAGCACGCGATACGCGGCGTAGGTGGAACCCGCGATGCTGCCTGCGTTAGCGGACCAGGGCTGCGAGGGCTGGGGCGTGAAGACGCCGATGGGATTGCCGCGCTGCACCTGCGATGTGGTGAGCAGACCGGCGGCCGTGCGCGCGGTGAGGGTCTGGAGGAGCGATCCGGCGGGCACGGTGAAGCCGTCGGCGGTGAGAGTGAGGGACTGCTTGTCGAGCAGCCACTCGTCGCTGATGGCGGTGAAGGCGACGCGATAGACCGGGCCGGCGAGGCCGACGCCGATGTAGACAGGGACCGGCTCGGTGGCGAGGTATCCGGTGAAGAGCGCGGCGCCACTCACGGCCGTGACCACGACGCGCGCGCGGCGGACGGGCACGGGCAGCGCGGCGGATGCGCCGGGATTGGCTGGAGAGCCTACCTCCAGCATCCCGGTGCATCGCGAGGGCGTGTTCAGGACGCGCTCGATGGTGGGAGGCGCATCCGCGCAGAGGGACGCGCTGTAGTCGATGGCGCCGTTGCCGTCGAGATTGTCGATGGTGAGGATCACGAGGCCACCACCGTTCCGAGCTTGGGCAGCCCACGCTGTTCTCGCACCTCATCCACGGTCAGCACGCCGGCCTTCAGAAGCTCGGTCTGGATCTGCAGCTCCTCCATCTCGTCGCGTGCCTCAAGGTCGTTGAAGGTGAACTCGAACTCGCGCCAGCCGAGCTTTTTGGCGAACAAGTCGCGCGTGATGTGCTCGGCGAGCAGCCTGGCGACGGGAACGACGGCGCTCTGGAAGGCCTCGTCGGCCATCTCGCCCGCGGTGGATTTGTTGACGTCGGCCTGAAGACCGAGCAGCATGGGCGGCAGTTCGAAGGCGTTGGCGACCATGCGCAGCAGAAACTCCTGCCACTGGATGCGCAGGTCGGCGTCGGTGCCGCCGGCGAAGCGAAGGACCTCGGGCTTCTGCT
>Ga0181518_10004356_pt1 | contig 12664 bp, 8 predicted proteins | sample PEATcosm2014_Bin_28_FD_119751 | JGI IMG/M metagenome (GOLD analysis project Ga0181518, IMG submission 119751) | Peatland microbial communities from MTU Mesocosm Facility, Houghton, MI, USA - PEATcosm2014_Bin01_60_metaG | ecosystem: Environmental > Terrestrial > Soil > Wetlands > Peat | place... | reverse complement strand
GGTTTCCCGATCAGTCGAAAGGCGTGGGTATTTCGTGGCAAGGGTGGGCAGTTTCCAATTCGGCTGGTTTTCAAATTGGCGCAAAGAAACAGGCGTCCTGCCTGGGTCAAAAGTGTGGGGCAAGCCGGAAACGGGTTTAAGGGAAAGCGAAGCGAGGTCGGCGGTTTGGTGGATGAATCGGGCGATGGTTTCTGGCACCATGCGGTGCTCCTGGGCGCGGGCACGGCGTTCAATCAGCATTTCCAGATTCAACTTCCGTGTCGCGAGTCCCTCCAGCGCGTTTTGGCAGATGGCGCGAAAGTGTCCTTCGTCCACGTCTCGAAGCAGACGGTCCTCCAAGTCGGCGTCACCCAACCGGCCTGCGTAATAGTCGCGCAGCACGCGATCAATATGGGCGGCGGGCAAGATTTCACCAACGACGTTAAAAACCGCGTCGTCATCAAGAGCGTTGCGGATTTCCTGCAACTTCTCCAGGAGCCGTTGGAGAACGCGGCCTTCGATGGTGTTGGTGGCAACGAAATTGAAGATCAAGCAGTCCTTCAATTGGCCGTAGCGGTGAATGCGGCCCATACGTTGCTCAAGCCTGTTCGGATTCCACGGGATGTCGTAGTTGAACAGGATGTTGCAACATTGGAGATTGATGCCTTCCCCGGCAGCCTCGGTAGCGGCAAGAATCTGAATTGCTCCATCTTTGAATTGCTGCTCAGTATATATGCGGGTATTCGGTTCTTCGCGTGAGCCTGGCTTCATGCCGCCGTGGATGCATCCCACCTGAAAGCCCCAATCTTTTAAGCGGGTCAGGAGGTAATCGAGGGTGTCCTTATACTCCGTAAAAATCAGCAACCGCTTTTGCGGTTGATCAAAAAACCCTTCTTTTTGGAGCAAATCCTTGAGGCGCGACAACTTGGCTTCGGCGCAAGAATCTTCGACCGTTTTGGCCTGGATTGCCAATTCCTTCAATTCCCTGATTTCGTCGCGGACTTCCTCCGCACTGCCAGCAAGGGTGACAGCTTCCAGCATTCGTTCAAAGTAATCACGGTCCTTCTCCTCCATTTCCTCAAGGTCTTCTGGTTCGGGCAAATCAGGTGGGGCCAATCGAACCAGGTCTTGGGCGGCTTTAAGGCCATCTTCCAGCCGTTTCGCCCGATTCTCCAAGGAATGGCGGAGCGCATAGACGCTGGAGGCGAGACGGCGTTGGTAAAGGGTCATCAAAAAGCCGACTGCGCGGGCACGCGGATCGTCTTCCTGCGCTGCGGCCTTTGCGCTCTGTTCTTTGACAAATCTGGTGACGGCCCGATAAAGCTCAAACTCCGCGCCGTCAATGGTGAAATCGACCGTGTGAGGAATGCGCTTGGTGAAGATTTTCCGGGCAACCCATTTTCCGTCCGGCTGGCGTTCGGGGAAGTAAACCATCGCCTCCTTCGTTCGGCGCAGGTAAAAGGGGGCGCACTGCTGCTTCATTGCTTCACGAATGGATTTCACGTCGGCGTAAGCATCCGAGTCGAGCAATTGAAGAAAAAGGCTGAAATTTGCAGGGATGCCTTTGTGCGGGGTGGCCGTGAGCAAAAGGAAATGGTCCGTGCTGTCACGCAAAAGCTCTCCCAAGGCATAGCGGGCTGTCTTGCGTGACGGTGGCGTCCACGACATATGGTGTGCCTCGTCCACGATCACCAAATCCCAGTGCGCTTGCTTCAAGCCGGGGAGGATTTCGAGGCGCTTTGCCAAATCAAGTGACGTGACAACTTGCTTCTGCTCCATCCATTGATTCAGGCCGAATTGGTCGCGGATGTCGCCGCCCTTCACAACGATAAACTTTTCGTCGAATTTTTCCTTCAACTCGCGTTGCCATTGGAAAGTGAGGTTTGAAGGGCAAACAATGAGGATGCGCTCGGCCAGACCACGGAGCTTAAGTTCGCGGACGAGCAGCCCCGCCATGATTGTTTTTCCGGCCCCTGCGTCGTCGGCCAAAAGAAAACGGACACGGGCCAGTTTCAGGAGGTAATGGTAAACTGCTTCAAGTTGGTGGGGCAGTGGGTCAACCCGCGAAATGGACAAACCGAAATAGGGATCGAATTCATAGGCAATTCCCAGCGCGTAAGCTTGCAGACCCAAGCGAAGAAGTTCGCCGTCGCCGTCAAATGATTTGGTGGACTGGAAAATCGTGAGCGAGGAAATCTGTTGTGCTGTTATGGTGACTCTACGGAATCGATCCGTCTGCACGCCAACGAGACCGAGAACCCAAGTGTCTTTATCATTGGCCTGGACAGTCTCCACGCGCATCGGCTCGTTGAAAAGCGGGCCGGTGACGATTTGGCCTGATTGAATTCTGGCCGGGCAAGAGGAAGTGGACGGCTCGGCAGCGTTCTCCAACGGCTTCCCGGCATTGCTGCTGGCAGCATCTTTCTCCGTTGGGTGGACCCTTTGCATAGTTTTAAGCAATCGTAGGCCAATTGGTTACAGAGGCAACGCAAAAGAACTGTCCACACGGTGTCCAGTCGGCCAATTTCGTTGGCCCGAACGCGTGGGCCATTACCAGTTCGGGTTTTCGGCTGAATCCGCCGCCCGCCAGAGGTAGCGGGCGGCAAGGGTGCGGTGCGGTGCCCATCGGGAGCCGTGCTTCGCCAATTGTTCCGGCGTTGGCATCTTGCGCTTTCGGTATGCCACCTGAAAGCCCCGGCGGACCCCAAGGTCGTGAACGGGAAGGACATCCGGGCGGCCAAGATTGAAAATGAGGAACATCTCCACGGTCCAGCGGCCAATGCCCTTGATCTCGGTCAATCTGGCAACGATCTCCTCATCATTGAGGGAATCGCAGTCCTCCACGCTGGGTATCAGGCCGGCGGTGCAACGCTGGGCCAAATCAATGATGTATGCCGCCTTGGGGCGGGACAGGCCCGCCGTTCGCAAGCGGTCAACGGTTGCCTTTGCAACCTGGCCGTGGGCGGGAAAATCCTCGTCCGGGAAAAGCCCCTTGAACCGCTCAAGGATTGTCCCGGCGGCGGTGCTGTTCAACTGCTGGTGAATGATGGCGTGGGCGAGCGACTGAAAAGGCGCGAGCCGGCGCGGGCGCGTTTGGATGCGGCCGACTTTTTCGATCAATGCCGACATCACCGGGTCGGAACTCAAATGGGCGATGGCGCGTTTGCTCATGGGCGGTCATTTTATACGGGCTTTGCGTCGAGGCGAGCGGTTTGTGCTGTTGAACCGATGCTGACCATTTCGAGGATTTGCTCGAAATGGTTGGGGCTTGAATGTGCCCCCCTCGCGGGAGTAATTCAGTCCTGGCCTGGCTTGGTGGGCTGATTCTCCGGCTCAACCAGCCGGTAACTCGTATTCCGGCCACCGCCCTCCTCTTGAATGAGGATGCCCCGCTCAAGCAGGATTCTTATATCCCTCAACGCCGTATCGCCGGAACACTTGGCGAGTTTGGCGTATTTTGACGTGGAGAGCTTTCCTTCAAAGCCATCCAGCAGCCGGTTGATCACCGTGCGCTGTCTTTCATTGACTGGCGACTGGCTGTTGATGCGTTCCCATGTTTTCGCTTTTCGGAGAACGCCGGCCAGTCCTTCCTCAGCGCCCGCAACGGCACGTCCCAGACAACCCAGGAACCATTCCAGCCACGCGGTAATGTCCGTCCCAGCCTTCTGGCTGCGCTCCAATTCGAGGTAATACTGCTTTTTCTCGGCTTCGATCTGCGCGGACATGCTGTAGAACCGTTCCTTGACGCCTTCGGCCCGCGCCAGTGCCATGTCGGCGATGGCGCGGCTGATGCGCCCGTTGCCGTCTTCAAACGGATGGATGGTGACGAACCAAAAATGGGCGATGCCGGCCTTCAGCACCGGGTCAATCCCGTTCGCTGCCTCAAACCAGTCGAGGAAGACTGCCACCTCATGTTTAAGCCGATCCGCCGATGGCGCTTCAAAATGAACCTTCTCGCGGCCAATCGGGCCGGACACAACCTGCATCGGCCCGATGCTGGCCGGTCGCCACGCGCCAACCTTGATTCGCCGCATACCGCTTCGTCCCGTGGGGAACAATGAGGCGTGCCAGCCAAACAACCTTTCAGCGGTCAGAGGCTGGGCGTATTTTTGGGTGGCATCCAGCATCATCTCCACCACGCCTTCCACGTCGCGGCTGGCCTGCACGCTGCGGCCAAAATCAAGACCCAGCCGCCGGGCGATGGAAGACCGGACCTGATCGGTATCCAGATGTGCCCCCTCAATCGCGCTCGATTTGATGACATCGGAAGTCAGGGTGGTCAGGGTGGCTTCGGCGCGAAGTCGAAAGCCGATGCCTTCCATGCGTCCAAGAAGACGCCCTTGGCGGTGGCGGACATCCGCCAGCAGGGGCAGCAGCCTGGCGTCATCCCACCTTAAGTTCGGCCAGTCCGGGTTTTCGTGGATGTAGCTCATGGTTTTATTCTCCGCTTGGGTTGCGGTGATTGCAACAACTATTCACCGCAAATAATGCGGCGAATGATGCCCTTATTCACCGCATTTCTTGAATTGTGCCTTTGTATCCCTTTGTATCCCGCTCCAGGCCGCCGCCTCACCGTCCAAACCGGTTATCCTGAGAACGAATCAGGTGCCGTTGTTGTATCCCGTTTTGTATCCCGCGCCTCTGAAAAAGGGGCCAAAAAGGGCCAAAACAGTCCTTTGTGTCAAGAATCTGAGTAATTGTAAGTCATTGCAGTCCAAGCACTTTCAAATGAGTCCAAGATTCCTGGCATGATTTCGAGTCAGGTGCCTTCAACCACTCAGCCACCCTTCCGCACGTTGATTATCAATGACTTATGACTCATTAAACGAAAAAGACTGGCAATTTAGCACGCCATTTTCAGACGGGCCGCATGACCAAGAGCGAAGGCCAGTCAGATTGAGCGAAAAAAAGCCATGTCTTCATCGTCATGTTCCATCGGGCGACATTTACGCACGATTCCAAGCTCCGGGCAAGCGGATTCAAAAAGATCATTCTTGGGATTGGTCAGACGTTGGAGGCGCATGGCCGGACGACCGCGGAGCGGCGGCTGATCCTCAAAGTCGCAAGGGGACGCGGCATCCGTGGAAGAAGCTGAATGCTTCCGGGCTGCCTGGCTATTGCTTCTTTGAGCGCGGGCGCGGCTTGAGCGACGGCCAGGCAACGGCGCCGTAAGCGACAACCGTGACCGTCATCGAAATCCAAAACAGCACCAATGGAATGTCCACAAACTCTGTGTTCACACCCCTATTCTGCCACATTGTCACAGATTTGCAACCAAATTGTCACACAATCGTCACATTTCGCAAATCGCCTCCGCCCCGCAGCCGCCTTCCCATCCGCCACGGTTCACCCCTTCAAGATGTGCAGGAACTGCTTCATAGCCGGGGAAAGCACCTTGGTCTTCTTGTAGATGGCCGCCAGAGGACGGTAGAGTTCCACCCCTTCAATCCTGAGTTCCGCCAGCGTTTGCTTGGCCACTTCCTGCGCGACGGTCGCCTGGGGCACGATGGAGATGCCCGCCTCGATTTCCACTGCGCGCTTGACAGTTTCAATATTGTCGAATTCCATCACCGTCTCCACCGCCACGCCGTTCTCCCTGAAAATCTTGTCAATGGCTTTGCGGGTGGGAATGTCGGGTTCGAAGCCGATGAATTTCTGCCCGGCCAATTGCGATAATTTGACCGATTTGCTTCTGGCCAGCGGATGTTGCGGATGGCAGATGACCACGAGCGCGTCCTTGCGCAACTGGACCAGCTCCAGTTTCGGGTCCTTGACCGGATAGGCCACCAGCCCCAGGTCCACCACGTTGCTCAACACATCGTCGTAAACCTGGTTGGCCCGGCGGTATTCGACATGGACATTGACGGTGGCAAAGAGCTTGAGAAATTTCTTCAGGTACGGCGGCAGGTCGTGCAGGCCGATGCTGTAAATCGTCGCCACGCGGATGGTGCCGGAAATGATGTCCTTGATCTCCTGCAGCCGGTTCTCCATCGAGTCGTAACTTTGGATGATTTGCTTGCTGTATTCGTACAGCACCTGGCCCTCGCGGGTGAGGCGGAACTTCTTCTTGCTCCGCTCGATGAGCAGCGATTTGAATTGGCGCTCCAGCGAACTGATCTGCTGGCTGACGGCGGATTGCGTCACGTTGTTGACTTGGGCCGCTTTGGTGAAACTTTCCGTTTCCGCCAAATCACAAAATACTTTCAGGCTTTCGATTTGCATTAGGCCATTGAACTCAAAAGTGAAGATAATGTCAACTAATTATGCGCCTTATTTTACGCGCCTTTGCCCCCGCCAGGGTCTCGTGGCGCAGGTTTCCAAACCTGCTGTGTCGCCAGCTTCCAAGCCGGCCCCGCCCAATTGCCGCGAGCAGGTTTGGAAACTTGCGCCACGGCAGACTTGGAAGTCTGCGGCACGCTAAACCGATGCCGGTGCGGGCGGGCCGTCCGCCGCCTCGGCCAGGGCGCTCTTGACGGCGCGGAGCAGGTCCTGGCTGGTGAAGGGCTTTTGCAGGTAGGGATCCTCCTCCTCCGCCGGGCTGGACCGGACGTAGCCGCTGCACCACAAAATCCGCGCGCGCGGGGCGATCTTGCGGATCTGATCCGTCAATTCCCGGCCGCTCATGTTGGGCATCACCAGGTCCACCAGCACCAGGTCAATGGAGTCCTTCCAGTGCGCGAACAGGTCCAGCGCCTTGGCCCCGCTGTTGGCCGTCAGCACCGTGTAGCCGAAGGAGGAGAGCACCATCTGCCCCATTGTCAACAATAAATCCTCGTCGTCCACCATCAGAATCGTCTGGCCCCCGCGCAATTCCGCCAGCGTCAGCGGCGTCTCCCTCACGATCTTGTCGTTGGCCGGCAGGTAAATCCGCACGGTCGCCCCCGCTCCGGGCGGGCTGGAAACGGCCACGCCGCCACCGTGGTTGGTGACGATGCCATAGACCCAGGCCAGCCCCAGGCCGCGATGGGGGCTGCCCTTGGTGGTGAAAAACGGCTCGAACACATGCGGCTTCACCTCCTCCGCTATCCCCGGCCCGTTGTCCGAAACCTCCACGCAGACATAATTGCCCGGACTCAATTTTGCCGCGCCTTCCTCCCTCGGCTGCGTCAATTCCAGGTTGCGCGTCTCCACCGTGACCTGGCCGTCGGCCGGGATGGCTTCCACCGCGTTTTCCAGGATTCTCACTAGAGCCTGCTGCATTTTGGCTTCGTCGAAATTGGCCGTGAAAAGTCTCCGTTCCAAGTGCCGTGAAATGGTGACCGGGTGGTCCAGGGAATTTTGCAACGCTTCCACCGTCCGCTCCAGCAAGGTGTTGAGGTTGCCGGCGGTTTGCGCCCGCGCGTCCTTTTCCTGGCGGCTGAACGAAGCCAGGTCGGCGGCCACCTCGGCCGCTTTGTCCGCCGATTTCTCGATCTCGACCAGCGAGCCGCGCCACGGGTGGTCCGCCGGCGCCTTGCTCAAGAGCAGCGAGGCGTGGCCCAGGATGCTCGTCAGCGCGTTGTTGAAATCCAGCGCCACCGACCGGGCCAGTTGCAACGCGCAATCCAGCTTCTGCCGCTGGACAAATCGGGCCTCCATCGCCGCCGGAATGACCCCGCCACCCGGCCCGCCCGCCGCCGGCGCTGCCTCTTCCGGCGCAGGCTCCTTGAGCAATTGCAGCAGGCATATTTCGTCCGGCTCCAGGCAAGTCACCTGCGCCAGAAAGTTCGCCGGAAGCCCGCTCTTGAGCCGGAACTTCAGCCGCGGCAGCGTCTCCGGCGCGGGCAATCCCAGAAATTCCTCCAGCGACTCCCGGTTCTCCGGCGACCAGATCATTCCGAGCTTGAAGTCCGGCTTTTCGATATTGGAGCCGAACGCCCGCGCCGCCGCGCGGTTGGCCCGGACCACCTGGCCGTTCTTGCGCAGCAGAAGCGCCGGCCATTCCGCCTCCTGCAACAAAAAGTCCCCTTCCCGCTGTAGCGGCGCTCTATGAGCGCCGCTGACTTCCCGATGGGGCGAAGCTGAGCCGCCTTCCGCTGTAGGCGCCGCTCCTGCCGCAACTGAGCCGCCTTCCGCGTTATGGCAGGGCGAAGCTCCCGCTGAGCCGCCCTCCTTGAAAAATTGCAACAAAACCCATTTCGTTTGCGCGGCCGGACAGATTCGCGCGTGAAAAGAAATGACCGTGCCGCTTTCCGCGCGCAACTTCACCGGCGCCGCTTCGCCCTGCGCCGGCTCCGCCAGCCATTTTTCCAATGGCGCCGCGTTTTCCGCCGCCCAGATCACCCCCAAAAGCGCGCCCTTCCGGGAAGCCGCCCCGAAAACCCGCGCCGCGGCGGGATTGGATCGAACGATTGCGCCCGCCTTGTCCACCACCAGCGCCGGCCAATCGGCATTGGTCAAGGCGAACGGCACCTCCATCGCGTCGAGAAGCGCCGTGGACTGCGCGGCGGCGGGTTCCTTTGCGCGCGTCCCGGCGGCGGTTTCAGGCGGGCCGGGGGCCGGGCCGCCGAACAACTGCAAGACGAAATAATTCCGCCCATCGCGGGAGAGCTTCGTCACGCGGGACACAAAGCGCGTTTTCTGTCCGCCGGCGCAGGTGAGCTTCATTTCGCCCGGCTTGCCCGCGGCCTCCTGGTCGGCCAGAAACCGGTCCAGCTTGACGCCGTTGAGGCCGTTGCCGTCATCCAGCAGCGCGGACAAGGAAGCGACCCCTTGGACAGCCGTTCCAAAAAGCTGGCAAGCCGCGCGATTGGCCCGGCAAATCGCGCCGCTTTCCTCCAACAGCAATGCCGGCCATCCCGCTTTTTCCAGGACAAAGTCGGTCTGTCGTCTCATCAGCCCCAACGAATACCCTTTTTTCCCCCTTCCCTCAATTAAAATTGATCGCCCTTGGGTGACGGGGGTGCATTTCACTTTCTTGGGTTCCCCTCTTAATCCTAATCTTAATCTCTTCTTCCCTTCACGATGGAGATTGAGAATAACACGATTAGCCTTGATGACCCTGGATTTTACCCGGTTTGACCAAACACGCTAGGGCAATTGCGGTTTGCGGATTGCGGACCCGCCTTCGCCTTGCGGCTGCGGCGCGACAAGTGCAAGCAAAATGAACCAAACTATGGGTGACCTTTCTGTCACGTATCCACCAGTGTGATGACGAGGCTTTTCCCCAAGACGTTTGCCACGCGCTCGATAGTGGAAAGGCTCACGGCTTCGGCATGATTTTCCAGCCGCGAGATGGCGGGCTTTTTCCTTTTGGTGCGTTGGGCCAGGTCTCCTTGCGTGATGCCCGCCTGCTCGCGGGCTTGCCGCAGGAGAACGCCCGCCTTGAATTCCTGGTAGCCGCTCTCAAAATTTTCAGCGAACTTCTTGTCGTTGCGTTTACGCCGGCTGACGTATCTGTCGAGGTCGTCTTTCATCGCTTTGTTTTCCGGGTCAGGTAATCGCGCTTCCGTTGTCCGGCAAGTGCCATTTCCCGGCTGGGTGTTTTCTTTGTCTTCTTCGCAAATCCGTTGGTCAAAATAATCAAGTTGTCCGCGTCCCAGAAGCCCGCCAGCCGAAACAATTGAATTTCGCCCATCCCCTTGATGTTAACGCACTTGTCAACACGCCGTCAAGGCTGGCGCTCGCTACGAACTTCTGCTTCGCGATGGATTCCCCATTATTTCAGAAGGCCCAGTTCGGTCGCGGCGGCTTTCTCTTCCTTCAATTCGTCCACGCTGGCCATGATCCTGGCGCGGCTGTAATCATTGAGATCCAGCCCCGGCACTATTTGCAGCGCGTCGCCATCGCTGCGGACGGGGAAGGAACAGATCAGGCCCTTTTCGATCCCGTAGCTGCCGTCCGAACAAACACAGACGCTGTGCCAGTCCCAGGCCGGCGAGGGACTAATGAAGGATTTGATGGTGTCAATGGCGGCGTTGGCCCCACTGGCCGCGCTGCTGAATTTGCGCGCGTTTAACACGGCGGTGCCGCGCTGCGCCACGGTGCCGACAAATGCCGTCCGGAGCCAATTCTCGTCCTTGATGACATCGGTCACCATCTCGCCGTAAATTTTGGCGTGATAAAAATCCGGGAACATGGTCGGGCTGTGATTGCCCCAGACGGCCAGGTTGGAAACCGCGCCGACGCCGGCGCCCGACTTGATCGCCAGTTGCGCCTTGGCCCGGTTCTCGTCCAGCCGCGTCATCGCCATCCAGCGGTCCCGCGGGATTTCCGGCGCGCTGTTCATGCCGATCAGGCAGTTGGTGTTGCAAGGATTGCCCACGACGAGGATGCGCACATCCGTGGCCGCGTTCTCCTGCAAAGCACGGCCCTGCACGGTGAATATCTTCCCGTTGATGGCCAGCAAGTCCTTCCGTTCCATCCCCGGCTTGCGCGGCACACTGCCGATCAGCAACGCCCAGTTGACCCCCCGGAATCCCTCCGCCGGATCGGCCGTCGCCGTCACCTTCTGCAGCACGGGCGAATCGCAATCCTCCAATTCCAGGACCACCCCGTACAGGACCGGCACCGCCGGCTCAATATCAATCAAGTGCAGGACCATCGGTTGGTCCCTGCCAAAAACTTCGCCTGATGCGAGCCGGAAGAGAATGGCATAGCCGATGGCCCCGGCCGCGCCGGTGACCGCCACATGGATGGGATTCTTTTGATTCATCTGCGTTCAAAGTGTTTAATGCGCGGCATCTGTGACACTTAAGCTGCCAAACGAAAAGCCCTGTTTTGCCCCAACGCCTTATTTATTATTCCCGCCCAGCAGAGCCTTGAGTTCGCGCCTTTCGGAGTCCGAAAGGCTCCGGCCTTCCAGGTAATGGGCGAACATCGGCACAATTGCGCCGTCAAACACCCTGTCCAGAAACGTCTGGCACTCCGCCCGGACGCAATCGTCCTGTTTGGCAAGGGGCCGGTAAAGGTAGGCGCGGCCTTGCCGCTGGGAACGGAGCGCGCGCTTCTTGACCAGGCGCGCCAGCAGCGTGCGGATGGTTTTGGGATGCCATACCCGCACGGCGGAGAGCCTGGCAATGACCTCGCGGGCCGGAAGCGGGGATTCGGCCCAAATCACTTTCATGATCTGCCACTCTGCAGGAGAGATTCGTGGATTCTTTTTCATTAGTTTTCTTTCAACTGTTTAAAACTACGAGACCGCAACTGCTCTGGGTTGTAAGTTAAGCCTCAAAACCCTATCATGCAAATTAAAAATGCACATAATTATCAATGCTATTCCAGTGTTCTGCGCCAGCCGTTATACGCCGTAATGCGCCAGGGTCAAGCGTTTTTTTCACTTTTTTTGTTGTCTTTTTTGTGACGGCATTGAAAATTACGATTGTGGGCAGGCAGAGATCAGACTTGCCTATTTCCCATCACGGTGTATAATGCAACGTGATGCAAATGTTCAGCAAGAGGAATGTTGTTGCGGCGGCTCTCCTGGCGATGGCTTACGCGGCCTGCTCTCCGGGAGATCCCACCGCCAATGCCGGAAGTTCAACCCCCAGCCAAACCACCATGATCCCAGTGCGCTTTTTGGATGAAAAAGGACGGCCCGGCCCGCTGACCCCCACGCCCAGGGTCGTGAAAACGGACGCCGAGTGGAAGAAACAACTGACCACCAACGAGTATGCCATCGCGCGCGGCAAGGGCACCGAACCCGCCTTCTGCGGCGCTTTCTTCGACAATCACAAGCCGGGCGTTTATGAGTGCGTTTGTTGCGGGCTGCCGTTGTTCACCTCCGAGACCAAGTTCGATTCCGGCACCGGCTGGCCCAGTTTCTTCCAGCCCTTTGCGAAGGAAAACGTCGTCACCCATCCGGACAACAGCCTCGGCATGCAGCGCACGGAAGTCCTCTGCGCCCTCTGCGGCGCGCATCTGGGCCATGTTTTCCAGGATGGCCCGCGTCCGACCGGCCTTCGTTTCTGCATGAACTCCGCCTCGCTGGTTTTCAAGGAAAACAAAAACCTCAAGGACGCCACAACGAAATAAGCCTTCAGCGCATCATCTTGCCCAGCCACCGGCCCAATTGGCCGAGGATTCCAATCGTTTCGCCGCTTTCCACACGCGCCATCTCCCGAAACCGCGTCAACAACTTCTTTCGCGCAAGTTTGCTTAAACCAACAGCGGCGGAGAATGAGAACAGAAACCAAACGCCATACACCGGCCCGAACGAGTTAAAATACCGATCCAGGAAATCCTCCCGCCGAAACAGGAGGAGGATTAGCGCGATCATCCAGAGGCCCATCGTCGGCACAAATACCAGAAGCCCGACCGTTTCGATCGTCGCGGAACCGGCCCCGGCGGTCTTCCGGCTCAATCTTTGCACCATGGCCCTCCACATCCCCACCCAGCCGGCGGCAACGGCGTCCGCCACCAGCATCACCATCGCGCCGGCAAGGAACCAGGCAAAATAAGTTCGGTCCTCGGAGTCCGCCCGCACGAAACTGCTTTGGCTGAGAAGCAACGCCACCACATCCGTCACCAACACAGCGATCAAAGGCCAAAAAAATCGCCGCCGCAACAATTCCCAGTGCGCGCCCAGGATATCCCCGACCTGCAACGGAGTGGAGCAGAGCACAAAGTCCAGCGCGCCGTTGCGGCGTTCCGCTTGCAGATGACCGCTGGCTTCGGAGGCCACGCCCAGCAGCAGTAAGAGATGATTCGCGACAACGGTGACAACCAACCAGACGAAGCGGTCCTGCCAGTCAAACTCGCACCACCC
>Ga0181518_10004354_pt1 | contig 12667 bp, 15 predicted proteins | sample PEATcosm2014_Bin_28_FD_119751 | JGI IMG/M metagenome (GOLD analysis project Ga0181518, IMG submission 119751) | Peatland microbial communities from MTU Mesocosm Facility, Houghton, MI, USA - PEATcosm2014_Bin01_60_metaG | ecosystem: Environmental > Terrestrial > Soil > Wetlands > Peat | place... | reverse complement strand
GCGCCTCGCCGCAAAGCTGGCAGACCTCCGGGTAGAGCAACCCCAGCCCCGCATTCAGCCAGCCCATAACCGAGTCGGTGAGAACACTCATTGGTCACCTCTTGGGGAGAGGAAACGTCGCCACTGCGCACCCCTGGCCTCAAAGCCTCAGGAATAGCTGGTAAGGGCGAATCCCAAGGGCCCTGGCAAGCCTGAGAAGAATTCCGACGGTCGCGGAACACTCTCCACGCTCAATTCTCCCCACGTAATTGGGGTGGATATCCGCCTTCTCGGCGAGGGCCTCTTGGCTCAATCCCGCTCGCCTGCGATACCTGAGGACCGCTTCACCAATGATTTCCCGTTCCGCTTTAGCCACTCGGGCTACGGAAGCAGAAACCGGAAAATGTCACCACACACGCCCCGTGTAGGAACCTGAATTTTGTGCTTGCAGTTTAGATGAGGAGAAGCATTATCCTCGCATGGGTAAGCAGTTCTGAACCTCGAAATGGAAGCCGAGGGAAAACGATTCTGCTTTACGTCCTCGGTGGCTACGGGGCCACTTGACCAGGTCATTCGGCCTGCTGGGCGTTGGCTATGACCGCCAATTCATTCACGCGCTTGAGGAGCATGACATGGTTCACGGCGATCCGCGTCAGCGCAATGAAGAAAACAGCCTCATGCTGCGTCCCGCCCGGCGCGCCAGGCCGATTGAGCCGCTTAAGCTGGCTCTTTAGAAGCAGGTCCAGGGGCAGCAACTTAAGGGTGTCCACCCGGCGCATCGCCCGCCACCGGTTCAGCAATTGATTCCCCGTACGGGATTCCTCGGATTGAGTTTCATTTCTATTCATGGCGCCCCAATGCAGCGATTTTAGTGCCAACCCGCAAACGCGGGTAGCTGAGGTTCAGCCCTGTCTACTCGCGGCCTTTACCCTGTGCCTTCGGGGCCTTCTTAAGCGTTTCGTCCAGGGCCGCGACGGTGCTGGGGCGCTCGATCCCTTTCCCCTCCATGAGTTCCTTGACCCTGCGCATTCCGCCAAAGCCTCTGATTCCAGTGGCAAACCGCGCACGGGCATGATAAATAGAACCGGTGTTTAGCAGAGCGAAGAAATCGGGTGCTGACCATACGCCCTCGCCCGGGCCGTTCGGGCGATTTTACTTGCAGGAACTCCTCAACCGCGGCGGCATGGCCGACATCTGGCTGGCGACCGACGAGCGTCAGAAACCCTACGCCCTCCGCCGCCTGCACGAACGCCTCCGCTTCAACTGGCTCGCCCGGCGGCGCTTTGTGCGCGGCGCCGAAATCCTTTCCAAGATCGGCGACCACGACCGCATCATCGGCTACGTCGAGCACGGCAAGATCGGGGGACATCTCTACCTGCTCATGGATTACGTGGAAGCCTCCAACCTGAAGGAGCTTTACACGCAGCACGACCCGGTACTGCTGGAAAACGTGGCGCAGATTCTCATAGACATGGCCGAGGGCCTCGAACACATGCACGACAACGGCTTCATGCACCTCGATTTCAAACCCGAGAACGTCCTCGTCACCCGCAACGCCAGCGTCCGCCTGGTTGATTTCGACCTCGCCCAGCCGATTCCCGAGAAGCCGAAGAAGGCGTCCAAAACGAACCCCGGCACGCCTGCTTACATGGCCCCCGAACAATTGCTGGGCGAACCGCTCAGCCATCGCGCCGACATTTTCTCCTACGGCGTCGCCGCCTATGAACTGCTCACCAACCAGAAGCCCTTTCCGGGCGAGACCCCGGGCGAGATTCTGGCCCGGCAGCTTGACCGCTCCAGCTTCGTCGAGCCGCGCCAGTACAATCCGGACATGCCGGCTGGTTTGCAGAAGGTGATCCTCCGCTGCCTCGAACGCGACCCCGAGCGCCGCTACCCCTTCATCGGAATGATGGTCCGCGAACTGCAGGCGGCGCTTTACGTTTAACTGACGCGCACCGGCAGGACGGAACTGAGGGGACTTTTCAAAGTCCGGCCGTGCATTACCCCACAGGCAGGTATTGAACGCGATTGACGAAGTCGGCAGGGAGACCCGCCTTGGCCAGTATCTCCAGCTCCTCGATGAATTGCCCGACTGAAAGTTCGAGTTAGGGAGCGTAGATAACGCCTGCGAAGTGGATGCCCTCTCGCTGCCGTCTGGCGGCTTCTATGAGCAAATCCTCATCCTGCGAAAAGAGCACCCGGCCTAATTCGCCAGACCGATTGAGCAACTGTGGGTCTTCCCATCGTGCTGCGCCGTCTTCTTGAGCCGTGAGCACATCCACTCCGCGTCTCCGCAGGCCGCGGGTTATGGGGCGCGGCACATGCACGTCCATGTAAAGCGCGACGCTCACCCGCCGCCGAGCCGCGCTCGCAAAGCTGCGTGGGTAAGCTGACCGGGAGCCTCGGTGCGCAACCGGCGGTGGTTTTCCAGTTGCCGCTGCATCTGCCCGTCAAGCTCACCTTTGTGATCGTGGTAGTACGACAGCGCCGCATGGATCTGAGCCAGAGAAAGATGGGGGTGCGCCGCGTGGATTTCCTCTGCGTCCCAGCCATAAGCGGCGGCGTCCATCGCGACCTCGATGACCTTTGTATTCGTGTCTGCGATCCAGGCGACTCCACGCTCGTCACGCCGAACGTGAGTAATGGGTTCGATCACTAGCATGTTTTAACTTTAATGGGCGGGAACTGAATTTGCAATGCACAAGCGGGCCGGACGGGCGAGCCCGGCGGCTTCACTTGCTTCCGGCCTCGAACGTTGCCACGATCGGGCGATGGTCAGAGCCGATGCCCCAATTGGGAAGGGTCAGCACGTAGGTTTCGTTGGTGACCCACTCGCGCGCCAGGCCGGGGCTGATGAGGATGTAATCAATGCGCGAGTAGCTGTCCTCTTTGGCGTAATAATGGGTCCAGGTGACGTTGCGCGGCTCCCGGGCGCGGTTCGTGCTGGGGGCGTCGTCGCCGTTGCGCTCGGCGGGGCGCGTATCCACGAGCTTGCGCTTGCCCCGGCCAATGACCGCCTTGGTGGAAGGGGAATCTTTGGTGTCGTTGAGGTCGCCGAGGACGACGAGGCGGGCGTTGGGGTTGGCGGCGAGGCGGGCGTCAAACTTCTCGCGCAGCAGCTTGGCTTCTTCGAGGCGCAACTCGGCTTGGTCGGCCTCGGGGACAGGGCGCCTGGACTTGAGGTGGGCGGTGATGAGGGTGAAGGAGCAGTTTGGGTTGACCCGGACATCTACCTCGGCAAACCCGCGGCTGACGCGGAAGCGGCGTCCGCTGAGGAGGAAACTGTCGTCCGTCTGCGGGCGGCGGGCAGTGAAGGGGAATTTGCTCAGGATGGCGACGTGGATGTTGGTGTCGAAGCCGGCGACGTGTTCCCAATAGGGAAGGTCAAGCCCTTCGGCTTTGAGGGAGTCGCGCAGTTCCAGCAGGGCGTTGGTGCCGCCCATCTCCTGCAAGGCGAGCACGTCGGGTTTGAGGGCGCGGATGCTCTCGCGGACTTTGGCTTTCGCCTCGGCGGACTTGGCGGAGCGGGTCTGGGTGGGTTCAGCGAGGTAGCTTTCCACGTTGTAGGTGGCGACGCGGAAGGTTTCCGCGCCGGCGAACCGGGCGCACAGCAGCAGAGCGAGCAGGATGATGACCGGACGGGAGAGGCGCGCAGGCAAACTCATAGGGGTGGTAATAAGCGGCGGCGCCTGGCGAGTCAACGGGGTTTTAGGGTGGGCGGCGGGGGGAAGGCGGGGGGCGCTGAATGCAGTCCTTTCCAAATCCGAAATCCGAAGGCCGAAATCCGAAATCCGAAGTAGTGCTGTATGGGGAGCAAAAGCTTTTGCAAAATGGCGGTTCGCTGCTAGGTTTCGAGCATGTTCAAGCCGAGTGAGAATGGATCAGCCCGCTTGCGCCGCCCGGTGAGGGTCCCGGCCAAAGCGAGGCGCAAATCGCTTAACCGGGGCAACGGGTCGGCGCGGCGCAGCCGGAAGCAGACAGGGCACGCGCCGGTGGCCCTGCTTAAACTGCACGACAAGCAGAGCGAGCCGGACCACCGGGAATTGCGCATCAACAAGGTTGGCGTCCGGGGTCTGCGCTTCCCGATCCAGGTGCGGGATAAGGCGCATGCGGTGCAAAACACGGTGGCGACCATCGGCATGTTCGTGGACCTGCCGAAGGAATTCAAGGGCACGCACATGAGCCGCTTCCTCGAGGTGCTCAACGCGCACGGCAACGTAATCCACGTCGAGAACATCACCGACATTCTGTACGCGATGCAGGAGAAGTTCCGGGCCGCGACGTCGCACCTGGAGATTGAATTCCCATATTTCATGGTGAAGCGGGCGCCGGTGACGGGCAAGAAAAGCGTGATGGATTATCTGGCGCGGTTCGACGCGGCGGCGTGCCACAAGGAGATACTGTTTCTGCTGACGGTCAAGGCGAACGTGACGACGCTCTGCCCCTGCTCGAAGGCGATCGCGGCTTACGGCGCCCACAACCAGCGGGGCGAAGTGACGGTCCAAATCCGGTCGCGGAAGGCGGTGTGGATTGAGGACTTGATTGCGATCATCGAAGCCTCGGCCAGCTCGGAACTTTACGCTCTGTTGAAGCGGGAGGACGAGAAAGCGGTCACGGAGCGGGCCTACGACAATCCGGTGTTCGTGGAGGACCTGGTGCGGAACGTAGCCCTGAAGCTCAACGCCCACCCGGATGTGACGTGGTATAAAGTGGAGGCCGAGAACCAGGAAAGCATCCACAACCACAACGCCTACGCTTGTATTGAAAAGGGTTGAGGGGTGAGAACCGAGGGGTGAGGGACGGGAGAGGGGAGCCGCCGCGCGCCGGCGGCAGCAAGGCGGCCAGAAAGCGGGAGGCGCATCCGCAAAGATTCTTGAAAATTGTTATGGCACTTTAGCATTCCTCTGCTAAATTCCCGCGCTCTCAAAGGGAGCGAAGGCGTTCCCGCTGAGGCAATGCAGAGTAACTATCTGACAGAATCAAGCAGTTTGAGTTGTGAGTACGAAGAAGAAGATCATCAGGAAGGCGAAGAGGCGCGCCAAGCCGCACGGCCTGGCGACCGCCGCCGCCATTCTCGGGTCCCCGACCGTGAAGGTGAAGAAAAACGGGCAAGTGAAGATCAAGGCGCAGTGGGCCAAGTATTATCGCCGTTTGCTGGAGTTGCGCGATCAACTGACCAAGCAGATGGACGGCCTGGCCAAAGAATCGGCGCAGGAAATGGCCGGCTACAGCCTCCACATGGCGGATTCCGGCACGGATAACTTCGACCGCGACTTTGCCTTGAGCCTGTTGTCGTCGGACCAGGACGCGGTTTATGAAATCGAGGAGGCGCTCAAGCGGATTGAGAAGAACACGTACGGCATCTGCGAATTGACGGGCAAGCCGATTCCCCGGAAGCGCCTGGAAGCGATTCCCTGGACGCGCTTTACGGTGGAGGCCCAAGCGCAGTTGGAGCGCGAAGGCGCTTTGCGGCAACGCCGCCTGGGGGCGCTCGGCACCGTTGATGCGGTCGGCCTAACCGAGGTTGAACCCGAAGAAGAAGAAGCGGAAGAGAAGCCCAAGGAAAAAGAATAATTATGCCCCGCGAAATCATTACCATCGAATGCACCGAAGCGCGCAAGGAAGGCAAGTCCCCTTCGCGCTACACGACGACGCGGAACAAGAAGCTCAAGACGGAGAAGCTGGAGATCAAGAAGTACAACCCGGCTTTGCGCCGCCACACCCTCCATCGCGAAATCAAATAGCCACGGCCTATGCCACGCAAAACTCGCCCCGACAAGCCGGAGAAACGCGGCGCCCGCGGACGGTCTTCCTACGGTGAAATACGCACCCCGCGCCCCAAGCCCAAGATCGACTTCACGGTTGACGCGCTCGATTTCAAGAACATCACCCTGTTGCGGCAGTTCGTGACCGACCAGGGGCGCATCCTGCCCCGGAAGTACACGGGGCTGCCGGCGCATTATCAGCGGCGGCTCAATCGCGCCATCAAACGCGCGCGGCAGATGCTGCTGATGAAGTAAAAGAAAAAGCCACGCGGAGGCGTGGCTTTCTTGGTTTAAGCTGGAGGTTTGCTCGTCTTTAAGCCGCTTCGCCGGACACCCAATCCCCGAGGTGCAGGTATTCCCTGATTTTCCTGCGTTCGTAGCGGTGTTTCAGGGGTTTCTTCGGCTGGTTATCCACTTTGCGGAAGGGATGTTTGGGATTACGAACAGCTTCACTCATAACTTCCAACGATTTGGTCATAGCTTGTTTCATTCCTTTGTTCAAGTTCAGCGATGCGTGAAGGGCACCCTCGGGCTTTCCTTGGCAAGCCCCGCTGTGCATTGATGCATTGAAATTGGCCTCTGCCGCTTCAAGCGATTCTATTATACGACCATTCCCAGGAAAGTCCATTCAAAAAAAATCCAGCACGAAGTTCCGGCTTTGGGGACCCGGCGCGCCTCTTACCGTCGGGCAAAAGCTCCCGAGCGCCATTCTTTTTCGGTCCGGCTCGCCGCCAATCGAAGGCCCGCGGCTGTGAAGGCTCTTTGGACTTGCGCAAATTCCCTTTTCAAGATGCCGGCCACGGCCAGCACGCCGCCCGCGCCCAAGCGGGCCAGGATTCGTTCCCGCTCGGCCAAAAGCAGATTCGAAACCAGGTTGGCGCAAATCAGGGAGTATTTCCTGGCGCCCCGGCGGGGCAGTTTCGCTAAGTCCTGCCGCCAAAACCAAATCTTCGCGGATACGCCATTCCGACGCGCATTGGCGCGGGCAACCCGGACAGACTGGGGATCATAATCGAAGGCGTCCACCGGGGCGTAGCCAAGCCTGGCGGCGGCAAGGGCGAGAATCCCGGACCCGGTGCCGACGTCCAAACAGGACTGAGCTTGGCCCGGCCGGCGCCGGGCCACCAGTTGGCGCAAGCAAAAAGCGGTCGTCGGGTGCCGGCCCGTGCCAAAGCTCAACCCGGGGTCGAGCACGACCACAGCCTGTCCTTTCCGCGGGCGACGCCGGCTCCAACCCGGCTTGAGCAGGAGCGCGGAACCGATCACCAGCGGTTTGAAGTGCCGTTTCCAGGACTCCGCCCAATCTTCCCGGCGGATTCTCTTCAGCGCGATCTTGCCCGGGCCGACGTCCAAACCGCTGAGGGCAATCCGTTTGAGACCCGACGCGAATTCCGCTCGCCTGCTCCGAGACCAGTCCGGCCTTTTCGGAACATAGACTGAAACGGCTGTCTGCCGGGTTTCAGCGGGGGTGTAAGAGGACACAGGCTGGCCGAAGGCGCTGCCCAGCAATTCCGCGACCGCCTCTTCCGCTTCCGGGGCGGTCGTCACGGATATCTTCCAGAGCATGGTTCGTTTCATGGTGCTCCCGCGAGCCCGCCGGGTCGGCAGGTCAGGACGGTGGCGGTGGCAGGGGCAGCTTACCCCACGATTTCGCGCCAGGGTGTGAAGTTGAGCAATTGCAACTCCGCTCTCTCCGGCAGCACCAGGACTTGGGTGAGGCTCGCATATTCGATTTCAAACGCCCCCATCCGCGCGAGCGGCCAGCGGAGCAGAATTCCCAGCAACACGCGGATGATCCCCCCGTGGCAGACAACGGCCACTGGCTGGCCAGCATGGCCGGCCAGAATTTGCCGCAGGCAAGGCTCCACCCGGTCGCGCAGGGTTTCACCGCATTCGGCATTGGCGATGCCATCGCATTCCAATTGTTCGAGCCAGGCAAAGGGGCTGATGCCAAACTTCGTCTGGATTTCGTCCCAAGTCAGCCCGGTCCAGTCTCCAAAGTCCACCTCGCGCAAGTCCGGCAGGATGATGGGTTTCGGCGCGCCGTTGGCCAGCAGGGGGGCCAGTGTCTGCTGGACGCGCTTCATCGGACTGGCGTAAATGGCGCCCAATGGCTTCCGGTGGAGATACTTTGCCAGCGCGGCAGCCTGTTCGTGGCCGCGTGGCGAAAGCTCCATGTCAATCCGACCGCCGAAGATGCCTTGATAGCGCGTTTCAATTTCCGCGTGGCGGATGAGCAACAAACGCGCGGCGGACGGCACTGCGGGCCGGGGGTTGAGAGTTGAGGGTTGAGGGTTGAGGGACGAGGCTGAAGGAATGGACGGCTTCACGGAGGTGCTCTGAGGGCGGTTACTTTACGGGCTGGTCGCTGAGCTGGCCTTTGTCGAGATAGACTGTCCGGGAGGCGCGGGCCGAGGCGTGCGGATCGTGCGTGACCATGATAATGGTTTTGCCGTGCTCCCGGTTCAGCGCCTGGAGCAAGTCCAAAATCTCGTCCCCGGCCTTGCGGTCCAGATCGCCGGTCGGCTCGTCGCATAACAGCAAGGTGGGATCGGTGACAATCGCGCGGGCGATGCCCACACGCTGTTGCTCCCCGCCGGAAAGCTGGCGCGGATAGTGTTTCGCCCGCTGCGACAGGCTCACGATCGCCAGCGCGGTGGCCACGTGCCGCTTCCGCTGGGCCCGGGACAGGTGCGTCAGCAACAGCGGCAACTCCACATTGCGCTCCGCCGTAAGCACCGGGAGCAGATTATAAAGCTGGAACACGAAACCGATATGCCGCGCCCGCCACGCTGCCAGCTTGCGGTCGGACAATTCGTCAACCCGCTCGCCGGCAATGCTCACCGAGCCGCGGGTGGGCCGGTCCAGCCCCCCGATGAGGTTCAGCAACGTGCTCTTGCCCGAACCCGACGGTCCCATCAGCGCCAGAAACTCGCCCGCCGGGACCTTGAGATGCAAGTCCTTCAGCACATGGATGTCCTCCGACCCGCGGTGAAAGACCTTCTCCACCCCCTCCACGTTCACCAGGGCATGGTTGGCCGAGTCAGTCATGCCGCTTAAAGGATTCATCGCTTTTCGGCCACCGCCGCTCCATCGGTCAGCCCCTTCGGCCAGTCCACTATGACTCGTTCCCCGGCGGCGACGCCGGCGCTGATCACGGCCTCGTCCAGACGCGTCTTGCTCACCGTCACCGCCCGGCGCTCGGCGCGTCCGCTCTGCACCACCACCACTACGTCGCGCCCGTCCTGTTGCTGGACGGCGCTCTTGGGCACGGTCACCGTGCGACCTGCCACCGGGCCGGACCCGCCGGCCTCGCGGAAGGCGACCTTCACGCTCATCTCCGGCAGGATGCGCGGGTCGAGCTTATCGAACCCGACCCGCACCTTCACCGTGGACTTCTGGCGGTCGGCGGTCGGGATGATCGCGATCACCCTGCAAGGAATCTTCCACTCCGGGTACGCGTCGAGCGTCGCCTCGACCGCCTGCCCCGCCCCAACGCGGTTGATGTAGCTTTCGTTGACATCGATCTCGATCTCCAGGGATTCCATATCCACGATGGTGCAAATGCCCGTGCGCGTGAAACCGCCTCCGGCGGATATGGGCGAGATCATCTCGCCCGGCTGGGCGTTCTTCGAGGTGACAATGCCGGAGAAGGGCGCGCGGATGATCGTGTCATCCAACTGCTGTTCCCAGTAAGCCACTTGCTTTCCGGCCACCGTCACGTCCGCCTGTTGCTGCTCCAGTCTGGCCTTGATGGCCAGGGCCGCAGCCTCGGCGTGATCGTAGTCCGCCTGCGTGGCGATCTTATTCTTCACCAGGCCGGTCTGGCGCTCCAGCTCTTGGTCCGCTTCCTTGATGCGCACCCGGGTTTCAGCGAGCGCGTTGGTCGCGGAAACCAACTGGGCTTCAGCCAGGCGCAAGCTGGTCTTGACATTCGTATCGTCGATGCGGGCGAGGATCTGCCCTTCCCGCACCTCCATCCCCTCCTCGACGAGCACTTCGGTAACCTTGCCGGTGACCTTGGACGAAACGGTGGCCTGGCGTCGGGCCGTGACGTAACCCGAGGCATTCAATACCGTCCGCTCGAGGCCGTTTCCCGTTGCCTCACGCACTAGCACGGTGTGCACCGCTATGGCTCCCGGCCGCTTCAGCCACAAGATCACGCCGACCGCCAGCGCCAAAACGACAAGGCCAATGGCCACCGGCCGGAATCGGGACGTTGACTCCGGTTCTTTGCTTCGCTCGATGCGCAAATCATCCAACGTAGGTCTTGGCGAACTCATAGATAATGGCCTTGCACAAGAAACCGCCTTTTCACCCCAGGGTCAATTGTGTAGTGCCTGCCTGGCCGGCAAAAAATTCCTGCCGCCCTCGCTTTGCCCCGCGACGCCCGGCACGAAAAGAGCCGGAACGCACGTTCCGGCTCCTGCTCTAATCGGATATCGTTCGCCGTTTGCAGCCTGGCGTTATCAGCGGTGGTGCCAACCGCGGTGGGGCGCCCATCCGCGGTACCCGTACCAACCTGGGTAGCCACACCAGCCTGGCCGGCACGCGTAATACACTGGCGCTGGGGCCACCATGACGGGCGGCGCCATGACCACTGCGGGTGGTGCTGCGCAAACCACTGGCGGCGCCATCACGACCGCCGCGGGCTGGCTGATCACCACGCCTGGCAGAGGGATTCCAATTCCGATGCCGAAACGAACACCGGCCTGAGAGGCCGAAACGGCCCCGAGTAAAACTGCCGTAATTAATAGTATTCTTTTCATACAATAGGTTAGACGGGGCGCGCCGGCCGCCGGTTCACGGGGAAGACAGATTTCTGCGCGATTTTCTTTGAATAAACCCGGAGGAATAGCGTCTAGCGCCCGCAACCAGGGCATTCGGCTCCGGCGAATTTCGTTGTGTCCTTTGCTTTGCTTTGCGGCTACATTCCGCAGCCAAAGAAATTATGAACCCGCATACCGCGCTCTGGATTTACATCGTGTTGCTCGTCATCGGCGGTTTGATTGGCTTCCTCAAGGCCAAGAGTGAGGTGTCCCTGATCATGTCGGTCGCCTTTGCGGCCGCGCTCAGTCTTTGTGCTGCGGGCGTTATCTTCCAACCTTACGTAGCGGACATTTTGCTGGCGGCGCTGCTGGTGGTCTTTGGCCTGCGCCTGGTCAAAACGAAGAAGTTCATGCCGGCAGGGCTGATGCTGGTAATCACGATCCTCGTGCTGGCTTTGCGCCATATCCGGTTCTAATTGCCTTTCGCCTCCCAAAGGTGACTCAGACTTCGCTCCCCATTTGGCAGATCCACGCACAGGTTGTCGAGACGCTGCGCTCGGGAAATCGGCTGGTGCTGGTCGCCCCGACCGGCTCCGGCAAAACCACCCAGGTCCCGCAGATGCTGCTGGAGGCCGGGCTGGCCGGGGACAAGAAAATTGTGGTGCTGCAACCCCGGCGGGTGGCGGCGCGGACGGTCGCCGCGCGGGTCGCGTGGGAACGCGGGTGCCGGCTCGGCGCGGAGGTCGGCTACCAGATTCGTTTTGATGACCAGACGAGCCTCGGCACCCGCATCAGTTATGTGACCGAAGGAATTCTGCTGCGCTGGTTGCAAGACAACCGCACCCTTTCAGGGGTGGGCGTGGTCATTTTCGATGAGTTTCACGAGCGCAACCTGTTGAGCGACGTCGCGCTGGCGCTCGTCAAGCGTTTGCAGCGAACGGAGCGCCCCGATCTGAAGATGGCCGTCATGTCGGCGACACTCGAGGCCGAGCCGGTGGCCGAGTATCTAACCGGAGAGGGGGGGACAGGCGAGACGCCGGTCCTGCTTTCTGAAGGCCAGAGCTTTCCGGTGGAGGTGCGCTATTTGAGCCGGCACGACGAGCGGCCCGTCACCGAACAGGCCGCCGACATCGTCGAGCAGATCGTGAACGCCGGCGAGCCGGGGGACATCCTCGTCTTCATGCCGGGGATGGGCGAGATCAACGCCACCATTGGCGCAGTGCGGGCCATCCGCGCCAACGAACGGCTCGCCTTGATCCCGCTGCACGGCGACTTGCCGCCCGAGCAGCAGGACCTCGCCTTCACGCCCAGTCCGCTGCGCAAGGTGGTCGTGGCCACGAATGTGGCGGAGACCTCGGTCACCATTGATGGCATTCGCCACGTGGTGGATAGCGGGCTGGCGCGGGTCGCGCGGTACGACGCCGAGCGCGGCGTCGGCACCCTCTTCATCGAGCCCATCAGCCGGGCCTCGGCCGAGCAGCGCCAGGGCCGCGCCGGACGCACCGCGCCGGGAACCTGCTACCGGCTGTGGACCGAGAGCGGCCAGTTGAACCGGCCCGAGCGCAACACCCCGGAAATCCAGCGCAGCGACCTCGCCGAGGTGGTTTTATTGCTGCATTCCCTCGGCATCAAGCGCGCCGCGGAGTTTGATTGGCTGGACAAGCCGGATGCGCAGGCCGTCGAGCGCGCCGAGCAGTTGCTGATCACGCTGGGCGCCTTGAGGGATTTACGATTTACGATTTACGATTTACGCGGTGGGGAGCGGACCGACGCGTCAATCGTCAATCGTCAATCGTCAATCGCCGCCGACCTGACGCCCATTGGCCGGCGGATGCTCAAGCTGCCGATGCATCCGCGCTACTCGCGCATGTTGGTGGAGGCGGCCAAATTCGGTTGCGTGCCCGCAGCGGCGTTGTGCGCCGCGCTGGTGAGCGGGCGCGATTTGCTGATGCGCCTAGGCCGCGACGACAAGCACATCCAGGAAGCGCGCGAGCTGTTCGAGGCAAGCCAGGAATCGGATTTCTACACGCTCATACGCGCCTATCAATTCGCGAAGAAGAGCAGTTTCAGCGTCGAGACCTGCCGCCGTTATGGCCTCCACGCGCAGACGGCGCGGCAGGTCGAGCAGACCTTCGAGCAGATCATGCAGATCGC
>Ga0181518_10004353_pt1 | contig 12669 bp, 13 predicted proteins | sample PEATcosm2014_Bin_28_FD_119751 | JGI IMG/M metagenome (GOLD analysis project Ga0181518, IMG submission 119751) | Peatland microbial communities from MTU Mesocosm Facility, Houghton, MI, USA - PEATcosm2014_Bin01_60_metaG | ecosystem: Environmental > Terrestrial > Soil > Wetlands > Peat | place... | reverse complement strand
GCTCGCCAGGCCGAACACCGAGAGGCCGGCGAGCAGCACCCCCTTGCGCCCGAAACGATCCGACAGGCTGCCCGCGGCCAGCACCGATCCGGCGAACAGCAGGTTGAACGCGTCCACGACCCACTGCAGCTGCGAGTTGGACGCGTGCAGCTCGCGCACGAGCGTCGGCAGCGCGACGTTGACGATCGTCGTATCGAGATTGATCACGAACGCCGCCAGCAGCAGCGCGACCAGGATCACCGGCTTGTTGCGTGTCATGGCTCCTCCTCGAGCGGAGCGGTCGAACAAAGGATGGTGCGAGTTCTAAAGCAGCTCGACAAGAAAATCAAGTAATAGATTCAGAAAGTCTAGTTTCTGCTAGAGTTCTTCCAGTGATGAGGTCCTACGCCGAGTACTGCGCGATCGCGAAATCGCTTGACGTGGTCGGCGACCGGTGGACGCTGTTGATCGTCCGCGAACTCGCGCTGCGCGGCGCGTGCCGATACACCGACCTGCGCAACGGGCTGCCCGGGATCGCCACCAACCTGCTCGCCGATCGGCTCCGCGAACTCGAGCACGCCGGCGTGCTCGCACGCGAGGACGCGCCACCCCCGATCGCCACCACCCTCTTTCGCCTTACCCCGCGCGGCGAGCAGCTCCGGCCGGTGCTCGATCACCTATTCCGGTGGGGGCTCCCGCTGATGACCGAGCAGAAGCCCGGCGATGCTGTCCGCAGTCACTGGCTCGTGGGGGCGCTCGAGTCGATGCTCACCGACCGCCAGCCCGACGCGCCCACCGTGACCGTCGAGCTTCACACCGGCGATCAGCCGATCGTGATCCAAACACTCAACGGCACGATCCAGACCCGGCTCGGACGAGCCGATCACCCGGACGCGACGCTCACCGGACCCCCCGCACCGATCATGGGACTCCTACTCGGACTGCTGCAACCTGCCGACGCTGAAGCAAACGGAATCGACTACCACGGCGACCCCAGCATCATCGACCGCATCCGCGCAACAACCCCCACCGCCCCGGCGCACTGAGCTACGACGAGGCGAGACGGGCGCTTCCGCGGCTTGCCGTTCTGCATCATCACGTCCTCCTGGTTCAGGGCCCACACAGCCTCCCAGGATCAGCGTGAGGAACGGGGGGGGTTCTATCCGCAATCGCAAGCGTAGACGCGTAGACGCAAACCATCTTGGCGACTGTAGGCTGCGCTCCAGCATCCCCCTGGTGCTCGGCAGTAGAGTCGCCGGGCGGCTGAGATCCGCCCGGCGACTCGAACGCCCTGAGCTCGCCTACCGGCTGTGGTGCTGGTAGAAGCTCGCGATGTTGGCGGTGTAGTTCTTCTCGCCCTCGACCTCGTGGACCGTGTGACCGGGCTTCAGGACCGGGCGAACCGAGGGACCGTCGCCCACAGGATTCTCGTAGGTCGCGACGACCTTGCCATTCTCGTCTGTTACCACGTTGAGTTTCATCGCTTTTGCTTGTCCTTTGTCCTAGACACCGTTGCTTTCGAAGTTTCCAGTGATGGTCGCGCTCGTCGGGTTCAGAAGCTCGTCGACCGCTGTGAGCTCTATCTCGTAGCTGGTCCGGGCGGCCACAAAGTCCGTGTTCCGAAACACAGACACGTTGGAGATCAGCGCGCCGATGTTCGGATCCGCTGACTGCAGCGTGAAGGCGAACGCTTCGTGGTTCGTGATGCCACCTCCCGAGTTGATCCAGAGCTGCGGGCCCGGTCCGCTTTGGGTGATGGTTGGGAACGTCGCCATGACACAACCTTCCTCCTCGCCTTCGGCGAGGCGATCGTGATTACCGTAACCGCAGCGCGCTGTAGCTTGAAGAGCATCTTGGCAGCGCTGTGATACCACCTTTAGTGGGCCGGGCGGGTGGCCCGGATCGTCCCGGGCATTTGATGCGCTGCGTCCTCATTTCCTCATCTCTCATCTACATCCGGCGCTGGTGGTCACGCCCCGGGAGAGGACATCGCGCTTGCGCTTTTTCATTGCGCCCGGGCAGCGGCGAGGACCTCCGCTCGTCCGGCGCCGTGAGGTGGAGCTGGGCGACCCTGCCGGCCTGGCCGCGCACATCTACCGAAGTCCGGCGCTGGCGGGGAGGACGGGTTTGGGGCCGTGGTGGACGGCGTTGATGATCTCGCCGCTGTCGATCCCTTCGAGGTAGCGAGGTAGATGCTGGTGATGCCCTTCTGGTTTTGGAGGGAAACCTGAAACAACGCTCACTCAAACGCTGTTCATTACGCGCAAGACGGTGAGCGTCCACCAGCGCACGTCTAGCAGAGGCTCTATCTCGGCTCTCGTGAAGAGCCGGCGCGCTCGCTCGGCGACGGTGGCGGGATCAACGCGGCCGTGCCGCTGGCCGGCTGAGCGGCATACGGCCAAAGATAGGACAGGGGTGTCTGATGCGAAGCGGCGCCGCACGAGCGACCATGAACTCGCGCAGAGAACGCGGTTGGGCTTACCGGAACGTCCGGGGGCACAAGGCGCACGGCGATGCTCCCACTGCAGCTGAGCCCTCGCCGGGAATAGCCGGGCGCTCCGGGTAAGCCCCACCGCGTCATGTGCGACCTGCGCTGCGTGGCATCACCAACAACCCAAGGGAGTTCGTCATGTTCAAACTGCGGAACGCGGTCGTCCCGACGGCTGTCGGTCTTGCCCTCGGGACGCTCACAGTGTCCGCTGGTCTCGCGGCCAGCGGGTCCACCGCCAGGGGCGGGCGCGTCAGGGTGTACGAGGTCTACGGCTCGCTGGCGCCGAATGCGCCCGGGAGCGACGTGATTACGGGCGCGATCACGGACGTCGGTTCAGATACACAGAACGTGGCTCCGAAGATCAACGAGATCACGCTCGGCAACGGGTCTTTCGAGATCGACACCTCGAAGCTGACGCCAGTGCCGCTCGTCTGGGAGCAAGGTCCATCTGAGTGCTCGTTCCATACCGGCTTCACCGGCGACGTGACGATCGTCCCGTCATCGGGCACCGGGTCATACGCGGGGATCACCGGCTCCGTCTACGTGATTGTTCACACGGTGGGCACCGCGCCACTCGCCAGCACGGGGTGCGACGAGAACCCCAACGACGCGCTGGGCGGCCTCTCCTGGGTGAAGGGCTCCGGCTCGGTGTCGTTCCACTAAGCCTAAGCCGGATTGGCCGGGGGCCGGGGGCTGATAGGGGGCCAAATGACGACGGCGCGTCCCACGCGTGGACGCGCCGCCGTCCGCGTCGCCTTCAGCGCGGGCCATGAGGTCCTCCCCATGCCCATCGCCAGCGCTCAACGTCGTCGGCGAAACCGGCGATGACAACAGCGATTAGGAGCATTCGCGGCCAGACAGCCACGCGTCCTTCGAGAGCCTGGACGCGATCGCGGACCGGCGCAAACGCGCAGGCCGGTGGCTGCGCCCCGCAACGCGTGGGCGCCACTCGGTGCGGTCGCGATCATGATCGTGGTCGTCGCAGGGACGCAGGTGGTGCTCGCGGTCGCTTTGCGCAAGGACGATCTGCGTCAGGCGCAGATCGCGATCGCCGCATCCGGACAGGCCGAGTTCGCCATGATGCACGCGCCAATCGGGCTGATTGCCGGGCAACCCGACGATCCCGGCGGCCACGCGTTGCACCTCGAGCCGGTCCCTACTTGCCTCGGTGCGCGGGCGGGGCCGGTGCTGAGGCCTGGCGGCGGAGCGCGCGGGCGAGGCGCCTGCGCGCGCTTGCGCCCAGGCGCGCGATCGGTCTCGGGTCCTCGCCAGTGCCGCTCGCGGCGAGCAGGGCCGCGCGCTCCGCGTCGTTGATCGTCTCGATCGCCGCCAGCAGCGCGGGCACCGTCATCTGTCCGGAGGCGGTGTCGAGTCCGATCAGGTTCTGCTCCGCCGCGGTTGCCGCGGCAACCAACGCGGTCGTGCGGCTCGGCGCGGTGCGCAGGGCGTAAGCGAGGCCGACGCGCTCCGCCTCGCGCAGCACGCCGGCGACGGGGCCGTTGCCGACCCCCTTCGCAACTCGCCTGCCGCGCCCGGACGGGCGGTCTGGCTGTCGTGCCGGCGCGCCGAATGGCTGGGTCGGCGTGAGCCCGGCCTCGGTTACAAAGCGGCTGGCAGCGCTCGCGGCCGCGTGGAGCACGAGCCGTTGCTGCGCGCGCGTGAACGCCACGTATGCGAGTCGGCGCTCGGCCTCGATGCCCTCGCCGGCCGCGCGCTGCTGCGCGTCGACCTCGAGCGCGCGGCGGTGCGGAAGTTGCTGCTCCTCGCAAGCGAACACGTGCACCTGGGGCCATTGGCGGCCCTTGGCGCGGTGGATCGTGGTCAGCTCGATCCCGCCGGCATCGTCGCGGATCGCGCGCAGCGCGTCGCGGCGGCTCGAGAGCAGCTCTGCGTACTCGGCGACCGTCTTGCCGGCGGCCTCCGCGTGCGCCTGTTCGAGCGCCTCGAGCTCGACCTTCTCGGTGTCGCCGAAGGCGGCCTCGTAGGCGGTGAAGTACTCGTCGAGCCCGCCGGGGCCGCGCAGGTAGGACACGAACGGGCGCGCGTCGGGGATCGCGGCGAGCGCGTCGAGGATCCGGCCCGCGTCCTGGAGCCGGAGGCGAACGCGGGCGTCTGCCGACACGGCGGCGAGGCTGGCGCTGAACGACAGGCCGGCGCGCAGGGAGCCAGCCACCCCCTCCTGGGCGCCGAGCGGGAGTCCGCGGCTGGGCGTGCGGCAGACGAGCGCCAGGTCGTTGGGCTCGGCCTGACGCGGCGCCGCGCACAGCCGCACATATGCCTCGAGCGCGCCACGGGCGCCGTGCGGCTCGAACACCGCCTCGGGAGCCGCGACCCGCACGCCCAGCTGTGCGCACGCGAGCGCCACCGTGCGCAGCAGGTTGGTCGTGCGGGCCAGCACGACGATCTGGTCACGATCGGCGGGCTGTAGCGTGCTCGCGATCTCGGCCGCTGCGTCCGCCTGGCTCGCGTGCTCGTGCAGCGCGAGCGCGTCCTCGCCGCCGGGCGGTCTGGCGGGGTCGGGCTCGATCTGCTTGGGGAAGCGGATCTCGTTGCGTTCGATCAGCCGCCTCGACGCAGCGACGACTTGCGGCGGGCAGCGGTAGTTGTGCGCCAGCGAGTGGCGCTCAAGCCCCGGATAGGCGAGATCGAGGTCGACCATCCGGCGCACGCTCGCACGTCGCCAGCCGTACAGGGTCTGGTCCTCGTCGCCGACGCAGAACAGGCAGTCCTGAGGCGCGGCGAGAATCCGCACCAGCAGCTCCTGGGCGGGCTCGATGTCCTGGTACTCGTCGACTAGCACGTCGCGAAAGCGCGCCTGCCAGCGGCGCCGCAGCTCCGCATCGCAACGCAGCGCCCTCACGGCCAGCAGCACGAGGTCGTCGAAGTCGTGGATCTGTTGCTCGGCCAGGTGGCGCTCGTAGAGCTCGTAGATGCGAGCCAGCGTCGGGCCGTTCTCGCGCCGGTCGGCCTGGCCTCGGAACTCCTCGGGCGAGGCCAGCTCGCCGAGCTTTATCGCGCCGATCGCGGCGCGCGCGTCGCTGGGGTCGATCCACTCGCCCACCTCGCGCAGCGCGGTCGCGCACAGGCGCTTCCACTGGTTGAAGGACAGCTCGCGGGGGCCGCCGCGGCGCGCGAGGCGCTCCTCGCGCAAAAGCCACCAGCCGACGCTGTGAAACGTGCGCGCCGCCACCGAGCCGACGCCCGCCGCCGCGAGCCGCTCTTGCAGCTCGACACGCGCGTCGCGGTTAAACGTCGTGCATAGGATCCGCTTGTCCGGCACGCCGCGGCGCCGCAGCTCGCGCACACGTTCGATCAGCACGGCGGTCTTGCCGCTTCCGGCCGGCGCGATCACCTGCACCACCCCCTCGCGCGCCGCGACCGCGCGCCGCTGCCAGGCGTCCAGCCTGGCCGCGTCCGGGGCGGCCGCCTCGACAGCGCTCGGCTCCGGCAGCCGCTCGCCGCCGTCTCGGAACAGCCGCATCGCCGCGTCGAGAGCCCGCTCCAGCGTGTACGGGTAGCCGAACTGCGGATCTACGAACTGCTCCGGCGCCAAACGCGTGAGGCGCTGCTCGCACTCGATCGCGACCGCGGTCGCGGATCGAAGCGCCGGCTCAAGCACGTACCCGTGCAACACGCGCAGGTCATCGAGATTCGCCAGCCGCACGCCGAGGATCGCGACCCCGCCAGCCGCGGCGACCCGGTTCAGCCACGCCTCCGCGGGGTTGGCGAGGCTCGTTCGGCGTTGCAGCGCGCGCCGGGCGGCTACATCGATCTCTCTTCCCAGGGCCGAGAAGTCGACCACCTCATGGCCGTCCGCGGCGAGCGCCGCCCGATCGAGCGAGGAACCCCAGATCAGCATGCGAGGCATATGGTGCCTTCTCCGGAGCCAGCGCCGCTCGGAGAGTCCGAACGGGTGCGTGCGCGTTCGGTGATCGCCCAGGAGCGGCGGGGGATGATCAGCCACCCGCTCGCAGCGGCGGCGCTCGTAGATCTCGGCAGCAGCTCCCGGCGTTGCCGGCCAGACGCTGTGCGTCTGGTCGTGACCGATCTGCTGGTAAGTCTCGTCACTGAGCCGCGTGAGCTCTTCCTCGCTGATCGGTTCGATTGTGGGTCAGAAGCTCGGTAGCCCGGAGCCGGTCGCGGTCGTGCACGAGCACTGCGACGCGGATGCGATCGACGGCGCTTGGCGGACCGGTCAGATGCATGGCACCCGGGTCGGGGAGTACGTACTTGTGCTGCTGAGCCTCGATGCCCGCGTGGTTGAGCTTTGTGACCGCGCGAGCGGCGCTCCGGGAGCCGCGGTCGCTGTCGAGGTGGTACGAGGCGACCTTGACCCAGGCGTCGGGGTCGGGTGGGAGGGCCTGTAGCCCGAGTCGCTGGCGCAAGGTCCGCTTCGGCCTTCCGAACGGGTTCTCCGCTTCCACGGCGTCGATGCTGGTCGCTCGCCAAGCGCCGGGCGCGTCTGCCCTTTGGTTAGATAGGCCAGATGACCGCCAGCGGCGGCGATCGAAGTCTCGTCATACGGGCGCCGAGGGTCGCGGAGCGCGACCGGATCGGGCAGCTCCTGCGCGCGGCCTGGGGCTCGACGACCGTGATGAGCCGGGGGCGTGCGCACGACGCCTCGCTTCTGCCGGCGCTGCTTGCGATGCGCGCCGACGAGATCGTCGGCTTGGCGACCTATCGGCCGGAGGCGTCGGACTGCGAGCTGGTCACGCTCGACGCGTTTCTCCAGGGTGAAGGGATCGGCTCGGCACTACTGGATCGAGTCCGTCAGGAGGCGATCAGGCATGGCTGCAAGCGGCTGTGGCTGATCACCACCAACGACAACCTTCAGGCGATTCGCTTCTACCAGCGCCGCGGACTGCGACTCGTGGCCCTCCATCGCGGAGCCGTTGATGATGCGAGGCTGCTCAAGCCAAGCATCACGAAGATCGGCGATCACGGCATCCCGATTCACGACGAGCTGGAGCTCGAGCTCGAGCTCCGCTGATCCCGATCGGCGCTTCTCCTGCGACCAGCAGTTGTTCCGCTTTGGCCTCGCCTTGATGAGGAGCAGAAGCGGAGCCAACATGTCCGCTGCGGCGACAAAGGGGACACGAGCAACGAGACCGACACCGCGAGGCGGGTCTGGTCCGCATAACACCCGGGCCCGAGACTCGGGTCTTGTCGATCGCGAGCCGAGCGTTCCCGTCGTCGGCCCGCTTTGGTCTTACAGGCAGGTCGCGCTCGATCGGCGAGATCGAGCGCTACTCATGTTTCACTCGCCTCCGGACGGAGGGCCCTCTCCCGCAGGGTCAGGTGGGGTGTCAAGGCCGGTTGAACAGTGGCCCATTTGCGCCGGTCGAAAAGTGGACCACCTGGCCGGCGATCAAGCGGGCAGGGATGCCGCGCCCTGGAATCCGGATGATCATCGCGGCCGAGGCAATGGCAATTGCTTGGCGTCGGCTCGCGGATGTCCCAACCGCCGATGCCCGGCCGTGGCTCATCGTCACCGCTCGTAACTTGCTCCTTGCTGAGAGTCGGAGCGAACCGGAGACCGGGAGACAGCCGCTTGGCGACATCGACCTTGAAGCGCCAACAGAGCAACTGCCGACCGAATTGGATCTCGGCCCCGACCTCGCGCGTGGTCTACGGGTGCTTTCGGTAAACGATCGCGAAGCGTTGCTGCTCATCGCCTGGGACGACCTGACCCCGGCCCTGGCAGCGGCGAGCCTTGGGATCTCCCCGACGGCATTCCGAGTGCGGGCGGCTACACCGGCTCGGCGCCGGCTCAGCGATCTCCTGACCAAGCCTCGGTGAAGCCCGTCTCAGCCCATCAACCGATTTGGAGGCCGACATGAAGGATGACAGCTTGATGCGCCGTCTCCGCGCGGCCAGACCAGTGGCCGCAGAGCCTGGCAATCACGCCGCACTGTTCGCGCGGATCGTCGCAGAGCCGGAGACCCCCGCTGCGCCGGCGTTTGCCATCACGAAGGAAAGGCGATGGCTCGGTGTTGGTGACGTTGAACTACGCCCGAAGCGAGATCTTCTCCAGGTGAACCGCAAGCTCAGCGCAATGGGGACCCACGAGCAGATCACGATCTACATGGCGACCGGGGCGACACCCCTCAGTGGCCCGGTCAACTGCACGCCGGCGCCTGGCGCATCGAGCCCGTCGGGGCCGCAGGTGACGGTTCTTTTGGGCACGGACGGCACGGAGGTCATCGGCTCGGGCCAGCCAGCTGGCAACACAGGCGAGGGCACCTTCCACCTGGACCACTGCGTCGTCACGGTGACACCGGCTCGGGCAATGCGGGCAACGCGGGCGCCGGTTGATCTGTGATGGCCGTCGGTGCCCGCCCGGCGCGGGCGTCGGTGATGGCCCGGTTGGCGGTCCGGCCCCCGGCTGATGGCGGGCGCCGGACCGCTGCTGATCGGGGGGGCCGTGCCGCTCGATTTCGGCGCAATTCAGGCCCAGGCACGTGCAGGTTCGGGATTACCCCGCCATGACACTGACACACTGACACACTGACACTGACACGGAAGCGGGCGGTTATTCGAGTAGGTCGGCGAGGTGTTCGGGCCGCCGTCGCGTGCCCAGCCGAGCGTGTTGCCGCCGTGGAGGTTGTGGAGGGTGAGCGGGTCGGCGCCGAGTTCGAGCAGCGTGACGACGGCTTCGCGTTGCCCTGACTGGATGATGCCAGCGTGGATGTCGCGATGGCGATCTACACCGATTTCCGTTGGCGCGACCGCGCACGCGGGGTCAGAGATGCAGCGCGTCAGCCGTCGATTCCGAGAGCGCCAACCGTTACTGCGCGCTTTCCGCACATCTGGCGTCTATTTCTCCCCCCACCCTTCGGCCTCGGCCGCGGCCGTGAGTGACAGCGCCTGGAGTTCTGAGGTGAGCTGGCGTAGGCGCCGGTTGTTCTCAAACCAGGCGCGGTAGCGCCGCGCCTGCTCGGCCGTGAGGTTGCGGGTGACGGTCTTCTGGCTGACCTTGCGCGTCCACGCGAGGTATGGCCCGTGCAGCCGGGGCGGGTCGTGGTGGCAGCGGCAGCCTGGGTTGGGGCAGCGGATGCGGCGCTCGGCGACCGTTCCGGGGAGGCAGAACCCGAGCGTCGCGAGCTCTTCGAGGATCTCTTGGAGGCGTCGTTGGTGCTCGGGCGCGATCGGCTGCTGCTCGTCGTCGGGGTGGGGTTGGGGGTGCTGGTCGGGCATCGGAATCGGGCTCGTTCGAGGGCTACGGTCCTTATACCGTAGCAACCGGACCGGACGGATGATTGATGACCATGAGCGCAGAGCAACCGTTCCAACTGGCCTCCCAGGCGCTGGGAGCGCTGCCGATCCTCGGCCACTTCCTCGATCGGCTCGGGCTCGAGCAGGTCCTCGAGCGCCGTCTGCCCGACGACGATCCGCGCGTGCTGATGGCGGCCGCCCGGACGATCGGAGTGCTGGTGTTGAACCTGTGCGTGGAGCGCGAGCCGCTCTACGGGATCGGGGAGTGGGCCTCGCGCTTTGAGGCGGGCGCGCTGCCACTTGCGCCAGGCAAGTCCGACAACTTCACGCGGCGCGCGGCCAAAACGGGCGCCAGGTCAGCGGTGACCAACACATGCCGCGCTTGGCCATCACCTCCCGCACCCGCCAGTGGTAATCCACCATGTCGCCCACCGCGTTGCTCCGATGGGCTCGAGCTGCGCGGCCAACGCGGTAGCGAGAGCGCGCGGCTCGTAGTCAGAGCTCACGATCATGCTGGGCAGTCGGGGGATCTCGAGCAGCTCGCTGCCGCCTCGGCCGCCGGCGATCGCCTGCAGGTAGCGGTCGGGCTGCCGGGCGGGCGGGTCGACGACGGTCATCGCGGACGCTCCAGCTCGATGATCCACTGGCCGCCCGCGACCGGCTGGCGCCAGGGCCCGCCACCATCCACGTCGGCGGCGGCGGCGGCGAGCAGCGCGATCAGGCAGCGGGCCTGCTGCTCGCTCTGCGGTGGACTGACATAGATAGGATAGGTGGTGCCGTCGCAGTCGACCAGTTCGCGGGTACGATGCTCGGTGACGATGACCAGGTAACTCGGGCGGCGAAGCCGGGCGTCGCGAGCGCACTCGGCGGCCGCGTACTGGTCGTAGAAGGTGTGTCCTCACAGTCAGCGGGGAAGACGCTCGTCCGGCCGCCCGAAGTGCACCAGCCCCAGTCCTGGCCGGGCTCCATCTGCCTGGCCCGCTGCTGGTAGAGGCTGTGCAGCTCGCGCTCGAGCGCGTCGATTCTGACGCTGAACGGCAGCGCGGTGTTCGCCATGGCGGGCGGCGTAGGGCCGGCGAAGGGATCGTGTGAGCGAGAATCGGTGGATGCGGCCGGTGTCTGATCTCGGCGTGCTGCGATTGCGCGATTTCCGGCTCGTGTTCGGAGCTGCGCTCGTGTCGCTGTTGGGCGACGGCATGCTGCCGGTGGCGTTGACGTTCGCGGTCCTGGATCTCACCGGTTCGCCGACTGACCTCGGGGTTGTGTTGGCGGCGCGCACAGTGGCTTTGGTGGGTTCGCTGTTGGCCGGCGGTGTGGTGGCCGACCGCATCGGCCGCCGCGCGGTGATGATCGCTGCGGATGTGGTGCGCCTGCTCGCGCAGGGCACGGTGGGGGTGCTGCTCGTCAGCGGGAACGCAACGGTTGTGGAGCTCGCCGTCTCGCAGGCGTTTCTCGGTGCCGCCACGGGCTTCTTCAACCCGGCGTCGAGCGGTCTGATCCCATTGGTCGCGGGGAAATGGCTGCAGCAGGCCAACTCGTTGCGTGGGATGGCGATGGCCGCGGGCAACATCGCTGGCCCGGCGATCGCTGGAGTGCTCGTGGTTGCCAGCAGCCCAGGGGTGGCGCTGCTGTTCGATGCCGGCAGCTATGGGGCCAGCGCATTGCTGCTCGCGCGGGTGAGCAACGACGTCAGCACTGGCCCTCCTCAGCGGTTTCTGACTGAGTTGCGCGAGGGGTTTGCCGAGTTCCGCGCGCGGACCTGGGTGTGGGCGACGATTGCCGTGGCCTCGATCGCAAACGCGCTCGGCGTTGCATTTCCCGTGCTCGGCGCGCTCGTCGCAAAGCGCGAGCTGGGCGGAGCCGGAGCCTGGGCCCTGATTCTCGCCGTCCAGGGCGTGGGCGCGCTTGCCGCGGGGACGATGCTGTTGCGGTTCGTGCCACGCCGCCCACTGCTGGTTGCGACGCTGATCGGTTTGTTGCCGGCGATACCGGAGCTGCTGTTGGCAGTTCCGGCGCCGCTGATCCTGATCACCCTCGCCGCGCTCCTCTCCGGTGTCGGAGGCATGGTCTTCAATACCCTGTGGGAAACGACGCTGCAACAGCACATCCCCGCGGCCGCGCGCTCGAGGGTCAGCTCGTATGACTGGTTCGGATCGCTCGCGCTTCAGTCCCTCGGGTTCGCGCTCATCGGACCGTTCGCGGCCGCGGTCGGCACCTCGACAGCGCTCTATCTCTGCGGCGCGCTGGATCTCGTCGTGGTCAGCCTGCTGCTCTCGGTCAGAGACATCCGAACGCTGACACCGGCCCCCACCGGCATCGAGGTCCCGGTTGACAGCGAGGCATGCGCTGAGCAGCAGCAGCCGCTCGCTTCGCCGAGCACCGTCAGAGAACAGGACGCGGCAGAGCGGAGTTGAGGACGTCACGTCGATGTTGCTCGGCCGCGTCATCCGGGAGTTCCGTTTGGGTCCCGAGAGCACGCGGCGCTTCTCGCCGAGTTTGCGGCCTCGTCGGTCCCTACGGGTTGTCATTGCTTACGGCTGAGGGGACGGCGAGTGATGCGCCGGAGATGCGGTCGGTGAATCCGGCGTAGCGCCACGAGCAGCAGAGCTTGCTGCTCGGCCCGTGCTCTGGAGTTTCGGAGTTTAGGCCCGAGCCGGAGGGTGCGCTGGCGATCGCCGCCGCGCGCGCGACCAGCTCCGACTTCGTCGGCGTCGACCTGCTGCCGCTGCCAAAAGGTGGATACACGGAAGGCATCATGGACGTCGGAATCATCGGAGCAGGTACATCGGCGGGTCGCTGACCCGCCGGCTCGCGGGGCTCGGTCACGCCGTGCGAGTGTCGAACTCTCGAGCTCCAGAGACCCTGGCCGATCTGGCCGGTGAGACCGGCGCGACCGCGGTCTGGGCACGCGAGGCCGCCACGGACGCCGACCTCGTCATCGTCAGCATCCCACAAAAGAACGTCGTCGATCTCGCCCCAGGCAT
>Ga0181518_10004348_pt1 | contig 12675 bp, 7 predicted proteins | sample PEATcosm2014_Bin_28_FD_119751 | JGI IMG/M metagenome (GOLD analysis project Ga0181518, IMG submission 119751) | Peatland microbial communities from MTU Mesocosm Facility, Houghton, MI, USA - PEATcosm2014_Bin01_60_metaG | ecosystem: Environmental > Terrestrial > Soil > Wetlands > Peat | place... | reverse complement strand
GGCGCGCGATGTGGCCGGCTTGGCTGCGGCAGCCCTCGATGTCTTCCCTTTGTGCAGTTTCGAGTTTGCCACGATCATTACGGTAGGCGTTGTCGGGTGGCGGGTCAATCGCGGGCGTCGTCGCGCACCTGGCGCGCGGTCTCCTCGGCGCGCTGGCGTTCGATGAACGCGGCCTCGTCGAACGGCTGGTCTGCCTCAGTCGCCTGGTTGCGGGCCTGGTCGATCGTTTCCCGAAACGCCCGGCACCAGCACCGCTGCCAGACGACCTTCAACCCCAGTTCCGCGAAATCGCGGGCGACCGCGGCCTCGTACTTCTGCGTGTGGCAGTTCCACATGCGCTGGATGACCTTGATGGTCGCCGTGTCCCCGTCGAGCGCCAAGACGTGCGAGTTCTTCCTGCCGGACCCCAGCCACCAAAATCGTGCGCGCAGTTTGTCGAGCGTGAGTGGGGGCAAGGGACTGCGAGCACGGTAGCTGGTGGGTCTGACATGGTTGTGGGGGAGGCCATCACGCAGAACGGCGATCAGCCGACCGCGGCGCCATTCTCGCCAACGTGCTGGATTTCATTGCTCTCGTCAGCAGGCGGCGGCCGCGCTTCACGCAGGCGGGATGCTGGTTTCGCGCTGGTCACTTCCACCACAACTAACAAACGGCGGAACAACGCAGACAACTTGTCCACGCTATCGGATCAAAACCCAGTCTTGATCCATCCGGCACTTACCGTTACTTCTTCGTCAGCCTCTTCAGCACCCGCCGGATCTCGGCCAGCTTCTCCGCAGCCTGCTCGGCGTGTTCTGCGTCCGCTCGGATAACGAACCGCTTCGGATCGTGTGGCTCCCGGCACAATCGGCAGGTCGCGACAAGTTCTTGCTCGGCGAACACGGCGGGCACGAGTTTCTTCCTCAGCCAGGACGGGCTCGCCTCGATCTCAATCCGGTACGGCCCGGTCAGGAGATTGAATGCGACCCCCTTCTTCTGCTTCACCCCGATGACCATCCGCTCGCCCCCCTCGCCATTGTCCCCCATCACGCCATCGTCTTCCGCCTCGGATTCACCTTCCCCCTCGCGAGACTCCCCGCCCTCCTCCGCATGAGGAATCAACTCGATGAGCGCGTCCGCCACGACATTTGGGTAGGCGAGTCCCCGGATCCTGTCGCTCCACAGCGGAAACACCCGCTTGGCAGGTTCGATGCGTGGAGCCCCGGCGCAGAACCTGTCCCCATCCAGCTCCTCTACCCACTCCATGAGTGCGTCGTGAATGAGACCCACTCGCTTCGCAACGAACTTCTTGTACGCCTTCTTGGCCTTCCGCCGTTCCGCTGCCTCGTCTTCTTCGGCTCCGGGCTTTTGCTCGCACGCCTCCCGATAGAGTTGGCGAAGCCGTATGCCCTCCTTCCCACCGAGAAGATGTGCCTTCCGGTTGTCCTCCGGCTCGCGATCGAGATCCACCGGCTCGTCCCCCAGCCCCCTTTCGAAGCCGTTCCAGCCCCTGAAGCCGTTCAAGCTCCTGGAGATGTAGGTGAGGTTCCCGATGCTGTTCGCGATGTGCGTCCCGAGCCGTGACGCCTCCTTAATGTGAAACACTTCCCTGAGGATGCTGTAGGGCACGATGTGCTGCTTCTCCGCGCAGACCTCGCCGGAAAGAGGCCTTTCCACCTCGGCGCCGCCGCCGGGCTGCCCGTTCCCGGCCTTCGGGGTGAGGTTGGCTGTGTAGGAGAAGTCCCGCGCCTTGCGCTTCCGCAGGACCCAGTAGAGGAGGAGCACGAAGCGGTTCTGTAGGGACTGCGCGTTGCGGAGACGACGGTCGACCTTGCTGGATGAGACGCGGATCTCCTTGTCGAGCGCCGCGTAGCATTCCTGCGCCGACCGGCTCCCGTTCACCGTGCGAACGTAGTCCAGGAGCTCCTTGTCGTTGTGGTCGCTGATCAGCAGGCGCAGCAGGAGCGAGGCCACCGCCGCGCGCGCATGAGCGTCGCCGGCGCGCTCCATGAGCTGGGGGTAGCGGGTCAGCATCTGGACGACGGGCCACAGCGACGTCGCATCGGGCAGCGTTCTCAGGTCGTCGCAGCACAGTTCCTTGGCGAGCACATCGCGGATGAAGGCGAGGATCTTCATCGTCGCCTTCATGAGCTTGTCCGCGGCTTCTTCGTTGCCTTCCAGCCTGGAGAGCAGCCGGTGGCGCTTGATCGCGTCGTAGGCGAAGGCGTTCCTGCCTAGGGACACATTGCAGTGATAGAGGGACACCTGGATCAGGGTGCGCACGAAGAGCCCGAACCCGAACTGACGCTCCCGGGCTCGCGAGAGCGCGTCGTCTCTCTCCTTGAGCCCGCTGCCCTCGTCAGCGGCCGAAGCCGCCTCCACGAGCGGTTTCTGCGGATGCGCGATCCGGAAGAACTCGACGAGTGTCTGGCTGACTCCCGGGACGACCGGGACCAGCGCTGCGAACGCCTTCTCCTCCTTCTCGACCCGCTTCCCCGCGCTGTTGATCCTGTCGTACACGCTAATGATGTCTGGGAGCCCGCCCGAGGTCGAATCCTCGCGAATGTAGCGCACGCAGAAAGCGGGCTTTGTGAGCATCTCCCGTACCCGTTCCCCAAGCTTGCGGTCCCTTGCCGCTGCGGCATACGGCTCCTTCACCTCCAGTTTCTCGAGGTAGGCTAGGAGTTCCTCGGTGGACTCCTCCAGGAACAGGGCGAGGGGAACCGCCAGACGCTCCCATTTCGTCTGGCCGCGCCGACCCTTCTTCTTCCTCGCCTCTGCCTCGGCCTTGACCTCCAGGGGGTCACGGATGAACCGGAAGAGCGAGAAGGACTCCTCCTGCGGCGGCGTGGCCCCCGCCTGGCGAGTGGAAGGTAGCCGGGCGAGATTGAGGCACCAGGTGTCGGCGTGCCTCTCGCCAGCCTCGTTGTTCTCGTCCTGCACGCCCTCGACCTTCTTCTTCCTGAACACGTCGTGCAGGTTCCGGATGCGCTGCTGGCCGTCCACGATCATGTAGGTCGGCTCCTTCCCGGAAGCCAGGGGAATGCCCTGCGTCCCAGGAGCGATCGGCTCCCACAGGACGACCGTGCCGCACGGGGTTCCGTGGTAGAGCGACTCCAGCAACAGGGCGACGGCCGAGTTCGACCAAACCAGCCCACGTTGGAAATGCGGCACGCCCAGCTTCTCGTACATGTCCAGGAGCTGTTCAGTCGACTTCATGAAATCGTCCGACATGCGGTCCTCCTTCACGGAATGCAGGGTGCGGAAGTGCGTTGCCCAGGGACGCCCCCGTGGCGGCCGGAAACTCGTCGGAAGAATTCTCGCATGAATCCATCGCGATGGTTGGCGCCGACGGCGAATGACTGAGAAACCGTTCGAAAAGAATGGCGTCTTCTCCGTGACGCGACTGACCTATCTTGAAGATTCTGCCTGGCGGCATTTCCGCAGCTGCTTGGCAAACCGGGCGTATGATTGGCTCCCGTCTGCTGCCCTCGGTCAGTTGCGCTCACCCACGACTGGTTGGGACGAAGCGCGGTGAAGTTGCGCTCCAGCACATTCGGCGCGATCGGGAGGCCATGCTTCGAGTCGGTGGTCGTGCGAAAACGTCGACGAAAACGCGCTACCAGCTTGTTTTCGCGCATCAGTCTCGCCACCCGCTTGCAACCCACCCGATCCCCGGAAGCTTTGAGGTCGGCATGAACCCGGGGACTGCCATATCGTCGTCGGCTCCCGTGATGAATCGAGGCTATTCGCTCGGACAGATCCTGGTCACGACGTGCGTGCAGCGAGGCGGGCCGTCCCTGGCTGGCGTAGTAGCCACTGGCTGCCTATGGTCGCAGATCAATCATGACGGCTTGCTTCTCTTCCTCCGTCAGCCGTCCGGCATCGTCGCGATCCTCGATCGGACCTTCGTCCACGTCATCCTTGGCCAGGATCAGCTCGTCGTCGTCGATCTGGCCAAGCTCCTTTCTCTTCGAGCCGATAAGAACCTGGAACCACTGATCCCTCTGCATCACCGCATGGAAGATGCGCTCCTCGTAGGTGCCCTTGAGAAGCTTGAACCGCACGTCGATGTAGCCTTCGTCGGCCCGTCCCCAGCCCACCCGATCCACGCGACCCTCCCGCTGTTCCATTTTCGCGGGATTCCACTCCAGATCATAGTGAACGACGTAGCGGCACTGCTCTTGGAGATCGATGCCTTCCTCGCCGACCCGGCTCACAAGCAGCACGAATGGGTTGAACGGTCGGTTGAAGTTTCGTCGATGCGCCTCACGGTACTTGCTGTTGGCGCCATCGTAGCGGCCGACAATGCCGATTGACTGTTGCTCTTCCAGGAGCACGAGGCATTCACGCTCCGCCATCGCGAAGAGTTCCTCGCGAGGCTGGTCTTCGTCCGGCTCGCCGTCCAGGTAGCCATCCACCACGTGCATCAGGCCGTTCTTGACCGGCTCGACAACCTGAGATTCGACCCATGAACGGACGAGCGGATCAGACGGCTTGTCGACGTCCCGAACACACCGCATCAGGAACAGTGCCTGCTCCGCTCGCCGCAGGATTGTGTCGCGATATGCGTCCACCAGGTGCGCCCCCTGGTGCTTCGCAAGGTCCTCGTGTCCAAACTCGGCCGGCACGTGGCAGCATCCGGGCCGCCAGGCGGACATTTCGGTCTGAGCGCGGGCAAGTCCGCTCCTCACGTGCTCGCGGATCTGGCCAGCCAGCTCGTCACGTGTTCCCCATCCCTTCGCTTTCAGTTGCTCCGTGAGGAATCCCGCGAAGATTGGTTCCAGGCGATCGTTGAGAACCTCGCGCAGGTGGGGCGCCGTGCCGCTGATCAGCTTGTTGAAGACGAGCACCTTGGAAACCCAGGTCCTCGGGTTCTGCTCGACCTTCCTGAGCTCGGTGCTTGCGATCTCGGCTACGATGTCGGCGAGCGCCTGAACCTTGGGATGGAGCCGGCGATTCTTGTTCGCGTTCCAGCCATGAACGAGCCTCTTCAGGCGACGCGCGCTCTCAAGATCCCGGCGCAAGAGGGCCGAGCTTTCTATCTGTGGATATGACGAAAGCCCCTGCCTCAGGTCCGTGCTGATGAATGTGCGAGTGTCGGTGCCGGCCCGCGCCTGCTCGACAGTCTGCTCGATGAGTTCGCGCAGTTCGAGGTAGAAGAGTGCGTCCGCCCCGTCGAATGGCAGGAGTGGAGACTGTGCAAGGATCCGACGGAGGTCCTCGAGCTTCTCGAACCGTCGCGACTCGTAGTTCCCGTTGCTTTTGTTCACCAGGAAATGGCGCCGTTCGTTCTGCTGCTTGGTGTTTCTGATCAGGTATCGCCGTAGCAGGCCCTGGAGGCCTGCTCCCCGAGCGCCCACGCCGAGCGCATCGTCGACACGAAGCTCCCGGAGGCGGGTCACGGCGGCCTGTCGCCAGGGATCGTCCTCGCTGCGCTGGCGGAGCGAGAAGAAGTGCTCAAGCCCACGAACGTAGAGGTCCAACCCCTTCTCAATGGTCTGTAGGTCTTCCTTGTTCGCCCGCACCAGCGCAAGCAGCTGGACCATTTCGCGCGGGCTCAGCTCGAACGGTGTCGCGGTGAGCGCCAGAATCCACCGGAACTGACCGTCGCCGATCCCCTGGTCGTAGTTCGTCATGACACCGTCAGGAGCAAAAATATAGGCGGGCTTGGTCCAGCGGGCGTAGTGATGTGCCTCATCTACAATGATGAGGTCCCAGAAGGTTCCGTACAGCCGCTTTAGGAACGGCCGGTGATTCCGATTGCCCTCGGTGAGTACCTCCTGGTTTACGATATAGATCCCGGGCCTGGCCTGGAGGCGACCGTCGTCCCGCATCGCAATCTTGTCGTCGGCCGAAGCGCGACGGCTGATGGTGATGGGACGGAGGATCCGGCGGAACGGGTGGGTCTGTGGCCAGAACTCTCCCGCAAGATATTGCAGAAAACCACGCCCCTTTTCCCGCGCCGGACTCAGTTCTTCCTGCCACTTCTGGAGGAGCGAGGACTTGCACAGGATGAGCACCCGCTCGAATGGCTTGCGCGCCTGTCGAGCGCGCTCCGCAAGCAGTGCCGCCACTGCAAGCGCCTCATACGTCTTCCCGAAGCCCACCTCGTCCGCCAGGACCACCCCGCGTCGGTCCTCCACCAATAGGCTACGCAAGGCAGCCGCGACAGCCCGCTCCTGAAGCTCGTGATTCTTGCCAAGGTGCAACCGCTGACAGAGCGCGTACACATCGTCGTTCGTGATCGTCATCAAGAAATGCCCCCGAGCCTGTCCTCAATGGCCCGCAGCCGTTTGACGGTGCCAGCAACGTATGTAGCAATGCGACGGTCGGCAAGTGATCGCGCCCAGCTAGCCGCTGACTGGATCGCTCCTGCGATTTCGAACTCCTTCACGACCGCACCGAGACGGGGTGAAAGCTTGGGGCTCCCGTCAACTGCGTCGAGTACTCGCTCGATTTCGCGTGCCAGGCGGTCGACCAGGAATACCCGGCACTCCAAGGTGGGAACCTTGCTCTCCACCTGGATCGCATCTATGCACCACCGGCCGAGGTCTTTGAACGTTCGACGAAGCGTGTACTCTGAATCAGGAAGGGCGGCTTGGCGCATTCGCACGCCTTTGAAGCCGGAATGCAGGTTTCGGAAGAAGCGGTCCAGATCCGCCTGGTGGGTGAGGACTGATATTTCCTTCTCCGACCTCATTTTCTTCGTGTGGTGATGCTCAAGGAATTTGAGCTGATCGCGATAGGTCATCGGCGCACCGCAACCCGCGTGTGCGATCTGCTCGTCAAGCGTCGCCATCAGCGGACCAACCATTGCGAGGCCGCAGAAGTCTGTCGGGCAGTCGACGTTGATGGGCGCGTCCGACCAGGTCACAGTGTGATCTTGGTCATCACGAAGCTCGATTCGGACTCGCGACGCCTGAAGCGACAGGAGCCCGTCATCGCCCAGACTGGCCAACTTGGGCACGTCCAGTTCGGCCCGCTGGTCGTCGGCAAGCTCCACGGAGCCAATCGACACCCATCCTCCGTCGAGTTCGATGAGGACACAGGCCGTCTTCGCTCCGAGAGTCGCGCCCTTCCAGGTGATAAGAAGCCTCCGATCCGCCACCCGGAGCGACACATTGCTCACCCGGAAGGACCCGATGCCAGGAAGTGGATTCCGCTCCGGAACAACGTAACGTAGCAGATTCCAGTCGTGAACTTCACCAAACAGGGAATCGAGCTGCAATGCCGCACATACTTGCGCGTGGCAATTACGTTTCCATGGCAGATGGGTGAGGATCGCAATCTCGGCGTTGCCCTCGGGGGGCCGCGATAGAAGGGCGGCACCGGTGAAGTTGGGAGAGCCGTGAACCGTGACGAGGTAGGGGTCCCAGCGTGGACCACTGGCACCCTCGATCACCAGCAGCTTGGCGTGGAGGGGTCTCGCCTCGTCGGACGTCGCGAGTCGCTGTCGCAGCGCGATCTGCTCCGCCCAGGCGCGCAGGGTGTCCAGCGGCAGCTGCGTCTTGCCCTCGGATTGCTGGAAGTAGACGGTCACTGGCTTGACACCGGGCTGCTGGTCGAACTTCAAGTCGGCGAAAAGGCGCGCGAAGATACCCTCGTCCCCAGGGGCAAGTCCGGGGTCTTCCGGCTCCAAACAATTGTGTTCGAAGAACGGGCTGACGATGCTCACACGCGCCACATGCCGGTGCGGAAGTTGTTCGAGGATCTGGTCCCAAAGAGTGCTCTCGTAGTTGTGGAGGAATCTCTGTCTCTTCTCGTGCTCCTTCGGGGCCATCTTGAGCACCTCACCGAGGGCGACGTGCGTATCCGTGAGGGCAACAGCAGGGGCACCGTCGACCTCACCCGCCAGAAACCGACTCAGGTAAGCGTGGATCTCCTTGAACAGGAACAGTGAGCCGTCCTCTGGGGATATCTCATGCACGGAGGCGAGTTCGAGGTTCCGATCGAGACCTCCCCGGGTGAGATTCGCGCTGCCAATGATCGCGAGGGCGCGGTCACCGGCCACCAGCAGGACGAGCTTTGAGTGGAACACCCGCGTGCTGTACCCGGCGTTCGTTCGGCAACAGCGAACGCTTGGTGACTCGTGAATGAGGGCATTTCCGTCACGGATCAGAAGGGTGGTGTTCACCTGACGATCGAAGAGATCCGGGATCAATGCCTCCTCGATCCATCTTCCGTCGAAGCTGTACGTGAGCAGAAGCGCTGCCCGGAGCCCCTGTCCGGGTGCGAAGCCTCCGATGGCGTCACGCAAGAGAAGTCGATCACCGGCCATTGGAAATATCCTTGGGCCTCAATCCAAGATCTCGGCACAGGCTCCACAGCTGCGGAAACCGCATGGCATGCCAGCCGTAGCCCAGGGGCCGGAGGTCGTCCTTCACCAGCTCCCCAGTCTCCAGGTAGCACCACCGCTGCCGGTTCTTGTTCGTGGACACCTGCTCGTGCCTGGTTACCAATGCCTGGAGGAGGTCCGCGTACCCATCAGCAAGGCTCCTGCTCGGATCGAGAGCACCCATGATGGTCATTACGGGCGTCTCAACAAGATCAGGCGCCCTAGCGACACACGCGCCGTCCGATTGCACGCGGGCCATGAGAGTCCCACCCAGGGCCGCTGCGGTGGCCAGATCTTTTGCGTCTATGAGCGCCTGCTCGATCGTCCGGGTCGAACCAGCTTTCTTCGCTAGTCTGCCGAACGGAATCTTCCAAAGTGCTCCGTGGTCCCCATTGGCGACGATGGATTCCGCGAGCCCGCTGACCGAAGCTCGTCCGGCGGGATCGAGGGCATGGAGGGCGTGAGCGAAGATGGCTGTCTGCGCGAGGCTGAGCAGTTCGAAAACCGCAGCCTTCTGGAGTAGCGCGTTTTCGGGTTTCGGTTTCTCGTCGTAGAAGTGAAGTAGCGCATCGCGATTGCCGAGGCCGAACTCCTCCGGCTCATCCTCCAGCCCGCCCACTTCGTCCTCGGCTATCGAGTCGGCTCGGGCGGATGGACGGCTGGAGATTTCGTAGTCCTCGTGGAGCAACCCCCTATCGAACAGAAGCCGCACCGTGTGGTGTCGAGCCTCAGCCTTGCGATCACCACCGAGGAGAAAGCCCTTCAGAAAGACATCTCTATACCTGAGCTTTCCCAGGCCCGAGAAACACAGCTTCTCACCCCACCTCCTGAGCTCGTCACGGTCTTTCGTTTTGTCGGACATCGCGAATTCCCAGAATCCATCTGGGACACGCCTATTGAACTCGTCCGCGAGATCCTTCCCCAGTTCCGTGAGCTCGAACGGCAGACGATTATCCGCCGCCAACTCCGGTGCTGACTTCGTGAAGCCGCCGCTCTCCAGTGACGTCGAGTACAGCCGGAATGCCCCAGCAGACTCTTGGTTCTTCAAGATGCGATTGGGGACGCGAAAACGATCGCCGACGGCCGACTGCAAGATCTGTGGCTTGCTCCGCTGGCCGAGGAGCCGACACGAGCGATCCTCTTGCCCATGCCGGATGAACTCGCAGAGGGCCAGGGTTCGTTCCAGACGGTGAAAACGCTCCCGACGGGAAACCGTTGCCGGCAGGTCCTCGACATTCAGCCTGTCCACGGCCCAGGCGATGAAGCCGTAGTAGCCGATCCGGCTGGTAAACACGGTGAGGCCCGGTAGGATCTCGTTCGCCAGCCGCTCAGCATGGCTCTGGAACCCCAGAGGGTCGCGCGATCCAGGTGGCAGACGGTCGGGCTCCAGCCACCGAGGCAATAGCGCGTCGAGGTCACTATCGATCTGGGGCTTGTCGCGCGCGACGAAGCTGGCGTCGAGACCAATTCGGATCCGGGTACCAGGCGGCCAGTCTTGCGGGCTGTATCGGAGGCCGTTCGTCCGAAGGAACCTCTGCATTTCTTCTAGTCGCGACTGAGGCAGGCGCTCGAAGCGCCTGCGGTAGAGCAGTTGGCAGAGATCCTCGCGCGTCCGCGATAGGACCTGCTCACGACCTCGGAGAAAAGCCTCGAACGAGCACACCCTGGCTCGCTCCACCTCTTCGCGATGCCCGCCCAGGTACTCGAGGGTGACAGTCTCGCTCTCCACTGATCTTACTTTCGCGATGTACCATCGCGTGGTCGTCTCGTCGTAGCGAACGAGGGTGCCGAGGGTGAGTTCCGCCGGTCTCTCAGTGGTGGAAGCCATGAAGAACCACCATCTCAACATCCGTGGCGCTGCATGAGCGCCACGGCCGCACGCATCCGGACGCCGCGATCGTGGCAACCTGGTCGCGCAGGGCGACGGTCAGTCGGGCTCGCGCGGTCGGCTTCATGGCTCCTTCTTCGCTGTGCGATACGCTTGGAACGGATGGCGCGGGCTGTCCGGGTGGCGTCGCTCCAACTCGCCGCGTTCAAGAAGGGGCGGAAGGTATCGCTTTCGAACCGTTTCCTCGGCACGCCCGAGTGCGCGTGCGATCTCGGAAAGGGTGCGCCATTCGGCACGGCAGAACTCGATAACGGCTGCGCCCTGCGCGTCCAAGGACGCCCATCCTCTGGGCTGTCCGACTGGCTCGGATGTCTGCCCGGAGCCGCCGGAACTTTGCCCGATGCTTTGCCCGATGCTTTGCCCGATGCTTTGCCCGGAGCCCGCAGGGCTTTCCTCGAAGCCAGGCAGACGCTCCTGGATCCCCAGGGGCACAGCGGCCGCGTAACCCCCAAGCAAAGTGTAGGTCTTGGCCCGGGGCGGACCCGCCGAATCGAGCAGCCTCTTGCGCAAAAGCTCCTGGATCTTCAGCGTGACGTCGCGAGAGTGGGCATTGGTCAGTGCGGCTAGCCGGGCGTGGGTGAAGCCACCCTCGGCGTGGGCTGTCACCAGCGCCAGCCGTCCCAGTTCATCCTGGCTATCGAACTGCGCGCCTAACTGAATGCGCAACGCCTCAACGGAGGCATGCGGCAGCAGGCTCAGTTGCTGCAATCGCAGGTGAGATTCGGAATTCTCCACGTCCTCGGACAGGTCCGGGGCACGCCAGTGCTGCTGTGCCCACGCTTGGCGGATAGCGGGACCGCCTGAGCCTTCACGCTCGCCCAGTTGAATCAGACTGAACAGGCGTTGAAGCACGGGGTTGCGCGATTCGCTGACCCCGCCTTTCCATACCTGCTGGGCCGTTACCAGCAGCAGGCCGGGGTTGATGAACTCGTACCCAGAGGGATCACGAAGCACGCGAATGCCCGCGCGTCCCTCGTAGTCGGCGTGAATCAGCGTGTTGACCAGGGCCTCGCGCAGGGCCTGGTGCGCTGGCGTTTCTTCCTGTCGGAATTGGCCCGCTTCGAGCGCGAAGGGAACCTTCAGCCCCTCGTGCAGCTTCACGATGATGCGCGAGTAGAACTCGAAGACGTTGGCGTTCCATGTGCCGTCGGCCGCGACACGGTCCACCCATCGTTGACCGGCCGAGGGGTCAGATGGCAGCTCACGATAGCTGAGGTGCCAGTGGGGGAAGCGTTCGCGAACGGCCTCCTCGCGACCGAGCATCAACAATCCACCCAGGGTCAGGCCCTCGGCATCGCGAGCTCGATCGCGGGCGACTGCCCCGATCCGCCGTAGGAAGCCAGCCTCGTCCTCGGTCAGAAAGGGGTGATCGGGGCGCTTGGACGCAAGAATCTGTCGGTAGCGACGAACGCTCTCTGGATCGAGGTCGGCCTCTGCATAGCCTTCCAGCACCTTGGCGTCCCGCTCGGGCTGCGCGTCGGCCAGCATCCGGCGCGCCACATCGCGATCCGCCACCCGATCCCCCTCGTGGACACGAAGGTATGTGTTGCGCTCCCAGGATCCGTTGAGATGCACAGGTCGCTGTGCGCGGCTGGCCTTGGGCACCCGGACCACCAGCAGGACATGGCCATCAACATCCTCGCGAGTCACGTGCTCGCGGCCCAGGAGGTTGACGCTGACCTTCTGCCGGTTTTCCAGGATGTTCCAGAAATCGCGCTCGACTTTTTCGATGTTGGGGATGCCACGAAGCTCGAGCGAGCCGTCCCCGCACTCTTTGGCGCCGAGGATGATCATGCCCCCCTCGGTGTTCGCCATCGCGCTGTAGGTCTCCCACACGGTTTCCGGCAACTCGCCCTGGCCATCCCGCCCCAGTCCGAGTTTCGCCTCGAGATCCCAGCCCTCGCGGAGCGCCTCGAACTCCTCGCGGGTCATGAACCCTGGCCTCCCGCGCACTTCGCATCCGCGCAGAGTGGGCACGCAAGCTCATCCCGGCCAGGCTTGCGCAGAAGCGCCGCCCCGGTGCCGGTGGGCCGCCGATCCTCGATCAAACGATCGAGGTCATCCAGCGAGAACAAGGGGTTGGGCATGTTCGTTCAGCGGCGTCGTCGGCCATTTGTCCGGGGTGGAAAGCCCGATCCGACGCGCGAGAATGGTATCACGAGCAACTGACACACAGAAAGGACAGCCGCCGATGCACAGGCCCAGGGCATAGTCGGCGGGCGAAGAGCCAGCGGGCGTGCGTACCACGCCGGACCGACACGTCTGCAAGATGTCGAGGGTGATCAGCCAGGATGTGGCGGTGCCATATGGCAGAGAGCGAGACGATCTGTGGCGGCACACCGAAAGGCAGCCGGGAATCCAGCCGACCAACCACTGGCTGATGCCACGACCGACGTGCGGCGCGGCGGACGTCAGCAGCAGGGCGGCGGCAGCGGCCTTAGTCGACGCGACATCGTGCTCGTGACTACCG
>Ga0181518_10004346_pt1 | contig 12679 bp, 10 predicted proteins | sample PEATcosm2014_Bin_28_FD_119751 | JGI IMG/M metagenome (GOLD analysis project Ga0181518, IMG submission 119751) | Peatland microbial communities from MTU Mesocosm Facility, Houghton, MI, USA - PEATcosm2014_Bin01_60_metaG | ecosystem: Environmental > Terrestrial > Soil > Wetlands > Peat | place... | reverse complement strand
AGCAAGGACTTCAGCGGCGCCGAGATCGAAGAGGCCATCATCAGCGCCCTCTACGACGCCTTCTACGCCAAACAGGAATTGGCGACGGCGCACGTGCTCGTCGCCCTAAGCCAGACCGTGCCCCTCGCCCGGACGATGGCCGAGAAGATCACCGCCCAGCGCGACTGGGCCACTGGCCGCGCCCGCAACGCCAGCCTTCCCCGCCCAGCGTAGCGCAGGCGTCCTCGCTTGCAGGTCAAAGTGGCGTAGGCGTCTCGCCTGCGGGTTCACCGGGCGTCCTCCCCCAGCGGCAGCCCGACATAACCGCAGCCGACAATCAAAACACGTATGAGAGAACCATACGCGCCCGCCGCACAAAACGGAAGCGGCAGGCTCTCCTGGACATGCCTCTGGCGGACTTCGTCGCACTGCGTCGTCGCAGCGTCTTGGAAACTGCTTGCCAATCCCAGCTAGCAGAGCTTTAGTAGATGCTCATGATGAAGCAGGACAAAACAGCAGTCGCCCGCAAGAGCGTCCGACCACACAAAACCAACCTGCCATCAGGAGAGACCACATGACAAGCCTACTAGACCAAATGGACTTCGGGAATGAAGCCGCAGACGATACCGACCCCAATGAACTCGCATCATATTTTGTGGAGCAGGACATGTTCCACAAATTCTTAAACCCGAAGCAAAAGCTGCTCGTTGCAACCGCGAGGAAAGGGGTTGGAAAATCGGCCCTGCTTCAATGGACTGGCTACAAGATCGGCCAAACAGATAGCGAGGCGTTGGTAATAAAGTGCCGAGGGGCGGATTTGGTTCGGAGCAAGTTCAATCTCACCGGAACGCTGCGTACTCCTAACGACTATATACGGGACTGGATGGTGCGCATCTGTGCCCTCGTGAACAGACAACTCGCCCTCAGCATCGGGCTGGCTCTTACAGACGACAGTATCACGCTCGTCGAGAGCGCAGAACTAGAGGGTTACAAGTCCCGGAATCTGGTAGGGTGCTTGCTGGACCGCCTCCAAGGCCTCCTCGACAAACGCGCTCCTGCAAAACTCCTGGCCAAGGATGAGATCCAGCTCTTGAAGCGGGTCAAAAACAGAACGGTTTGGATAATGATCGACGACCTCGACGCGACCTATCAGAACACGGACGCCGAGTCCCTTGAGTTGAGCACTTTTTTCTCTGCTTGCCGGTACCTCATTCAGGACATGGAAGGTGTTTTCTTCAGAGTGACTATGCGGACGGATGTCTGGGCACTGGTTCGGCGCTATGACGAGTCACTGGACAAGACAGAGCAGTATGTGAGCGAGATATTGTGGCACCAGCACGATTTCCTGCAGCTTCTTTACCTCCGCATAAAGGCCCAGCTAGAGAAACTTAACATCCCACTCCAACACCCACCAGCGCATGTTCAAGAACAGGACGCCCAGGAACGAGTTCTGGAACTCATATTTGTACCCAAGATGGATTGGGGCGTGAAGGCGGATTCGGATCTTAGGCCTGTGGACACGTATAAGATAATCTACACTTTGTCTTATGAGCGGCCAAGATGGGCGATCCAGCTTTGCAAACTTGCTAAAGCCTCTTGCCTGCGGAAAGGACAGACCGTGATCAGCAAGGAGAACATTGACGAGGTCTGGGGCGAATACGGCGTAAGGCGGATCGCTGACCTCGTCGCAGAACATAAGCACCAGTGCCCAGAAGTCGAGGAACTACTCAATGGCTTCCGGGGGTGTGATCGCTTGCTGACAAGATCCGAACTATTCAAATGGATCACGAACCGAATATCAAACCACCTCGCGCCCAGGATCGAAGGCCCGGCAACGAGGTCCCCGATGGAAATTGCGAGGTTTTTATATCGGTTGGGCTTCATCATGGCACGAAGTGAAAGCGACGACGATAGCTATCAACACTATAGGTTTGACCAGATGCCTGATTTTCTGTCCGCTAGGACGGACGACGACTTCGGGGTCAAATGGGAAATACATCCGTGCTACCGAGAAGCCTTAGATATCAAGAAACTGGACAAGTCCCACCGAGAGCGATTCGGGCAGCTCCGCAGGAGAAGAATGCATTAACGGACGAGCAATGTGCTCTAGTCAGCGTTCAGGCGGGCTCCGCTTTATCGAAGGGGTCGGTCCCGGAATTCTGAATCATCGCCCTGCCACCGCCTCCCCCGGCCCTTCGCGCCGCGAGATCATGGCCGCCAGCGGCCGCTGCCTGCGTGCCAATTCGTGAAATTCGTGTCTCGCACCCTGTCACCTCATGCCGCGTGCGACCCGTTGCAGAAGGGCTTGTTGTCGGACCTGCCGCATCGGCACAAGGTCATCCGATTCCGAATTTCATAGGTCTTTCCGTCAGCGGAAACCACCGGGATGCCTCCGCGCGCCCAAATCGGGCCGCTGACCTTTTTGTCGGTGTCCTCGATCAGTCCAAGCGACGGTTCAAACTTCGGTTCGATGGGCTTGCCTGTTTCTCGATCCCACGCCACCAACCGCCCGGCGGGACAATGACCCGCTTCGTATTTTACCAACCGCTGGGCTTCGGGGTTGTCCGTCTCCTTGACCAGATTCCAAATTCTCCCTTTCGGATCACAGAACCGGGCGAATGCGCACAGGTTCTCCTGGTCGGTGAGCAGCATCGTGGGGCCTTCGATAGTCTCAGCTTGCTTCAGATACGGCTGATGGCTGGCCGTTTCTGTGCCGTCGAATTGAACTTTTATGTGAGTGCCATCGCAGAAGGGTTTGTTGGCCGACTGACCGCAGCGGCAAAGGGCATATTGCGGCTGTGCCGGGTATTTCTTCCCTTCCCGGTAGTCGAGGGATTCACCCTCGGCATTGGTGACAATCCACTGCTCGCTGAGCGGCAAGCTCCCACTCACCAGATAAGGGCCGTCCTTGGTCACTTGAATCTTCGCACTGCGTTGTTCGCTCTTCTTCATATGTTTTCCATTTATTATTTCCACGTGGTTGCCTGATGGTTGACTATCCGACTCTTTGAGCAGCGCGTCAATGCCGGGGCCCAAAAAGCGATTCCTCCCACGTTAACCCCACTTCGTCCTGTCCCGCCCGGGCTTCCGCGCCAAGCTGGCGGGGCTGTGGCCCGCCCTCAAAGGATCCCTCTCCCAGGTGCGCAAGCCTTGTATCCGCCCCCATTGCGCCGCCTGCGCCAGCGGTCAAAAACATCGAGCTTACCTCCTCTCCTTCACGCAACGCGGACGGCGCCGATGTATGTACGTGCCCGATGCACTGGCGCCGCTCATCCGCCAGGCCTTGCGCAACGGCCGCACGATAGAACAATTGCTCTCCGAAATGGGCCCGGCCCTCCTGCGCCAGTATCGTCAAAAGCGGGCGCTGGCGGCGGACAGATACTCAAAAGCCGCCAAGAAACGGCGGGCCAAAAACTAGTGGCATTGGGCGTCTCGCCTGCGCCACGACTATCCCCGGAAATAGAGGTAGGCGCCGAGGATGCAGAGCAGGATGAAGGCGGAGGCCAGCAATTCCTGCCAGCCCCAACTGGCGCGCGTTCGGGTCCGGTCTTCATCGGTGGCGGTGCCGAAGGTGAGGCTCTTGATCTGTTCGTATTGGGGCGCCGGGGTCGCGTAGCTCACCGCCACCATCACCAGGGCCGAAAACAGCGTGATGATAATGCTGAAGTATTGGAAGTTGATGTTGTTCACGATCCACAGGAACGTGCCCTGGGTGTAGCCGTGCTCGAAGCCCTTGAGTTTCATGGTCACCGGCGTGTCCACCAGCATCCGGAACAGGCCGAGGATGAACCCCGCCACCATGGCGTAAAGGCAGCCTTTGGCGTTGAGCCGCTTCCAGAATACGCCGAAGAAGAAGACGACGAAAATGGGCGGCGCCAGGTAGCCTTGCACCTGTTGCAGGTAGTCATACAGACTGTGCGCGCCCTGGACGACCGGAATCCACAGCATCGCGATGACCACCATGACCGTCGTGGCAATGCGGCCCGTGCGGACGATCTCATGCTGCGTGGCCTTGGGCTTCCATTTCTCGTAGAGGTCCACGGTGAAGAGCGTCGAGCAGGCATTGAACACCCCGGCGAGCGACCCCATCAGCGCGGAGAGCAACCCGGCGACAACAATGCCGCGCAGGCCCGGCGGCAACAGGTGTTTGACCATCAGCGGGAAGGCTTTCTGCGGGTCGAAGTTGTTGGCCAGCTCCGGCACTTTGCCGCTCTTGACCAGCGCAAAACAGATCAGCCCCGGGATGATGAACAGATAGACGGGGAAGAGCTTGAGGAACGAAGAGAAGATGCAGCCGCGCCTCGCGGTCGCCTCGTTCGGAGCGCCCAGGGCGCGCTGGACGATATATTGGTCGGTGCACCAATACCACAAGCCGATGACCGGGGCGCAGATGGCCATGCCCAGCCAGGGATAATGCTGGTTGAAATACCAGGCCTGTTTGACGAGCTGCCCCGCGTCGTTCTTCTCCATCACCGGCGCCCAGGTAGCCTCGACGCCGGGCAGCGTCAGCGGCTTCCAGAGGTTGAACATGTCCGAGCCGCAGAGCTGGCGCAGTTCGGTCCAACCGCCCAGCTTGACCAGGCCATAAACGGTCAGCAGCGCCGAGCCGCAGATCAGGACGATGACCTGGACCGCGTCGTTGTAGGCCACGGCGCGCATGCCGCCCAGCGCCGTGTAGAGGCCCGTGAGCGCAATCACCGCCACCGAACCGATCCAGAAGCTGTTGATCTCGACCCCGCCCAGCGTCAGGTGCATTTCCGGCAGCAGCGTCGAAAACACGACGCCCCCGGCAAAAATGCCCACCGCGATCTTCGACACGATGAACGTGATGAGCGACACGATGGACAGGACATAGCGCGAACTGGTGGAGAAGCGCCGTTCGAGAAACTCCGGCATGGTGAAGACCAGCGAGCGGGCATAGAACGGCACGAACACCCACGCCAGCACCAGCAGGCACCAGGCATGTAGCTCGTAATGGGCCATCGCCACCCCGTCTTTCGCGCCCGACCCGGCCAGCCCGACGATGTGCTCCGAGCCGATGTTCGAGGCGAAGATGGACGCGCCGATGACCCACCAGCCGAGGTTGCGGCCCGCGAGGAAGTAGTCGGCGGCGGTGTCCTTGGCCCGGCGGACGACCCACCAGGCAACGCACAGCAAAATCCCGAAGTAGAACGCAATCGCCAGCCAGTCGAGGCTGGTCAGCGTGGGGTTGACCGCGGCGATCATGGGAGCGTGGAGAGACATAAAGCGGTGAGGAGTTACATGGTTCAAGGGTTACAGGCTTACATCAGCCCTGGCCGTAGCTGGCATTGGCGCCGTGTTTGCGGAGGAAGTGCTTGTCGAGCAACGCGGGTTGTACGGGCTTGAGGTTCGGATTGAGGCGCAAGGTTTCGCTCGCCAGCCGCGCAACGAACTCCAGCACCACCGCGTTATGGACTGCATCCGCCACATCCTTGCCCCAGGCAAACGGTCCGTGACTGGCCACCAGCACGGCGGGGTGTTGCATGGGATCGAGCTTCCTGAACCGCTCGACGATGACGCGGCCTGTGTTCGCCTCGTAATCGGATCGGAGTTCGGCAGTCGTAAGCACGCGTGTGCAGGGCACGTCGCCGTAGCAGTAATCAGCCTGCGTGGTGCCGTAGCAACGCAGGTCTTTCTTCGCCTGGGCCCAGGCGGTGGCGTAGAGGCTATGGGTGTGGACAATGCCACCGATGCCGGGGAACGCGCGGTAGAGCACCCGATGGGTGGCAGTGTCCGAACTCGGCTTGAGCCGGCCCTCGACCACTTTGCCGCTCGCGAGCGAGATTACGATCATCTGCTTGGGCCTCATGCCATAATAGGGCACACCCGACGGCTTGATGACCACCAGCCCGCGCCGGCGGTCGATCCCGCTGGCGTTGCCCCAGGTCTGAATCACCAGGCCCGCTTTGACCAGGTCCAGGTTTGCCTGGCAGACCTCTCTCTTCAGTTGTTCCAGCATGAGCTAACCGGTAAAGCCGCGGTGCAAACCATAATAGACTTCGTTCCACCTCAGCTCCTGCTTGAACTGGCGCAACCGGGTGTCGGCGTCAATGACCACTAACTCGACGCCCGCCATGCCGGCGAAGTCTTCGATCATCTCCGTGGTAACCGCCTGGCTGAAGCCGGTGTGGTGCGCGCCGCCGGCGTAAATCCACGCCGCGGCGGAAGTCGGGAGGTCCGGTTTGGGCATCCACACCGCGCGGGCAACCGGTAGCCGGGGCAGCGGCTTTTCTGGGGCAACGACCTCGACTTCGTTCGCCAGCAAGCGGAAGCGGTTCCCCAAATCAATGATGGACGCGTTAAGCCCCCGGCCGGCGGGCGTGTCGAAGACCAGCCGCACCGGGTCGGCCTTGCCGCCGATGCCGAGCGGATGCACTTCGAGCGAGGGGCGGGCTTTGGCAATGCTCGGGCAGATTTCCAGCATGTGCGCCCCCAGCACCAGGCTGCGCTTCGGGTCCAGGTGATAGGTGTAATCCTCCATGAATGACGTGCCGCCCTTGAGTCCCGCCGCCATGACCTTCATCGCGCGCACCAGCGCGCAGGTCTTCCAGTCGCCTTCCGCGGCAAAGCCATAGCCGTCGGCCATGAGCCGCTGCACGGCCAACGCGGGCAACTGCGACAGCCCATGCAGGTCTTCAAAGGTATCCGTGAACCCCTTGAAGCCGCCGGCGCTCAGGAAAGCGCGCAAGCCCACCTCGATGCGCGCCGCGTCGCGCAGGGATTGCCGCCGGGAGCCGGTCTTGCGGAGGTTGGGCGCCACCACGTAGCCGTGCTCGTATTCGGCGATAAGACGGTCAATGTCCCGGTCCGTTGCCGCGTTGACAGATTTGACCAGGTCGCCCACTCCGTAGCCATTGACCGAATAGCCGAGCTGCATCTGCGCCGCGACTTTGTCGCCCTCGGTTACGGCGACCTCGCGCATATTGTCGCCAAACCGGCAGAACTTCGCCCCCTGCCAATCATGCCAGGCCGCCGCCGCGCGGCACCAGGCGCCAATGCGCTGCTGCACGGCCGGGTCCTGCCAGTATCCGACCACCACCTTCCGCTCCAGACGCAGGCGGCTCATAATAAAGCCGTGCTCGCGGTCGCCGTGGGCGGCCTGGTTAAGGTTCATGAAATCCATGTCAATGGACGCCCACGGGATGTCCCGGTTGTGCTGGGTATGCAGGTGCAGCAGGGGCTTGCGCAGCGACTTGAGACCATTGATCCACATCTTCGACGGGGAGAAGGTGTGGCACCATGTAATGAGGCCGAGGCAGTCGGCACTCTCGTTGGCGGCCTGGCACAGGCCGGTCGCTTCCGCCGGGGTCTTGACCACCGGTTTGACCAGCACCTGGACGGGGAGGAAAGCCGCGTCATCGAGCGCCCGGCCAACTTGCGCCGAGTTCGCGGCGACCTTCCTCAGCACTTCAGCCCCGTATAGGTTCTGGCTGCCCGTGACGAGCCAGACCTCGAATTGTTTCAGGTCAATCATGTTCACGCTCCCGTATTTTGGCCTTTGGACCTTGGCCCTGCTTCTGCACTAAGAACTTGAAGATGATGGTGTTCCGGTAAACCTGGCCGGGCTTCAGCACGACCGACGGGAAGTTCGGCTGGTTGGGCGAATCCGGGTAATGCTGCGCTTCCATGCAGAAGGCGTTGCGGAATTGATAGACCCAGCCGCCTTTGCCCGTGAGCTTGCCGTCGAGGAAGTTGCCGGTATAGAATTGCAGGCCCGGCTCGGTGGACCAGACCTCCAGCACGCGGCCAGTCGTCGGCTCATACACGCGCGCCATGAGGCCAAGCTGCCCCATCGGTTTGTTGATGACCCAATTGTGGTCGTAGCCGTTGCCGAACTTAAGCTGCTCGTCGTCCTGCCCGATGCGCGCGCCGATGGCGGTCGGTGTGCGGAAATCAAAGGGCGTGCCGTCCACCGGCCGCAACTCGCCGGTCGGAATCAGGGTGCTGTCCACCGGCGTGAACTTGTCAGCGGGGATCATGACCTCATGCTTCAGGATGTCGCCTTTGCCGGCGAGGTTGAAATACGAGTGCTGCGTGAGGTTCACCACGGTGTCCTTGTCCGTGATCGCTGTATATTCGAGTTGCAAGGCGTTGTCGTCCAACAGCGTATAGACGGCGGTGACGGACAGGTTGCCCGGGTAGCCTTCCTCGCCATCTTTGCTCGTGTAGCGAAGCTCGAGCGACGGCCCCTCCGGCCGCGCCAGGATTCTGGGCGCCCAGACGACCTTGTCGAAGCCTTTGAGGCCGCCGTGCAGGGCGTTGGGGCCGTTATTGACCGCCAAAGTGTATTCCTGGCCATCGAGCGTAAACTTGCCTTTGGCAATCCGGTTCCCGTAACGCCCGATCATCGCGCCGAAGTAGGGGCTGTCCTTGATGTAATCGGCCAGGTCGTCGTAGCCGAGCACCACATCACCGAATTGGCCGTCGCGATTCGGGACGTTCATGGAGATGACCAGGCCGCCGTAGTTGCAAATGCCGACCTCGGCGCCCTTGTTATTGCGCAGCGTGTACAGGTCCACGGCGACGCCGTCCTTCGTCTGGCCGAAGGCGCGCCGGCTGATTTGCCCCGCCTGCTGGGAGGACTGTAAAAAGTCGGCGCAGCCGACGAGCGCGGCGGCGCCTAGACTTACGGAGAGGAGTTTGATCCATTGATAGTTGGTTTGCATAACTTTCTGTGTTGGTTGTTTCTTGTTAAACCACGAAATACACTAAATACATGAACATGCACTACTTACTTCCGCGCGCGGTTGCGGATGGCGATCAATTCCTTCATCACCGGGTAAAGGTTGCCACTCGCTTGCTCCGTGCCGAAGGCATCGTGCAGCTTTCGGTAAAGGGAATAAAGCTCTTTATACACGGCATTTGCGGCCGGGTTGGGCTGGAAGACGCGGGACTTCAGCCCGGTCATCGCCTGCTGGGCGTCGGCGTAATTGGCGTAGCCGCCCGCCGGCCCGCCCGCGACGACCGCGCCCGCGATGGCTGCGCCCAAAGCGCAGGTCTGCCCCGAACGGGAGATTTTTATGGGCCGGCCAGTCACGTCCGCATAGACTTGCATGACCAGCGGGTTCTTCTCCGCGATGCCGCCGCAGTTGACGATTTGCTCCACCTTAACGCCGTATTCCTCGAAGCGGTTGATGATGGTCAGCGCGCCGAACGCCGTGGCCTCGATGAGCGCGCGGTAGATTTCCGCCGGCGTCGTGTAGAGCGTCTGACCGAGCAGCAGGCCCGTCAGGCGCTGGTCCACGAGCACCGTGCGGTTCCCGTTGTTCCAATCCAGCGCCAGCAGGCCGGATTCACCGGGCGCCAGCCTCGCTGCCGCGGCACTGAGCGCCTCGTGCGAACCGGCCTTCTTGCCGAGCGGCTGAAGGTAGTTCACGAACCAGTTGAAAATATCGCCGACCGCCGACTGGCCCGCTTCCAGACCGTAATAGCCCGGCAGGATGCTGCCGGGGACGATGCCGCACAGGCCCGGGATGTCCGCCAGCTTGTCGCCGAGCGGCACGACCATCATGTCGCACGTGCTCGTGCCGATGATCTTCACGAGTGTCCCCGGCCCGATGCCGGACCCGACGCCGCCGAGGTGCGCGTCAAACGCCCCCACCGCCACCGGCAGACCCGCCGGCAAGCCGGTGCGCGCCGCCCACTCCAGCGTCAGCCCGCCCGCCGCCCGGTCAATCGTATGCGCCTTGGGCCGCAGCCGTGACCGCAGCTCGCCCATCTTCGGATCAAGCTGCGAGAGAAACTCAGCGTCCGGGTAGCCGCCCCAGGCATCGTTGTACATCGCCTTGTGGCCCGCGGCGCACACACCGACGGTCAGTTCCTCGGGCGCTTCGGTGCCGGTGAGCATCGCGGGGACCCAATCGGCGCATTCCACCCACAGGTAAGCCGCCTCGAACACCTCGGGGCTGGTCCGCAGGCAATGAAGGATTTTGCTGAAGAACCATTCGCTCGAATACGTGCCGCCGCACTTGGCGAGGTATTGCGGGCGAATCTTGCGCGCCAACCCGGTGATCTCCCCTGCCTCGGCCACGCCCGTGTGGTCCTTCCACAGCCAGGCCATCGCCGCAGGATGCTTGGCGAACCGGCGGTCGAAGGCGAGCGGGTGGCCGTGGCGGTCCACCGGCAACGGCGTGCTGCCCGTGGTATCAACCCCAATGCCGATGACTTGGTCCGGTTTGAAGCCGCGCACCGCCCGTTTCGCCAACGTGAGGGCCTTCTTGATCGTCATCTCCGCGCCGGTGACGTAGTCGGCCGGATGCTGCCGGGCGAGGTTCGGGTCGCGAGAGAGAATGACCCCCTGGGTGCCGTGAGCGTAATTCCAAACGGCGGAGGCCACCTCGCGCCCGTTGGCGACGTTGACGATGAGAGTGCGGACGGAGTTGGTGCCGTAGTCGAGGCCGATGCTGTACTGGGTTGCGCTCATGGCCCCTTTTCATAACCAGTGCCCGGGCGGCTGTCCAGCAAATCGGCGGGGCAGGGACTTGTCGCGAAGCTTGATACCGCGCCATGCTCGCGCTACCTTTGGCCCATGAGCACGGTTGATTTGATCTGCGAAAAGGCAAAAGCACTTCCAGACAGCCTGCAGTCGAAGGCTTTGAGTTTTGTAGAGTACCTAAGCCGGCGGACGACTGGCCCTAGCGAGTCCGCCGATTGGCAACGCCTCGCGCGCCAAACCCAAGCCTTGCCTGCCGTGGAGAGAATCACCGACGCCGACATCGCCGCTGAGATTGCTGCCTACCGCGCCGGCAGATGAGGGTCGTCGTTGACACTAACGTCGTCGTTTCCGCCATCCTCCGTGACCGGCTGCCCGAGCGGGTGCTCCTCTTCATCATCGCTCGCCCCGATTTTGAATGGGTGGCTTCACGGGAGATTCTGACCGAATACCGCGAAGTCCTGCGCCGGCCAAAGTTTGGGTTGCCCGAGACCGTGCTGTCTCAATGGGATGACCGCTTTCGCGCTGCTATCGCAGAATGGCCGGCGGAGGTTCCCGTCTCTTTCCCCCGGGATCTCAAGGATGCCAAGTTCCTCGCCTGCGCCTTGGCTGCCAACGCGGACTTCTTCGTCACCGGGGACCAGGATTTTGCCGAGGCCGGCAGGCTCGGCCGCACGAAGATCGTGTCCGTCAGACAGTTCGATGAAATAGTCCTCCGGCCATTACAATGACGTTAAAGGCGGATCGGTCGTAGCAGAGAAAGCCGCCCCGGGCATCGGCAATTCTCCTTGCAAAAGTCTGCCGCCGCGCTTTCATAGGCGGCGATGTGGCGCCCACTTTGCAAAACTGTCTGTGCACGGCGCCGTGCACGCGGAGCGGGATGGTAAAATTGTTAGCCCACTGGACCTATGACGCAGCGTGAGTTATGGCTTCGGATCCATCTTGTGGTTGCTCTTGCGTTGGAGCTTGTGTTTCTCTCCGAGGTCCTGCCGTATCTGGCTATGTACAGCACCGCCGAGGCGCAGGTATGGAAGCAGTTTTGGGTCGCATGCGCCGCGGTCTTCGTGATGTTTACGATTTGGCCCGCTCTTCGCTGGGGTGGTCTGTGGCTGCGCATCGGCGGTTTGCTACTGTGTGTTCTTCCGCTGTTGCTGCTGGCTTGGGTCGTCATGGATCACTTTGACCTTTATCCTCGTTGGCTCAGATGAAATCCCCGCGCTGGAATAGAGGCCGAGCTGGCGTCTCCGTTTGGATGTTGGCGTCCTTGGCTAGGCGCCACTCATCGCGGGTGTTACTAGAATCTCCCTGTCCGCCTATAGTTTTCCGCGAGCCATTTGGCTGACGGAAGCTTTCGGCGGCTGCTTCAGTTCTTGGCGCGCCGGGATACCGTTCCCGCAGCCTCGCTTTCCCAGCCGCCGCCGAGGGCTTTGTAGATGGCGACCAGGCTGGTGGCGGCGCGGGTTTCGCTCTGGGCCAGTTGGGCCTGGATGGAGAGTTGCGTGCGCTGGGCATCGAGCACCGGGAGGAAATCGTCCACGCCGCCCTCGTACCGCTGGCGGGCCAGCGCCATGGCCTGGGTTGCCGAACGCTCGGATTGCCGCAGGTAATCGCGCCGGACCTGCTCGCGCCCGAAATCAACCAGCGCGTTCTCGGTTTCCTCGAGCGCGCTCAGGACGGTCTTTTCGTAGGCGGCGAGTTGGGCGTCGGCCTGGGCGTTGGCGGCCTTGACGCGGGCCAGAACGTGGCCGAGGTCCAGGGCGGCCCACGTGATGCTGGGGCCAAAGGAATAAGTGTCCGCGCCATTTCCGAACAGGCGCGAGACTGTGTTCGCCTGCACACCGAGGTTGCCGTTGAAGGTGACGCGCGGGAAGAGGTCCGCGGTCTGGACGCCGATGCGGGCGGTGGCGGCGGCCAGGGAGCTTTCGGCGGAGCGGATGTCCGGCCTACGGCGCAGGAGGTCGGCGGGGTTGCCGATGTTGACCAGCGGAGGCAGGGCCGGAATGGGGGCGGGCGGGGCAAGCTCCGATTCCAGGGCGGTGGGCTGCTGCCCGGTGAGAACGCCCAGCCGATGGATGGAGTGTTTGACGGCGGCCTCCAGCGGCGGGATGGAGGCCAGCGTGGATTCGAGTTGGGCGCGCGCCCGGGCGGTGTCGAGTTCGGTGGCGCGTCCGGCCTTGAACTTCGCGGCGGTCACGTCCAGGGTATCGCGCTCGTTTTCCACATTGCCGCGGGCCACCGCCAGTTCGT
>Ga0181518_10004344_pt1 | contig 12683 bp, 6 predicted proteins | sample PEATcosm2014_Bin_28_FD_119751 | JGI IMG/M metagenome (GOLD analysis project Ga0181518, IMG submission 119751) | Peatland microbial communities from MTU Mesocosm Facility, Houghton, MI, USA - PEATcosm2014_Bin01_60_metaG | ecosystem: Environmental > Terrestrial > Soil > Wetlands > Peat | place... | reverse complement strand
TGGAGCGACTCGCGGCACCGCAGGCCCCAGCGCCAACACCGACGCTAGCGTCGCCGCCGCTTGAAACCCTTAGCCAGCAAAAGCTAGAAGCCCTGACCAAATCCCCGGAGTCGGTGTCGCCGGGCGCAGCGGCAGCGCCCGCGGCGGCGAAGCCGGTGGGCGAAGAGGAACTGCGCAAGGCCGACGAGAAGCTGGCCTCGTTCGTTAGGAAACCCAACGGGTGATCTTTGGCCGCTCTTCGAGCGCGTTTGATTCATGCAACCTTTGCTTGCCATCGCCTGGTTGACCTGGAAGGCCGCCTTTCGGTTCCGGCTTTTCCTGGTGGTGGCGGTTTTATTACTGGGCTCCGTGGTGGGACTGCCCTTGCTGATCAAGGATGACGGGACCGCGCGCGGCTTCACCCAAATCCTGCTGACTTATACGCTTGGCACGATCAGCGCCCTGCTGGGGCTGTCCACGCTCTGGCTGGCCTGCGGCACCCTGGCGCGAGACATCGAGGATTGCACCGTGCAGGTGGTCGCCATCAAACCGATCGCCCGTTGGCAAATCTGGCTGGGGAAATGGCTGGGAATCATGTCCCTGAACGCCGCACTGCTGGCCCTGTCCGGCGCCAGTGTTTATGGCTTGCTGCAGTGGCGCGCGACCCGGCTGCCCGCCGACCAGCAGAAGGTCTTGCGCAACGAGGTGCTCGTGGCGCGCGGCTCGGTAAAACCGGCGAGCTTTGACAAGGAAATCCAGGAAGAGACAGATCGGTTGTTGCGGGAACGCCTGCAAAAGAACCCGGACAGCAGGGCCGATATTGCCGAGGCCCGAAAGCAAATCCTGGAACAAATCAAGGCCGAGTACCAGGTAGTCCCGCCGGGATACATGCATATATGGCAAGTCGAGTTGGGAGCGGCTAAGCAGATTGCGCGCGGTCAGCCGCTCTATTTGCGCTTGAAATTCAATGCCGCGGACAAGAGCAGTTCCGGCACATTCGACGGACGATTACGGGTGGGCGTGCCGCGCGAGACGCCGTTGTGGCACAGCGAAGTGATGAGCCTGGCGCCCGACACTTTTCACGAGTTTGAAGTCCCGGCGAATTACGACGACAAGGGCGTGCTAACGGTGGCCTTCCTGAACGCAAACAACACCGCGCTGCTGTTCCCGCTGGAGGACGGCCTGGAGATGTTGTATCGCCAGGGAGGCTTCGGACTCAATTTCGTGCGCGGGCTCGGCATTATCTTCTGCTGGATGGCGCTGTTGGCCACCCTCGGGCTGGCCGCGGCTAGCTTTCTCTCGTTTCCAGTGGCGGCGTTCTTGTCGTTGGGCGTCCTGACGCTGGCGCTCTCCAGCGGAACAATCTCAAATGCGGTGTCGGAGGGGACGTTGATGGGCTTCAATTCTGAGACCGGCCGGTCGGGGCACTCGGTGGTCGATATTGTCGCCATTCCGGTCTTTCGCGCAGTGCTCGAGGTGATCAACCTGGCTAAGGACTTCTCACCCATTGACGCGCTCAGCACCGGCCGGTGTGTCACCTGGGGAGAGCTTGGCCGGGCGTTCGGGCAGATCGTGTTGCTGCTCGGCGGCGGCATCGGGCTGATAGGAATCATCATTTTCAACCGCCGTGAATTGGCGACCGCCCAGGTCCAATGAGCGTCACACCGAAAAGCATTCTCCCTCTTTCGCTCATCGTCGCATTGCTGGCCGGCGCCGGGCTGGTTCAGCAGTCGCTCAACCGCGACCGGGACCAGCTTGGCCTAACGCGGGTGCGGCCGTTGGAAAATGCCCCGCCCGTGCTCGCCTTCACCACGGTTGCGCTGGGCGGCTTTCGCGGGCTCATTTCCAACGCGCTGTGGATGCGCGCCACCGACCTGCAGGACGAGGACAAGTTCTTTGAGATGGCCCAACTGGCGGATTGGATCACAAAACTCGAGCCGCATTTCGTCCAGGTGTGGCTCGTGCAGGCCTGGAACATGGCATACAATATCTCGGTCAAGTTCAAGGAATCCAGTCCCGGGCAATTTCCTGACCGCTGGCGCTGGGTGAAGGCCGGCGTCGAGCTGCTGCGCGACGATGGCCTGCGCTACAATCCCAACGAGACGCTCATTTACCGCGAGTTGGCGTGGTTCTTCCAGCACAAGATCGGCCAGAACCTCGACGACGCGAGCATGTACTACAAACAGCAGTGGGCCAACGACATGGCAAAGGTGTTCGCCAAGAAGAAGCCGAACCTGGATGAGCTGATCCATCCTCAGACTGCGGATCAAATGGAGCGCGCCCGGCTTCTGCGCGAGACGTACAAGATGGACCCGCAGTTCATGAAAGAGGTGGACAAGGAATACGGCCCGCTGGAATGGCGGTTGCCGGAGGCGCACGCGATTTACTGGGCAGCGTTGGGATTGGAGAAGGCGAAGGAGAACCCAACGAAGATCAAGGAGGACGACTTAATCACCCTGCGCCGGGTGATTTACCAATCGATGCTGCTGAGTTTCCAGCGCGGGCGGTTGGTATCGAACCCCTTTGCGGAGGCGTTCGAGTTCGGACCCAACCTGGACATTATTCCCAAGGTGAACTTCGCCTACGAGCAGGCCGCCCAAGAGGACGAGAAGAATCGCGACCATATTTTGAAGGCACATCGTAATTTCCTGCGCGACGCCGTTTATTTTCTCTACGAATATAACCGCCTGGCCGATGCGGCTCAGTGGTATAAGCACCTTGCGACCAAGTATCCGGACAAAATGCTGCTCGACGGAAAGACCAATTCGCTGCCAGCCAATCTGACGCTCGATCAATACGCCGTGGCGCGCGTGCAGGGGGATGTGAGCGACAGCGGGGGGCACGATCGCACCAAGGGAATCGTCGAGGGGTTGCTGGTCAACTCGTACCGGAGCATGGCGCTTGGTGAGGATGGGCCAGCCGCTGGCTTCCGGCTGCTGGCGCAGCGCGTTTGGAGCGCTTACCAAAGCGGGATACCCAAAGAACGCCTCTCGGCCATTGGGTTAAACCCCTTTGAAGACATGGATCGGGAAGTGCGGAAGCGCATGCTCGATTCAAAAGAGGGCGAGCCACCGGAAGTGCGTGCGGTGTTGCGCACCAAACTGGGTGAGCCGCCGGAAACCATCGCGCCACCGGCGGCGACAAATGCGCCGCCGGAAAAGGTCTCGAGCCGATGAACCTGAGGCGCGCACCTTGGTACGTCGGCCTCGCAATAAGCTGCCGACCTCCCATTTGACCTTTCTCGATCGCCTTCCCAGTCAGAGGATGGCCTTTGCAGTCGCCCTGGTGATCGGTGCTGGCCGCATGACAGTCGTTCCGGGGAGGGGCAGTGTGTAACGACCGCAGTACGCGCAGACGAAGTCGTTGGGCAAAGGGACGCGCCGCTTGATTTGTTTCCGTTGCACGGGACCGTACGCGCGGCTGTCAGCGCTGCAGGACCGATTATCGCCGAGCACGAAGTACTCGCCCTCTCCCAAGATGAACGTAGCCCCGCGATGTACCGGCTCCATGGGGCAGGTGTAGGTATGTTTGGGGAGATATGGCTCAATCAGCAGTTGCTTGTTGATGAAGACGCAGCCACGCCACAGTTGGATGGTTTCACCCGGCAATCCGATGATGCGCTTGACCGCATAATCCTTATTGCCGTCATCGAGGAGGACAACATCGCCCCGCTCAACCGGCGTCGTTATTGGCGTCCCGTAAAGGCGCATTCCTTCCGAATAAGTGGGTTCCATGCTCGTTCCCTCCACCACGTACACTGAACCAATGAATGCATGGCCAGCGCCTACGCCCAGCACGACAGCGAAGGCTGCTGCGATCGCCATGCGGCACGGCAGATTGCCCCAGACCTTCTGCATCAAGCGGCAAATCTGTTTCATATTTGGCTTCTATGTCTCGAAATGAGTCAGTCGGCGAGAGGCGACCTACGCAGGATTTGCGTCTATTGGCCAAAGCGCATCCCTCGAGCACTGATCCATCTCATTCGTTGGCTTGCCGCAGATTTCTTGCCAAGCAGCGTTTGACCGGGAGGATGGCAGCGGTGGCGGGGCTCGAACCCCATCGGCTTACCAAGAAACCCAGCCGAACCCAGAAAGGCCCTGCTTACGCGGCTTCTCGAATATGTTGGGTATTCCCGGTCTTTCATTCGGCGTTGCTCTCCTCAAGCGGCGTTGCTTAACTTCACCGACATGATGGCTGTGCTGTAACCCCGATGAGACGATTTAATCTGATTGCATGCGCGATGGTCGCGGGCTTGAGCCTGGCGCGAGGCGACGACACGATCCCTCTTGCCGGCGAGTGGCGGTTTGAGATCGCCGGGACAAATGAGCTGGCCTACGCCCGCCAGTTGCCCGGAAAGATCCGGCTGCCCGGCACGATGGACGATGCGGGGTTGGGACCGAAGAACACAAAGAGGCCGACTCTCGAAGGGCCGTACCGGCTTTACGACTACGCCGGACCGGCCTGGTATCAGCGCGACATCGACATCCCCGCCGCGTGGCAAGGGAAACGGGTGACGTTATTCCTGGAACGCTGCCGCTGGGCCACCACCGTCTGGCTCGATGACATACGCGTCGGTTCGCAGGACAGTCTGATCGCGCCGCACGTCTATGATTTCGGCTCCCGCGTCGCACCCGGCAAGCACCGGTTGACTATCTGTGTGGACAACACGGTCAAGATCAACCTGGGCCAATTCGTCTCGGCATTGTTCGGTGGCACCTGGGGCAATATGAACGGCATTATCGGACGTATTGAGCTGGCGGCCACGCCGCCGGTGTGGATTGACGGCGTGCAGGTTTACCCGGACTTGGACAAGAGGATGGCGCGCGTTGTCGTGAGTATCGGCAACGCCACCGGCAAGGCCGGTCGTGGCCCGCTGAGCGTGGGGGCAAAGAGCGTGGAGGCGGTGTGGGACGTGAATGGCGGGCGGGCTGAAGTCGAGGTGGACATGAGCGGCGCGAAGTTGTGGGACGAGTTCGCGCCGAACTTGAGCGAAGTGACGGTTAAGCTCGGTGCTGATGCGCGCACGGTCCGGTTTGGCATGCGCAAATTCGCGGCGCGCGGGACCCAATTCACGCTTAACGACCGGCCGGTGTTCCTGCGCGGGACGCTGGAGTGTTCGGTGTTCCCGCTGACCGGCTATCCGCCGACGGACGTGCCTGCGTGGCAGCGGATCTTCCGCATCCTGAAATCCTATGGCTTGAATTTCATCCGGTTTCACTCGTGGTGCCCGCCCGACGCGGCATTCGCGGCGGCGGACATCGAAGGGATCATGATTCAGGCGGAAGGGCCGCAGGCAAACGTCGAAGCCGGCAGCGAGCCACGACGCGATGCGTTCATCGAGGCGGAGTTCAAACGGATGGTGGACACTTACGGCAACCATCCATCGTTCTGCCTGATGACGCTTGGCAACGAATACGGCGGCAAGGACCAGTTGCTGGCGAGCTGGGTGGACATGCTGATTCAGCGCGACCCGCGCCACCTCTACTCGTCGGCCTCAGCGGCGCAGACGACCGCCAACCGCCAATGGACCGAGGATTGGCGCGGCCGCGGCATCTATGGCGCAGGCACGGAGCGCGACTTGCGCGACGTCGTGGCCAGTGATGGGCGTCCGATCATCGGCCACGAAATCGGCCAGTGGATGTACTTCCCGGACTTCAACGAGATGAAGAAATACACCGGCGTGATGGCGGTGAAGAATTTCGAGATGATCCGCGACGACCTGGAGAAGAAACATCTGCTCGCCCTCGCGCCCAAATACGTGGCAGCAAGCGGCAAGTTCGCTACGCTGCTCTACAAGGAGGAGATCGAGGTGCTGCTGCGCACGCCGGGCTACGCGGGATTTTCACTGCTCGACCTGCACGATTACCCGACGCAGGGCACCGCGCTGGTCGGGCCGCTCGATCCGTTCTGGGATTCGAAAGGCTTTATCACACCGGCAGCATTCCGGCAGTACTGCGGGCCGACGGTGCCGTTGTTGCGGATGCCGAAACGGACCTACACGACCGACGAAGCGTTCGAAGCGGCAGCCGAAATCGCGCATTACGGGGCTGCCGACTTGCCGAACGCGCAACCGATTTGGGCGATCAAGGACGAGCAGGGGCGTGAGGTAGCGTCGGGCAAGTTGCCGGAGTTGAGCGTGCCGACGGGCAGGTTAACGGCACTGGGCGCGATCAAGACGTCGCTCGCGAGCGCACCCGTGCCCGGCAAACTGACCGTGACGGTTTCATTGCGGGGCACCAGGATCGCTAATGATTGGGAGATTTGGGTTTATCCGGCGAGCGTGACGCCAACTCCACCGGTGGAGGTGGTGGTTTGTGAGAGGTGGGCAGAGGCGAAGTCCGCGCTGGCCGAGGGCAAGAAGGTCGTCTTTTTCCCGCGGGTGACAGATCCGGCGCAAACCATGCGCGGCAGGTTCTTGCCGGTGTTCTGGAGTCCGGTGTGGTTTCCGAACCAGAAGCCGAACACGATGGGATTGCTATGCGATCCGCAGCATCCGTTGTTGAAACAGTTCCCGACAGAATCCTACAGCAACTGGCAATGGTGTGAGCTGATGCAGCGTTCGCGGGTGTTCATCCTCGACGACACTGCATCCGGCTACCGGCCGCTGGTGCAGGTGATCGATAACTTCGCCCGTAACCACAAGCTCGGCGTGGTGTTTGAGGGCCGAGTCGGCAGCGGCCAGTTACTTGTGTGCGGCTTCGACCTGCCGAATATGACGAAAGACCCGGCCGCACGCCAGTTGTTGTCGAGTCTTTACAGCTACGCCGGCTCGACGGCGTTTAAGCCGACACAGGAACTCGGCGTCGGGTTGTTGGACAAGCTTTTCGTGCCGAAGTTCGCCAACAAACTCCAGGAGCTTGGCGGCAAGATTCGCGCGGACAGCCAGGCGCCAGATTATGGCGCGGAACAAGCCATTGATGGTGATCCGAATACGATGTGGCATACGCCGTGGGATGAACCTGCCCCGAGGTTTCCGCACGAACTGGTTATTGAGCTGGCGAGGCCCGCGAAGCTGGCCGGCCTCAAGTGCCTGCCGCGCCAGGACGACAACCGCAACGGCTGGATTAAGGAGTACGCCGTGTACACCAGCGCCGATGGCAAGAACTGGGGCGAGCCGGTAGCCAAAGGCGCATTCGAACCCAGTGCCGAATTGCACACGGTGAGATTTGCGAAGCCCGTTGAGGCGCAGTACTTGCGATTCGTGGCCGTCAGCAGCTTTGATCCATCGCGACCCTACGCCTCGTTGGCTGAACTGAACGTCATTACGGGGGAATAGGGCGTGTTAACACGGAAACTCGCAATAGATGAGAGACCAGTGCAGCCGGTGCAGTAATGCCTCAGTGGAAGCGGGTAGGGTGCGTCACTCCGTCCGCGCCGTCCTGCCCCGCGGTTGCCCGGCGCGCACGGAGTGACGCGCCCTACCGCCATCGCTGACCGATTACCCGGTGCATCCAAGTGTCCTTTACTACACGGCCTGGTTTAAGCTAGGGTGTATAGTGTGCTAAATAGTTACTTAAGATCCGCTTTCTCGATCTCGGTCGTTTCCTGCTGGATTACGCTCACCCCCAGCCTGGCGCAGACCAACCAACAGATTTACACCGATTCGCTCCAGAATAGCTGGTACAACTGGAGCTGGGGTTCAACCATCAATTTCGCCAATACGAGCCCCGTTCACAGTGGTTCCAGTTCCATTTCCATTACCATTACCAACGGGTACGCTGCGTTGTACCTTGAGCACGTCGATTTTAACTCCACTCCCTACACGAATTTGACCTTTTGGGTTCATGGCGGCTCCAACGGAGGACAACCGCTGGCGGTGAGGGCAACCCTCGGGGGCACTGTGACGACCAACCTATGCAAGTTCTCCCCAACCGCCGGCACCTGGCAGCAGATCACGGTTACACTTTCGTCTCTCGGCGTCGCCAGCCAGCCCACCCTGGACGGAATCTGGATTCAAAGCCAGAGCGCCTCGGCGCTCAGCACTTTTTACGTGGATGACATGACCCTCTTGACCAACGGGGCGCCGCCAGCTCCACCTGCAACCAACAGCGTGACGATCACCGTTGACGCACAACTGAACCGGCATCCTATCAGCCCGCAGATTTACGGCGTCGCCTTTGCGTCGTCGAACCAGCTTTCGGATCTGAATTTCACGATGAACCGGTCGGGCGGGAACAGCGAGACGCGCTACAACTGGCAGATTAACGCGCACAACCTGGCCGCCGATTGGTATTTCGAGAGCTACCCGGATTCGAGCTCCACGCCCGGAGCTACCGCGGACAGCTTCGTGGCCGACAGCAAGAGCGGCGGAGCCCAGCCGATGATAACCATCCCGATGATTGGCTGGTCGCCCGTGCTCGGGGCCAACCGGAGCATCCTCTACAGTTACGCGGTGACCAAATACGGCCCGCAGACGTCCGTGGACCCTTGGCTGACGAATGCCGGCAACGGCATCAGCATCACCAACAACACGCCCATCACCTGGAACAATCCCAACGATGCGAATTTCCCCACCAACACCGCCTTTCAGCAGACCTACGTGCGGCATCTGATAGGCAATTGGGGGGCGTCCACCAACGGTGGGGTGGGCTATTACCTGATGGACAATGAGCACAGCATCTGGTTCTCGACGCATCAGGATGTGCATCCCGTCGGGCCGACGATGCAGGAAATCTGGACCAAAATGCTTGCGACCGCGAGCATGGTGAAATCCAACGACCCCAACGTGCTCGTGATGGGTCCGGAAGAATGGGGCTGGAACGGTTATTTCTACAGCGGGTACGACCAGCAATGGTCCGGCGCGCACAACGATTACAACCCGGCCGACTATCCCGACCGCGGCACCAATGGCGGGTGGGATTACATGCCGTGGCTGCTCAACCAGTTTCGTCAGCAGGAGACGAATACCGGACAGCGGTTACTGGATTACTTCACGTTGCATTGCTACCCGCAGGAAGGCAACGTGAGCGGGACGGCTGCCGATAACGCCACTGCGCTGCTGCGCAACCAGTGCACCCGCGTGTTCTGGGATACGAACTATGTGGACCCCAGTTGGATAAACAGTGTGATCATGCTGATACCCAGGATGAAAAACTGGGTCTCGACCTATTATCCCGGCACGAAAATCGGGGTCACCGAGTATAACTGGGGCGCCGAAACCAACATCAATGGCGCCATTGCACAGGCGGATATCCTTGGCATCTTCGGCTGGCAAGGCTTAGACCTGGCCACGCGCTGGACCACCCCCGACGCCAGCACCCCCACTTACAACGCGATGAAGATGTATCGCAACTACGACGGCAACCAATCCACCTTCGGTGACGCGAGTGTTTCCACCGCGGTCTCCATGAACGTGGACCTGGTTTCCTCTTTTGCCGCCGTGCGCTCGTCGGATGGCGCGCTGACGGTCATGGTGATCAATAAGCAGCTTGCGGCCAGCGCCACCGCCGCGTTCACAATCAACAACTTTCTCCCGAGCGGCACAGCTCAGGTGTGGCAACTGACGTCCGCCAACGCCATTACGCGGCTCAGCGATCTGAGTTTCGCGGGAAGCGGCTTTAGCAATACGGTCCCGGCGCAAAGCATCACGCTCTTTGTGTTGCCCGCCGCGATGCTGGTCGGGCCGGCCAGCAGCCCGAACCCGGCCAACGGGGCCGCCAGCGTCGCCGTCAATACCAGTCTGAGCTGGAAGGCGGGAACCAATGCCACCTTGCACGGCGTGTATTTCGGAACGAGTTCCAACGCCGTGGCGAGCGCCACCACCAATTCGCCCGAGTTCAAAGGCGCCCTCGCGGGCGCCAGCTTAGCTCCTGGTGTTTTAGCCGCCAGCGGACGGTTTTACTGGCGCGTGGATGAGATGGCCGGAGCCTATGTCGCGACCGGCCCAGTCTGGACGTTTGCCACCGTTGTCAGTGGCGCTGGCACATTCCCGTTGGGCGGCGGTCTTGGAACCGGCGATACGTTTGTGACCACCTTCCCCAGCCAGATTGGCCAGACCTACCAGCTTGAGCGCGCGACGAGTTTGAGCCCGGCATCGTGGTCGTCAGTAACCAATAACGTGCCGGGAACCGGCGCCGCGATCCAGCTCACGAACATGGGTGTGTCGCTCCAAACGCAAAGCTTCTTCCGGGTCGTCATTCTCGCTCCCTAACCCTGCTCCAATGGAGAGAGTTGGGGTGAGGGGGAAGAAGACACCCGGCTTGGGCAGGGCCTCAGGCAGATTCCACACCTCGCCAGTGTAATGCAGCGGGTCCGGAGGTCTGCGGCTTGGAAGTCTGCGCGACGGCTCGGGCTCTGACTCCCTGACCAGAGACCTTGCGCCTCCGGCACGCCCCGGAGTTAACTCGGCGATTTTGACGTTCCCACACCCCCTCAAACGGGAGCGTCGCCCTCCTCCCTGGACACTTTCTTCCCCTCCAAAGGCGCTCGGGGGGCGTCCCCACCCTCATCTCCTGTCTCCGTGCTGGCGTGGGAGTAGCCAACCACTGGCGCAGTAGTCCCCTCAGCATCCCCTGTACATCCGGTGTGCATATAGACAAACTGGCTACTTGCTCTCTCGGCGGTAGCTTGAAGGGCACTTGGCCGTTCCGGGACCGTTGCGCTGGTCTCCAGATCCAGTCCCTTCCAGCCATCCTTTTCCTGGCAGGTGACGAGGAACACCTTCTGCCCAGGGCGCGGTTCGCCAAACCTGGCCTTGTAGGGGCCGGTAATCTCGCTCAGGCCGCCTATCGGTGGCGGCAGCAGGCCGAGGTAAGAGACATTCCGGCGCTGGTAGCGGCCGCGGCTGCACGGCTCCTGGCCGAATACCATGATGTCCTCGTTCAGCTCCCCCGAAACCGCGAGATAAAGCCGCACCCCATCCGCGCCGTTCTCGATCACCAGCCGCCCCACCTTGCTGAGAGAAAACACCGGGCGTGCGGGGACCTCCAGGGTTTCCGGGAGACCCACAATGGCCCTGACAGTACTGATGGCCTGCCAGAATTGCTGGCCCGTCAGCGGCCCTTTTTGGCCGAGCCGGGGGTGGCTCATCACTTGGGCCCCGGCCAGGGTCCAGCGGTCCCGCTGTTCCTCGCTCAGCCTGGCGCCCCACTTCCGGGAGTTGTTGCCGAAAACCGCGCACACGCGCTCACGCGCTGGCGTGAGGGCGGCCTTTTGCGGGACGTACTGCCTCAGACATAATCCAAAGCGCGATTGAAAGGCGACAGTCTGGCCACATTTGCCCGACCGGGGGGTATCCAGGATCTTCATAGGGTAGTATCCATTTGATATATTCTGTGTTGCCGGCTGGGCAAGCTGACTGGCTTTCGGCCCGGGCCGGTTTCGTCGGCCCAGGTTCGTCACTGCCCCGACCGGATGCCCAAATATAGTGGGAAACGCACGTAAATCAACGCAAAGCCGCAGAGATGCAAAGACGCAAGGAATTGCGCGAAGCATTTGGAGTGCGTCCAGTTTGCTGGCGCTGCCGTAAGTCGTGGGGCGGTCCGCAAGCGGGAGCAAGCTCCGCGCACTCCAAACGCTTCGCGCAGTTCGGTTTGCAGCGTTGCCGCGCCGCGGTCTGCCATGAAGTCGTGCTGCACCGATCGGCCAATTCGCGCTGAGAATATGACAACCTAATGGGCGACCCGTTTCCGGTGGCACTGTCAGGATGTATCCCGGCAGGCAGGGGTCTTGAAATCAGGCTTGTAATCTTCCAGCGGAGACGCACAATCGGGCGTTGTGGTTCAGCATTAAGCAATAGGTCTTTATGAAAGCCGCTCCGTTCATTCGCTGGTTTGGTGCTTCCCGTTCCAGATACCCAATCAACCCCTCGGCAACCCAGATCGGAGCTTGGTGGTGCACAGTGGCCGGTCTCGCCTGTTTACTTGCCCCGTTCCGAGCGTGGTCTGCCGATTGCGCGCCTCCACCATCTGGCCTGGTTGCCTGGTGGCCGGCTGAAGGCAACGCCAATGACATCGTGGGCACCAACAATGGCGCCTTGTTCGGTGGAGCAAGCTTCGCGGGCGGGGAGGTGGGACAGGCGTTCAGTTTTGACGGGACCAACGGCTACGTGCAGATTCCCGACTCCGACGCGCTCAAGCCTGCCAACGTCACCATCGAGGCATGGGTATGGCTCGACCCTAATCTGCCTTCGAACAACGGCGGCGAGCAAATCGTGTTCAAGAAAAACACGTCGACCGCGTGGTTTGAAGGTTATAGCCTTTCGAAGACCACCATCAACAATGGGGACGGAACTTACTCCGACCGCTTCCAGTTTTGTGTGTCGCGCGCAGGGGATCAGGTCGCCATCAATTCCCAAACCATCGCGCAGCGGGGTGTCTGGTATCACGTCGGCGCCACTTATGATGGCAACCAGTCCATTCTTTATGTCAACGGCGTGGCGGAGGTGTCGGCGACACCCGGATTTGCGCTGGATTATGACACGGATCCGGTGTTCATCGGCACCACGGGCACTTGGGCGCCATATCTGGGCATGTTCGGCGGCCGCATTGACGAGGTCTCTATCTATAACCGCGCACTTTCCGCCGCGGAGATCGCGGCGATCTACAATGCGGACAGCGCGGGCAAGTGCAGAGTGATTAGCCCGCGTGCCGCGACTGCCAGCGCGACGGTGGTGAACGGCTTTGTGGTGGGGGCAACGATTATCGATGGTGGCTATGGCTACACGAACACGCCGGCCGTGAGGTTTATCGGCGGGGGCGGCAATG
>Ga0181518_10004343_pt1 | contig 12684 bp, 8 predicted proteins | sample PEATcosm2014_Bin_28_FD_119751 | JGI IMG/M metagenome (GOLD analysis project Ga0181518, IMG submission 119751) | Peatland microbial communities from MTU Mesocosm Facility, Houghton, MI, USA - PEATcosm2014_Bin01_60_metaG | ecosystem: Environmental > Terrestrial > Soil > Wetlands > Peat | place... | reverse complement strand
GGATGCGTCCCCAAAAGTCAATTTCCCAGGAAACGTTCCCGGCCAGGTCGCTGCCTTTTGCGGAGGGGTTGCCGCTGAGATACGGGGAACCGGCCAAGACATTTCGCCCTCCGCCGGACGCGCCTTGATAGGTGACTTGGGGATAGAACTGGGACCGGCTTTGGGCCAGCAGCGCGCGGGACTCCTCGACTCTGGCAACGGCGACGCGCAGATCGTAGTTGTTGGTCAGGGCGGTTTGGATGAGCGCCTGCAAGGGAGGGTCCTGGAATAACTGCCACCAAGGCAGATCGCCCAGGGAGTTTGTCAGGGAGCTTTCTTCGCCGCGGAAGGCAGCCGGGGCGCGGGCGTCGGGGGTTTTATAGTTGGGGCCGACGGCGCAACCCGCAACCCAAAGGAGGCAGAGGACGCAGCACGGCAGAGCCGGAAATCCGAAATCCGAAATCCGAAATCCGAAGCAAATCCAAATTGATGAGAATGAGCGAATGGAAAAACGGGGGGCCACAGAGTTTCTTCGCCGGCTGCGAGCAATTTCCACTATTGTAGTGTAAAGGGCGGGAGGCAGGTTCATGGCTTTTTGTGGCGATGGGAGAGGCGCTCGATGACGTAGAAGTTGACCGGGATGATAAAAATGCCCAGCAACGTCGAACCGAGCATTCCGCCGATGACGACGGTGCCCAGCGTCTCGCGTGAAATGCCGCCGGCACCGGCGGCAAACCACAGCGGCAGGCAGCCGAAAACAAAGGCGAAGGAGGTCATCAGGATCGGACGCAAACGAATGCGCGCGCCGGTGAGCGCGGCCTCGGTCAGCGACTTGCCGCGTTCGAATTCCCGCTTGGCGAATTCCACGATCAAAATGGCGTTCTTGGCTGAAAGCCCGATCAACATGATCAATCCGATCTGCACATAGACATTGTTCTCGAAATGGCGCGCCCACAAGGCCAGGAAGGCGCCCAGCACGGCGACGGGCGTGCTGATCAACACGCTCACCGGCAAGGACCAGCTTTCGTACAAGGCGGCCAGAATGAGAAACACAAAAGTCAGGGACAAGCCGAAAACCGCGATTCGCGGCACGCCGTGGGCCGCTTGTTGTTCCTGAAAGGACATGCCGAAGTAGTCAAAGCCCATGCCCAGGGGCATGGTTTTGGCGAAGACATCCTCCAGCGCCCGGGTGGCCTGGTCCGAACTGTAGCCCGGGGCGGCGCTGCCGTTAATCTGCGCGCAGCGGTATTCGTCGTAGTGCATGACAAACTCCGGGCCGGTGCGATATTCCACCTTCGCCAGCGCCGTCAAGGGAACGCTCTGGCCGAGCCGGTTGCGCACGTAGAACAAACCGAGGTTGTCCAGGCTCGCACGATACTTCTGGTCCGCCTCGACATAGACCTGCCACTGCCGGCCGAAGCGGTTGAAGTAATTGACAAAGTAGCCGCCCATGAACGTTTGGAGTGTCTTATAGACCTCGCCAATATCCACGCCTTGCTTGAGCACCTTGTCGCGATCCACGTCAATGAACACCTGCGGCACGGCGGGCAGGTAGGTCGTGAACAGGCCGGACAATTCGGGGCGCCTGGCGGCTTCCTTCATGAACTTGTCCAGGTTCTCCGTGAGGAAGTTCAGGTCCTTGCCCAGGCGGTCCTCGAGGATGAAGGTAAACCCGCCGGACGTGCCGACGCCCGGGATGGCGGGGGGTGGGAAGGCGACCGCTTTGGCTTCCGGCAGGTTGGCCAACTCGCGATTGATCCGCGCGCGAATGGCGGCGGCTTGCTCGGACTTTCCGGTCCGCTTGTCCCAGGGTTTCAAGGTGACGAAGAACAGGGCGTTGTAGGTGGTTTGGGCTTGACTTAGCAGGCTGAAGCCCAGCACCGTGCTGTAATACTTGACGCCCGGAATTCCGGCCAGGATTCCCTCGACCCTCTTGCAAAAAGCATCTGTCCGCGGCATGGAGGCGGCGTTGGGGAGTTGCACGTTGACGTACGCATAGCCCTGGTCTTCCTCGGGCAGGAACGACGAGGGCAGATGGCGTCCGGCCAAAACGGCGAGCACGGTGACTCCGGCCAGCAGCACCAGGCTGACCACACTGCGGCGAATGAGCAGGTGGCTCCAGTCCACGTAGCCGCGCGTGGCCCGTCCGAAGAGGCGGTTGAACCAGGCGAAGAAACCTCGCAGGGGACTGTGCGACTGGCCCTTTGGTTTGAGGAGCAACGCCGCCAGCGCCGGGCTGAGGGACAGGGCGTTGAAAGCGGAAAAGATTACCGAAATGGCGATCGTGAGGGCGAATTGCTGGTAGAGCCGTCCCGTGATGCCCGGGATGAAAACGGTCGGCACAAACACCGCCGACAAGATCAACGCAATCGCGACCACCGGGCCGGCGACTTCCCCCATCGCTTTGGATGCCGCGTCCTTGGGCGAGAGTCCTTCCTCGATGTGGCGTTCGACGGCTTCGACGACGATGATGGCGTCATCCACCACCAACCCGATAGCCAGCACCAAACCAAAGAGGGAGAGCGTGTTGATGGAAAAGCCGAAGACGGGGAAAAGGGTGAACGTTCCAACGAGCGACACCGGCACGGCCAGCAGCGGGATGAGGGTGGCGCGCCAGCCTTGCAGGAAGATATAAACGACAATGACCACCAGCAAGAGCGCCTCCCAGAGTGTCGTCAGGATTTCCACAACGCCCCGGCTGACCGCGAGGGTCGTGTCCAGTGACACGGCGTAGTCGAGGTCCTGGGGGAACTGCTTTTTGAGTTGCGCCATCAAATCCTTTACGCCCCCGGCGGCGTCCAGCGCGTTGGAGCCGGGCAACTGGTAAATCGCCATGACGGCGGCCGGACGGCCATTGAGGCGGCCGGCGACGCTATAAACCTGCGCGCCCAGCTCGATGCGCGCGACATCCTTGAGCCGGACCACCGAGCCGTCGGGGTTTTCCCGCACGACAATTTGGCCAAATTGCTCCGGCAGCACCAGGCGTCCTTGCACGATAGCGGTGTAGGTGAACTCCTGGTCCGGCGCGGACGGGGGGCCGCCCACCTGGCCGGCGGGATTGACGGTGTTCTGGCTGTTGACCGCGGCGATGACATCGCTGACCGTGAGGTTGAGCTTGGCCAACTGGTCCGGCTTGACCCAAAAGCGCATGGCGTACTGGCCCGCGCCGAAGACGTTGATGTTGGAGATGCCTTTGACCCGCGTGATCTGATCAACGAGGTTGATGTAGGCGTAATTGGCGAGGAAGGTGGCGTCGTAGGTGCCGTGCGGCGAGTGAAGGGCTATCAGCAACATCGGGGTGGTGGGCGACTTGAGGATCGTCACCCCGTAATTCTGCACCGGCGCGGGCAATTGCGAGGCGGCCTGCGCCTCGCGCAACTGCGCGAGCATCTGGTCAATATTCGGGTCGGTCTTGACATCGAAGTTGACGACCATGCGCATGACGCCATTGTTGGCGTTGATGGAATACATGTAGTTCATGTTGTCCACCCCGCTCATCTGCTCCTCGATGGGCGTGGCAACGGACTGCTGGACCGTCTCGGCGTCGGCGCCGACGAAGGTGGTTTGGATGCGGATTTCCGGCGGCACCACGCTGGGAAACTGGGAAATCGGCAGCGTCATCATCGAGACCACGCCGACCAGGACCATCAGGATGGCGATGACCATGGCCACGATGGGGCGGTTGATGAAGAAGCGGTACATGATGCCAACGGGTCAGGCGTCCCGGCTCATGGCTGTTTGCCTGCGGCAGGCGGGGCCGCCGGTGGCGGGTCCACCCGGGAGGGAGCGAACGGTTGGGGGTCCACCACCTGGCTCTCTTTGACCGTCTGAACGCCTTCGACAATGACCCGGTCGTTCGGCGCGAGGCCGCTCTCAATCAGCCAGTCTGAGCCAATTTGGTCGCCGACGCGCACCGTTTTGATATGGGTCTTGTTCTCCTGAGCGACGGTGGCGACCTGATAGGAGCCTTGCAACTCGGTCACCGCTCTCTGCGGGACCAGCAGGGCGCCCTTTCGCGTTTCGGTTCTGGCCCGGACCAGCGCGTATTGGCCGGGGCGGAGGATGTAATCGGGATTCGGGAACAGGCCGGCGATCTGGAGCGTGCCGGTATTGACATCAACCTGCCGGCTGGTGAAGAACCATTTGCCCGGCAAAGGATAAGGCAAGCCGTCAGAAAGAATCAGTTGCAATTCCATCTGCACCCGATACGCGGCCCTTTCCGCCGCATTGGTGAATTGGCGGCAAAAGGCCAGATAAGATTGCTCGCTGATATTGAAATAAACCCGCATGGGATCAATGGTGGATACCGTCGTCAGCACCGCGCCCCCGGGTCCGAGCAGGTCTCCGATTTGCGCCTGGGCGGTTCCGGCGATGCCGTCAATGGGCGAGGTGATTTTGCAGAACCCAAGGTTCAGCGTGGCGCTTTCCACGGCGGCCTGGTCGGCCACCACCGCCGCCTTGGCCATGAGATTGGCCTGGACGGCGTTGTCCAATTCTTCCTGGCTGACGGCTTGCTGGCTGACCAGAGGGGTGTAGCGTTTCACATCCAACTCCGTCTTGCCCACCATCGCGCGGTCCTGCTCCAATTTGGCCAGGGCCTGGTCCAGCGCCGCCTGGAAAGGCCGCGGGTCAATCTCAAACAGCAGGTCGCCTTGTTTGACGTGGCTGCCCTCGGCGTAATCCTGCTTGAGCAGGTAGCCGGTGACTTGGGCGCGAATCTGGGCGTTGGGATAGCCGTCGAGGGTTCCGATCCATTGCTGATAAATCGGCACCTCGCGGGGCGAAACGGTCAAGACAAGGACTTTAGGCGGTTGCGCGACAGGCGCCTCGCGCTTGCAACCGGGGGCCACAAGCAGCGACACCCCCACTCCCAACAGAGCCATTTTCTTCATCATTTTCAAGCGCCCCCAGTCCAGAGGGAGGGCGCGGTAAGATGCCAGAAGGCCGTTCTGAGTCAAGCAGCGGCAACCAAAGTGATTGGTGATTGGTGACTGGGGATTGGGGCTGCGGGATACTGAACCTAGAAAAGGGGAGTTAACGCAAAGACGCCGAGAGGCAAAGACGCAAGACAGGCCGTGGCTGAAACGGATCTTCTGCGTCTCCGCACCTTTGGCCTGGCTGCGCTGACAGGGCAGGGGGTGGATGGACCGCCGGACCCGCCTTCCGAGACCCTCCGGCTCAACCTGGATTCCGCAGTTGAGCCTCACGCAACAACAAGGCGGTGCATCGCGCCTACGCGAAACGTGCCCTGATGAAAATTCCGTCACTGGAGGATTACGAGCAACAGGCAGCCGCAATGGTCGAATGGGCAGCGTGAATACCGCAACAATACTGCTCAGGACGGTCGACTTGGCAGGGCTAAACAACCCGATCTTCAGTGCAACCGGAGCCTATAGAAGCGTTGAGAGGCATTCGTTGGAATAGTATTCGTCAGACAAAAGGCTCCGTTCTGTGCAAAGGCATTGTCGCTAATAGAAACCCAGTTAGTCGAGGACGAGCTCAAATTAGTTGACGTGAGCACGGTATAAAGGGTGCCCGGCGAACCTTGATTTGCGGTCAATAGAATGTTTGTAGCCGAGATTGGAATTACGGCCAAAACTGGTAAATGCGGACTGACTAATGAGATGTCGAATTGCGTGACTAAACTGTAGGGGCCCAGCAAGCCATTGGTTGGCATTGTCGTGTCGTATGGCTCGTTCTCATAGTAGACGGAAGAAATGCCGTTGCCACCACCAGAGGAAACGGCATCCATGCAGGCAGGGCCAGTATAATACTCATCGGTGAGGCCGACCACCATTTCCACGAGAAGAGCCCCATTCGTCGGGTTGTAGAAGAATGGTGTGCTGAACGGAATAACCATACCGAATGGCTCAACAACACCTACGCCAGTCAGGGAACTGAAGTTGAAGGTCGAGGAATAGACGGTGGTTTCGTCTGCGCCTGTGTTTTGGTCAAAGACCGTGCTGAGATTGTTCACGCTGTTGGATGTGGTAGAGAGATTGATAGTCAATGGAAAGTGGATGACGCCGTTCGGGGGCCGAAAGTAACCGGGACTATAACCCAAGCGAAAAAGGATCGTGCTTATAAAGCCGCCGTTTGTGCTAAGGAGCGAAAACTGGGAGCTGTCATATGCCTGCTGCACCCGACAAAGCTGCAGGTAACATCCAAACGGAGCGCCGGATGCCACAGGCCCCAATACTTCTGCGTTGCTGTTGGGCACCACAACCAGAACCGCGTGCGCCGGGAGTAATGTAAAGCAACCGAATGCAATAATGCATAGGGGAGCGCTAATGCCTCTCGCTACATTTTTCATAGAATTCGTTCTCAGTTCGTGCGACTCCTGCTTAGTTCTGCTTTCATGAGATTATGAAGGCAGACTTGCCAATTTGTGTCAACGACAATCGAAAAAATAAAAGCCTCAAGATTCTGCTGGTTCGGACGTCATTCGGCCCGCGCCACGTCTTCCCCGCCGAAAGCTACGTTGTCAATCCTGAGCCTCAGTCTGTCGCCCAAAGCCGGTGCGGCGCCCACAGACTGAGATTTGACGCCTGCCGGGAAAAGGGGCAGTAAAGCAATTCTGTACCCCGCGACTCCGTATTAAGCACTCGAACCAACCAAACTATCCGCCAGCCGGCTTTTCTTGGCGGCATTCCTCCTTTGCCAGTGCTGGTTTAGCGCATTTGTGACCTTCGCCAGCCAGGCCCGGTGTTCGACCAGCTCCAGCAGTTCCGACGGGGCAAAGAACTTGACGCTGTTCGGCGGTGGATTGCCCAGCGGCTTGAGCAGACGCGCCGCCACCAGAATCGGCACATCATGCGGCTGGCAATTGAGCACCCAAGCCGCCTGTTTCGCCGTCAGACGCGCCGGGAGCTGGGGACGGAACGTTTTTGGTTTCGGCGGGTCTAAGGAACGGCTATATCCAAGCACGACGTTTCTATGGGCGGGCACATGCAGGCGCGGCGTTTATGCGCAGCAGCGGCAGGGAGTTTCCTCCTGGGCGCGGGCTTGGCGGGGGCCGAACCGGCGGACGGGGAGAGGCTCTTTCCACCGCAGTCGGCGGTGGTGCTGTTGACGGGTGTGCCGGGGGACGTGGAGAGCGAGGAGAGTTACCGGGAGCAATTGCAAGGCTGGCTGGAGTTGGCGACGGGGAGCGGACAGGCGGCGAGGGTTTTCGTGCTGTGCGATGAGCCGCAAGGGACCACAAATCCGAAATCCGAAATCCGAAATCAGAAGTCACCAGTCACCAGTCACCAGTTACCGTCCTCAAGGGGGACCGGAGCAGCTTTTTGGGGCTGGGGGAGAGGCTGGCAGGGTGGACTAATGCGCTGGTGGTGATTGCGTGGGGTCACGGGGGGAGGCAGGGCAATACGCCGGTGCTGCACGTGCGGGGGCCGCGGATCACGGCGGCGGATTTCAAGGAATTGGCGCGACTGGCGGCGACGGGGGAGTCGCGGTGGGTGCTGATGTTCCGGGGGAGCGGGTCGTTCGCGGGCGAGCTGGCGGGGGAGAGGCGGCAGATCATTTCGTCGGAAGGGGGGACGATGTTCAGCGATGATCCGGTGGGGATGCCGTTGCTGCTGAAGATTGCGAAGGAGAAGCCGGAACTGCCGTTTCAGGGGTTGGCGGAGGAGTTGGGGCGGGCGACGGAGGGGTGGTACAAGGACCGGAATCTGGCGCGCACAGAGGAGCCCACACTTTGGGTGGCAACGGATAAGCCGCGCCGTTTGATCGTGGCGGCAGCGGAGGAAGAGGTGAAACCGGAGGAACCCACGCCAGAGGCGACCAACAGCGTCAGCGCGTTAGAACCGGGGACAGCCGTAGCGCCGGGGGAGCTGCCGGCGGTGTGGAAGGAGATCAAGCGGGTCGAGGCGCGGAAGTATCCGGAGGCGGATGCGGTCATCCTGCGGCGGCGGTTGAGCTACACGCTGGGGAGCAGCCCGGCGATTGCAACGGAGCAGGAGGAGTTCGTGCAGGTGCTGACGCCGGAGGGGAAGCATTACGGCGATTTCGACGTGAGCTATTCGCCGCCGCAGGAGGACATCAGTTTCCTGGATTGCGAGGTGCTGCGCCCGGACGGAAAGCTGGCGCGGCTGGACCCGGACGCGATTCGCGACGGGCACGAGCAATCGGCGGGCGATTACCAGCGGGGCCAGCGCAAGTTCTTCTCCCTGCCCGGGGTGGGGCCGGGGGCGGTGCTGCACGTGCGCTACCGAACGACCTGGAAGACGTTTCCGCTGCCGCAAGTGTCGCTGGAGATACCGATTGGGCAGGACCTGGCGACGCTCGAAGCGACGGTGCAGGTGAATGTGCCAAAGGAGACGACGTTTCATTTTGCGTCGGAGCAGGTTGCGGCGGGCGATCCGGTCATCAAGCAGACGACTTACGGGACGAGCTACTCGTGGCGGTTCGAGAATCTGCCGGCGCAGGAGCGCGAGATTCTCGTGTCGCCGGGGGAGAGGTCGCAGTTGATGATTTCGACGTTCCCCGATTGGGCGGGGTTTGGGGAGTGGTATGGGCGGATCAGCAAGCTGGCGGATGAGGTGACACCGGAGATCGCGGCCAAGGCGAAAGAGTTGACGAAGGAGGCAAAAGGGGACCTGGAAAAGGTGCTGGCGCTGTATAATTACGTGACCCGGCTGCGCTACGTAGCGGTGCCGCTGGGGGTCAATTCGTTCCGGCCCCATGCCGCGGCCAACGTCTTGCAGAACGAGTTCGGGGACTGCAAGGACAAGGCGAACCTGTTCAACACGCTGCTGCGTTCGGTGGGGATCGAGGCGCGCCTGGTGTTGGTGCCGCGCTTTAGCCAGGCGCACGAGGGGATTCCGGGCTTGGCTTTCAACCATGCGATTTCGCGGGTGACACTGGGCGGCGAAGCGGTGTGGGTGGATACGACGGATGACGTATGCCGGTTCGGGATGCTGCCGCCGGGGGATCCGGGGCGGAAGGTCCTGGTGATTGGTGGCGGGACCAATGCGCTGACGCAATTGCCGGCGCCCGAGCCGCGCGAGCACGTGCTCGAGGTGCGCGGGGAGGTGGATTGTTCCGGTGAGATGGACGCGCTGCCGGTCAAGTTGACCGCCACCGCGCGGGGGTATCCGGACTACGAACTGCGCACCACGGCGCGGGAAGCGAAGGAGCACGCTTTTACGCTGCCGCTGCTGTCGGCGAAGTATCGTCCGGCGGCGGGGTCGTTTGCGCTGGAGAGCCAGAGCGCGACTTCGGTGGCCGCGCTCAATGAAGATTTCACCTGGCGCGCGGCAGGGACGTGCGTGGGGCTGTTTGCGAGGGCAGCGGATAGTGGTCTGCTCCGCGCGCCGTTTTGGCTGCCCAAAGAGTGGGACCTGGCGCTGCATCGCCGGAAGGCAGGGCTTTACCTGAACCAGGGGTATCCGCTCACGCTCGAGGAGGAGTTCGAGTTTGCGCTCCCGCCGAAGGCGCAACCGGCGGTCCTGCCCGGTGTTAGGGAGAATAGCACGGCGCCGTTGCGTTGGAGGGTGGAATGGACGAAGCTCGGTGATGACAAATTGGCGGCACGGATGCGGGCCGAGTTGGCGCGCGGGGAGCTGACGGCGGCGGAGACGCCGGTGGTGCAGAGGCAACTGCGCGGACTGATAGCGGCGCTGGCGGGGGGCGCAAGTTTGCCAGCGGGGCCGTAGGAACCTGGCTGTAACGATGCGGTGAGACCGCGAAATACACAGCCCGGCAAAGCCGTAGCCAAAAGAGTTAACAGAGTTAAACGGGCTAAATGAGTTAAAAGAGTTAAATGAGTTGATTGAGTTAAATGAGGCCAAGGAGTATGCGCGGGCTGCGCAAATTCTCACAGATGCACGAACCACACGAAAAGACAGTTATGACTGAACACACGACACTTCACACTGTTCACGCGGTGCCGCCGATAATCGAACGCGATCCCGCGGCGGTGCTCGACCAGCTCGCGCCGCGGATTCGACTGCTGAAAGATGAGATGGCCAAGGTGATTGTCGGGCAGGAGGGGGTCATCATGGCGGCGCTGTATGCGCTCTTTTCCCGGGGCCACTGTTTGCTGGTGGGCGTGCCCGGGCTGGCCAAGACGCTGCTGGTGCAGACGCTGGCGCATTCGCTGGAGTTGGGCTTTTCGCGGATTCAATTCACGCCCGACCTGATGCCGTCGGACATCACGGGAACGGAAATCCTGGAGGAGGACGCGGCGACCGGACATCGCCGGTTTGTGTTCGGGCAGGGGCCGGTCTTCACGCAGGTGTTGCTGGCGGACGAAATCAACCGCACACCGCCTAAGACGCAGGCAGCGTTGCTGGAGGCGATGCAGGAGAAGACCGTGACGGTGGCGGGCAAGACGTATCGGCTGGAAGAGCCGTTCATGGTGCTGGCGACGCAGAATCCCATCGAGCAGGAAGGGACGTATCCATTGCCCGAAGCGCAACTCGACCGGTTCCTGTTCGAGGTGTTGGTGGAGTATCCCACATTGGAAGAGGAGAACAAGGTGGTGGAGCAGCATTCCTTCACACCGCTGGACCGGCTGCAGCCGGTGCTGACGCGCGAGGAGGTGCTGAGCTTCCGCCAAGCCATCGCGCAGGTGCCCGCGGCGCCGAACGTGATCGAGTATGCGGTGCGGCTGGTGCGGGCGACGCGTCCGGTGAGCGATGGCGAGGCGCCGGATTACATCAAGCGCTGGATTCGGTGGGGGGCGAGTCCGCGCGCGAGCCAGTACCTGATTTTGGCGGGCCGGGCGCGAGCGGCGTGCGAGGGGCGCTATAACGTGGCGTGCGAGGACGTGGCGGCACTCGCGCCGCTGGTGCTGCGGCATCGGTTGATTCGCACGTTCCAGGCGGATGCGGAAGGGAAGACGACGGATGAGATCATCGCGCAACTGTTGCGGGAAGTGCCGACTGAGTAGGGGGCGGAGGAGTTGATGGAGATAATGAGTTGATGGAGTTAAAAGAGTTAAAAGAGTGAGTGAGTCATGCCCACGGCGACGCAAACATTGTCCGAGCGGTTCGATCCGAAGATGCTGGCGGCGTTGGAGGGGCTGGATTTCAAGGCGCGGTATGTGATGGAGGGGTTTCTGAGCGGGTTGCACGACAGCCCGTTTCACGGGTTCAGCGTGGAGTTCAGTGATTACCGGAATTACCAGCCGGGGGATGATTTGCGGCACTTGGATTGGCGGCTGTACGCGCGGAGCGACCGGCTCTGCATCAAGCGTTACATGCAGGAAACCAATGCGCGGTTCTATATTGTGTGCGATACAAGCGCCTCGATGAGGTATCAGGGCGGGGCGGCGTGGGGCTCGAAGCTCGAATGCGCGAAGGTGCTGGCGGCGGCGCTGACGTGGTTCCTGCTCAAGCAGAATGACGCGGCGGGCATGGTCACGCTGAGCGGCGAGAGGGAAGTGCCGGAGTTCATCCGCCCGTCACAACGGCCCAACCAGTTCGGCCTGATGCTGCGGCAGCTCGAATCGCTGCGCGCGACCGGCGGGGCCTGCCTGTCGCGGCTGCTGCAAGACACCATCCGCCTGTTGCATCGCCGGAGCGTCATCTTGTTCTTCTCAGATTTGCTGGAGCCGTCGGACGACGTGGCGATGGGATTCAAACAACTGCGGTTTCACGGCCACGAGGTGATCATCTTCCAGGTGCTGGACCGCGATGAGACGGAGTTCCCGTTTACGGAGTCCAGGCTGTTCGAGGATTTGGAAACGGGCGAGCGGCGCATGGTGACTCCGGCGGCGGCGCGGGAAAGCTACCTGGCGCGGTTCAATGCGTTTATGGACGCGCACCGGGAGCTGTTCCGCAGCCTGGAGATGACGCATTGCGTGGTGCGCACGGACGAGAATCCGTGGCGGGCGCTGGCCTTGTTTCTGGAGGAGAGGAAGCGGCTGAAGTAGTTCAGTCGGTTAAATGGGAAATGAGTCAAGTGAGTTAAAGAGATGTAAGAATGCCGTTTTCGTTCCTCAATCCGTGGTTCTGGCTGGGCGCGCTGGTGGTGGCGGCGCCGATCTGGCTGCATTTGCGGCGGAAGCGGGAGACCAACGTGGTGGAGTTTGCCGCCTTGCGGTTCCTGGACGACCAGCCCGAGCCGCGCCGCAGCCCGCTGCGGCTGCGGGACGTTGTGCTGTTCGCGCTGCGGGTGCTGGCGCTGCTGTTGGTGCTGGCCGCGTTTGCCTGGCCCTATCTGCGCGGGGCAGACACAGCGCCGATCAAGGAAAGCCGGGTCTATATCCTCGACAATACTCTCAGCCACCAGGCCAATGATGGCTTCACGCGCGACCGCGACCGGGTCTTGAGCGAGGTCAGCAAGGGGGCGAGCGACATCCAAATGGCCGTCATCGAGCTGACCTCGGCGCCGCGCGTGGTGGTCTCGTTCGGAGAGAACCGGGAGGCGGCGAAGCAGAAGTTGAAGGCGCTGGAGCCCTCCTTCCAGCGCGGCTCCTATCTGGCGGCGTTCCGGCAGGCCAACTCGCTGCTGGGCAATTCGCTGGGCGAGCAGAAGCGCATCATCCTGCTGGGCGACAACCAGGAGAACCAGTGGACGGAACAGGCGGACACACCGGCGTTCCTGCGCAACGTGCAGGTTGATTTGCCGAAGATCACCGCGCTGGCGCTGCCCAACCTGTCGCTGTCCGAGCCGCGGGCGCAGCGGATATTTCTGGGCGACAAATCGCTGGTGAACTTCACGGTCAAACTCAGTCACACGGGGGAAGCTAAGACGGCG
>Ga0181518_10004337_pt1 | contig 12704 bp, 14 predicted proteins | sample PEATcosm2014_Bin_28_FD_119751 | JGI IMG/M metagenome (GOLD analysis project Ga0181518, IMG submission 119751) | Peatland microbial communities from MTU Mesocosm Facility, Houghton, MI, USA - PEATcosm2014_Bin01_60_metaG | ecosystem: Environmental > Terrestrial > Soil > Wetlands > Peat | place... | reverse complement strand
GATGGCTCTGAAGGGGAGCAGAGGCAAGCGGATCGAGGTCAGCGACGAGGCGAGGCGGTCGGGATCTCTGAGTCCCAGGCGCACGTGATCCTGTCGCGCGGAGATCAAGCCGCACCGCACCGAGTAGGATCGGTGAGAAGACCTCGATCCAGGCCACGGGCCTGGCGCGCCCGGACACGCAGCCAGCGCCGGGCAAGCCCGCGCGCCGCGATTATGAGTAGACGCGCAACGGCACGATGAACCTGTTCGCCGCGCTGCGGGTGCATACCGGCGAGACACACGCGATGACCTCAACGACCCGTAGCAGCCAGGACCTGATCCGCTTTGTGGACCAGATCGACGACACCGTCCCGCCGGCCGCCGGCCGGGAGATCATCGCGATCATGGACAAGCTCTCCTCCCACACCGGACGTACACCGGCAAGGTCGTCCTCAACGCATAAGTCAACAGACTTACAGGACGGGCCACGAGCCCTACTCGAGGACTGATTCCGCATTTATGGGTTCGCTGTTGGTGGTGGGTGAAGTCGCTCACCCCGACCCCGTCGCCCACACCAGCGGCTCCGACTAGCTAGCTAGCTAGCTTAGCTAGTGGTGGATCCTGTAAATCTATTTACTCATGCCTCGCCGTTCGTTGAAGGACTTTCGCGGCCGTAACGTCGAATACCTTCAAAGGATCGTGTGACAACAAACTTGCAGGATGTACCACTAGCACGCGCGCGCAGAGGTGTCGTCGGCCTTCAGACACTTCTTCGCGATGGTGATGCCCGTTGCCGGCGAGGCACCATGATTGTCGTCCAGACCGCGCTGCGCTACGACCACGGCCGCCAGGTGGCCTACCCGACGTGGACGCAGACGATCGTGCCCGTCGCCGCACGGCGGGCAGGATAAGCGCCGGGCGATGGGGTGTGGAATCGTCGAGTCAACGCAGATGACCGTGTCGAGAATCACGCGCCACCGTCGCGCGGCCTGAATCGCGCCAGACGCCAGATGGCCCTGCCGGATGGAAACCAGCGGTCCACCCGCGCCGTCCGCGTGTGGCTGCTCCGCCGCTGACGAGGTCATCTCGAGCAGCGTCGACATCCTGACGGCCGCTCCGGGCGGGATCCAGCCACAAAAGCCCTCCGCCGCGCTTCGCAAGAGGTTCGGGTCTGAGACGCGCGGATCGGTCCGCGCATCCGAACACCGCCGTGTGGCCCCCCAGCTCGAGGCGCTCTCGACGCCCCAGCGCGGTGATCAGACCTGACTGCTGCGCCCACGCCTCAAGCGCTGCCCATCCCCGGACACCCGGAAGTGCTCGCTGGCCAGGATCCCGCCGCGGGGATCGGCGATCGTCGCGGTCAGCGTCTGCCTGTGCGGGTCGATGCCGACCACGTTGCCGGCGATATCGGGCCCGATCAGCAGATGCGACGGTCCCGGACCGCGCTGCTTGAAGGCATCGAGCCGAGGTCGGCACTTCAGAGAGCGGCACCTCGCAGGTCAGATCCGAGATGAGCCCGACCTCGGCTCTCGCCTTCGGGCCTACGCGACCCGTCGCCCGCGCGGGCACCCGGAATTCAACGCCCGCGATCTGATGATTGCGGCTACGGGATCCACGGCATCTGCGCCCACCCGCTGATCGGGATGGGCCTGTCCGTCACCCGCAATGGTCTCGATCGCAGCTCGGTCGCGGCAAGCCCTTTGCCTATCAAGGCGTTGGCGGCAAATCGACGCGGCCGAGGGTCTGTCTCCTGCGGCAGCCGGTACCTTCAAAGCCGCCGCCCTGCGCGGCAAGCCGCCGCCCTGCGCGGCAAGCCGCCGCCCACATCCGGTCCTGGCGATATCCTTGTAAGACAGGTCACAATCGTCGCGGGAGGCTGGCATGGCGTGGACGCGAAGTGTTCTCGTAGTGGCCAATGTTACGGCGACCTCTGCTGAGTTGCGCGACGCGCTTCTCGCACGAGCGGGCGCCGACCCTACTGCCTTCACTTTGATCGTGCCGGCAACTGCGTTCGGTGGCGGGCCTGCGGCGGCGGAACAGAAGGTGTCGGCCGCCGTCGACTTGCTACGCGAATCGGGTCTCGAAGTGGTCGGCGGTGTTGGCCACGAAGACCCGATCGTCGCGGTGAGCGAGGCGTGGGATCCGGGGCGCTTCGACGAGATCCTGATCTCGACGCTCCCAAGCGGCATTTCGAAATGGCTGCAGTGCGACCTTCCGCAGCGCGCCGCCAAGATCACCGGGGCACCCGTGACACATATCGTCTCTGCGCCGACCGATCGAATCGTCGGGACACCCCCAATGCCGACGAACGCGAAGCTTGGCGTGCTGAGCCCGCTGTCGGTGCTCGGCTGGGGCGCCGGCGGGGGACACTGATTCGCGCCGCTGGGGGATCGCCTGGCCGCCGCTGGGCGGATCCGGGAGCCACCAGCGGGGAGTTTCAAACGCCGTCAGTATGGGTACGGACCAACGCTGGGACGTGGACCCAGACAGTCGGCATCCTGGAACCACGACTGCCCGAGCGCCGACGGGTGATCGGCGCGGCGCGTCACCAGCTGGTGGATGACCTCCGAGCAACTTCGTGATCATTGCCTTTCGTTTCTGGGAAGCGGGGAGGAGTTCCCGTTCGATCCGGCGACGTCAGTGTTCAAGGTTGCGGGCAAGATCTTCGCGCTGTCGCGACTTGCCGAGGCCCCCGTCCGCGTCAGCCTCAAATGCGACCCGACGTTGGCCGAGCAGCTGCGCGGCGCGCACCCGGCCGTGATCCCGGGATATCACCTCAACAAGCGCCACTGGAACACCGTGATCATCGACGGCTCCCTGCCCGACACGATGATCGCCGACATGGTCGAGGACTCCTATGACCTGGTCGTCAGCAAACTACCGCGAGCACGCCGCCGCGCGCTCGCCTGGCGCGGCGATGCCTGAGCCCGAGCGGAGCGTCTCGCTTCCCCAAAGAGCGCTCGCGCTGCCCGCCGACCCCGCGTGTGCAGCCCGGGGCTCGCCGGGGCTGATCGGGCAGGCCCGGGGCTCACCTCGGGCGCTTGACGCGGTGTCAGGTCTGATCCTGCGCGCGCGCCGGTGGTTCCCACCACCGCTGCATCCCGAGCTCGCCGCGGAGTCGTTCCAGATCGGGAGCGGGCCTGCCCGCACGCGCCAGCACGTAGGCATCGTGCTCGAACTCGCGCAGCACCGCCTCGAGCTGGGGCCGGCTCTGCGCGTGGCGCGACGCTGTGCGCGGGGTCGCGCCCCCGAGTGCCGGCACCCGCTCGTCGGGCCACAGTGATTGCCAGGCGTCGACTGCCTGTTGGGATGCTCCGAATGGCAGCGGCATCCCGAGCCCGATCGGCGGCATGTCCTGCGCGGGGTCGATCACCGATCGGCGTCCGAGCTCGGGCTCGGCGCCGAGCCCGCCAAGCAGCTCGACCAGCGCCTGCAGCCGCTCCTCGGAGTTGACCGACACCTCGAAACCGTCCGGGTGGGGCTCCAGGCGCCCGCGCAACCACCGCTGCGGCTCGTCGGGCTCCTCGATCGGCTCGCGGTCATCGACCAGCGAGCGTATCTGCGCGAGCGCGCCCTCGCGCTCGATCGCGGTCAGCTCGCGCCCCCACCAGGTCAGCTCGCCCGCATCCTCGGTCCTGAAGTCCGCGTGCGCCGCAACTCCTCGACCACCAAGGCCGCGACACGCGCCGCGGGCGTGTCCGGCGAGAGCGCCTCCTCAAAGCGTCGCCTGGCCTCGGCCAACACGAGCTCTGCCATCCGCTCCAGCTCCAGCTCCGCAGCGGAGCGCTCCGGCGCGGGCGCCCGCCGGGCCGGATGGCCGCCGGCTCGCCGCCTACGCTGCTGCCGCTTGCGCCTTGACTTCGCCACGCCTGTCCGCGTCCTCGCCGATAGCCCCAAGCCTACGCAGCCAGCGCGACAGACGCTCTGCGGGCCGAGCTCGAGGTGCTCGCCCAGGGACCCAAAGGGATTGGATGGGTCGGCTGGACGCTGCGTGTGTAGCCCGGCACGGTGTCCACCGACGAGGCCCTCCTCGACAATCCGGGTATGCGCGGCTCTGTCGGGCGCTCATGCGTGGTTTGCGCAGGTCCGTGGGGGGCGAGGCTTCGGGACGACGGCTGCTGTTCGGTGCTCCGCCGCGCGTGATCCAGGAGCCAGCGTCGTCGTGGTCTCAGGCTCAAGATCCACGAGGTCGAGCGGCGGCGCGGGGCTTGTCGCTCATTAGTTAGAATTCGGGCGCATGCGCGTCTTGATTCGGTGGACGTGTGCGGCGGTGGCGGTCATCCTGGCGTTGCTCGCGGGTTCGGCGGTGGGCTCCGGCGCTCCATTGGCGACGGTGGCGACGGTGGAGCCTGTGGTCTTGCCACAGGACCACGGCGCCCACCCCGGCTTTCAGGTGGAGTGGTGGTACACAGCGGGAATCGTGGCCGGCGACGGCGGCGATCACTTCTTCTGGTTCGCGACGGTGTGGGCGGGCGAGGGCTTGCTCGTGGCCAAGGTCAACGTCGTTGACTTGCAGGCCGACCGGGTTGTGCTCTCCAACGAGTACACCAAGTCTGGCACGCTAGCCAGTGGTCAGACCGAGATGGACATCGACGGGTTCGGCTTGGGCTGGCAGCCGGAGGGTGTGCTGGGCCGCTGGTCGATTGACGCGCCGGTGCCCGGGGACGGACGGCTACAGCTGAACCTGACCCCGGTCCAGCCCTACGTGCTCAACGGACTGGACGGGATCATCCGGCAGGGGCAAGGTGCCCTCTCGGACTATTACTCCGATCCTCGCTTGGCCGCCCAGGGAACGCTCCTGTTGGGTGGCCAGTCGAGCCCGCTCACCGGCCAGGGTTGGTTTGACCATCAGTGGGGCAACTTCGCGTTTAACCCCAGCTCCTTGCATTGGAACTGGTTTGCCTGCCAGTTCAACAACGGCAGTGACCTTATGCTGTATCAGTTCATTAGTCGCAGCGGTCAGCCGAGCGGGGTGCAAGATGCGACCTTCGTCTCGCCCCTCGGGAACGTCACCCACCCGCAGCAGTTCACGGTCATGCCGCTCGATCCCACGATCCAGCCACCAGGAGCTACCGGCACCTACCCCCTCCGTTGGCGTCTCGAGGTGTCATCGGCACACGTGGACGTCACGCTCGACGCGCGCGCACGCAATCAGTTCATCTCGAACCAAATCATCCCGGGCTTCTGGGAAGGAGCCGCAGCGGTCACGAGCGGCGCACTCGGCGACTGCATCGTCGAGTCCACGCGCGAATCCATCCTGAGCGGGTTGTAGAGGTCCGCCCACGCATCACACCGCGGTCTCAGCTTGGGTTGGCGCCTTGCGGTCAAGAGTCGACGTCATTCACGCCTCGTCGAGGATCCTCAGTCCTTTGCAAACGTAGGGCAGGGCTCGCTCGCATCACCGGCTCTCCGCAGATACGTCACCCAATGATCCAGGTGCCGCCGTGACCGGCTGGCTGGGGCAGCCGGAGGATCGTCAGTGTTCAGCGGCCGAATCAACCGCGGACGCCCGGCTCGCGTTGTAGCCGATGGCTGGCGGCCGCCGCGGGCGCTGAGTCAACGTGGTGGTGTGCGTAGGCGATTCCATTGGCGAGTGCGGTCCTGAGAGTGCAGGCACGTCGCGGGGTCTTCCATGGCAGGATGAGAAGTGCGAGGACGAGGCCGAGGGCAAAGATTCCGGCACCCCAAGCGAAGGCCGTCGCGTAGCCGTGGATTGCAGCCGCGGCGGCAATCCCGGGCAGGTGGCTATGGCTGAGGGCATAGGAGGTAGCCGCACTGGCCGATAGCGTGCTCAGCAGCGCGAGGCCGACCGAGCCTCCGATCTGCTGCGAGGTGTTGACCATCGCGGACGCTACACCGGTTTCTTGGACGTCGACGCCCAGGGTCGCGGTGCCGATCGCGGGCGCGAAGATGCACCCCAATCCGACGCCGACGACGAGTAGCCCCGGAAGGACATCACTTGCATACGCGCCGCCCGGGGTGAGGCGCGTGAACAGGATCATCGCAATCACCCCGAGCGCCATGCCCGTTATCACCAGGGGCTTGGCGCCGGTTCGAGGCAGAACCCGGGTTTGCGCGGTGAGCGACGTGACGACGAGGACGCCGGTCAGCGGCAGGAACGCGAGGCCGGTGGTGAGCGGCGAGAAGCCAAGGTTGAGCTGCATGTAGTACGTCAGAAAGAAGAACACGCCGAATATCCCCGCAGCCGCGAGCAGGACCGAGACGTAGGCGCCACCTCGGGCGCGGTCGCGGACGATGTGCAGCGGCAGCAGGGGATGCGCGACGCGGCCCTCGATAGCCACGAAGGCGCCAAGCAGCACCACGCTCGCGACGAGCGCGATGACGGTGCCTGACGCTGTCCAGGACCGGGTCTCAGCGTTCGAGAAGCCGTAGACGAGTGCGAACAATCCGGCTGAGCCGGCGAGCAGGCCGGGAAGATCGATACCCGCGCGCTCCGGATCGCTGCGATTGACCAGCAGGCGCAGCGCGAACATCGCGGTCGGCAGAGCGATCACGAGATTGACGTACAGGCACCAGCGCCAAGACAGCATCTGCGTGAGAACCCCGCCGAGCAAGAGACCGACCGACGCGCCGCCGCCAGCGATCGCCCCGAAGATCCCAAACGCCTTTGGGCGGTCCGGACTACCGGCGAAGGTCACCGTCAGTAGCCCGAGAGCAGACGGCGCCAGCAGCGCGCCGAACATGCCCTGCAGCGCCCGAGCGGCCACCAGCATTTCAAACGAGGTCGACAACCCACCGATCGCTGATACGGCCGCAAAGCCAATGAGTCCGACGATGAACGTCCATTTGCGTCCAAACAGGTCGCCGAGCTTTCCGCCCAGCAGCAGCAAACTGCCGAACGCCAGCGCATACGCGGTGACAATCCACTCCCGGTCACTCGTGGAGAAACGGAGATCTCGCTGAGCAGACGGCAAAGCAATATTCACGATCGTCGAGTCGAGCACCACCATCAGCTGCGCCGTGCCCAGCAGCGCGAGAACAGCCCAGCGATTGGACTCGTCAGGCGGTCCGGAAACCGATGTCATCCGGCCACTCCTCTCATCGCGGTCAAGCGCTTCGACTGGCCGATCGAACCGATCCGCAGCGCGCGGTTGCCAAAACCGATCGACCTGTGACGATCGCGTGCAGCGATCGAGATGACTCGGCGGGGGATCGACACCAGCGCGCCAAGATCGACCCAGGCGACCTCACTACGGGCCCCCGCGGCGTGTGGTGGCACATGTCGCAACTGTAGCGCCCCTCCCGAGCAGGACCCAAGACTCCGAGGCACCGTCGCAGCAGGCCGACGATCTGGGCACGAGGCGCACGGCGAGCGAGTGTCGGCTCGCGCGGCGTGGCCCCCGCCCAACCCTCGCCAGAGAGCCCAACTCCGACCGCGACCGCGCTCAGCCGGATCGAACAGACGCCTGTGCGCCTCCTTTCGCAACGCGATTGGCGCCGGCGCCGAGCTCATCGAGGCCGGCCGGAACGGTCAGCGAACCCTGTGGCTTGTGACGTTTTCGCTATATGCGTCGGCGGGTGCTCGTGGCGGGCCGCGGTACGCGGCGTGCGGGCATGAGCGCGTCGATCGACCTCACCGCCGCGTCGACGAGCTGGGCTGCGCGTTCGACGTCGGCGGTGACGGCCTCGTGGACCTGTGAGGGTGTGCGGGTGCCGTCCAGGTATTTCCTCAGCCCCAGGAATTTGGAATTGCACGCGCCAGAGTCCGAGCAGGGCGGTGGCTGCGATCTGCGGCTTCGGGTCGTCAGGGGTCATCCCGGCGCGCTCGGCCAGGAGCTCGGCGGCCACGGCGATGAACTGGTCCATGTCCAGGACCAGCGACTTCTCAGGCTGGCGCTGGCCCCCGTCCGCGAGAAGATGCTCGGCACGGGTCTCTCGGCCGTGCTGGATGACCTCGACGACGAAGGCAAGCTCCGCCCGGCAGGCACCGCCAAGCGTAATCCTGGGGTGGTTGCGTAGGAATCCTTGGCTTTCTCGGTCCCAATGGTGCGGAGTGCGGGGAGAACAACGACACGACGACGACGCTACGACGCCACGAATGTTGACGACGGTACTTCCGATCTGGGAGGTTCGCCGCGGGCGGCGTTCATCAGCGCAAGGAGTCCGGGCCGGGTTCGACAGTGACATCGCGGGCAGTCAGCTCGGCGTTGCACGTGTCGCAGGTGATGTGGGCGTGGGCGTCGCCGCCGCACGCTGTGTGGCGGTAGAGCGCGGGTGGTCCGTCGGGTGCCATGTACTGGTCTCCCCAGTCGCGGAGTGCGAGGAGGACCGGGTACAGCGCATGGCCTTTCTCGGTGAGGCGGTACTCGTCGCGCGTCCGCCCAGTCCCCTGATACGGGACGCGAGACAGGATGCCCTCGTCCAGGAGGCGGGTGAGTCGGTCAGACAGGCGGCTGCGCGAGATGCCGAGCGCCTCGTGGAAGTCCTCGAAGCGGCGTGTGCCCGCGAAGGCCTGCTTGATCAGCACGAACGTCCACCGGTCGCCGAGCACGGCCAGCGGGCGGATGATCGAGCACGGATAGTCGCTGAGGTCAGCGTGGCGCACCATGACAGGGTAGCAATTCGAAACTCTACTACGTTCCGAATTGAGATGCAGATCGAACGGGAGAGGTGAAGAGGCATGCGCGCATTGAGGGTCATCGCTGAAGACGGGCCGGGGGCAGTGGAGCTGCGGGACGATGTCGACGCCCCCGCCGGGCCGTTTGTGGTCGGAGTCCACGCGGCCGGGGTCTCCTTCCCGGATCTGCTGATGTCGCGGGGGGAATACCAGTTGCGCCAGCCGCTGCCGTTCACGCTCGGCTGGGAGGCCGCGGGTGAGGTCCTCAGCGCTCCCGAGGGCAGTTTCTGGGCGGTGGGCGACCGAGTCGTCACGTTGAGTTTCGGGGCGCACGCCGAGCAGGTAGCCGCTGACGAGTCGCTGACCTTCGCGCTGCCTGACCAGCTCAGCTTCGAAGAGGGCGCCGCGCTGCCGCTGAACTACCTCACCGCGCTGGCCGCGCTCGAGCGCCGTGGTCGGTTGCAGGCCGGTGAAACCGTGCTCGTCCACGGTGCCGCCGGGGGCGTCGGCACGGCGTCGATCCAGATCGCGAAGGCCCTCGGTGCCCACGTAGTCGCCGCCGTATCGACGCAGGGCAAGGCCGACGCGGCGCTCGCCGCCGGCGCCGACGAGGCCGTCATCGGCGAGGACTTCCGCTCGCAGCTGAGTGGGCCAGTGAACATCGTCATCGATCCGGTCGGCGGACAAGAGCGCTTCACCGACAGCCTGCGGGCACTCGCGCCCGAGGGCCGAGCCGTGGTCGTTGGGTTCACTTCCGGGGAGATCCCGACAGTCAAGGTCAGCCGCCTCCTGAACCGCAATATTGACGTCGTCGGATGCGCCTTCGGTGTGCTGGCGATGACTCCCGACGGGATGAAACAAGCCGCTGCACGCTTGGGAGAGTTCGTGAAGTCAGGTTCCGTTCGCCCGGTCGTGGGAAGCCGGTTCAAGCTCGAGGATGGTCCGGTCGCGCTACGCCAGCTCGCAGACCGTCGCGCAATCGGCAAGGTCGTCCTGACCTTCCGGTGACCACGAAGCCACAGGCGACCGCGGCGAGCACGAGCGCCGTGGTGACATGATCCCCTGCGATCGCCAACGATGCCGGCCGCAACCGAAACGTTCAACCGACCGCCGCCTAACCCTAACCTAGCCTAACCAACTGGTGCTCGATCAACGCGATCGTCGATCCCTTGCCGGCTCAGATCTCGGGACTGCGTCGGGCTGTGACGAGGACAGCGACGGTGCTCGACGGGATCGGCCGCCCGAGTCGCTGGTATATCGCTTCGCTCTGACTCATCACTACGCCCACGCCGCCGGGACGTTCTCGGCGCTGCTGCACCCGCTCGCTCTCGTCAAATATTTGCGGACTCGGACTGCAGGCCTGCGCGGGCGCTCTGCCTGCTTCTCGCGAGGGCCGACGCGTACCACACCGGTGCGTCTCGCGATTCGTATTGGCGGCCGTCCGAGAGGCGCGTCCCGTCAGGTCGCCGCCACGTCTGAGAGGCCACTGCCAAGCCTCCGGAGAGCCTCGCTGCCTCGGTCAACAACCATCTGAATCCACTCGGCATCGGTTGAATTTGCAAAAGCCCACAGTTTCTGAGCCGTGTGGTACACGACGGCCCAGTCATAGCCGATCTCGACGCCCGACAGCTGGCTCTCGCTCATGCCCGCACTGCTGGCAGCGTCGATGTACGCGAGGTATTTCGACGAGCCTCGAAGCGTGGACCTGACGACATCGAGCATCGGTGGCGCCACGAGCGCCTCCCCCCAGTCGAACAAGACCGGTGGCGATGCGTTCGCGATCACGTTGCCTCCATGGACGTCGCCGTTCACCATCGTCGTCGGTAGCAAGGTGATTGCCTGCGACATCCGGCTATCTACCGCCCAGTCCTCTAGTACGGACGCCGCGCGCGCAAGAGTCTGCTTGAGGGCGCTCCCTACGCCCGCACTCCTCTCGGCTGCTCGCAAGCTGGGCGCGACGTTCTCCACGCACAGCTTCCGCCAGGATTCATCCGTCACGAGGCCTAATCCGTCGCAAGACCGTCCAAGAAAATGAGCATGGACCTTTGCCAGCCACTCCAGCACCCCGATCGGAACGTCCTCGTACTGCGTTGCAGGCTGACCGTCGTAATAGGGCCTCAGAAGCCAAACGCCGCAGCTGTCCGAGCCGCTGTCTACAAGTTCGGGTGCGCAACTCTCTGGACCGATCAACGGGGTCAGAGTCTTCAGGGCTGCAACTTCAGCTGGTTTTGTCCATTTCAACACGAACGAGTACGGCCCTGGAACGGAAAGGCCCTTCCGTGGGCGCGAGTACAAGATGCGATGCACGTTGGGAGCCTTCAGCATCTGTTCCCATGGCGGTTCTTGTAGCTCCACGTTCTGGCTTTGTGCCCAACGCATGACCTTGCCAGAGTCAAAGGGCAGCTCAATATTGACTGTCATACCGTCCAATCCATAGTCACGAGGCTACGCTACACGCCGGCACATAGACTCGCACACCGTTCCGAGCGTGGGAACGATCACTGTTGTCAGGGAAGCGCCAGATGGTGGCGCTGGCGATCCCGGGTCCAGTGGAGCGTGCGCCCGGAGAACCGGACAGAGGCGGGATCGATCGAACCTGTATCGATCATCGCGGGGGTTGCAGCTAGACGGGAGCGACCACCGGGCTGAAGGGCTGTTGCCCAGAGCTGCAGTCTTTTGCTGACGGTCGCGCCGACGGTGCTGCTCTGAAGCCACGCCAGCGCGCCTTGGGGGGAGAGCGCAACTGTGGCCGGGAATGGAACGAGAGCGGGGACGGGAAGCGAGGCGTAGATCGGGACGTGCGCCTGTCGCCGGGTCTTGGTGTCCACCACCGTGAGCCAGTGCTGAGCCGGGGTGCAGAGCCGCGTGCTGCTGTAGCGGGCGCATACCGCTAAGGAGAGCTCGCCCGTTGAGGATTGCGCGGCCACGTACGTCCCGGCGGCCCTGAAGGCGCCCGTCGTGGCGTCCGACCCGTAGACGCTACCTAACTCGTCGATCCCGAGCGCAACCCGGCTGCCCGCGGGGCGCAGGCACGCGTAGAACATGGTGGTCGCTGGCAAGGCAATCCGAGAGCCGTATACCGCGACGTAGCGGGTGACGAGAGCTGCGCCGTGCCGGTGCGCGTCGCAGGCCTGGGACTGCTCTGTCAGCGGAGCACCACATGCGCACAGGATGAGGGCGGCGGCCACCGCTGTGAGGAATGCCGACTTTGCGGTCACGACGTCCAAGTCTTGCGAAATCGCGCACGAGGGGCATGAGAAAGCGGCGAAGCTCACCGAGATACGCGTGCGCCATGTCGAGCAGCGCAACGAGGCGGCGATCTACGCTGTCGGTGTGATGCTGGGCCATGTAGGCGTCAACGACGACACGGTGGGCCGGCGGGTACCCGAGACGGCGGGCCACGTCGGCCTGCACCTGTCCGAACATCTGCCAGCACCCCAGCACCCAGCACCCCGCGGCGCCCCGGGACGCACCTGTGGACCGGAGATCGTGCGCATCCCGCCTTCCTCGACTGCGCGCTCTCGCTCCTTCGCCAGCTCGCCGAGGGCGTGTGCGAGCAGGTCTCCGACGCCTTGTGGATGGCGTCGCAGCGATGACGTCTGGCAGCGCCGCGACCCGGTACACCACCCGTGAGGTCAGGTGGCAGCGGTGCGGCCTGGCCGCAAGCCGAGGTCGATGGCTTTAGGGTTCAGGACGGGAATGGAGCGGCTTCGGCGGGGCCGCGGTCGTGGGCATCTATCGAAAGGCGGCTAGTGATGGCGACATCGATCGGTCAGCAACCCGAGGCACCGACGGGACCAGAGGACTTGATCGTGGTTGAGAATCCGGCCACGGGGGCGGTGGTCGCGACCCTGCCCGCGGGCACGCCGGAGCAACTGGCGGAGATGGCCGGGCGTGCTCGGCGGGCGCAGCCCGATTGGCAGGCACTCGGTTTCGACGGGCGTGCCAAGGTGCTGCGCCGGATGCAGAAGTGGGTGCTCGATAACGACGATCGGTTCCTCGACACGCTCGTCGCCGAGACCGGCAAGACGCGAGAGGACGCGGTACTGTCGGAGTTGGGATACGCGGCGGGCGCGTTCGGTTTCTGGGCCAGCCATGCGGGCAAGTACCTGGCCGACGAGAAGGTGCGGACGAGCTCGCCGTTTCT
>Ga0181518_10004331_pt1 | contig 12717 bp, 19 predicted proteins | sample PEATcosm2014_Bin_28_FD_119751 | JGI IMG/M metagenome (GOLD analysis project Ga0181518, IMG submission 119751) | Peatland microbial communities from MTU Mesocosm Facility, Houghton, MI, USA - PEATcosm2014_Bin01_60_metaG | ecosystem: Environmental > Terrestrial > Soil > Wetlands > Peat | place... | reverse complement strand
CATTGTTGGTTTTCGGAGCTGTGGCAATTTGCTCCAGCATGTGGGTGGCCTGGTCAAACTGATCCCTGGCCTTTTCACCAGCTGCAAGGTGGGTCCTGGCCTGCTGCCGACATGCCTCCAGGTCTGCAGCCAGTTTGTCCATCCTCTCAGCCTCCCTGACTGCCGTTGCGGTCATGCTGATCACTTGGGCTGTGGCCTGGTCCAGGTTGGCCAACAGCCTGGCCAAAACCTGCACATCAGAAAGGTGCAGGATTTCCTGTGGGGCCATGTCCACCTGGATGCAATGGCGCAAAGCATGCAGCTCAAGGTCAGTCAAGGGCTCGGCGGTCATTGGATTTCTACTGTTACATACTGCACCCTGTCCTGTGGGTCTGCACTTGAGGTGTCCTGGACGGGCTCGAACAGCAAAACCTCTTTGACGAGGTGCTCTCCTCCCTTTCGGGTGGCAAGCCTGCTGCCGATTGTCGGCACAGCTGAGTCCCACCAGGTCTCCAGGTCTCTTTGGCCTTTCAAAATTCTCATGTGGGTCCTGGTGCTCATTGCATTTGAGCCTGACGGATTTTCCACTCTGGCAGGCTGACGGGCCTGGGCAGGTCAGGCTCTCCTGGCCATTGGCTGGTCTCAAAGCACCCTTTGAGCCTGAGCAGGTCATGCTCAATTTCCCTCCAGCCTAGGTCCAGGGCTTGTGTGTCAGGGTCCCTGATGACGCATTGAAAGGGCTCGTTTTTCTCCACCACCAGGAATCGCATCTGAGGCTCCATGTCCTGGAGGCCGAGCACCTTTGCCATCACTGCCCTGTAAAAGGCAGCTCCCCTGTAGTAACCGAAATTGAGGAAATGCCTGTCAAAGTCCTCCAAGCGGTCAATGGTCTTGAGGTTAATGTCCATCGGGGGCCCACCACCTGGTGGGGACATGATAAACCAATCGCAGCGGCACTGGAGCTGAAACGATTTCATTTGGACCCTGAATGTGACCTCAGGGGCCCCAAGTTTCGCATCCAGGAGCGCACAGAGGGAGGGCTTTTCCCTGATGCTCTGCACCATCCTCCAGGCCAGCTTGGAGTCCTCCTCTGCCACCTGCTCCTTGCCCTTGTTGGCAGCCTCCCAATCCAGCCACCATTTCTCAGCTGCCACAAACTCAGGCTTGGGTGCCTTGGCTGCCAGCCACCGGGCCTGGGGCCTCTGCGGGGCATCAGTGGGAGGCTTCACAAACCTGGCCGAGCATGCCTCCTCCCCCTCCAAGGCCAGTGCATGGAAATACCTGCCAAAGGCCAGGGCTGCCGAGTCCCTGTCCTCTTTGAGGGTCTTGGCCACATGCTTTTTGTAAAACAGCAGCGGGTGCGGTGTGAGGTCATCCAGGTCATGGACCCCGAAAGCGGGGCTGGCCTGGTAAACCTCAAAGGGCTGACCGCAGATGAGCCCAACGGCATCAGGGCCAGCAGGGTCTTTATATGGCACTGTCGTTTCTTGGGTCATGGCTTCCCTTGGTTTTTAGACGTTCGATTTATCATCTCTGTTTCGATTTCGGACCTGTGGGCGGCGACGTAATCATCAATGTGGTTGTCATCCTTGGAGTGGCCCAAGGCATGGCACCATTCGGTGTATTGGTAATGACGAGGACCAAAATTCAAAACCCAACGCACGCAAAGCTGGTGGCCTGGGTCCTCGTCCCCGTTTTTCGTCATGGCAGTCCCTCCTCAGTCCTCAGCCTGGCAAGTTTCCTGGTCTCATTCGACACCAGCGCATCCTCCTGCAGCTCCAGAAGGGTGTGGAGCGCACCCCGCATCCTGGCCATTTGGGAGTCAGCCACCTCCTGCCTCATGGTGCCCTTTGCAATCCATGACCGATACACATTTTCCCTGACTGCCAGCTCCCTCTTGAGCTCGGCAATCTGAGTCTCCAGGGTGACGGTGACCTCTTTCATGGTGTGGTCCCCCCGTCAATGGCGTCCAGCTTGGCTGATCCTGTGACATTTTTCATGGGCTCCTCAGGGAGGTCCCTGGCCTCCTCCACAGTGAGCAGGCCCCTGAGCGCATCGGGGCAGGCATCACGGAAAGCAAATGTCCTGGCCCTCATGAGGAGCATCCTGCCTGGGTGGGTGATCCAGGGGGTTTCCCCTCCTGCAGCCCCCCGCTTGCCCCACAGGTGGGCTGCCCTGGCGTCAGCCACAGTGAATGACCGCACCACCGGGCTGGCCCTGCCCTTGCGTTTGACGGTCACCTTGAAACCCCAGGAATCTTTGCCCTGCTCGCCAATCTCCTCATCCTTGTAGTCCTCAATGAGGGGAGCGCAGAGCCCTGGGACCGCATCACCCCAAACGGTGGGCCTGTTATTGATGCAGGATATATTCTGGCAGGCAGCCATTGGGCTCAGGCCCAACTCCAGGCCAAACTCCACCACAATGAAAATCTTTTCCTGGGTGTCCAGGCCCTTGGGTGCCATGCCTGATTTCATGAGGGCCTGTGAAAACAGAAAGACCTCCTCCACGGTCTTGAGCTGGACCCCCTTGCCTGTCATCTCAATGAGCTGAGACTTGGGCACCGGGGGCTTGGCCCCTGCCAGCGGGGCTGCGGCGGGGGCCAGGGTGAGAGGAGCAGCAGCCTGCTTTTCGATTGGGACAGCTGGCCCGGTCTGCAGGGGCAGCTCATCAGTGGGGGGCTTGGGTTTTGCTTCGTCCATGAGTTTAGAGCCCTGTGGCAGTTTCAGATTTCTGTGCCTCAGGATTGACTGCAGCGGCAGACTCGGCGGGGGGAGGATCACACTCCACCACCCACCTCTTGACCGTCTTGGCTGCCACAGCTGGCAGCTCAATCTCTTTCTCCACCAGCCTGCAGGTGTCAGGCAGTCCAGCATCTTGGGCTGCCACCCAATAGGTCACCCCGTCCACGACAGCAGTGTATCTGATGCCCTTCTCCTCAATCTCTTTTGTCCACTTGGGGGCCAGCTGCAGGAGCACCTGCAGGTCCTCCCTGTTGTGGACGGTGAACCAAAAGCTGCCCCCGTAGGGGTTGAGGTCCACGGTATCTGAGAGCTCCCCCAGGAGGGGGTCAAGCCTGGGCAGGGCCTTGGGATAGGAGTCCAGCTGGTCCTGGACAAACTTTCGGGCTGTGGAGATTTGATCCAGCAGCTTTGCATACTTGGTTGGGTTTCTCATGTGGCGGGTTTGGTTTCTGAACCGTTGGGTTTCAATCTGCAATGCAAAAATCACGGTCCCCGCAGCAGTTGAATGGGGACGGGATGGTGGGTGCTGCTGGAGCCTTGGTCAGCTCAGCTCTCATCTTCTTGGTGCAGGCGGGGCAGCAGCCATGTGTGACCCTGTAGCCTCTGGCCTTGCACCAGGCATCAGCCTCAGCCTTGCCAGGACACCAGGCACAGACCACCATCACATTGGGGTCCTTGAGGTGTGGGCAGATGATGGCTGCGGGGGGCAGGTCCAGGGAGTGGTCAACTGGTGGGCGGGTTTCCATTGTCGGCGGGGGGCGGGGCAGGAGGCTTTGACCTCCTGAGCTCCCAACCCCGTTTGGCAGCTTCACTGCGGTGGAGGGTCTTGAGTTTTTCACTCTTGGCCCCAAGACGCCGCAGCAGCTTGGTGATGAGTTTGGTATGCAGTTTCATTTCAAAAGCGGGTGGATCATGGCTCAGCTCTACGCTGATTTAAGGCTCTGGCCACCATGACTCCAACCGGGAGCGAATTAGTTTGGGCCTGGCAGTGCCATCTCCTCCTGGGGCAGGATGTCCCTGACCGGGGTGATGCCCCGCTTGGTGAGGTCCTACAGCTCCTCCTCTGTCTCTGTGCCCTTGACCACATATTCAGTTGACGTTGCGATATACACGGCAGAGGGCTTGAACACCCTGAAAATGGCTGCCTGGTGGATCACCTTTTCCCCGTTTGTGGAGCAGCCCTCTGGCAGGATGTGGGAGACTGCCAGCCTGTGGGCCAGCAGCACCCAGGTCTCACCCAACTTGAAACCCCTGGGGATGGCAGACACTCTCCTGCTGATCCCCTGGGCCTGGGCCTCTTTCATGAAGTCCTCAGCGGTGGGGTAAAACTTTTCCTCCACCCAAATGAGGCCAGCCTTGCCCATTGTCCCTGCTGATTCAGACAGTGGGCATGCGCTGCCCAAAGAATTGGGCTTGGTGCATGGGCTGCCCTTGGTCCTGAGCAGCGCATCAGCGTCAATCCAGGTCCATCCCCTGGCAGGTTTGATCCCTGCTCCGCAGCATGGGCAAACGGTCAGGATAAACGGCAGCTTGCAGCAGGGCATGCCACCAGCTGGTGAGACCAGGTAAAGGCCACCTGGTTTGCGATAGCCACAGCCTCTCTTGGCTGTCACTCTTGTTTCAATGTTCATTTTGGTTGGAGTTTACTTTTGCTTCTCTGTGGGCTGGTCCTCAACGGTGACAGACCAGCTTGCGGAAAATCCGATGACCTTGACCCTGTAGGTGCCTGGGTTTCTGAAATAGACCACCCGCAGCCCCTCCTCCCTTACGTCTATGACCTCAGCGTTGGAGAGCCCTGCCGTTGGGATCACAAAGATTTGGATGCCGAAATCATCCCCTGCCTTGCTGCTGGTGCAGACCACCCTCCAGTGGGGGCCAACGGTGAATTCCTTGGATTCCTTGGCCTCATCAGTGCCAGAGATGCGGAGCACAGTCTGAAAGGCCCCCATCTCAGCGGAGCAGGCTGAGGACACAAGGAGGAGAGTGAGGCCCAGGGACCGGGCAAGGATGGAGAGTGCTTTCACAGATACACCTCTGAGCCTGTGAGGGCCCTAGGGGGCTCCACGGTCTTGGACAGCTCTTTGCTGCTGATCCTCTTGGCCTTGACGAGCCCCCTCATTGCTTGGGCCCTGCCGCATTTGCTGAGGAGGGCCAGCCCACCCAACCTCCTCATGATGGCCTGCTCATCAATGGTCAGCTCAATGACCCCCTCCACATCCCTTGTCACCCTGGTCCTCTCTTTGCAGTCAGCGGTGGTGCCTGAAATATAGGTCTGCCTGATGGTCTTGCCAGTGAGCTCCTGCTTGGAGTCTTGGAGCCTGAGTGTGGTTGAGAATTTCATTTTGGTTGGAGTTTCCTAACTGCCGACAGTGGAAACCCTGCCGATGGGTTTTGCAAGCCTGAAGTGGAAAAATCTGCTTGAATTCCCTGCAGATAGGTTTACAGCGGTTTTACGCATGAGAAAGTCTGTCATATCCGCAGTCATGAGGGAGTTGGGCAAGCGCACCTCTCCTGCGAAGGCTGCCGCTGCCAGGAGGAACGGTGCCAAGGGGGGCAGGCCCAGGCTCCATCCAGCTTGGTCCAGGGACGCCAAAGGCAGGTTTGCCTGACATCGCCTAAGCCTGCCGATAGGACTTGACCAAGACGGGGATTTGGTGTCTCTGTCGGCAAGGCCGAAAAGGTGCCCCAAAGTTGCGGGTTTATCCTCTGCCCCCTGGAAACCCCAGGGGGCAGTTTTTTTGCGTCTTGTGAATTGGCTGCGGTGCCACTAGGGCAACGGCATGGCTGATGACTTTGACAGCCCTGAGCTGGATGTCCTGATCAAAACTGAGGCCGACACTGCGGGGGCTCAGCAGGCAGCAAGGGCACTGGATGATGTGGCAGGCAGCGGGGGTGGGGCAGCCCACACCCTGAGGGAATTGACGGGGACCAGCAGGCACACCGGGGAGGTCATCAGGGGCCTGGAGGGTGCCATGCGGGGCGGGGCCAGCAGCATTGGGGCGATGGTCAGGGGGCTGCGGGGCCTGATCATTGTTTCAGGGACGGCGATGGGGGCAACCGGGCTCGGGGGCATCATTGCGCTGCTGGCAGGGGCGGGGCTTGGTGCCGTCATGGCTTTCACCAGGGCCATGCACCAAACGGGTGAGGCCATCAAAGGCTCCAGTGAAAAGGCAGAGGATTTCAAAAAGACAATGGAGGATGTGGCCAAATCGGTTGAGTCCGATTTTGCAGGCATGCTGACCGCAGCCAAGGAGCTCCAGGCCACCTACGCTGACCTGGACAAGATGCAGAAAGAGTCTGAGGCCAGGACCAAGACTCTCGAGACAGCCAAGAGGGCTGTGGCTGCGTCCCGTCTTGACGTAAAGGAGCAGATTGACCTGGGGGCGGCCACCACACCTGAGCAGCAGGAGAGGGTCAGGAGCTTTTACGCTGCACGCAGGGAATTGGACAAATTGAACCAGGAGGCAGAGGATGCCCACAATGCCACCCTTTCTGCCCAGGCTGAGCAGAATCGCAGGGAGACGGAATCTGGCAGGCTGTCCCAAGTGGAGCTGGCAAACAGGGCTGAGGTGGACAAGCGCAAGGCTGAGGCTGACCTGGCAACGGACAAGGCCAAGGACCTGACCAGGCAGGCCCAGGAGCAGGCAGGGCTGGCAGGCAGGGCAGAGGCGGCAACGGCAGGGGCAGTCCTGGGCTTTGGCGGCACTGCCACCAAGGGTGAAAGGGAGCAGATGGAAAAGAGGGCCCAGGACCTCTCAGCGGCAGCGCACGCTGCCACCCTGGATGCGATGAAAAAGCAGGAGGCTGCCAAGGCTGCCGAGACCGAGCATGCCAAGACCATGAAAGAGGTCTCTGAGGGCAAGCAGGCCCTTGACAAGGCCAACACTGATTTGGCCCAGGCCAAGGAGCTGGAGGACCTGAAAAAGGAGGAGGTTAAAAACAAGGCCCTGGCCCTTGCCGAGAAAGACCACAATGAGGCAGTGAAGGCTGCCACAGAGGAGACCAACAAGATGGCCAAGGCTGCTGACGCAGCGGCAAAGGCCCTGGAGAGGATTGCCGACAAGGAGGCCAAGGAGGAGGCCAAGGCTGAGAAGGGTGAGAAGCCCACCAAGGCTGAGGAAAAGGCTGAGGCTGCGGCAACCGAGCACCTGACCCCTGAGGGCCTTGCTGCCCTGCAGAAAACCACTGACCATGTGAAGGGGGCCACCAAGGCTGCCAAGGACACTGCTGAGGCTGCCAAGGGTTTGGCTGATGCAATGGACAAGCAGGCCACAGCCCTGAGTGATGCCCACAGCAGGGTGGCCCACGGCACCAAGAGGGCAGCCCAGGCTGCCGAAAAGGCTGGCAACCAGCTGGAGGTGGCCATGACCAGCTTTCACGGCAACTGACAACCCATGAGCTCGGTTGTCTGGAGCATGACGGTGGGGGGCGGGGGTGCTGGCCCGGTCATCAGCGGCACCCTGGCAGCCTACGGCATTGAGCACCCCAGGCTCAAATTCAGGAGCATGGCTGATGATGAATTTACGTTTGAGATTAAGCAAAATGCGCTGCTGGCCCCATACCTGGCCTGGGGCGAGACAGTAAACCTCTTTCAGACTGCGGGGGGTGTGAGGAAACCCTGGTTTCAGGGCATTGTCACCAAGACGGTCATCATCGGATCAGCCAAGACTGAGACGGTGAAATACACAGTCAGCGGTCCCTGGTATCAGCTCAGGGAGACCGTTTGGCAGGTCCCCACCGAGTGCTATGACCCCACCAGCTGCGCACCGGACCTGCTCAAGATTTCCAAGATTACCCTTTTCCAGGACCCCACCCTGGGGACACCCATCACCACAGGCCAGCAGATTGAAAATGTGATCCTGTATGCCCTGACTGTCGGCATCCCCATCTCATTCGGGGCCCTCCCTGCCTTTATCAATGTTCCCTTTGAGGAGTGCAGGGAGCTGACGCTGGCAGACACAATCAGGAGGTGCATGCAGTGGAGCCCCGATGGTGTGGGCTGGTTCGATTACAGCTCAGGGGTGCCCACGTTCAATGCCAACGGCAGGCTTTACCTCAACCCCATGTTTCTGGACCTGTCCCAGGACAATTTTGTGACTGAGTTTGACCTGACCCCCAGGAATGACCTGGTGCCATCGGGGGTCAGGTTCAATTATATCGGCAGCGCACTCTGCCAGGTGATGGTGCCCAATGGCTGCGTGGACCCCACCACCGGGGTCCTCAACAATTCTGGCATCCCTGTGCTTTCCCAGGGCAAGGTGCAGGTGATGACCGTCCAGCAGGATGTGGCCGGGGCCCCTGACATTTGGGGGGCCATCATTGGGTCCATTGACCTGCAGCAGCTCACAGGCACCACCACAGAGACCCCACCCGTTGGGATGGCAGGAGCCTATTTTCTTTCCCTGATCACCCCCCTTTGGGAAGGCAGCATTACCACCAAGGAGGTGGAGTGCTCAGGCATCCTGAGGCCAGGCAAGACACTGAATCTCCTGAATGGCCAGGCTGCCTGGAGCACCATGCTGACCCCCATCCAGGAGGTGACTGAGGACCTTTTCACTGGAGAAACCACAGCCAACCTGGGCACCCCCAACCACCTCACCCCGCAGACCTTTGCCTGGTTGCTCAACATGACGGCCAGGAGGGGCCTGGTGGTCTCTGGCCTGGCAGCGGTGGCCACACCCAACCTGGTGGGCGGGGTCAACTGCCAAAAGGCCGTCAACCCTGAGACCCAAAAGCAGGTCAACAAAACGGGGTCATCGGGGACGAGCAAGACGGGGACCAGCCCGCTTGCCGCTGCCCTGGGCCTGCCTCCTGGTGGCTTCTCAACATTCCCCGTTGGCGTTTGCTCTGGAGGCCAGATGCTCACCCTCAACCTCTATGGGCCCACAGCCCAGGGAGGGCTGCCGATTGGATGAGCCATGGGATATGAGACACCAGTTGTGGACCCCAACACCGGGGAATGTTGTGACTGCGCCTCTCAGTCCAACTGCCAGTGTGGCCCACCCCCCTGCGTAACAACCTGCCAGAGCAGGCCAGCCACCAATGGCCTTGCCCAATTCTGCGGGTTTGCCGAGTACGTAAACCCATCCAACCCCCCGGTCTATTACCGGACCAAGACCCTTTACGGGAGCATCTTCATTGGAAATTTTGGCCCTGGGTGCTATGTTCCAGGGGCCTGCGGCTACTGCTCCGTTGCCTGGTCAGGGGCCAACAAGTATGACAAGAATACCTGTGCCTATACACAGGGGGGCACCATCACCGGGGGCGGGGGCTGCCAAAATCCATTCAGCTCCCCCACCAATGATGTCCTGATTTCATTCCTGGGCTGTTATGGATGCGGCACCAGCGGCGTGGACTCTTACACCAGGACCACCCACAGCATTGCCCCCAATTTCAACTGCACGCCCAATGCCAGCGGCTTTGGTGCCTGCCAGGTCATCCAATACAACCAGGCCATTGAGGCAGTCCTGGGGGATGAGGACACGTATGATGATGCGATTGAGAGGGCTGTGGTCAACGTGCCCTGGGCTGGAAAAAACTGCGACCAAAACTTTTCTGTCACCACCATTCCCCGCCCAGGCCAAAACGTTTTCTATTTCAAGCAGGCCCAATTCATGGTGAGTTTTGCGGGGGGCATCGCAGGCCACACCTATCAATTCATTGTGACCCTGCAGGAGAGGGCTGTGGGAACGGACACCCCCCTGGTGCCTTATGCCATAGTGACCATTGAGGCCCAGGCCCTCCCTGGACAGACCGCAATCAATACAGGCTGGCAGCCCATCCCCAACGTGCCTGGGCTGGAGATTTATGCCAGGCTGTGCAGGGTGGTTGACATCACCCCCTGATGGAGCAGACCGCAAAAATCCTCAGCGTCAAAATGGTCCTGGTCGGTCCTGACCGGGCCAAGGCCAAGGAACCCTGCCAGGGCACCCCTGTGCTCATGGGGCCCCCTGTGGAGCATGCCTCCATTGTCACCAAGGCCATGAGGCTCAGGGCTGAGCTCTCCATCTGGAAAGGGGCGGGGTTTCCGATGGCTGCCAGGAGTGTGCGCAAGGCCAGGCTGGCAGTGTGCAAAACCTGCACTTACTGGAGCCCCAGGGGCAACTTTGGCCTGGGGGAATGTGGGTATCCTGGGTGTGGCTGCACCAGGGCCAAGGCAGCCTTGGGCACCAGCAAGTGCCCTGCAGGTAAGTGGCCAGCCTGAGGCCCAGGACCTCACCAGGGCAGCAGGAGCAGCCCTGCTGCTGATCCTGGCAGGATGTCAGGGTTTCCTGTAAAGCCTGGCCTGCCCAAAGGGGCTGACGAGGGTGTTCCCAATCTCACAGTGGCCATCCAGCCACTCCACTGCCTTTTTGTTGGTGGGCCAGTGAATGTCATCCAGCCAAATGAAGCCCCCATGCCTGACCTTGGGGAAGTAACCCAGGACATCCCTCATGGAGGCCAGCTCACTGTGGGTGCCGTCAATGTGCAGGATGTCAATGGAGCCTGCCTGAAACAGGTGCACCACCGTTTGGGAGCTGGCCCTGATGGGCACAGCCACCTCCACCAGGTCCAGGGCCACAAGCTGCGCCATGAATCTCTGCATGACCCTCTCCAGGTTGACCTCACTCCACCATTTCACATGCTCGGGGGGCAGCTGCCCCTCAGTGGCGGCAGCCTTGGTCCAGGGGTCCAGGCCGATGATGATGCCATGCCCATTGTCCCTCAACTGGAGGGCCTGGGGCAGCATGGAGCTCCCCCCGAAAATCCCCACCTCCACAACCAGGTCAGGCTCCACCCTCTCAATGAGCTCGGCCATTGCCGTTGCCTTTTCCCACCAGCACCAGCCCTCAGCGTGCCTGGGGTTGGTCTTGTCGCAAAGGGCTGTGATGGCAGCCTTGGTCTGCGGGGTCATAGGACCCTCAGGCCCTCAGTCTTTGGGCTGGAGGCCCTGGCCTGGGCCTCAGTCTTGAGTTTCTTGGCATAGGCTGGCCCAAATTTGATCATCCCCCAAATGCAGGCAATCAGCGCAGCAACGAAAAAGAGCAGCACCACTGCCAGCAGGAGGCAGAGGAAAATGCCGAGCAGAAACATGGCCAGGTCCATCGGGGTGTTTATCATGAGGTGCATGGCTTAGGGGTTGTTTTCAATGTCTCCAGACAGCTCGGCCAGCTTGGCGCAAATGTGCGCAAACTCAGGGAAAAGCAGGCCGATGAGAAAAGCCCTCAGGTTTCCAGGCTTGTTGGTCAGTGCCAGGATGTCCTTGAGGAGCTGGATGCGGAGCTGTTTCATGGTGCCTTGTTGCGAAAGAATGACAGCAGCCTAGTCAACTTGCCTGGCCTCTTGGGGGCAATCTGAATTGGCAGCCCTGCCAGGGGATGCGGGGGCTCAACTTTCCTGGGTGGCGGGGGGGGTGCGGGGGCGGGGACTGCCCTGTGCACAATGGTCTCCTTGGGCGGGGGAGGCTCGTGGAAAAGGGGCTTGTTGGCCCCGCCAAAGCCCCGTCCAACCGTTGGCCTTTTCTTGGATTCCTGGTGCTTTTTCATCGGGGCTTGTCCTGGTCAGGGTTGCGAAGTTTGCCAGCCCTAAGCACAGGAGGGGGGCGCACATAGTCCTTGAGCAGGCCAACGTAATCCCTGGGCATCAGGCTCTCATGCCTGCGGTCCAGCATGCACATTGAATTGTCCATGTGCCTGCCTTGGATGTCGGAAACGTTGGGATATTGGGCAAAGAGGCGGGGCTGCAGGCAGTAAAAATGATTGGCCCGGTCATCGGCAAAGCCCCCAAAGAGCTCATCCACAGGACCGACACCAAAAATTTCAGGAGCCATCTTTCGGGCCATCTGCAGGGTGATCCCATAGGAGGAGGTGGTTTTCATCCTGCCGCACCTGATGATGTTGGGGTTGACCCTGGCAATGGGGTCCTCTGCGTAATGGCCCCCCAAATACAGCACATCCCATTTTTCGGGGATGCGGGGCTCAATGGCCTCCCACACCTCATGGAAATTCTCAGGCACAATCATTGCGTCATCCTCAAAGATGAGGGCCCGTTTGATTTGGTGAAAGCAGATGGCGTCCAGGAGGCTCCTGTGAGAGGCAGTGCATCCTGTGTTGCCATCCACCTTGCCGTCCCTGCCCACCACCTCAAAGCCCTCCAGCCTGAAAACCCTGTCCACGCCAATCTTTTTCATTTCACCATTGAAATGCTCCCAACGGTCCCTGCGCCGGGCCAGATTGACCACAAAAATGGCAGGCCAGTAGAGCTCAAATTTGCTAGGCATAAGCGGGGACTGACTGCCTTTCCAATTCGCTGAAATTCGCCTCCAGCTCCAGGAGGGCTGCCAGCTCTGTGTTCACCCACCAGTCCTCAAATGGCATGCCTGGGGTGGCGCAGACATCCTCCTTGAAACAGACATAGCCTGCCCCATAGAGCATCTTTCTCATGGCAGACCTGGGGCCTGGGCCGAACCTGTAAGAGTCATGCTCAATGGTGGCCATCCTCCAGGTCACCCCGTCCCGCAGCAGGCACTCCAGGGCAGCCTGGGTGGCCGAGTCCACATCCAGGGACAGGTAATCGAAATTATACGGGGGCAGCACCCTGCTCCAGTCCATTTTGGTGACATCCTGCTGGATCACCAAGGACTGCCGCTTGGCTCGGCAGAGCTGGCAGGCATGGCTGTCATTGTCGGCCAGCAGGCCCCTCCAGCCCACCAGCTCCAGGGCATAGGTGTTGTTCCAGGTGACCGGATCAGCGCAGCCAATGTCCAGGAAAGTGCCAGTCATCTGGGCGGCACCCACCACCAGGGTGTCAAACACCCATTGATCCTGGCCTGCCTGACTGTATGAGGTGAATTTCATCTGAGCCTCCATCCCTCCCAAGTGTTGGGCAGAAATTCTGTGGGTGGGCAGCCAAAGGCCAGCTGATGGGTTTTCTCAAGGCCCCAACGAATGGCCTCCCATCGGGCCAGATGGGCAGCTTGAGGCAGGTTGTGAAACTGCACCTGGATGAATTTGAATCT
>Ga0181518_10004329_pt1 | contig 12719 bp, 7 predicted proteins | sample PEATcosm2014_Bin_28_FD_119751 | JGI IMG/M metagenome (GOLD analysis project Ga0181518, IMG submission 119751) | Peatland microbial communities from MTU Mesocosm Facility, Houghton, MI, USA - PEATcosm2014_Bin01_60_metaG | ecosystem: Environmental > Terrestrial > Soil > Wetlands > Peat | place... | reverse complement strand
TCCGCATCGATATGCGACTGGATAATCGGAACCAGGGCCGACTGGTTCTTATCAATGGTGACGGTTTGCTTGATATCGTATTCAAAGAGGTCGCCGATTTCCTTCGCTTCCGCTTGGGGCTGCTCCTGTTCCACCCACCTTTTGGGCTCAGCTACCAGTCCGTTGGCAGCGACCTCGACAGTTTGCGTTACGGCTCCCACTGTCAAAGTTGGCTGAAACTGATTCCTGCCGGAGGAGACGGCCACGTTGCTCACGGCCAGCCGCTGGAATCCCGGTGAGTCGACGGTAAGGGATGAGTCACCTGCCTGAGCGTTTCGGAACCGGTAGTGGCCGTTAGAATCTGCGCGGGTGGTCCGGGATGCGCCGTTGGAGTTATTCGTCAGGGTCAACTTGGCATTCGGGATGACAGCCCCGGTCTGATCCCTCACGGTGCCCTCCAGGACGGTCGCCCCACCGACCACGCCACCTATCACACCGCCCATAGCTCCACTTCCAACGCCACCACCCGCAGAGTACACCCCGCCGCCCACCCCTCCTCCCTCGCCGGAACCCGGAGGCGGGGGTGCAGCCGGCACTGCCATCAACGCCATTTCATGCGTCTGGGGCGTGAGTGTCATCTCCTGGGGCAGAGCCACCACCGGCCGGCGCACGTAATAGGGCTGCGAGATCTGCTGGATGAACGACTGCGGCGCACCCGCGACTAGCGAGAGTCGAACGCCTTTCCAATCCTCGCCGATCGTATTATCCACCACCGCCCATCCCTGGATCAGCGGCGGATCGTCAGGCTTGTCAGCAAGCAGGATGCGGTAAGTGCTCTTCCAAACCGGCACTTCGCTGATGTAACTCACAAACACGTCGCGCTCGCCCTCGCCTGTGGCGGAGATGGTCATGCGGCGCAAGTCCATAGCCTTGGCGGACCCGATGAGGTTAAGGTAACGCCCCACATCGTCGCTCAAGTCGCGATCGGCGATGCGCACCGAAGTGGCCGGCCCCATCTCGAAGCTGCGCAGCTCGCCCCCATCGGTTACAAGGGAAACTTCGGTGACTTCCGTCAGTTGCTCGCCTTTGGGGTTGAGGGTCTTGCGTGTCTCGACGCTCAACACCCGGCCCGCGCCGGACGCCGACCCGTTATGCACCTCCACTCTTGTGCCGCGCAGGGCGTTGAGAAAATCATCCCGCGACGTCCCCTCGCTGAGTGGCAATCGAAGCGCCTTCAGCCGCTCGCTGAGGGGCGCAATTGAGTTGAACCGCACACCGCTAATCCGGCCTGCGCCGAGGTCCACCACGGTGAGCGAGTTGAGGACGTCATTAAGCTGCGCCGTCGTGAAGTCGATGTTGAGCTCCTGCGTGCCGCGTACCCGGGCGGAGTGCTCGAAGTAGCCAACTCCGTTCTTGTAGAGCACCACTCGTTTCACCGGCAAGCGCTCCTGCGACTCCGCCGCGACATTCGTCTCAGCTAGGCCACTGGGCTTCTGCTGGGCATTTGCGATGCCCGCGAGCAAGGCCATTAATGCACTTGTGACTATTAGTCTCCGCATTAGATCCCCCTTCGTATTGGAAAGTAGCAAAGCGGCGTGTTGAATAAACGTGTTCGCCGTTCTTTGGCTTAGACACCGGAGCCCAATCTCAGGTTGCCGGACCTTTCCGGTTATTTTGTGGTGCGGGCGTCTCGCCCGCGGTGCCGCGGGCATCCTGCCCGCGCGCGGGAGCGGGACGCTCCCGCGACAGCGGGCGGGACGCCCGCACCACCAAACCAAAAAATTGTGGAACTTTCCCAGCTCCCACTGCGTTCCTCGCTTTAGAGTGAGGAGGTGGTCCCCGATGATGAAGAAAACAGTTGGTGCGATGGCTGGCATGTTGGTTTTTGCGGCGCTGGCGCTGCCCGCGGACCGTTGGATACACATCCGAGTCATTGAGTCGGGTCCGGACGGAGATCACGTACGCGTCAACATTCCGCTGAGCTTGGCGGAAGCCGTTCTTCCCACGATCAAATGTGACAAGCTCTACGAAGGCAGAGTCAAGGTGGAAGGCCATGCCTTTGACCAGGTGGATGTGCGCGCCTTGTTGGAAGCGGTCCGCAAGACGCAGGACAACCAGTACGTCACCGTCGAGTCCAAGGATCAGAACGTGGAGGTTGCAAAGGCTGGGGAGTTCCTGCTCATCAAAGTTCACGAGAACTTCAAGCACGGCGCGAAGAAGGACCAGGCTACGAAGGCGGAGAATACCGTAGACATCAAGGTTCCCTTCAAGGTCGCCAACGCCTTGCTCTCTGGCCCCAACGACGAACTGAATGTGCTGGCGGCAGTTCGTGCTCTCGACGAATACCAGAATCTGGAGTTGGTCACCGTGAAGGATGGCAGCGACGACGTTCGCATCTGGGTGGATTCGAATAATACAGCGGACTGATGTTTGGAGTGCGGCAGCTTCGCTGCCGCACACCAACCAAGTCACCAAAAGGCGGTGGGTTATGACGGCAGGCATGGCAGTTCTCGCAGGGACGCTCGGTGTTTTCACGGCAGGCGCTGTGGTTGTCTGTAACGAGGGGGCGGTGAGGGTCGATGTGCGAGAAAAGAGCCAAGGTGGCAACCACATCCATTTGATTTTGCCGGCCGCCGTTGCCCCGGTCGCTGCATTTATGATCCCCAGGAGCAAACTCCGCGACGCTCGCGACAAAATCCGGCCATGGCTTCCGACCATTAAAGCGGCCAGCGCAGAACTCGCGCGCTGCCCCGACGGCCCGCTAGTTGAGGTAGATAGCCGTCGCGAGCATGTGAGAATCTTCAAGTTGCAGGGGTCTGTTTTTATCGACGTAGACTCGGACGAGGAAACAGTTCACGTCTCATTTCCGCTTGTCGCGGCCGCCGACACAGTGAGCGAGTTAGCAAGGTAAGCTTGAATTGCCTCTCCTCGGCAGAGCGGGAGACGAGGGGTGGTCGGTTCGAGTGCGTCCTCCATCGGCCACCCCCCATCCCCCTTAAGCAGGAAGCGGGCTCTCTCGAAAATCACGTCCCTCGCGGGCACGAACTCATCACACAACCTAACCACCCTCCGCCCCTCCTTGGCTTTGGAGGGGAGATTAAGGCGGCCAAGGAGGGGGACCACGCCGACGTCAATTCACCGTGAGGGTGAGATTGATCGTGTGGGTGAGGGTGGAAGTCGAGGCGGCGGTTCCCGTGACTACCACGGTGTAAGTCCCCGCCGGCGTACCGGGGACGGTCTTGGCAGGAGTGCTCGACCCACCGCCGCAGGCGGTCCACAGCATCGCCAGAAGCAAGCACGCGCCCACCAGATACGCGGCGCGACGCTTCCTGGCGGCAGCCAGCGTCGCCAAACTTGCCAACCCCAGTAACGCATACAACCAGAACATCCTTTCCAACCCGGTAGAGCCCGGCGGCAGCGACCTTCCCGCAGGTGGCGCGAGCCACGCCGTGGATGGGGCTGTCGTCGAAACCGCTACGGCCACAGTCGCCGATGCCGTGCCGCTCACAGTCGCCGAGTTGGGTGTCAGTGTACAAGTGGCGAGCGTCGGCGCCCCCGTGCAGGCCAGGTTCACAGTCTGGCTGAACCCGTCTTCGGGACTGAGCGTCAATGAGTAATTTGCCGTCTGCCCCGCGCTCACGGTCTGGCTCGTAGTGGTGCTGGTCAGCGCAAAGTCTATTCCAGTGCCCGAAAGCGCAATCGTCTGGGGACTGCCCAGGGCGTTGTCCGTCACGGTAATTGTCCCGCTTTGACTCCCGGCGCCAGTGGGCGAGAAGATGACGCTGATCGTGCAATTGGCGCCCGCCGAAAGCGAGGCCGGGCAAGTGTTTTTCTCGGCGAAGCTGCCGTTGCGAGCGATGGTAAGCGGAGTGAGAGCCGCATTACCGGTGTTCGTCAGCGTGATCGTCTGCGCGGCGCTCTGCGTAGAGACCGTTTGTGCCGCGAAAGTCAGGCTCGTAGCCGAGAAGCTCGCCACAGCCCCGACCCCCGTTCCCGTGAGGGTCGCAGTCAGCGTGGCGGGGACCGGGCTGGTGTACGTAACGGTCAATGCGCCGGTGCGCATCCCCGCTGCAGTTGGCGTGAACGTAACCGTAATCGGGCAGGGGCTGTTGGTAGTTAAGACCGTCTCACTTTCGCAGCCGGTTTGGATTTGGAAATCCCCACTGACCTGTATTCCGGGAACCTCGGGCACACCGCTCACGTTATTGGCGGGGTTAGTGAGTGTAATCGTCTGAGACGCGCTCGTGGAGCCGACCGCCATGCTGCCGAAACTCAAGCTACTAGGCGAGAGGCTGGCCATAGCCCCCAGCCCTGTACCGGTCAGGGTCACGGTTTGCGGGCTGTTCACGGCATTGTCCGTCAACGTCAGGGTGCCGTTTCGCACACCACCGGTAGTAGGAGTGAATGTAACGCCGATGGTGCAAGCGGTACCGGGATTAATGGGGACTGTGCAGTTATTAGTCTCGGCGAAATCTCCACTCGTGCTCATCGTGAGTGGCGTCAGGGCCCCGGTCCCCGTGTTGGTCAATAAGATCGTTTGCGGTGCGCTGGTGGTTGAGACATTCTGCGAGGAGAAGCTCAGGCTCGTAGCCGAGAGCGTGACCACCGGCGCCAGCGCCGTGCCGCTCAGCGCTATGAGTTGCGGGCTGTTCGTGGCGTCGTCCGTAAGCGTAAGCGTGCCGGTTTGATTCCCGCTCGCCGTGGGAGCGAAAACGACTCGGATGTTGCAACTGGAATTGGCAGGAATGGCGGGCAGGCAATTATCGGTTTCTGTCCAACCGTTCGAAATCGTTAGGCTGCTGATGCTGATGGCCGCCGCGCCAGGATTGGTGACGGTCACGCCCTGCGGCGTGCCGGGGGTGCCTATGAGCTGATTGCCAAAGCTCAGGCTTACGGGTGAAACAGTAACAGCAACAGCCGCGTCGCCGGTGCCGCTCAGTTGAACGGCCTGTGGGCTGCCGCCGGCGTTGTCGGTAATCGCCACCGAGCCAGCACGTGCTCCCGTCGCCTCCGGCGTGAAGGTCACATCGATGGTGCAATTGGCCAGGGCCGCGACCGTCCCGCCGAGATATGGACAGGACGTTGCTGTGTTGACCAGCGCGAAGTCGCCGGTCGCCACCAAGCCGGAAATGTTGAGGACAGCGTTGCCCAAGTTCGTCAACGTAACACTCTGCTGCGCGCTGGTCACTTTTAGAAATCCGCCCGGAAAGCTCAGGGCGGGGGCGGATAAACTAACTGCCGGCACCGGACCCTGTGAGAGTTCCGACACAAACGCCACGGTCTGATTTGCCCAAGTGTCGGTGTTGGTTGCCTTCAACGGGTTCACCATCGGAAAGGTGGTCGAGGATGTTGACCCAATGACCCAGGCGTTCTCCGATAGGTCCGTGGCAATGCCGCTTCCCACGTCGTAAACGTTTCCTCCCAGGTACGTCGAATACAGTATGGTGGTGCTATATTGGTCGAACTCAGTCACGAAGGCGGTTTGGTTATCAGGGGTGCCTACCGCATTGTTGGTTGTCTGAATGGGATCGACAAGAGGGAAGTCCGTCGTGTTGGTCCAGCCGGTCACGTAGGCTTGACGGTAAACGTCGAGAGCAATGGCATTGGAAACAGTAATACCGGAGGCATTCGGCGCCTGGCTACCACCAAGGAACGATGAATAGACTAGAGCTGTGCCATTCGCGTTCAGCTTGCTCACAAACGCGTCCTGGAGTCCTGCCAACGTCGGCTGCGCCCCATACGAGCTGGGAAAGTCCGGTGAAGTGGTGTAACCCGTCACATAAGCGTTGCCCGACGTGTCCACCGCGATCCCGGTTCCCACGTCGTCGTTACTCCCACTCAGGTAAGTGGCGTAGACCAGCACCGTGCCCGCGGCATTCACCTCCGTCACGTAAACGCAACTCGTCGCGGCCCCGACTTTTGTACACGAGGTCTGATAGGCGCCCGGCGTCACGGGAAAATTCGCGGCGCTGCTGCCGGTCACAAAGGCGTCCCCGGAGGTGTCCAGTGCAACGGCATTCGCGCTAGTGCCAGTGCTGCCGCCGAGGAAGGTGGAATAAATAAAGGCGGAGCCGTCCGCGTTCAGTTTGCTGACAAACGCACCGGTCGGGTTAGCCTGAATCGGATTCATCATCGGAAAGTCAGCCGAAGTTGTGTTTCCGACCACGGTCACGTTACCCGCGCCGTCTACCGTGATCCCGTTTCCGATGTCGCTGCTGCTCCCACCCAGGTAAGTGGAATAAAGCAAAACCGAGCCAATGGTGTTCAGCTTGGACACAAACGCGTGCCCGGCAACCGACTTCGGGCTCGCCTCCAGCGGATGAGCCAAAGGAAAATTAGATGAACTAGTCGCGCCGGTAACGTAGATGTCCCCACCGAGGTCAACCGCGATAGACTCGCCTACGTCCTCGCCGCCCCCGCCCAGGTAGGTTGAAAAAATCAAGGCGCCGGCCGGAGTCAGTTTGGCCACAAAAACGTTTTCGCCTCCCGCCAGGCTCTTCTGCAACGGATTCAGTGTTGGGAAGTCGGTCTGTGAGGTTGACCCGGTTATGTAAACATTATAACCGAAGTGGTCAATAGCGATGGCCTTGCCGCTACTTCCGCTAACTACCGCCCCGCTGCCCCCCAGGTACGTGGAAAACGTCAGCGCCGGGTCGATAACTAGCGGCCGGCTGTGGTCGTAAGGGCCCAGTTCGAAGCGCACGCGGTTCTGCGCGTCCAGGCGGAAGTGACCCTCGACTGATTTTGGATTTTCGATTTTGGATTTTGGATTAGCGGCGGTCAGTGGTCCGTTGTCCGTAGTCCGTTGCTCGTCGGCTGAACCAGGTTGATAAACCACCGGCTTGTTGAAGCGCACCTCGCCCCCTTTGACCGGGATCACGAGGTCACCCTTGGCGTCGATCCGTAGGGGCAGTTCGCGAACCGCCCTTACATCCAATGCAATAGCGTTCGCGTCGGCGCCGGGTGCGACGATGAAGTCGTACTCAAGCTGCCCGCCAGCCGACGGATTCCCGTAATAGAGCAAGTCGATGCCGGGATAGACGCTCCGGTACTTTACCTTCGCGTAGGTGGGGACGTTAGCGTGCCACTTCTTTGGGTCGTTGCCGATAAAATAGTTGACCTTGCCCGCCAGTTCGTCCTGTCCGCTCACCTCGGCGTTGGGCTTCCCGCCCACCAGTCGCAGGCGAACAACCTGATTTTCGCCCTTCGCTTTTCGCTTTTCGCTCTTCGATTCTGACTTCTGACTCCTGACTCCAGGCTCCTGAAGTTCCAGCACCGTTTCATCACCGGTGAGAAACAGGGCGTAGCCATGCCCGTGCGAGAGGAACTTCACCCTTCCATCAGCCTGCCCCTGATTCGCCTCGAAACTGAGGGGCAGTTTCCCAAAGCTCGCTACGAGCTGCGCCTGAGCCCCGGACATCGCGGGTTTGGCAGAAATCTCGTTCCCTGCCTGCCAGCCTTGATGAAAGCTAAACCAAAGACTCCCCAGAAAAATCAGCGATACGCAAGCCGAGTAAATTACCAAGCGCTTTGTCGCGGTATGCGCCTTTGGGATGAGCGCGGCAAACATGGGCACCTCCAGGCTGCAAAGGAATTTGATCGGGGACACTATACTCCGCCCGCGAAGCGGATGCAAGGGCGGTCATAAAGCCGACCCCGCCAGTATGCCGGGCTATAACCCGAACACCAAAGACGCTCAAGCACAAGCTGCCGGAAAGAAGAACTACGCCCACCGCAATTTCTGTTTAATATCGACTTGGCTCGGAGTCGTTGGAACGATTCTATTTCTACAGGGTTTTAGAGTCACGGTCTACGGTCACGGCTTTGACTTGTCAGGGTCGGCACTTTTGACACTCATAGGAAGTACCACAGGAAGCTTCTTGGCAATTCTCACAATCATTACAAAGTACCTCTTCCCGAACCGATAACTAAAGATTATAGTGTCAAAATGAGGAAGGAGGCCCCGGGTGCAACCAGGGCCCCGTATTTGGGCTTACTGGCAAGACTTGCTGGGTATGACAAGCATCTAATAACCACGCGGACACTTTGTCTGTCCAATTTTGCTCACTTTGCCGTTTTTCTCAGCAGCGCAACCATATCGCACCCGTAGTCGCGAGGCCCGGTTCCCCGCTGAAGTTTGAGAAGTACCGGAACAAAGCTGCGGGGTAACCGGCCCACAACCCAAGTTCGAGATCACGGCATCGAAATCACTTTAGGGGACAACAAACGCCGAACTCCCGGACTACCGGCTTACGACAGGGTAGTCGATGCGTTAGTGAACACGCTGCTGATCGCAGAAGCCAATTTGCCCATTGCCGCAATAGCCGCCAGACCAATCAAAACCAGGAGCAGACCGTATTCCGTCAAATCCTGGCCTTCCTCGTCCTGCCACAGGTGCCGTAACATGTTCCTCATGTCTTTGCCCTCCTCGAGCAATCGTTAGTATTGTGCTTGTGCTGCTACTCTAACAAGCCGTTATGATTATTATGGAGGACAATGCAGGTCACTATTAACATTAAGACATGGCAGAGAAGGGTTACAAGCGAAAAAGGACTGCGGTTACTTCGATAGGTACACTTTGTTTACCAGACGGTTAGCTTTGCCTCGGGAATCCGGCAGCAGCAACGCAAAATGTACCATTACCAAGACTTCTTGTCCCTTGACAAACGCAGATTTATAGGCTAGAATCACATGGTCAGGGTGGCGCGGACGTTGCTCTTGAACGTGTGCCTCCGCCAGGAGTGGAATGCCTGATAACTGCTTTTTGAACGATCGATCCGGGAATGTCTATGAAAACAAAGGATGAGGTCAAAAAGTCGAAGAGTCAAGCAATTGAGGTGTTGAAGAGTTGAGTGGCAAAAGGCAAGAGCCAACACAAAGTCCCGATCACGGTCTGAGAAACGCCGATTGGCTTCTCGACTCCTCAACTTCTCGACTCTTGGACTGCAAGATTCAGCGAACAAAGCGAGAATGTCTATGAAAAGAAAGGATCGCGATGGAGAGCCTCCCATCGACTCTCGCATGTTGTTGAAAACACAGCAGTTAGTTGATACTCTCACCTATCCCACTGAAACCACAAGAGTTATCCTACCAACGCTGACTGAGAATTGACGGCTACTCACGGCCCCACGACCGGGTTCGTGAGCGTTCCGATGCCCGCGACCGTGATGCTGACCGTATCGCCCGGATGGAGGTGAACCGGAGGCTTACGGTGATGCCCCACGCCGCCGGGGGTGCCGGTAGAGAGGAGGTCACCCGGTTCCCAGGTGAGCGATTGGGAGAGGTAGCTGACCAGAAACGGAATCTTGAAGATCAGGTCGTTGGTATTGGAATCCTGCATCGTCTGCCCGTTGAGGGTCAGCGAGATTGGCAGCGAGTGCGGATCGGGTATCTCGTCCTTGGTGACGATGCACGGGCCCAGGGGCGCGAAGGTGTCGCAGCTCTTCCCTCGGAACCACTGTTTGTCGCCGATCTGAAGGTCGCGTGCGCTCACGTCATTGAGAATGGTGTAGCCGGCAATGTGCTCAAGGACCTTGTCCTCTGGTATCGCCTTCCCTCGCTTCCCGATCACGACCGCGAACTCCGCTTCAAAATCCACCTGCTGCGAGTTGGGCGGAAGCACAATGGGATCGCCCTGCCCGCAGATGGTGTTATCCGACTTGAGGAAGAAGATCGGCCGCGCGGGTGTTTGGATCCCTTGTTCGGCGCGGTGGGACTCGTAATTGAGCCCCACGCATACGATCTTTCTGGGCCGCAGCAAGGGAGCGCGCAGGCGCACGCTTGCGAGCGGCGTGAACAGGCCTCGAGGCAGGCGCGCCGGTTCTGGAAACGCCGCCGCGGCGCCCAGGATTACGTCCAACCCCTGCCGCCACCCTTCGCCTCGCGCCAGCAGCTCGAGCATGTCGCGCGGCGCGGCTCCCGGGGCCAATACCGTGTCAGCCGCCTCTTGCAGCTCAGGCCGTGTTTCGATGCCGAGCGTATCGCCGCGAAGCATGCCGATGGCAAGCTCGAGGTCGATCACGGAATTGTCCTGCAAAGCGCCCAGACGGATTTCATTGCTGGTCTCAAATGTGACAAGTCTCATTCTGCGACAATCCTCCATCCACAACAGTAGGGGCGTCTCGCGAGCCGCCCCTACGCTTCCAATACACGCTCTGTTTCGCGCGCCACCACGATCTCCTCATTGGTGTACACCACCAACACCGCGACGCCGGAAGCGGGGCTGGAAATGACGCGATCGCCGCGCGCAGGCTGGCAATTCACCTCTTGATCGAGGTGGATTCCGAGGAATTCCATATCGAGGCAAACTTCCCGCCGTACCCGCCAGGAGTTCTCGCCGATGCCGCCCGCAAAAGCCACGGCGTTGAGCCCGCCCATGGCGGCAGCGAAAGCCCCAATGTACTTCTTAACCTGGTAGACGAGCACCTCCACAGCCAAAGCGCTCCGCCGGTGGCCTTTCAAGGCCGCTTCTTCCAGATCCCGCAGGTCGCTGCTCAGTCCCGAGATGCCGAGCAGGCCCCCTTTCTTGCACAGGACCTCACGAACTTCCGCGGGAGTCAACTTCTCCTTCTCCATCATGTGCAGAATGATGAACGGATCAAGGTCGCCGCAGCGCGTGGCGTGCTCGATTCCGGACTGGGCGGAGAAGCCGAAACTCGTGTCCACGGACTTCCCTTCCTCGACCGCGCAAATCGACGAACTCCCGCCCAGGTGGCACGAGACAATCCGCAACTCAGACGCGGGACGGCCCAACATCTCCGCCGCTCGGCGCGCCACGTAGCGGTGCGAAGAGCCATGGAAACCGTAGCGGCGCACACCGTGCTTCTCCTGCCACTCGTAGGGAACGCCATAAGTGAAAGCCCTCTCCGGCAGGCTGGCGTGGAAACCCGTTTCGAAAACCGCCACCATCGGTACTCCGGGCAAAACCTCGCGAAAGATCTCCATGGCCTGGATGTAAATAGGGTTATGAACGGGCGCCACGGGAACGAACTCCTGCATCGCAGCCAGCAACTCATCATCGACCAGGAAACTTCCGCAGTAGCCCGGGCCGCCATGCACCGCTTTGAACCCTACGGCCGCAATCGCGCCCTTGGCCTCGGCAGACGAGTGGCGATGTGCGAGCTTGTCAATCAGCAGTTTGATCGCAGCCCGGTGGTCCTGGATCGGCGCCGCCTCTTTCAATTCCCGTCCGCCAGCTTCGTCCCAGCTGGTGATCGGAGACTCTGCGCTTCCGATGCGCTCGATCTTGCCGCGGGCCAGTACCTTGTCGCCCTCGGTTTCAATGAGCTGATATTTCAGCGACGTGGAACCGAGGTTTGGAACCAGAATCCGCAAAGTAGTACTCCGTGTGGTCAGTTTGCTTTTCGATGACTTGGGAATTGGCGACCGTGCAACTCTGCTTCCAGTGGCCTCGCTGAACTGCGCCAGTCGTTCCGCCTCCGTGCTCTCGTGCTAGAAGAGCTTAAACACGGAGATCACTGAGAAACTCCGTGTCCTCTGTGTTAAGCTGTTATAACACAAAGGACACAGAGAAACTCTTTTCCTTGCCGCCACTGGCACTCGCTGTATCCCTGATTTCCCTTCGCTGCCTCTAAGCCGCCCGGCGCTGTTGGTGCATCACCAAGAGTGCCAATGAGATGGAATGGATCTTGGTCTCCGGCGGTTCCGCCCGCGAAAGCACGATCAGCGGCACGCGCGCCCCCACGATGATTCCGCCGGACTGGCCTCCGGCAAAGTAGGTAATCGCCCGATACAGGATATTCGCCGCTTCGATGTCGGGAGCGACAAAGACGTCAGTAGCCTCAACGACAGGGCTCGAAATAGACTTGCGGTCCGCGGCAAAGCGGCTGAGCGGAACGTCCAGGGCAAGCGGGCCTTCCAGGTAGGCGCCCGTGATCTGTCCTCGGCGGTTCATCTGCACCAGCGCCGCCGCATCCACTGTTGCCGGCATGGCCGGATTGACGAACTCCAGCGCCGTCAGCAAGACCACCTTAGGCTCCGCGATGCCCAGCGCGTGCGCCACTTCGATGGCGTTGCGGCAGATTTCCGCCTTGTTCTCCAGGGTGGGCGCAATGTTGATCGCCCCGTCGGACATGACCATCAGGCGGGGTATTCGAGGCGTCTGGAAAACGATGACCTGGCTCAACTGTCTTCCGGCGCGCAAGCCACGTTCTTTGTCCAGAACCCCCCGGATCAGGTTGGCCGTAGTCACCTTGCCCTTCATGAGCAGGTCGGCCCGGCCTTCCCGTATCAGGTCGATGCCCTGGCGAATCGAGGCATCTTCCCCGGAGGTCGCGATCAGCGACTCGGGGCGCAGACTGTAGCCCACTTTGCGAGCGGCCTCTTCAATCTTGGCGGGCTTGCCAATCAGCGTGGGCAGCGCCAGCCCCAGCGGCTCGGCTTGCGCCAAACTCTCCAACACGTCAGGATCGTGTCCTTCGATCACCGCGATTTTCGCCGGGCCAAGCTGCCGTGCGAGCGCAATCAGTTCCTCAAAGCTGTAGATCATCAGGGTGTCTCCGGATTGAGCAGCACCTGCTGCGACGCGTCCCCTCACCCCCAGCCCCTCTCCCCCAAGGGGGGGAGGGGAGACTCGGCCGCGGAGGGTAGCTGGCCCCGCTCGCCCCCTTGGGGGAGAGGGTGTCCGTCAGCAGACAGACGGGTGAGGGGGTGTCAGCGCCGCAAAGGGCCAAGGGCGCCAGCGTTCTAGCTCGCTGCCGCGGCCCGGTTTTGCACCTGCC
>Ga0181518_10004325_pt1 | contig 12723 bp, 13 predicted proteins | sample PEATcosm2014_Bin_28_FD_119751 | JGI IMG/M metagenome (GOLD analysis project Ga0181518, IMG submission 119751) | Peatland microbial communities from MTU Mesocosm Facility, Houghton, MI, USA - PEATcosm2014_Bin01_60_metaG | ecosystem: Environmental > Terrestrial > Soil > Wetlands > Peat | place... | reverse complement strand
TGGCTACGCCCGCAACCCAATAAAGATCTCACGCAGAGGCGCAAAGGCGCAGAGAAGCAAAAGAAGTCAAGGCCTTTGTTTTCTTTTACTTCTCTGACTTCTCTGCGCCTTTGCGCCTCTGCGTGAGATCTTTCTCCAATGGATTTGAAATCGAATCGAGCCGGAGTGCAAATGAGCGTTGCACCCCCGAAGCTGCGTGATCTTGGAAAATCTTGGCGTGGAGACAAGAAATGGCGGGATATCAACGAAGGACGCGAAGTTGCGCGAAGTTGAATTGAAGTTCCTTCGCGCAACTTCGCGACCTTCGCCCGGGCAGGCGCAGCCTCCCGGCCTTCGCGGTAATCTGCATTTGAGGCGCGTCATCGCAACAAAGGGAACTATAGTTGCGGCGTCAGGGTCCGGAGGTAGTTGACTACCGTCCAGCGATCTTCGGTCGAAAGTAGTCTCTGATTGGCCGGCATCGGGGAGTGGCCTTCGCTGATCTTCCAGAACACGGCGCCGTCGCTCTGCTGGCGCAAGGCGGGGTTGGTCAAGTCGGTCGGTTTCACGGTCAGATTTACGGCGGCAGGTCCGTCGCCTTTGCCGGCATCGCCATGACAGAAGACGCAGTTCTGAGCATAAAGAGTGCGTCCGGCGGCGATGGACTGGGCAGTGGCAGGTATGGGGTTAAGCTGTGCGGCGGCGGCAGGCGGAACGGACGCGCCGCTGAGCGTCGCGGGGGGCGGGGTGGTTTGGTTCTCGTTTGTGGACAAATTATTGCAGGCAACCAGCAGTCCGAAGCACAGTGCCGCAGCGGTCCGCGGCCCATTCGCCGCACGAAACAGTTGCCATGTCATGGATGGCCTCCTACGCCTGGGCTTGTTGAGATTTCCGATTTGGCCGTTTGCCGGCGAACGCCGTCAGCATTTTCGCGTAGTGTAACGCCGGGCGCGCGTCCAGTCGAGCGGAGTGGAACTGGGACGGGAAGTAAAAGGCCGGTCGCCGCCGACCGGTCACAAAATAGGGCCCGTAGGCAGTCGGCATTGTAATGGTATAATGATCAATAACAGTTGGAGTCCAGACTTATGACCCAAACTTATACCGCCCGCGTATGGAAGGAAGACGACCTGTTCATCGCGCAGTGCGCCGAGATCGACGTCGCCAGCCACGGCAACACCGAGCAAGAGGCGCTGGCCAATCTTCGGGAGGCGCTGGAACTTTATCTGGAGCCGCCAACGGCGACGATTATTCCGAAAGTTTCCAGCATAAAGGTGGAAGTTGGCGCGCCTTAGGCCCCTGCCTTATCGAGAGGTCCGACGCCGTCTCCAAGCGGCCGGATTTGTCGAAATCAGCCAGCGCGGCAGCCACGTGAAGTTTTTCAAATCTACTCCCGATGGGACGCGTGTGGCCATTGTCCCGCGGCCTACCTCCGAGGTGCCGCAAGGCACACTCCGTAGTATTCTCAACTAGGCGGGCCTGACGCCTGATGAATTTGAAAAACTTTGAGGACACAAGGTTCGGGTCGGCGATGGGTGCGTGAGACATTCTGCAACTCTCTTCTTCCCCTCCCCTGGTACTCCGGGGGAGGGTCAGGGTGGGGGTTTCGTGGGGAAGCCCAAATCGAAGTTCGACCCCCACCCCGACCCTCCCCCTGAGTACAGGGGGAGGGGGAAATTCTTTGCAGCAAGTGACACGCACCCGCCGGCGACAAGGGCTCGGATCGGCGATGGCAATCGCGGGGATTTTGTTTAGTCTGTTCAAGCATGGCGTTTGAGATTTCGACGGTGCGGCGGTTTTCGGCGAGCCATCAGCTTCGATTGTATGATGGGTCAGTGGAGCCGCTGCATGGGCATGAGTGGGTGGTGAAAGTCACGGCGGCGGCGGAAAAGCTCGATGCCATCGGGGTGGTGATGGATTTCCATGAATTGGAACGGTTGGTCGATAAAATCATCAGGCCGATGGATGGCCGGCATTTGAATGAGTTGGGGGCGTTTGCCGATGTGAATCCGACGGCGGAGAACGTGGCTGGGGACATCGCAACGAAGCTGGAGTTGCCGGGGGGGGTGAGGCTGGTGTCGGTGGAGGTGTGGGAGACGGCGGAGAATTCGGCGGTTTATCGGTCGTAAATCGAGTGGGATATATGTTTGACCCGCGCTAAGCCGACTAATAGGATGAAGTATCAGTTATGAAGTGCGAAAAGTGCGACAGGCAGGCGACGGTACACCTGACGGAAATCCGGGGCGGCAAGAAGATTGAAAAACATCTCTGCGAAGCGTGTGCCGCGCAAATGGAGGGGTTTGCGCCCAAATCGCATACGCCGATCAACGAGCTTTTGACGAATTTCGTGCTGGCGCACAGTGGGATGGCGAAGGAACAGACGGGGAGCTGTCCGCAGTGCCAGATGTCGTGGTCTGATTTTCGGCAGACGGGGCTCTTGGGTTGCGAGCACGATTACGAATTTTTCGACAAGGACCTGTCGCCGTTGTTGCATCGGGCGCACGACGGCGGGACGCACCACGTGGGGAAGGTTCCGACGCGCCGGGGCGGGACGAGCGTGCCGGTGAAGCGGCTGGTGGACATCAACCGGCTGCGGAAGGAACTGAACCGAGCGGTGGAGGCGGAGGATTACGAGAAGGCGGCGAAGTTGCGCGACCAAATCCGGGATGCCGAAGCACAAGTCTGAGCGTTTATGAAACTGAGCGATCTAACCAGCCAGGCGGGCGAATGGCTCCGCGGCAGCGGGCCGATGAGCGAGATCGTGATTTCCTCGCGGATTCGGCTGGCGCGGAACGTGTCGGGGTATCCGTTCCTGACGCGCTGCTCGAAGAGCAAGCGGCAGGAGTTGGAGCAGAAGATACGGGACACGATATTGGAATCGCGGCTGTCGCCGAAGACGCTGTACGTGGATTTGGAATCCGCGCCGGAGGTGGACCGGTTGCTGCTGGTGGAGCGGCATTTGATCAGCAAGCCGCACAAGGACGCGCAGGGCGCCCGCGGGGTGGCGGTGGGAGAAAACGAGACGCTGGCGATCATGGTGAACGAGGAGGACCACCTGCGGATCCAGGTGCTGCGGAGCGGGTTGCAGTTGGAGGAGGCGTGGGAGCAGATCAACGCGGTGGACGACCAGTTGGAAGCGTCGCTGGATTTCGCGTTCAATGCGAAGTTCGGCTATTTGACGGCGTGCCCGACGAACGTGGGGACGGGTCTTCGGGTGAGCGTGATGCTGCATCTGCCGGCGTTGAAGCTGACGGGCGAGATCGAAAAGGTATTCCGAGCGGCGAAGGAGATGCGACTGGCGGTGCGGGGGCTATATGGGGAAGGAACCGAGGCGACGGGGGATTTCTACCAGATTTCCAATCAGACGACGCTGGGCAAGAGCGAGGACGAGATCATCGGGGATTTCAAGCACGTGGTGATCCCGAAGATTATTGATTACGAGCATCACGCGCGGAGGGCGCTGTTGAGCGAGCGGCCGCAGGCGCTGGATGACAGGGTGTTCCGGGCGTTGGGATTGCTGAGAGCGGCGAGGCTGATGGAGGCAGAGGAGACGCTGACGGCGTTGAGCCACGTTCGGCTGGGGGTGAACCTGAAGCGCGTGAAGGACGTGGACATCAACAAGGTGAACGAGCTGTTCCTGCTGACGCAGGAGGCGCATTTGCAGAGGATCCTGGGGAAGAAACTGGAAGGGGATGCGCGGCGTGCGGCGCGGGCGGAATTTATCCGAGCGAGGCTGGGGGAATAGAAGAAGAAGTGCAAGTTGCAAGTTGTTAGTGCAAGTGAAGACAAGAATACAATCAACTTGCAACTTGGAACTTGTCACATAGAAGAAGTGCAAGTTGCAAGTTGTTAGTGCAAGTGAAGACAAGAATACTATCAACTTGCAACTTGTAACTTGGAACTTGCAACTTCCCCAGCGGGAGGCGGGCTGAAGCGGCGGCGGAAAAAGCGGCGGATGCGCTTGCGGCCGAGACGCGCAAATTCCATCAGGAAAAAGAGGATCAGATTGGCGTCGCCCCAGGGGATGTCGGTGGTTAGGACGCCGCTGAACCACTTGGCTAATCCGAGCAGGTCCTTCTCGCTAATGCATCGGCGAACGTCCTGGGGGAACATGTGAATGACGGGCTTGTCGCCGCTGCGCAGACTTGGGCGCTGAACGGTGTAGCGGCCTTGGACAAAATCGGCGACGGCATGCTCGTAGCTGACGTGGACGTGCTTGCCAAGATGGTAGGTGGCAATGGTTCGGCCGTTGAATTCGATGACGGTGAATTGGCCTGTTTGACGGTCCTGGATCCAGTCGAAGCCGCAGAGGCCGTTGAAGCCGGTGAGGGCGCCGATGTCGGCGGCGATTTTTTCGAGACGGGGGTCGCAGAAATATTGCCGGATGCAGGAAGGGCCGAATCGGCCGGGCCAGGTTCGGGTGGCGTAGGCGCTGGTGTGGCACATAAGGCGGCCGCGGCTATAGAGGGTGTTGGTTTTGCCGACGGCGCCGTGAACCATTTGTTGAATGACGACGGGTCCGGTGTTGGAGAGTTTCTGGTAAACGGGCAGGACATCGGAGTTGTCGGAGACCAGCATGACGCCCGCGCCGGCGCAATCGACGTCGCGTTTGAAGAACAGGGGGAATTGAAGCTGGTCGGCGGCCATTTTGGCGTCGGCGGCGGAGCGGCAGACGCGCATGGGTGGGACGGGGATGCCGGCGGCGACGGCGGCCTCCATGAAGGCGGCCTTGCGGAAGATCATATCGGCGCACTTGAACGGATCGACGGGGAAGACCTGAGGGAGCCATTTTTCCTGGCGGCAAAGAATGCCGGCTTGAAGCGCAGGTTCATCCCCGAAAACGACCCATGGCAGGACGGGGCCATATTGGAGGATGAGATTGCTGAGCGTCTTGGCGGCGGAGGCGGGATCGATCGGGCAGGGGATCACGCGTTGGACGAAGCGGGAAGCGCAAACGGGGGCGTACGGATCGCCCAGAACGGTGACGCGGCAGCCGGCGTGATGGAGCAGCGAGGGGATGCGGGCGAGGCTGAAACGATCTTCCAAGGCGACGAGAACGACCTCGCGGCGATTGCCCCCCTGCTTGTGACGTTGCCAAGACGACATATATCCGTTTTCGGCCGGTGACAGGATGCCAATGACGTAGCGATGGATGACCGAAGTCGAAAGAATTAACGGCGCATTCCCAGGGGAAATCTTCTCGATTTGAGTGGATAAGTCCAGCAAAAGAGGGGGCCGGGGACACTCCCAAAACAGGGAAAGCGTGTTATCAGACGAATACCAGCGGAAAGAAGGGAATAAAGATCAGACCGGTGATGGGCGAAAAAAAATTTGAACCGTGACCAACTTCACAATCTTTTCGTCGTTTAGCTGATAGGGAAAGTTGGCCAACAAGCTCAGGCGTGGTTTTGAAGGGAATATTGTGGCGGGCTGGCGGGTTTGCTCGATGAAAGGCTAACGGACAGGCACGCGAATTGCTTGCTTGCCGTGGTGGAACCAAGCGCGGCGGGCATCAGTGGAGCAGAGGCCATGATCACGATCAAACATTTCATGGATCCGGTGGAGAAAGAAGATGGGAACCGGATATGGGTTGAGCCGATCGGGCTGACCATCGATCTGAAAAAGTGGTGCAAGGTGAGCCATACATTGTGCCACGTTGCGCCGCCGCGCGAATTGTGGGATTGGTTTATCGACCACCCGGATGGGTACGGGTTTTTCCGGGGCCGGTATCACGAATGGCTGAGACAAAGCCCGTACCGGTCGGCGTTGCAGCAACTGGCGTGCGCGGCGATGCGGGAGAATATCACGCTGCTTCACCAGTCGGAGGATGGGGAGCACAATTCGGCGACGGCGTTGTACGAATTTTTGTCGGAGCTTGAAGCGTACTGCCAGCCGGAATGAGATTTGGATCAATACGGCGAGGAATACGGCGAGCAAGCTCGCCGGCTACACGAATTGATACACTGCCGATTTTTCCACTATGATCTGGCGGCGATTGACGCCGATCAGTGGAAAAGAAATCAACAAGCACATCCTCGGAAGGAAGCGGCGCGGCCGAACTCGGCCGGCAGGCGTTTCGGGCGTTGCGGCATCGCAATTACCGGTTGTTCTTCGGCGGACAACTCATTTCAGTCATCGGAACGTTCCTGACCAACACGGCGATGGGCTGGCTGGCGAGCACGTTGACCAGCGATCCGCATCGCAAGGCGCTGTTTATCAGCGTGGTGCTGTTCGCGTCACAGATTCCGCTGTTCGTGCTGGGACCGATCGGGGGCGTGTGGGTGGATCGGCTCAATCGTCAGAAGCTGCTGGTGGGAACGCAGACGTTGTCGATGCTGCAATCGTTCGCGCTGGCGGCGCTGTCGCTGAGCCATCACATCAACATGTACTGGGCGGTGGGTCTGGCGTTGGTGCAAGGGTTCATCAATGCGTTGGACATTCCAGGGCGGCAGGCGTTCGTGGTTGAAATGGTGACGGACCGCCAGGACCTGGCCAACGCGATCGCGCTGAATGCGACGATGGTGCACGGCGCGCGGATAATCGGCCCGGCGGCGGCGGGGTTGCTCATTCACTGGGTGGGAATGGGATATTGCTTTCTTCTCGATGGCTTCAGCTACCTGGCGGTCATCGCGGCGCTGATGGCGATGCACATAAAACCGCGGCCGGCGCGGACGAAAACGTCGGTGCTGCACGAGTTGTACGAGGGATTGCGCTACGTGGCGGGGTTTCCGCCGGCGCGGGAGCTGCTTCTGTTGATGGCGATATTCAGCCTGTCCGGGGCGCCGGCGATCATGGTGCTGATGCCGCTGTTCGGTTTGCATTTTGGCGGAATCGGACGGGGCGACCTGGTATACGGATTCCTCGGCGCGGCGTCGGGGTTTGGGGCGCTGATGGGAGCGATCCGGTTGGCGCTGCGGAAAACCGTGCTGGGATTGGGGAGGCTGATCGCGTGGTCGTCATTGATCTACGCGCTGGCGGTGGCCGCCTTCGCGATCTCGGACCATCTGGCGTTGTCGATGCTGATCATTCCTTTCGCGGGATGGGGCATGATCACGAATTTCGCGTCGTCCAATACGATTTTGCAAACGATCGTGGACGACGACAAGCGTGGAAGAGTCATGAGTTTGTTCGCGATGTCGTTCATGGGAATGACGCCGTTCGGGGTGCTGATCGCCGGAGCGATGGCGTCGCGGCTGTCGAGCGATCCGTTCACCGGGGCGTCGCGGACGTTGCTGGTGATGTCGGCGGTCTGCGTTGTCGCGTCGGTGCGGTACTGGACGAAGCTGGCGCAGATTCGCGAGTTCATCAGGCCGATTTACGTGAAGCGCGGGATTCTGCCGCAGATCGCGGCGGGGTTGCAACTGGCGGCGGCGCCGGCGCCGACGGAGACATAACTCCTCATTCGGATTTACAATGCCCGGGAACATGACCCTTCAGCAGCAGCTCGAATCCGGCGTGTCGCATCATCAAGCGGGCCGGCTGGCGGAGGCGGAGGCGATCTATCGCCAAATCCTCTTGCAGGCTCCGTCTCATGCGGAGGCGCTGCATTTGCTTGGCGCGTTGGCGAGCCAGACGGACCGGTCCGCCATGGCCATCGAGCTGATTTCGCGGGCCATCGAAATCAAACCCTCACTCATTGAAGCCTACAGGAATCTGGCGGTCGTGCTGAGCGAAAATGACAGGCTGGACGAGGCGATTGCGCTGCTGCGTCGGGCGATCGATATCCAACCGGGATATGCCAACGCGCACAGCAGTCTGGCGGTGGCCCTGGCGGAAGCGGGTGAGCTTGAGCAGGCGATCGCGGCTTTCCACCGCGCCGTCGAGTTGAGGCCGGGCGACGCCAATCTCCACAGCAATCTTGCCTACATCGTTCAATTTCACCCCGGTTATGACGCCGGCGCGATTTTGGAGGAATGCCGCCGGTGGTCCAGGCAACACGAACGTTCGGTTTCTTCCGCACGGGCCGATTCTTTCCCGAACGATCGTTCACCCGATCGCAGGCTGCGGATCGGCTACGTCTCCGGGGATTTTTCCGGGCACATCGTCGGGCGCAACGTTCTGCCGTTGCTGCAAAATCACGATCGAGGGAAGTTTGAGATTTTCTGTTATGACAACTCCTGGCTGGCGGACGACATCACCCGGAAGTTTTGCGCGGCCGCCAACCATTGGCGGCAGATCAATGCCGCCGACGATTCCCAAACGATCGAAATGATCCGGGAGGACGGCATCGATATTCTCGTCGATCTGTCGCTGCACCTGGGGCACAATCGCCTGACCGTCTTGGCGCGCAAGCCCGCGCCCGTGCAGGTGACGTTCGCGGGCTATCCCGGCACGACCGGCCTGGACGCGATCGATTATCGCCTGACCGATCCATTCCTCGATCCACCGGGGCACGGCAACTCGTTGTATTCCGAGAAATCCATCAGGCTTGCGCATAGTTTCTGGTGCTACGACCCGGTGGCGATGCACCCAGCGGACGAATTGCCCGTCGCCCCGCTGCCGGCGCTGGCCGCCGGAGGAGTGACCTTCGGATGCCTGAACAATTTCCGCAAGGTGAACGAGCGCGTGCTGGAGCTGTGGTCGATTGTGCTGAGGGCCATCCCTGAATCACGACTCATTCTGCTGGCCCCGCGGGGGAATTCGCGCCGCCGGGTGCTCGATCGGCTGGACTTTTCGCGAGTGGAATTCGTGGATCGCCAGGATCGGGCTGCCTACTTAAAAACCTGCGATCGCATCGACATTGGATTGGACACTTTTCCTTACAACGGCCACGCAACGAGCCTGGATTGCCTGTGGATGGGCGTACCGGTAGTGACGCTGATCGGCCGGACGGTCGTGGGACGAGCGGGGCTGTCGCAATTGACCAACCTGGGTCTGACGGAGCTGATCGCCCAGACGCCGGAGCAATACGTGCAGATTGCCGTGGAGCTTGCCAAGGACCTGCCGCGGCTGGCGGAGATGCGCCGGACGCTGCGAGCGCGGATGCAGGCGTCGCCGCTGATGGACGCGCCGGGATTCGCCCGCGATATCGAAGCGGCGTACCGGCAGATGTGGCGGAATTGGGTGGATGGTTAATTTAAGGGATGAAGCGATTTGGCATGCCCCAGGGAGCAAGCTCCCAGGGCTTTGGGGAGTTGAATGGAGACAAATCGGGCGATCGCGCTTATAAATTCGGGCGTGTCGCCTGAGGCGCTGGAAAAACTGCTGCGGGATTTGCCACGGAACGGAAGGCTGGTCAAGGACCGAGGATATCGGCAGGTCTGGCGATTCGAGTTCGAGGGGCGGGGTTATTACCTGAAATTTTATCCGCGGCGGGGAATGGGGTTGAAGCGGGCGTTGCGTGGCAGCCCGGCGGTGCGGGAATTCGTGCGGCTCCAGGCGCTGCAGCGCGCGGGCGTGCCGGCGCCGCGGGCGGTGGCGCAGCTTTCGGGATTCCGATTGAACGAACAGATCGGGGACGCGGTGATCCTGGAAGCGATCGAGCCGGCGACGGCGCTGGACCAGCACGTCACCGAACTGGGTCTGAGGGGTGAGGAGATTCCGGATCGGGCGAGGCTGGCTAAAAAGGTGATCGAGCTTGTGCGCCGGCTTGGCAAAGCGCGGCTGGGGCACGACGATCTGCATCTGGGCAACATGCTGCTGCACGATGACGAGGTTTATCTTCTGGACGGTTACGCGGTCCGGTTCGGCGGGCTGAGGATGAGCGACGTGATGAAGCTGGCGCACAGCGTGCGGGGCATGGCGAGGCGAACGGAATTGCAGCGGGGATGGAACGAGTTGGGGCCGGGGGGAAGAATGCCCGTCGGAAATGCGGTAAGCCAGCGGCAGTGGCGGAAATTCATGGAGCGGGCGCGGGAGGAGAATGACTATTTCGGGCTGCTGAAATCCGGGGCCTGGCGCGGGGTTTTCTTCAAGCAGTACAAATACGCGCGGCGCTGGTCGGCGGCGAGTGGGATGCGGATTTCGGACCAGGATTGGGAGCGCGCCTGGCCGAAGTTGTTGCGCCAGATCGAATCGGATGAGTTGGCGGTGATCAAGCGTGGGGCGAGCGGGGACGTGCTGGCTGGGGAGGTGGAATTGGGGGGCAGGAAGCTTTCGGTCGTGGTGAAGCGGCCGTTCAAGCGATATTGGTATCGCTACGTGAACGAGATTGGCCGGGGAAGCCGGGCGTGGCGGGCGTGGCACAAAGCCTGGGCACTGGTGGTGCGCGACATCCCCACGGCGTGGCCGCTGGCGGTCATGCAAAAGCGAGCGCTGGGATACATCACCGATAGCGTGATCGTTTTGGAGCGTGTGGAGGGTTCGGTGCTGGCGCACGCGGATTTGGATGCGATGCCGGCGAAGGAGCGGGAGATGCTGCTGCGGCGCACCGGGCGCATTCTTCGGCAGATCGACGAGCTTGGTCTTTCACATTTTGACGCCAAGGCGACGAACTGGATCGTCCAGGAAGACGCGAAACTGGGCGTCAGGCCGGTGCTGGTGGACGTGGACGGCATCCGCTTTCGGCGCTGGCGGGCGCTGGGGATCGAACGGTTGTTGCGGGCGATGCGGGACCATCCGCAATACACGGCGGCGGATTCGCTGGCGCTTTGCCAGGGATATGCGCCGTTTTCGCGGATATCGGAGGAGGAGAAGGGATGAGCGGAGTTTCGGCCGGAAGGTCGGGAGCATGCCCGCGGCGGGTGCTGATCATCAAACCCAGCGCGATCGGGGACGTCGTTCACGCTTTGCCGATCCTGCCGCGGCTGCGAAAGCTGTGGCCGGGGGCGAAGCTGAGTTGGATGGTGACGCCGGGTTGCGCGGCGCTGGTGGAGCGGCATCCGCTGGTGGATGAGGTGATTCTGTTCGAGCGGAAGCGATTGGGGAGGGGCTGGCACAGCCCGGCGGCGTTGTGGGAGTTGGGGGCATTCCTTGGGGCGCTTCGGCGGCGGGGATTTGATTTGGTGATCGATCTTCAGGGCCTGTTCCGCAGCGCGTGGGTGTCGATGTTCAGCGGAGCGCCGCGCAGGATCGGATTTTCCAACGCGCGGGAGTTTGCCCCGCTGTTTTACAGCGAGTTGGTGGATTGCTCGTGGGACAAGGAACATGCGGTGGACCGATACTTGAAAATCGCGTCGGCGCTGGGGTGCGCGAATGGCCCGGTGGAATTTCAATTTGCGGTGGATGATGAGGACCGGCGTTATATCGAGGGACTGATCCCGGCGGGGACGGCTTACGCGGTGCTGATGCCGGGGACGAATTGGCAAACCAAGCGCTGGCCGGTGGAAAAGTTTGCGGGGATGGTCAGGCCGCTGAAGGAGCGATTTGGGTTGGAGACGGTAGTCGTGGGCGGGGCGACGGATGCGGGACTGACCGGTCGAATCCCGGCAAAGTACGATCTAACGGCAAAGACCAACCTGCGGCAAATTGTCGCATTATTGGAAAATGCTGGGCTGGTGATCGGAAACGACACTGGGCCGGTACATATCGCGGCGGCGATGGGAATTCCGCTGGTGGGGGCGTATGGCCCGACCGATCCGGCCCGCACTGGGCCGTATGGGCGGGATGACAGCGTGGTACGGCTGGATTTGCCGTGCAGTCCATGCTATTCCCGGACGTGCTGCCATCGAAGCTGCATGGAATGGCTGGAAATTGAGGCAATTCTGCAAACGGCGGCGGAACAAATCGGCAAACGGCGATGCGTCTGAGGGGTGCAAAAGATTGCTAACATTAAGATTTCGTTAGTTGCCGCTAAAAGTTTGTTCGGCCTGAGCCGGGGGGATACACTGGCTCACAAAGATCCAAGGAAGGCCAAATTTATGCCAGCGCAACTTCGGGCCGCATTCCGGGCAGTGGTGCTCCCGTCGTCGGATGCTTATCCGCAGGATACGCCGACGCGGCGATTGCTTGGACAACTCGGCCATGACGTGGCGCGCGCGGATTCGCCGGACCATGCGCTGGAACTGATGGCATCGGAACACACGGATTTGCTGGTGGTGGACATCAGCGACAGCGCGAACCGGGAACTGTTCGATGCGTTGAGCGAGATGCCGGCGTCGAAGCGGCCGAATCAGGTTGCGGTTTTCAGCGATTCGATTGACGTGCAGCTTCGTGAATGGCGTCGGAAAGTTGCGCCCTGTCACGTGCACGTCTTCCTCAAGCCGCTTCACATGCACGGACTTCTCAACGTTCTGCGGCAAATGGAGCGCCGGCAAGCCGGGGCGGATGCGTAGTCTTTGGGGGCAATGAGATCAGTACAGGCCATCCCATCGCTCGGGGTCTTCCTCGGGACGGAGAATTGCGTCGACTCGATGGCGGAGGGGAATGGGCATCGGCCTGCGCGGCGGGGGTTGGGGAAGATCAAACAGACTGCCGGGCGCGAGTATGGGCTGGGTCTGACACCTTCGCCGCGGCGACATGGCGAAATGCGTTGAATCGAACAGGTCTTGGGGACTGGCGATGACACAACTCATGGCCTGGCTCCTTCCGCGACGATCGCGTCCGTGTCCATTTTCCACGGGTCGGATCGGTCGGACGGGGTTGCTACCATTAGTGGTGCGGGAAGGTTTTTGGCGCGTCTGATAATGTGAGGGTCGGCAATTCCGATAAGTCGGATCGGGGGGGATTCGATTCGATTGACGCCGCTTGGAGCTATAACCGAAAGTCGTGGATGGTTGGCGGCTGAATAAAAGCGGCGTACCTTCGGTGGATCGTGCTTAGCGGTTCACCAGCGTCCCACGCGGGACAGAAAAGGATACGCCTCATGGA
>Ga0181518_10004322_pt1 | contig 12725 bp, 13 predicted proteins | sample PEATcosm2014_Bin_28_FD_119751 | JGI IMG/M metagenome (GOLD analysis project Ga0181518, IMG submission 119751) | Peatland microbial communities from MTU Mesocosm Facility, Houghton, MI, USA - PEATcosm2014_Bin01_60_metaG | ecosystem: Environmental > Terrestrial > Soil > Wetlands > Peat | place... | reverse complement strand
GCTTTGCTCTTCTGCCTCTGCGCGCTCACGCTCCTCAAACGCGTGGAATCCCGCCAGATCGCCGTCGACTCGACGGCATGGTTCTGGCACACCATGGGCTTTGCCTGGCTGGTATTATTTGGGGTATTGGTGTTAGGGCAGTAGCGGTTCAGACTGTGCGCGGATGCAATAGCGCGCGGAAGCGATCGGCGAAGGTCGGCACTTCGGGGCAGCCGAAATAGATCTCGCGATTGAGGCTCATGAGCAATTGCACGGCTTCCACCTGAGCATCGTGCGCGGAAAAGGACCCGCCCGCGTAGACAAACTCGTCCGTCAGATACTCGATGGCGTGCCCAAGAATCTGGATCGCATGGCCTGCCTCTGGCGAGATCCTGCGGCGACGCATCACGGCGCGGCCCGTTACAGTCGCCGATGCTGCCGTCCAGATCGGGGACCCACACGCTCTAGAAGACGCTGCCATGCTTCTTATCCTCGCCTGAATGATCGGCGCAACGTATTCTGCTGAATAGATCACGAAAGTACTATCCCAATTCGGTACACATTATTTATGCACCATCCAGTATGGGAAGGCTGGTGACGTCACTCACTTCAGATCGCTCAACAATCACTGCGAACATCCCTCTGCGATTAGATGCAATGCCTTACGCACGAGAAAGCACTTCATCGTTGCTTATCGTCTCGAAACCTTGACGGGATCGGCCTGAAAACCTAATCTCAAACTAGAATCCTGCGTGTCAGGAGCTTTTTCCTGGCACAAAGGACGCAATCTTATCGATTTCCTTTGGATTGGGCGGCCATGGTTCCGTATGACTGGCAATATCTCCCGCTCTTAATGCAGATTCTTGCCGCGTTCCTGCTTGGCGTGGGGATGGTTGTAGCCTCATGGTTTGTGGGCCGCCATCGCAACACCGTGGTCAAGCTCGCTGCCTACGAATGCGGCATTCAGGCCACCGGTGACGCGCGCGGCCGTTTCAGCGTGCGCTTTTACCTGGTCGCGGTGCTCTTCATCCTCTTCGATGTGGAAATGGTCTTCATGATGCCCTGGGCGGTCATCTACCGGCGCTTGTCCGCGCTCACTGGCTGCTCGCGCCTCTTCGGCTTCTGGGAAATGCTCGTCTACCTCGGCTTTGTCGCCGTCGGTCTCTACTACATCGTGCGCAAAGGCGTCCTGAACTGGAGCCAGGACAAGGCGGATCTTTAGGATGGCGAGTCAAACCCCCACGGTATCGGGCAAGCAAGCTGTCCTCGCGCAGATGCCTGGCCATCCTGCGATCAAGGCGCTGCTGGCGTGGAAGCCTGACGCCCTGCTCGATGCCAAATTCGGTTTCGGCGAACTGACCCTCACCATCGCGTCCACGGAGATTCGCGCCGCCTGCGCCACCGTGCAGGCTGCAGGCTACAACTTCTTTGAGGACATGACGGCGGTGGACTGGTATCCCCTCGCGCCGCGCTTCCAGTTGAGCTACCACATCCTTTCCTTCGCGTTGAAGGAACGGATTCGGCTGCGCGTAATGCTGGACGAAGCCGAGCCCAGCGTCGACTCCATCACGCCGGTCTGGGCGGGCGCTAACTTTTACGAACGTGAGGTCTTCGATCTCTTCGGCATCCATTTTGCCGATCATCCCGACTTGCGGCGCATCATGCTGCCGGACGATTGGAAGGGCCATCCCCTGCGCAAGGATTACCCGGTGGAGGGATACCGCTAATGAGCGAAAAACCTGGCGCGCCCGTCCTCGAACTCCTCGCTTCCGAAAGCACCGGCGAACGGCGCATGGTCCTCAACATGGGCCCGCAGCACCCCGCGACACACGGCGTCCTGCGCCTGGTCGTCGAACTCGACGGCGAAGTCATCGTCAGCGTCCGTCCCGAGATCGGCTATCTGCACACCGGCATCGAGAAAACATGCGAGGCCAAGTTCTATCAGCAGGTGGTTCCTCTCACCGACCGTATCAATTACCTCGACCCGCTCTCCAACAATCTCTGTTATTGCCTCGCAGTCGAAAAGCTCCTCAACCTTGAAATCCCCGAGCGCGCGCAATGGATCCGTGTGCTCCTTACTGAGCTGAGCCGGCTGAATTCGCATCTCATCTGGCTCGGCACGCACGCCATGGATATTGGCGCCCTCACGGTTTTTCTCTATACCTTCCGCGAGCGGGAGGAGATCCTCAGGCTCTTTGAAGCGGTGGCCGGCCAGCGCATGATGACCAGCTACTTCCGCATCGGCGGCCTCGCCATGGAGCCGCCTCTCGGATGGCTTGATCGCGTCGCGGCATTCATTCACGGTTTTCCGGAAAAGATCGACGAGTATTCGAACCTTCTGACGGGCAATCCAATCTTCATGAATCGCTTGAAGGGTGTGGGCTATCTTTCCGCGGCCGATGCCATTGCGCTCGGCGTAACCGGACCGCCATTGCGTGCGTCCGGCGTCGATATCGACCTTCGCCGCGACATGCCCTACTCGAGCTACGAGAAATTCCAGTTCCACGTGCCGATTTCCACGGTAGGCGACACCTGGGCGCGGTATGAAGTCCGACTGATCGAGATGCGCGAGAGCACCAAAATCGTCCAGCAAGCGCTCGACGGGATGCCCGGCGGCGCAATCAAGGCCGACGCGCCGAAGATCGTTCTGCCCGACCGCGAAAAAATGAAAACGCAGATGGAGGCATTGATCCATCACTTCAAGATCGTCACCGAGGGATTCAATGTGCCTGCCGGTGAGGTCTATCAGGGCATCGAATGCGGTCATGGGATCACGGGCTATTATGTCGTCTCCGACGGCACCGCCAAGCCCTACCGCGTGCATATGCGTTATCCGTCGTTTGCCACGCTGCAGGCTGTCGAGACCATGTGCAAGGGCCGCCTGATCGCGGATCTTGTCGCCGTGATTGGCTCTATCGACATTGTGCTGGGAGAGATCGACCGATAAATAAGGGTAAATAAAGGTAAGGGGCCATGTAATGGATTACGGTAAGTTGGCGCAAAAACTGAGCAACCAGCGGTCGAACGCCGGGTCGGCTCAGGAGGCCAAGCGGGGAACGGCTTTCACTGAGGTTTACGAGCGCGTGAAGCTCCAGGTTATGAGCGAAATCGAAAAGGCAAATGTGGAGATGCGCAAGAGCAAGCTTGACACCATCGAACGTATCTTCACGCCCTGCCACCGTGGAAAGCTCTGTTTGACGCTTGGATCGAGACTCCTCTGTACTGTCGGTCTCCAGGAAGAAAAGGGACAAATCGCGGCCGTGATCTCGGGACCGCCGAATGCCCTCGAAATCTCCAGGAAAGCATTCCCGTTAATCAAAGGATGCGATCCCGAACGGATTGCAGTTGAGATTGTCTCCGGGCTTCTCATGGGAGAATTCTCTTGACGATGGGCGCAGGCAAAATCGTAGATTCCGCTCCTGGAAGAAATCCGGCCGGGACGGATTCGCGCGTCTTTGCCGAGCTCTGGATCTCGCTCGCTTCCCTGCTCCGCAGCTACACTGCGGCCCACGGATTGCATGGCAATCGCCTCGCCACGGTCGAGGCAGGCGAAGATAGAATTACAGTTCGCCACGAAGAAAAGTGGCTCCTCCTCGAGCGCGACGGCGCATTCGTTACCTGGACGCGAGAAAATAGAAGCAGTGGAAAAATGGAAATCTCGGACACCGGTCGATTGCGGAGCGGGACGAGCGAGGAAGAGATGGATCTGGCGGCAGAAGCTTGGGCACGGGAGTTGATGTGATGAGCGAGATAAACCCTGAAACCATGTCGATCTTCTCGCCTGCGCTTGCCAAGCGCTTCGACGCACTCGTCGAAATGTATCCCGTGAAGCGCTCGGCGCTCATCCCCATGCTGCTCTACGCGCAGGATGAGGCGGGCTATCTTTCTGACGCGGTCGTCGCCGAGGTCGCGCGGCGCATCGGTATTACGGAGCTCGAAGTGCGCAACGTCGCCACCTATTATTCGATGCTCCGGTTCAGGCCCGCCGGTAAATTCAACATTCAGGTCTGTACGAACATCAGCTGCATGCTGCGCGGCGCCTACGAAGTCTACGAGCGCTTCCAGGAAGAACTCAGCGTCGGCCCCAAAGGCGTCACGCCCGACGGACTTTTTTCTGTCGAAGAGGTGGAGTGCATCGGCGCCTGTTGCTGGGCTCCGGCCATTCAGGTGAACTACGACTTTCACGACGACCTCAAGCCCGATCTCGTCCCCGGCATCCTCAGCGACTATCGCGGGAGAGCGAAAGGCAAGGCCAACGATGCCTAGGCTCGTCTCGCATCCCGATGAAGTAAAGATCATCTCCCGCCGCTTCGGCATGGGCGCGACAAACATTGACCGCTATCTCGAGCTGGGCGGTTACCAGGCTGTGAAGAAATGTCTATCCCAGGGCCCTGAGTGGATCATCGAAGAGATGAAGGCCAGCGGTCTTCGCGGACGCGGCGGCGCGGGCTTCTCGGCGGGCATGAAGTGGTCTTTCGTTCCCCGGCAATCAGCCAAGCTCAAGTACATCCTCGTCAACGGCGACGAAAGCGAGCCGGGAACCTGCAAGGATCACCTCATCTTCCTGCACGATCCGCACGCCGTCATCGAGGGCACGATCATTGCCGGTCTGGCGGTGGGCGCGCGCATGGGCTTCATCTACCTGCGCGGTGAGTATCGTTATCTTCTCGAAATCGTGGAACGCGCGGTTGCCGACGCCTACGATCGCGGCTTTCTCGGCAAAAACATCTTCGGCTCTGGAATGGAGTTCCAGATCATCACGCAAACCGGCGCAGGCGCCTACGAAGTAGGCGAAGAGTCCGCGCTCATGGAGTCGCTAGAAGGCAAGCGCGGCGTACCCCGCATCAAGCCGCCCTTTCCTGCCGTCGTCGGTCTCTACGGCGGTCCCACGGTCATTAATAATGCCGAGACAATCGCCACCGTGCCTTCTGTGATCACGATGGGCGCCCAAGCGTATGCGGCTTTGGGCACTCCGCGCAACGGCGGTACGCGCCTGTTTTGCTTGAGCGGCCACGTGGAGCGCCCCGGCGTGTACGAACTGCCCATGGGCTACAACCTCAAGAAGATGATCTACGATGTGGCCGGCGGCATTCGCGGCGGGCGCAAGTTAAAAGCTGTCGTCCCCGGCGGCTCGTCGACTCCGGTCTTGCTGCCCGAAGAGATCGATATCGGCATGGATTTCGACCAGGTGGGTAAAGCCGGTTCCATGCTCGGCTCCGGCGGAGTTGTTGTCATCGACGATCAGACCTGCATCGTGGAGTTTGCTCTGCGCACTATCAGCTTCTACGCACACGAGAGCTGTGGCTGGTGCATTCCCTGTCGCGAAGGCACCGACTGGCTCAAGAAATCGCTCACCCGCTTCCACGCCGGCTTCGGAACTGAGGCTGACATCGACAACATGCAGTACCTGGCCGAAAACATGCTGGGCCGCACCTTCTGCCCGCTGGGCGACGCCGCGGCCATGCCGACCATCGCGTTCGTCAAGAAGTTTCGCAAGGAGTTTGAGGATCACCTGAACGGCAAGCCCTGCCCGTTTGCGCGGGAAGGTGTGCCGCAGTTGACCGTCGTTTAGGCAGACCGCAGTTTTGAAAGGGCACGGCTTCAGCCGTGCCGCTAGCCGAACGAAATCATTGGGGCTTTAGCCCCTGAGGGAAAATGCCCGAAGTCACCTTCACCGTCGATGGCAAAAAGCTTACGGCTCCCGCGGGAACCCTTCTCATTGACGCGTGCCGCAAAGCCGGCATCGAAATTCCTGCCTTCTGCTATTACCCGGGCTTGAGCCTCCAGGCCGCCTGCCGCATGTGTGTCGTACGCCAGGAGAAGGTGCCCAAGCTGCAAACCGCCTGCACCACCACCGTGGCGGAGGGTCAGGTCTTCATCACCGAATCACCGGAAATCGCGCAGGCGCGCAAGGCCACCATCGAATTGCTCCTCGGCAATCATCCGCTCGATTGTCCCGTTTGCGACGCGGGTGGCGAGTGCGAGTTGCAGGACATGACCTTCAAGTACGGCGCTGGCGAAAGCCACTACGTCGAGGCCAAAGACCATCGCGACGAACAGCAATGGTCGCCCGCCGTCTTTTACGATCGCCCGCGCTGTATCCTCTGCTACCGCTGCATTCGCATGTGCGGCGAGGGCATGGACGTTTGGGCGCTCGGCGTATGGAATCGCGGCGCCAACTCCGTGATTGTGCCCAACGACGATCATCGGCTCGACTGCGAACAATGCGGCATGTGCATTGACATTTGCCCCGTGGGCGCGCTCACCAGCGGCAGCTACCGTTACAAGACGCGGCCCTGGGAAATGAGCCACGTTTCCACCGTGTGCACGCACTGCGCCGACGGCTGCAAGGTGACTCTCGGTGTGCGCTCGACCAACGACGGCTCCCAAATCGTTCGTGCCGACAATCGCGACAAGAGTGGCATCAATAATGATTTTCTGTGCGCCAAGGGCCGCTTCGGTTTCGACTTTGTCGAAAGTCCCGACCGCTTGACGCAACCGCTGGTTCGCAACTCGGCAGGCAAACTCGAGCCCGCCACGTGGGAGCACGCGCTGCGCTTTGCCGCCGGCAAACTGAAGGAGATTCGCGATGCGCGCGGCGGTGCGGCGGTCGGCGTCATCGGTTCCAACCGCACCACGAACGAAGAGAATTACCTGCTGCAGAAATTCGCGCGCACGGTGCTTGGCACCAACAACATCGACCATGAACGCAGCACCGATTACGCAGCCTTTGCTCGCGCCCTCGCTGGAAGCGCAGGAAAGACCGCGAGCCTGCGCGACATCTCTTCCGCCTGCGCCATTCTGCTGGTTGGCGGCAATCCCACGGAGGAGCATCCGCTACTCGCCTGGCTCTTGCGCACCAACGTGCGCCTGAACCGCGCGCGTCTTTATATCGCCAACTCCAGGCCCATCAAGCTCGACCGGCAGGCCAAGGCCACGCAGCAGCTTCCGCCTGACGGCCTTAAGAACCTCGCCGCTTCTCTCGATCGAGGCACATCCGACTTCAGCAAAGCACTCCTTGCCGAGCAATCGCTCGTGATCGTATTCGGCGAGGAGTTCCGTGGCGAGGACGTCAAGGCTCTCGTTGATTGGGGTCTCAAGCGCGACAATGTCCGCTTCGCCTATCTAGGCGATCACTCCAACTCGCGCGGCGCTGCCGATATGGGCCTGTTCCCCGATCTTTTACCCGGCTACGTTCCGATTGCAGCGCTCGGCGCATTCGCGGAATATCCCAACCTGCCCGCCGCGCCCGGCAAAACGCTGCCGCAAATGCTCGAAGCGGCTGCGAAGGGCGAACTCGGCGCGCTCCTCGTCGTCGGCGCAAACCCCGCTTCCCGCGCCAGGCTCGATCCCGCGGCCCTCAAGAACACATTCGTCATCGTGCAGGACCTTTTCCTCACGGAAACCGCAGCTTTGGCCGATGTTGTCTTGCCGGCCGCCAGTCTTTATGAGAAGTCCGGCACCGCAACCAACACTTACGGCGATGTCCAGATGGTGCGCAAGGCCGCCGACCGGGCCGGAGTCAAGCCGGATTTTGAGATTCTCGTCCGCCTCGCCGGAGCCATGGGGGTCGACGTCAGCACTCTGGTTCCCTTCGGCAAACGCGGCACCACAGGCGATCTCGGCCAGTCACGCGGCGCACAGGCCGGCGAGGCCGATCGTCACGCCGTCTGGCTCGAAGCCAACGGCCTTGAACCCAAACTGAGCCCCTTCGATCCCCTCGCGCTTCTCGATGAGATCGAGCGGCTTGTCCCGGGTTATACGCTCGATCGGATCAATCTTTTCGCAGGCAACGACGTGCATACGAAACTCGAGGCCAGGCCAGGATCTGTGCCGCCCGATTTTGTGTCGATCGGCGCGCTCACCAGCCCGGACCTCATCGTTCCTGCGCACGATGCACTTTTCACCTCTGGAACGCTGGGCCATTACAGTGCAGCGCTCAAGCAACTCACGCAACATCAGACCAAGGAACTGGCGGAAACCGCGGCCGACTGATTCGATGTTTGCAGCCGCCGCTGACTCGTTGACTTGCTAACTTGCTGACTCGCTATTCAAAGAAGGCCGAACGCACGTGACGATCCTCGCATTCTTTCTCTGGAGCCTGCTCAAAGTCGCCGTGGTGACGGTGGTGATGCTGCTCGGCATTGCATACACCGTGCTCCTCGAGCGCAAGCTGGTGGGTCGTATCCAGAACCGCTGGGGACCCAGCCGCGTGGGCCCTTTCGGACTTTTGCAGCCGCTCGTCGATGGCGCCAAGTCCTTCCTCAAAGAGGACCTGATTCCCACCGCTGTCTACCGCCCGCTCTATTTGCTGGCGCCCATCATTGCTCTTGGCTGTGCGCTCATCTCCATCTCCGTGGTCCCTTTTGGCGCGCCGGGCATGGGCCCGCACGGCCTAGACCTCTTTGAGATTTCGAATATTAACGTCGGCCTGCTCGTCATTCTCGGCATCACTTCCATGAGCGTATACGGCATCGCCCTGGCCGGCTGGTCGTCGAACAATAAATACTCGCTGCTCGGCGCGCTGCGTTCTTCCGCACAGATGATCAGCTACGAGCTGGCCCTTGGACTTTCGCTGGTCGGCGTGGTGCTTCGCGCCGGCTCGCTCAATCTTCGCGAAATCGTCGACCAGCAGGCCCGGCTCGGCATCGCGACCTGGAATGTCTTTGGCGGATTCCAGTTCATTGCTTTCTTCATCTATCTGATGGCCGCCTTCGCCGAGACCAACCGCTCGCCCTTCGATTTGCCAGAGGCGGAAAGCGAACTCGTCGCCGGCTATCACACCGAATACAGCTCGATGAAGTTCGCCATGTTCTTCATGGCCGAGTACGGCAACATGATCAACGTTGGATGCGTGGCCACGCTGCTGTTTCTGGGCGGCTGGACCAGCCCCCTCGGCGACTTGATGGGGCCATTCGACAGCGTCTGGGTCAACGCGCTCCTCCCGCTCTTCTGGTTTGGTATCAAAGTTTTCGCTTTCCTGTGTCTCTACGTCTGGGTGCGAGGCACATTGCCGCGCTTCCGCTATGACCAGTTGATGAGCTATGGCTGGAAGTTTTTGCTCCCACTGGCCATCCTGAACATTGTGGGAACAAGCCTCTGGCTCGCCTATCGCTGAGGATCGCGCGCGCTGCGCACACGCATCATCAATACGCCACACGGATCAGATTCGCGAAGTTAGAGCCGTTCAATCACGGCTATACCCAGCATTGGGTGCCCCCGGTCCCTCGCTTTCGGGGACCGGGGATGATCGCAGCACAAACCTATTTTGGAATCGCTCTAAGAAGCCGCTCCGAATGCCTTGGGCGCAGCGGCCGCCTTGGCTCCAAGAAAATCCTTAACGCCCATGGCGGCAAAATAGAGGCACGCGAGCACCGACAGATACACCCCAAAACCAATGGAAATTGCCTGCGACACCTGTTGAGTCATTTCCTTCACCATGGGATCGTTCGGGTCAACGGCTCCGCCCATCCCCATCGCGGAATTAAACTTGCTGTGCGCAATCAGCCATACAATCAGCATGAAGAGCAGCGGCAACACTCCGCCGAGTACCGCGAGCTTATCCTTCCAGAAGTAGCGAACAAACGGCCCAAGCAGACACACAAAAGCCAGAAATCCGTAGATCCCTGCGCTCGACGTACCCGTGCCTGCCTGCATTGCAACGTCGAGCGCGTTGCTGGCATTCACGAAACCGAGCAACTGCCAGAAGGTGAAGCTCATCGAGCCAACAGGACTCTGAATGGAAACCGCGGTCAAGAACAGCCATCCAATGAGGAGCACCAACAGCGCGATCAGATTGACCGCGCCAACTCGGGCCACGATGCCGGAGAACATCTCCGCGCCCTTGCCTTTTGCCGCCATCAACGCAGCCTGCGCCTGCTCCTTGGTCAGTTGCGAATCCTGCACCACACGCAGCGACACAATTTGCCCCGCGTCATTGAATTCCACATCAACGGTCATTCCCACGGCTGGTGGAACTTCCGATCTCCACATCTCTTCCAACATGAAGGGATACTGTTGCCCATCGACGACGATCAAGCCGTTGCCGGCACTCGTGTCACGAAGAATCTTGCCCCGCTTTGTCATATTAACCTCCAGGGATTGTGGTCCGTTGAACCGACCTAGCATGGTTCAGCCTGGCCCGACAGATTCTGAAGTTGGCCGTTGGAGCTGAGGGGGAAGTGCCATCCAGGGGGACACTGACTTGCAGGCAAAGCTAGAACACTTGCAGATACTTTGTCCAGCAGAAATTGTTCGAATGTCTTGCGCAGGAATGCGAGCCGGGCCCTTCGGAAAGCGGTCGAACGGAAATGCTCCAAATCGGTCGCTGTTCCAAACCGGCCTCACGGGCCTCTCCGGCCCTGCAAATTCTGACGGCTGACACGCTCAACAGGGCTGCCCTGCGTGCCCTTGAACTGAGGCGGACGCACGTGCACGACAGAGACGTGGAGCAGTTGGAATCATAGCCCGAATCCCGGCCCGCGACGGCCGTTCTCATCCCTGCCACGCCTCTTCGACCGTGATATTCTTGTACTTCCGTGTGCTCTCGAATCAAGACGAACTTGTGGCTTGGATCTCCCAAGCTGTGCCGGCTCGTGGAATTGTAAGCGCTTGATTTCGCTGGATCATTGACGATGCACCTGATTTTGTTTTTCCTCTTTGCCGGATTCTGCCTCGCGGGAGCCATCAATCTCCTGTGGCAGACCCATCCCATCAACAGCGCCCTTGCGCTGATCGTAGTCATGACCTCGCTCGCGGTGCTCTACCTTCTGCTCGGCGCTGAATTTCTTGCCATTGCGCAAATCATTGTGTATGCAGGCGCCGTGATGGTGCTTTTTACCTTCGTCGTCATGCTGCTCAATGCCGGCCGCGAGGAGCGCACCCTCGGCAGTCGCGCCGCCGGACCTATCGGTTTTCCCGCGGTTGTCGTTCTCCTGGCCGTTCTTGCCACCATCATTCTCCGTGCCCAGGGTCTCGCCTCGGCGCATCTCGGAACGGGCCTGACCAGCGACCCCAACGGTTCCAATCTCGTCGTCCTCAGCCAGGTGCTCTTCCACGAACTGCTTCTGCCTTTTGAGCTGACATCGGTGCTTATTCTTATCGCCATCCTCGGCGCAGTTGCCATCGCCCGCCGCGAAGGCTCGGAAGGGACGGCCGAAAAATGAGTTTCATGCAACATGATGTACCCCTCACCTGGTATCTGCTTCTGAGCGCGGTGCTCTTCTCGCTCGGCGTCGTCGGATTCCTCATCAAGCGCAATGTCATCACGGTATTCATGTCAATTGAGCTCATGCTCAACGCCGTCAATCTCTCCTTCGTCGCCTTTGCCTATCAATGGCACGAGGTGAAAGGGCAGATCTTTGTCTTTTTCGTCATGATGGTCGCCGCGGCCGAAGCCGCCGTCGGTCTGGCCATCATCATTGCTGTCTTCCGCGTACGCGCCACGCTGGCCGTCGACCGCATCAACTTGATGAAACTATGAACCTGTCTCTGCACCTTTGGTTGATTCCTCTGCTGCCCTTCGCCGGCTTCCTTTTGAACGGAATCCTCGGCTCGCGGCTGCCCAGGCGGCTTGTCTCCACCATCGGCTTGCTCGCGCCTTTTCTTTCTTTCCTGCTGGTGCTGAACGCTTACGTGCTCACCTCAATCTCTGCCGCCAGTTGCCCAGGCTGCGGGCCCGTGGCAGCTGTGGCATTGCCGTACGTAGAGACCTTTCCGCATCCCTGGATCGCCATCGGCGGGCTGCACGTCGATTTCAGCTTTTTCCTCGATCCACTTTCTCTGGTCATGCTGCTGGTCGTCACCGGCGTCGGTTTTCTCATACACATTTATTCCGTTGGCTACATGGCCCATGAAGAGGGCTACGCGCGGTATTTCAGCTTTCTCAACCTGTTCCTCTTCTTCATGACTGTCCTGGTCCTGGCGGACAATGTGTTGCTCATGTTCGTTGGCTGGGAAGGCGTCGGCCTCGCCTCCTATCTGCTGATCGGTTTCTACTTCCAGCGCGACTCCGCGGCCGCGGCGGGCAAGAAGGCGTTTATCGTCAACCGCATCGGCGATTATGGTTTCTTGATCGGGATTTTCCTCATAGTTGTCAATTTCGGCACGCTTAACTTCAACCAGATCGCTGCACTGCTCGCGCACAGAGCGGCTTGGCCTGGCGGTGTGCTGACTGCCATCTGCCTTTGCCTGCTCTTGGGCGCAGCGGGCAAGAGCGCGCAACTGCCGCTCTACGTCTGGCTGCCCGACGCCATGGAAGGCCCCACGCCCGTCTCCGCGCTCATTCACGCGGCCACCATGGTCACCGCGGGCGTCTACATGATCGCGCGTACACATTTTCTTTTCGACCGCGCGCCCATTGCGCTCGCCATAGTCGCCATCGTCGGCGCGGCCACGGCCATTTTCGCGGCCACCATCGCTCTCGCCCAGAACGACATCAAGCGGGTGCTCGCCTACTCCACCATCTCGCAACTGGGCTACATGTTTCTGGCCTGCGGCGTCGCCGCGTATTCAGCGGCCATCTTTCACCTCGTCACGCACGCATTTTTCAAGGCGCTGCTGTTCCTCGCCGCCGGTTCTGTCATTCACGCCATGGGCGGCGAGCAGGACATGCGCAAGATGGGCGGCCTGCGCAAGAAACTTCCCGTCACCTTCTGGACCATGACAGTCGCGGTCTTCACTATCGCCGGATTCCCTCCCCTGGCCGCGTTCTTCTCAAAGGACGCCATTCTCTACGCCGCGTTTGT
>Ga0181518_10004320_pt1 | contig 12734 bp, 12 predicted proteins | sample PEATcosm2014_Bin_28_FD_119751 | JGI IMG/M metagenome (GOLD analysis project Ga0181518, IMG submission 119751) | Peatland microbial communities from MTU Mesocosm Facility, Houghton, MI, USA - PEATcosm2014_Bin01_60_metaG | ecosystem: Environmental > Terrestrial > Soil > Wetlands > Peat | place... | reverse complement strand
GCTCCGCGCTTGATCTCACGCCGTCGGTTCCGCGTCGCCGGCCTCCGGGCAGCCGCCGGCCAGCCGCGTGAACCCGTCCCGGGAGGCGTCCCGGCAGGCGCGAGCGGTACGCTCGCCCGCTTGTGCTCAGTCGCGGCGCCAAAACCCGCAAACGTCCACCCCTCCCCGGCCACAGACCGCCGCTGGACGACCGCTGGACGTTTGCCGCCACTATCAACGCACACGTCCAGCGCCGCGCCCCCAACGGGGACCACGGTCGGACGTTGGCCCCGCGACGCGCTGGATCCGGGTTCGTGGCCGGGCGGTCGGCGTTTCTCCCCATACCAGCGTTGCCGAGCGGAGCCACACGCAACGAGCCGCCGGCGAGCTGGGAGTCGACTACCGGGCGGGGGGACTCCCGCGGCGCCGAGCCGGGGTCGGAACGGTGGGCGTTGAATCGATCGTCGACTACTCGGTCGCGGCGGGCGCCACCGCTGCGCGCCCGACACCGAGTGCGGTCGAGGCCGGGATGCCGATGAGCAGGCACAGGGCGGCCCCGATCAGAAGCGCATGGTGGACGGTGCCGGCGGTCAGCGTCCCCGACAGCGCGATCCCGCCGAGCCCGGCACCGATCGCGGCGCCCACCAGCCGCCCGACCGAGAGCAGCGCCGACGTGCGGCCGTGCGAGGCCAGCGGGGTCGCGTTGAGCGCCGCGCGCGACGTGGGCACGAACAGCATTCCCAGGCCCAGCCCGACCGGGATCATCGGCAGCACCGAGACCACGCTGGAGAGCGGGAACCCCGGGATCGCCAACACCGCCAGCCCTACGCCGGCCCCGACGAACCCCAGCACCGCCGGCATCTGCTCACCGTGGCGATCGACGAGCCTGCCGGCGAGCGGAGCGGCGGCGCCGACCAGCAGCGCGACCAGGACAAGCGCGCCGGAGGCCCCGAGCGCCGAGAAGCCGGCTACCCGCTGCAGGTACTGCTCGGCGATGTAGAAGGCGCCGATCATCACCGCGAATGTCAGACCGGCGACCAGCGTCGCGGCCAGCACGATCCGGTTCAGCGCCGGGTTGACGCCGCGTTCGCCGGTCTCCACGTTCCTGGGCACGACCCTGGCGATCGCGATCGCGGCAGCGAGGCTGAGCGGCACCAGCGCCCACCAGTTGGCGCGCCACCCGAACGCCACCGTCAGCAGGCCGCCGAGCAGCGGCCCGATCAGGTTCGACATCCCGGCGCTCGCGCCCCAGATGCCGAGCGCGCTCCCGCGCCGCTCGGGCGGGAACCCGTTGACGGCGCCGGCGAGAGCCGCCGGGCTGACCAGCCCGGCGCCCGCCCCCTGCACGACGCGCGCCACGAGCAGCTGACTGAAGGTCGACACCAGCGCACCGGCCACCGCCCCGATCGCGAACAGCGCCAGGCCCGCGAGCGCCAGCCGCCGGGCGCCGAAGCGGTCGACGAGCTCGCCGCCGGGGATCAGCAACAGCGCATAGGCGCCGAAGTAGGCGCTCAGCACGGCCGAGGTGGAGCTGCCCTTGACGTCCAGGCCGCGTGCGACGGAGGGGAGGGCGACCGTGATCAGGGTGCCGTCGAGCTGGAGCAGGGCGGCCGCGGCGGTGCATGCGGCCAGCGCCATCCACGCGGCGCGCGGGATGGCTGGCTTGCCGGGCGCCTCCTCGGTGGACGCGGCGATCGTGACGTCGGACACTCCCGCAAGTATCGCGACTCACGCTGCACGCCCGCTCACGAGGGTCCGCCGACTGACCATCTCACCTTCTATTCTTGCTCGCATGCCACTTGAGAATCTGAGCACAGGAACACGATGGGGCGTCGCCAGTGGGCAGCTGACCCGTGATGAGACGCGCGGCGTATTCGGACAGGTGATGGGGCTCGTCGCTCTCACCGTCGGTTGCACGGCGCTCGGCGCGTACATCGGGCGCGACCTCACCGGCGCGACCGGACTGCTGCTGTTCATCGCCGCCTTCGCCTGCGTGTTCGGGCTGCAGTCCGCCGCCCGGCGCGGGCACGAGCAACTCGCCGTCGCGCTGCTGTTCGGCCTCGGGCTGTTCATCGGCATGGCCGTCGGGCCCGTGCTCGCGGTCTACGCCAAGGCCGATCCGTCCGCGCTCTACCAGGCGGCCGGCAGCACGGCCATCTTCGTCGCGGCGCTTGGCTCCTACGGCTACGCCACCCGGCGTGATCTCTCATCGTGGGCGCGGACGTTGTTCTGGGCGCTACTTGCGCTGCTCGTGTTCGGGCTCGTGACGCTGTTCATCGCGATCCCGGGCGCGGACCTGATCTGGTCGATCGCCGGGCTGATCATCTTCGGCGGCTTCACGATCTTCGACTTCAACCGGCTGCGCGCCACCAACATGGCGGGCTCGGTCCCGATCGCCGCGTCGATCTTCCTGGACGTCTTTAACATCTTCCTGTTCTTCCTGAGGCTCTTCGGGGGCGGTGGGCGCAGCTGAGGACGCGGTGGGCGCAGCTGAGGACGCGCCGCCCCGCCCGGCTCAGCCCGCCGGCGGCGGGGTCGGGGGCCGGCTCCTCCGATGGCGCCGCCGGATCTCCAGTCCGACGATCGCCACGACGAACCCGATCACCGCCAGCGTGGCTGCCGTCCCGATGTCGCTGAACCACTCGAGCACCGGCGGCCCGAGGAGGTAGGCCCCCACCCCCAGCCCGACCGCCCACGCCGCCGCCGAGATCGCATTGACGGGCTGGTAGACGGCGGAGCGAACGCCGTTGATCCCGGCCACGAACGCCGGGGTCATCAGGATCGCGGTCACCGGATACCTCTTGAAGATCTCCTCGCCGCGCTCCACCGCCCGGATCCGCACGGTGCGCAGCGGCCCGGGCGCGGTGACCAGAGCCCGCCCCGCCTTGAGCCCGATCGCCCAGCCGACGATGCCGCCTCCGGTCGCCGCCACCCATGCCACCAGGACGACCGACAGGAGATCGAGCCGGTGCTTGGCGGCCAGCACCCCGGCGGCGATCAGGACCGGCTCGCCCGGTCCGGGCAGCCCGATCCAGCTCGTGGCCGTCGCGATCGCCAGGCCGAAATAGTCGAATGGCGGCCCGCTGAAGTGATGATGGATGTGGATATGAATACGGATGTGCAGGAGCGCCGGCACCGCCGGGCGCAAGACCGCCGACACCCCCGCGTGCAGCTGCACCAGCGCCCCGGCGTGCAGGTGCACCAGCGCTGGTGCGAGCCGGGCTGTCAACGCTTTCTCGATCGGGGCACGACGGCGATCGTGGCACACTGGGCGGCTTCTCCCCCATCCACCGACCCCGCGCAAAGACCCTGTCCGGTGCGCCGGGCGGACAGCCGCAACCCGAGCAACCTTGTCCACGTGGCCAATGCCGACGCCGATGCCGTCGCGCAGGATTGCCTCGCATGTCGATCTCGATCATCGTCTCCTACGACGGCACCGCCAACGACGACGACGGCCTTGGGCTGGCGCGGATGCTCGTGCCGGCCGGAGCGGTGCTGTCTCTGGCCTACGTTCGCCACACCGGTGAGTACGACCCGCGGCGCGAGGAGATCGCCGAGCACGACGCCGCCCGGCGCCTGCAGCAGGGCGCCTTCCTGCTCGGGGATCCCGATGTCGCCCGGCACGTCGTGATCGATCCGTCGACGAGCGCCGGCCTGGCCAGCCTGGCCGCCGCCGCAGCCGCTCAGCTGATCGTGTTCGGGTCCGACTACCGGACCTCGCCCGGCCGCGTCGAGCCCGGCGGCTCCGCTCAGGGCCTGCTCAACGGCGGTTCGGTGGCGATCGCCGTCGCAGCGGCCGGTCTGCGCACCAGGAAAGGATCCGGGATCGCGACGATCGCGGTCGCCGGCGAGGAGCCCAGGGGCGCCGCCGAGCAGACGGCCGAGGGCCTCGCCGCGGCGCTCGGTGCCGCGCGCGTGACCGGGTTCGACGCCGACCTTATCCTCGTCGACTCCCAGCCCGGCTCACACGACGGTCGGATCGCGCTCGGCGGCAAGACGCGCACGCAGCTGGACTCGGCGCGCGGCTCGGTGATCGTGCTGCCGCACAACGCCCCGCTGGCGTTCTGAGCGCCGGCCGGAACGGCGCGGTTGCGCCCCCAGCGCAGCGTCTAGAACCCGCGCGCGGGGGTCGCGCGCGACGTGACCGGGTCGAGTTCCGCCCCGTACACTCCGGCCCATGCTGATCCTCCCTCCGGGGCATTGGCAGGAGGTCACCCGCCCACGCCAGCGCCGTCCGCGTGACCGCTGGCTGATCGGCCTGGCGCTCGGACTGCTCGCCGCCGTCGCTGTCGTCCTGACGATCTCCGTGTTCAGCGCCGGACCGACGTCGCGCGACGGCTGCGTGGATGTCACCGCCGCCACGGCGACCGGCGCCTTCGAGCTCAAGCAGTGTGGTGCGCAGGCGCGGGCGCTGTGCGCCAGGCCGACCCAGGCCGGCCCGCCCACCCGCGCATTCGTCCAAACGATCGTGAGCGAGTGCCGTAAAGCGGGCCTTCCGGTCGGTCCGTGAAGCGGCGGTAGCAGGACTGCAGCAAGCCCGCGAGCCGGGCGGATCGATTCTCCCTGGGTGCTAGGTCCGTTTATCCCAATGTCCAGTAGCCCCAAATGTTTGCTGGACCCAAGGCCATGGTCTGCGACGCCGCCGCCGACAAGTCTTCCGGCTTGCACTCCGGGCCGCCCCGGCCTTGCCGCCGTCCGCGTCGGGCGGCTGCCCGACCCCCAGTACAAGGAGATCAATGTACAGCGGTATTCCCCCATGGCTCAACACTGGCGACAACGCGTGGCAGGTAACCGCTGCGACGCTTGTCGGGCTGATGAGCGTGCCTGGCCTCGTCGTCCTGTACGGCGGCGTTATGCAGAAGCGCTGGGCCATCAACAGCATGATGCTGACTTTTGGCACGTTCTCGGTCGTTCTCGTCGTGTGGGTCCTATGGGCCTTCAAGATGGGCTTCGGTCACCCGATCGGCCACGGATTGGGCTTCTTCTCGACGTTCATCGGGAAACCGGGCAACGTCCTGACCCAATCGCAGGAGCAAGGACAGGCGAACATCCCATTGATCAGCGGGGCGTTCCCGACGTTCAGATTCCCGGAATCCACGCTCGTTTACTTCCAGTTCGTGTTCGCCGCGATCACCCCGATCCTGTCGCTCGGCTCGGTGCTGGGCCGCGTGAACATCAAGGCGTGGCTCGTCTTCTGCGCGCTGTGGATCTCGCTCGTGTACACGGTCGACGCGTTCCTGCTCTGGGGCGGCGGCTGGTTCGCGCATGAGGGCGCGATCGACTTCTCCGGTGGTTACGTGATCCACCTCTCCGCCGGCGTCACGGGATTCATGGCGGCGTGGGTGATCGGACCTCGACTACAGCGAGATCGCGAGGTCGACGCTCCGAACAACGTCCTGATGGTCGCGACGGGCGCCGGCCTGCTGTGGCTGGGCTGGAACGGCTTCAACGGCGGGGACCCGTACTTCGCGGGCACAGCGATGGCCGCGGCCGTGGTCAACACCAACCTGTGTACTGCCGTCGCGTTCCTGATCTGGGTCATGTGGGACTACATCACCGGCAGCAAGCCGAGCCTGATCGGCGGCGTCAACGGCATGATCACCGGCCTCGTGGCGATCACCCCGGCGGCCGGGTACGTCAATGGGTTCGGCGCGATCGCGCTCGGGATCATCGCCTCGACGATCGTGTACTTCTCGATCAAGTACCTCAGCCGCGTGCGGCCGTTCCGCTACGTGGATGACACGCTCGGCGTGATCTACACGCACGGGATCGCCGGTTTCTGCGGCGGTCTGCTGACGGGTATCTTCGCCGACCCGCGCATGATCGAGGACTACGGTCCGGGCGGCGGAGTCAAGGGCGCCATCTTCGGCGGTCACGGGCTGGTCTATGGCGGCGGTTTCAACCTGCTGAAATGGCAGCTCCTGGCGGCCCTGTTCGTGATCGTCTTCTCCGCGGTGATGACGTTCATCCTGCTCAAGCTCGTGGGTCTGTTCATCCCGCTTCGCATGTCCGACGAGAACATCGAGATCGGCGACACCGCCGAGCACGGTCACGAGGTGTACCCGTCCGACGTTCCGTCGCTCGGGTACGCGGGTGGGATCCCGGGTCTCGCCGCGCCCGGAGCCGCAACATCGACGGCATGAGTCATGCCTCCTCAGTAGCTGCTCGATGCGGCCGCGGCGATGATGCAACGCGGCACCGGACAGGCTGAGAGCAGCGGACAACCGGCGCCGGACCGGGGGGCGGAAGCCTCCGCCCCCCGGTCCACGCCGCTGACGGTCGTCGCGGGGGCGGTCGCCGGCGACGACTTGGGTAGCGTCGCGACCACCGTCGCGCGGGCACTCCAGTGCCCGGTGGCGATCGCTATCCCAGCGCTCGGTCTGCCCGTTGTCCATCCGGCCGACTCGCTGACCGCGGAGGCGATCGCGGCGATCGCTGCTCACGCCGCTGCTATCAGCCGCGGCGAGGACGTCGCGGCGCCGGAGGCGATCGCGGAAGCGGTGCCGGTGCGGATCGGTGAGCAGATCGTCGGGATCGTCGCCGCTGCGGGAACACGCCACGGCGCTTCGACCGCCAGCGGCTCGGAGCGGCGGCGCTCAGGCGTCGAGCGTCGCGCCTGGCTGGACGCCGCGGCGGCCGCGGCGTCCGTTACGGCCCTGATCCACGAGGCCGACGCGGTTCCGCCGGACTCGAGCGAGAGCCTGGTGGCCGAGCTCGCCGTCGGGCCGCCCGCTGACCTGCCGGCGTTCGTCGCCCGCGCCCGGCGCCTTGGACTGGATCTGGCGGCGGGCGCGGTGGCGATCTGCGCGCGTAGCCTCCCGGTGGGCAACGGACAACCGCCCGAGCGCCCCGGCAGCGACGCACAGTTGCTTCAGGAGCTGTGCACTGGGGCAGGCGCGCTCGGCGCCGTGCTCGCCCCGGGCCGGATCGTTGCGATCGCGGCGCTGACCGGAGAGGGCGAGCTCGCTGCGCACGAGCTGGCCCGTGCACTGCGCGCCCGGGGGCTGACGGTCGCCGTCTCGGCCCCGCGGCGCGACCCGGGGCTGCTGCACGACGCCGTTCACGAGGCGCTGCTGCTGGCCGAGTTGGGGGCGAGGCCCGGAGAGTCGGCGCGCCAGGAGGAGACCTACCGGCTGCTGATCGGCGTGCTGCTGCGTGACCCGGACGAGCTTGCGCTGCTGCGCGACCGGACGATCTCGCCGCTGGCCGACTACGACGGGCGTCACGACACCGACCTCGTGGCGACGTTGCGAGCGTTTCTGGCACACGACGGATCCACGACCGAGACCGCCGATGCGATGAACCTGCACCGGCATACAGTCGGCTACCGGCTCTCGCGCGTGCACGAGGTCTCCGGCCTGTCGCCGTATGAGTCGGACGGCCGCGAGCGGCTCAGTCTCGGGATCAAGGCGCACGACATCCTCTCCGCCCACGAGAGGCTCCGCGCCGAGATGGGCAACTGACGCCAGTCCGCGTGAGCCTCACCAGAAATGGAGAACTAAATCGGTAGAGTAACTTTCATCATTCCCAAGCGCGCATATCTCGTTTGCGCTACGCCCCGCAGCGGCTCGACGCTCCTGTGCGAGCTGCTCAAGGACACCGGCGTAGCGGGGCGGCCCGAGGAGTACTTCGAAGCTCGCGCCGAGACGGGACTACCGCCCCACCCCGGCGATTACCTGGAGGATCTCCCGCGCACCGGCGCGGGAATCCGCGATGACGACACGCCGGCGGACGCGCCTGCCTACTCCTCCCTGCGAGGGCTGAGCGGCTACGGCGAGCACCTGGAGCGCACCTTCCGGCTCGGCACCACCCCCAACGGCGTGTTCTCCAGCAAACTGATGTGGCGCCAGCTGCCCGAGCTGCACGCGCTCGCCACGCAGCTGCCCGAGTACGCCGGATTGCCGGTTGAGATCCTGCTCGAGCGCCTGTTCGGCGGCCCGGTCTATGTCTGGATGTCGCGGGGCGACAAGGTCCGCCAGGCGGTCAGCATGTGGCGGGCGCTCCAGACCCGCAGCTGGCGAGACGGACACGGTGGCGCCGATAAGGGACCGGAGGAGCTCCACTACCGCTTCGAGGGCATCGAGCATCTCGTGCGGTCGCTCGAGGCCGAGGATCGCAGCTGGGACGAGTTCTTCGCCGGCCACGGGATCGCGCCTCTGAAGATCTCCTACGAGGACGATCTGGAGCGTGATCGCGGTCGCACCGTGAACGCCGTGCTGGAGCGCGTCGGGGTGACCGCGCCGGCCGGCTGGCACGCCGCCGAGCCGCTCAAGCGCCAGGCCGACGACCTGTCCGAGCAGTGGGTCGCGACGTATCATCGCGACTGCGCGCTGCGCGGCGTGCAGCCTGGCGCGACCGCCGTCGCAGTCCGCTGACCCCGGCGCCCGGCGCCGGTGCCGCTCCCGATGCAGCCGAACATCCTCTATCTCAATTCGCACGACACAGGCCGCTACGTGCAGCCTTACGGCAATGCGGTCCCGACTCCGAACATCCAGTGGCTGGCCGACCAGGGGGTGATGTTCAGGCACGCGTTCTGCGCCGCGCCATCCTGCTCGGGAAGCCGCGCGGCCCTGCTGACCGGCACCTATTGCCACCAGAACGGGATGATGGGACTGGCTCACCGCGGCTTCTCGCTGCACGACCTGGACCAGCACATCGTCCGCACCCTGGGCCGCGCCGGCTATCACTCCGAGCTGATCGGCGAGCAGCACGTCTCGAACGACCCGCACGTCCTCGGCTACAACGTCGTGCACGAGATCGAGGACACGACGGTCAACTCGGTCGCGCCGGCCGCGATCGCGACCCTCGCGGGCGGCATCCCCGAGCCGTTCTTCCTCTCGGTCGGCTTCTTCGAGACCCACCGCAGCTACTTCGCGCCCAGCTCCGTGCGCGACCGTCTCTACTCCCTGCCGCCCGCCTTCCTGCCCGACACCGAGGAGATCCGCCAGGACGTGGCCGCCTATAAGGCCAGCGCCCGCTCGCTGGATCACGGCGTCGGCTCAGTGCTCAACACCCTGCAGGAGACCGGCCTGGACCGCAACACGCTCGTGATCTGCACGACCGACCACGGGCTCGCGTTCCCGACCGCCAAGGCGAGCCTGCTCGACCGCGGGATCGGCGTGATGCTGATCATGCGCGGACCGGGCATGCCGCCCGGCAGGGTGCGCGACGAGCTCGTCTCACAGCTCGACGTCTTCCCCACGATCTGCGAGATGGCTGGCATCGATCCGCCCCCATGGCTCGCCGGCCGCTCGCTCGTGGGGTTGGTGGCGGACACCGAGGCCCCCGGCGCCCGCTCGGAGATCTTCTCCGAGCTCACCTACCACGCCGCCTACGAACCACAGCGGGCGATTCGCACCGAGCGCTTCAAGTACATCCGGCGCTTCGACGACTACCCCTTCCCGGTGCTGCCCAATTGCGACGACAGCCCCAGCAAAGAGGCCTACCTGGCGCGGGGCTGGGGCAGTCGCCCGGTCAGCCGCGAGCGCCTGCACGATCTCTTCTTCAACCCGGGCGAGGGCCACAACGTGATCGCCGACCCGGACTACGCGCCGCTGCTGGCCGATCTGCGCGGCCGGCTGGAGCGCTGGATGCACGAGACCGGGGACCCGCTGCTTGACGGCGCGGTCGCGCCCCCGCCGGGCGCCCGGATCAACGCGCAGGACCAGCGCTCGGCCAGCGATCCGCCGCTGATCGCCGGCGAGGATGTGCCGGCGTTTTCGCACCGGTAGCGAGCCTCTCTAGTTCTGGCCTAGAGCCGGGGTCTAGCCGAAGGCCTACTAGCCGCTACTAGCCGAGCACCAGCTCGGCGGCAGTGCGCAGCGTCGGGACGTCGCCACCGATCAGCAGCGTCGTCACGATCGAGTCACGCCACGCCTCGAGGTCGTGACGGATCTTGTCGGGGGGCCCGATCAACGTCAACTGCTCGAGCAGCCGGGTCGGCACCGCAGCCGCCGCCTGATCCTTGTCGCCCGACAGGTAAAGCTCCTGGATCCGCTGCACCTCGGCCTCGTAGCCCATGCGGATCGCCACGTTGGCGTGGAAGTTGGTGCCCCGCGCGCCCATGCCGCCAAAGTACAGGGCGTACATGGGCCGCAGCGCATCGGCGGCCGCCTCGACGTCGTCGGTGACGATCAGCGGCACGGTTGCCGCGACCTCGAACTCCTGCTGCGTGCGATGCGCTCCGGGCCTGGCGAGCCCTTCTCCGAGCGCATCGCGATACAAGCCGTCGTGGTGGGGCGAGTAGAACAGCGCCAGCCATCCGTCGCACAGCTCGCCGGCCAGGGCGATGTTCTTGGGTCCCTCGGCGGCCAGGTAGATCGGGATGTCGGCCCGCAGCGGACGGACGCTGGACTTCAACGGCTTGCCAAGTCCGGTGCCACCGGGCAGCGGAAGCGGGTAGTGCGGTCCGGCGCTGGTGACGGGCCCGCCGCGGGCCCAGATGTCGCGCAGGATGCCGATGTATTCCCGCATCCTCGCCAGCGGCTTGGCGAACGGTTGCCCGTACCAGCCCTCCACGACCTGCGGGCCCGAGACGCCCAGGCCGAGGATCACCCGCCCCCCGCTGAGGTGGTCAAGGGTCATGGCCGCCATCGCCGTCGCGGCCGGAGTGCGAGCCGAGATCTGCACGATCGCGGTGCCGAGCTTGATGCGCTCGGTGGCCGCCCCCCACCAGGCCAGTGGCATCAGCGCGTCGGAACCGTACGCCTCCGCCGTCCAGACCGAGTCGAAGCCCAGACGTTCGGCCTCCAGCACGGTCTCGGCCGCACCGGGCGGCGGACCACCGGCCCAGTAGCCGGCGTTGAGACCGAGGCGCAGTTCGCGTGCCATCAGCCCGTACCCTATCGTGGCCGACCGTCCAGGCGCGCGCGCAGACGCGCCCAGCGACCCGCGCTCCGCGCGCCGTCGGAGCTCCGGCCGGTGTCCGCACCACGGACCGTGTCGGTCTGCAGGCGCTGCCACTCCTCCCGGGTCGGCAACCGTCCCGCGCGCCGCGCCGCCAGCACGCATCGCGAATGAGCGTGGCGCCGGCGACCGGGATCGCCCTCGGGGATGATCAACATGTGCTCGCTGAGCGACGGCAGGTACTCGCCACACAGCGGGCAGCGGTACGTGGCGGGCTTGGTGTTCTGCGCCCGACGGGCCTGCCACCAACGCGGATCCTGTGCCTTCGCCATGCCGATAAGGATCGCAGCGCTCCGGCGCCTCGGTATCGTGAACCGCGCGTGGAGCAACGTGACGAACGGATCATCGTCGAGACCGACCGCCACCGGATCACCGGCCTGCTGCGGCTTCCGGTCGACGGGTACCGCAGCCGGCTGACCGATTATCTCAACGGCTCGGAGCGCGCCTTCCTCGCGCTGACCGACGTCGAGGTGACCACCCTGATGGGCACCCCGCGCGTCGAGCAGCGCGGGTTCCTGGCGCTGTCGGTGCGCCACATCGTGCTGGCCATGCCGGCTGACGACGACGAGCCGGCGCCTCGAGGCTGACGCGGTCGGTAACACGTCCGACCGGTTTCCGTACGGACGTCTCATCCCACTGCGGCGGAGGTCAGAGAACCGGCCGGCACCGGTCCGGGAGCTAGAATCGCCGCATGGCCACTCACCCCGCAGACGAACTCAAAGGACTGTCCCGCTCCGAGAAGCTGCGCGCCTCGCCGCGCATGTTCGACAACGACCTGCTCGACAAGCTCTCGCGCGTGCATCCCAGCGTGCCGCCGCTCATCTTCGTGCCGGTGATCATCGTGCTGCTGGTGGAGGGCCTCGTCCATGGTGCCGGTGCGCTGACCATCCTCTGGGTCATCTGCGGCTATGCCTTCTGGACCCTGACCGAGTACTGGCTGCATCGCATCGTCTTCCACTTCGAGCCAGAGCACGGGATCGGCAGCCGCTTGCACTGGATCATCCACGGCGTCCACCACGACCATCCCAACGATCCGTTGCGGCTCGTCATGCCCCCCTCGGTCAGCATCCCGCTGGCGTCGGTGTTCGTGTTGGCGTTCTATCTGGTACTCGGCAGCCCGACGTTCCTGCCGTTTGGCGCCGGCTTCCTGGGCGGCTACCTCTTCTACGACATGCTGCATTACCACGTGCACCACCACCGGCCCAAAACCAAGCTGGGAAGGATGCTGCGTGAGCTGCACATGCGCCACCACTTCCAGAACCACGAGAGCTACTACGGCGTCAGCGCGCCGTTCTGGGACCACATCTTCGGCACCACCCGGCAGCCGAAGACGACCAAGTAGTCGCCGGACCGCGCCGGCGCCCAGGTCGGTCGGCCGGTTCTGTCGCCGCCGGCCGCCGGGCGCCGCCGGCGCCCACGTGGGAGAGGTCGGGCAGCTTGTCGGCGATCTCCTCGGCCGCCGGTGAGTCGTAGCGAGCGATTGCGACATCGCCCCCGGACGTGCAGATCTGCCCCTCGGCTGCGCGACGGCCCGGCACAGGCGGGCCTGACGAGCGGCGCGCTTGGCGCGAGTCTGCGCTCGAAAATCGCGCCCAAGCTGCGGATCGGTTACGCCGGATGGCCATCATGGCCGCCTCGACGAGCCGGATCGGCCGGCCCTCGGCCGCACCGATCAGGCCCATCGGGCGACGCGACGACCACAGAAATGGGGGGCTCTCCTCCTCGTTTGGGGGTGACTTGCGCGCCTCGACCGCAGCGAATCGCCCGCTATCACGCAGGTTCTGCGACGACTCCAGGATCCCGGAACTTGAACGCATCTCGCCGCACGGCGAGCACGACGCCATCCGCGT
>Ga0181518_10004315_pt1 | contig 12752 bp, 5 predicted proteins | sample PEATcosm2014_Bin_28_FD_119751 | JGI IMG/M metagenome (GOLD analysis project Ga0181518, IMG submission 119751) | Peatland microbial communities from MTU Mesocosm Facility, Houghton, MI, USA - PEATcosm2014_Bin01_60_metaG | ecosystem: Environmental > Terrestrial > Soil > Wetlands > Peat | place... | reverse complement strand
GTCAGGCACGCCGGCCCCGTCAGGCACGCCGGCCCCGTCAGGCACGCCAGACCCGCCGGCCTCGCCGGCATGAGTGGCCCCGTTCGTTCCGTTGGCCCCGTCCCGTTCGTACTCCCACAGTTCGGTGGACACCCCGTCCCCTCCGGACATCCTGCCCCGGTACGCCGCTCCGTACGGGACCGGACGTCCCCGGGTCACGCTGCTCAGGGTCTCGTCGGGGCCGGACGGCGGCTTCGCGAGGGCGCGCATCCGGTCCACCGCACCCGGGACCGCGAACTGGGCCGCGCCGAGTCCCTCGACGAAGTATCCCCGGCGGGCCCGGCCTGCCTCCTCCATGGCCCGCAGCACCGGGTACACCGCCGCGAACCCGCCTGCGATCCGCTCCGCCGCGACCGCGCCCTTGGTCAGGATCCCGTACCGGTCCAGCAGCGACTGGGCCAGCGCGTGCGCGTACATCGTCGCGTCGCGGGTGTGCGGCGGCAGTAGCGACCACCGGCCGCTCACGTTCGGCGGCCCCGTCCGCGACGGCGTGACCGGACGGCCGTAGACGGGCCGGCGGCTCCCCTGCCGCAGCCCGCGGCCCCGGGTCGGAGCCGCGGACGGGCCGCCGCGGCGCGGCTGCCCCCCGCCCAGGACCGTCCGCAGCGGCCCGAGCGTGTCGTTGGTCAGGAAGCCTGCCCACAGCAGATCCCAGATCGCCGCGGCGACGTCCGTGTCGGACGGCGCCTTTGCGATCCCCTCCGCCGCCGCGAGGTGAGCGGTCACCCGTTCGTGCAGCATGCGGAAGAACACCGCGCCGCCGTCGGCGAGGGCCGCGAGAATCGCCTCGTGCAGCGGCGTCATCGTGATCTCCGACGGCTGCGGGAACAGCAGCGGCGCCGCTTCGGCGGGCGCGAGCACGAGCCATCCGTCGCCGCCGGGCAGGCCACCCGCCCCGGTCCAGACGACCTCCCCCGCCGTGGTCAGCTCGTCCAGCATGGCGGGGGAGTAGCCGGGCACGCGCCCGGGCAGCACCAGGGTCTCCAGGGCGGACGCGGGCACGAAGGCACCCGCGAGCTGATCGAGGGCGTCGAGGACTGCGCCGGGGCGGGCCAGGCCGGCGAACACCCGGGGCCGCGCCGGATACCCGCCGGGGCCGCGCCCGGTGGCCGCCTCGATGGGCCGGATTCCCTGCCAGGCGGGCAGCAGCCGGGCCAGGGCGACCGGCGGGGCCGGCTCGACCTCTTTCCGCAGCCGCGCAAGGCAACGCCGGCGCAGCAGCCGCAGCACCTCGGCGTCACACCATTCGGTGCCGCGCCCATGTGGCAGGAACTCACCCTCCACGACCCGGCCGGCCGCCGCGAGCCGTCGCAGCGTTCCCGCCACCACTGCCACGCCCAGTGCGTAACGCGATGCGACCGCATCCGTGCCAAACGGCCCGTGCGTCCGTGCGTACCGCGCGACCAGGTCGCCGAGCGGGTCGGGCACCGGTTCGGTGAACGCCTCCGGGATGCCGGGCGGCAGCGGCACGCCCAGCGCGTCGCGCAACCGGCCGGCGTCTTCGATCGCCGCCCAGCGGGCCTGGCCCCCCACGCGGACCTCCAGCGCACGGCGCGTGCGGGCCAGTTCGGCCAGCCAGCCGGCGGCCGCCTCCGGCATCGTGCACCGGACCACCACCTCCTCGGCCGTCAGCGGCCCGATGGTGCGGAGCAGGTCGGCCAGTCCCTCGATGTTTCGGCATTTGCGGTCCGCTGCGACGCGCTGCAGTTCACGTTCGGTGTCGGCCACCACGGCCGGGTCCAGCAGCTCGCGCAGATCGGCCTGGCCGAGCAGATCGGCCAGCAGCGTCGAGTCGAGCGTCAGCGCCTGCGCGCGCCGCTCGGCCAGCGGTGCCTCGCCCTCGTACATGAACGCACCGATGTAACGGAAGAGCAGTGACCGGCTGAACGGCGACGGGGTGGGCGTCTCCACCTCGATGATACGGATCTTGCGGCTGGCCAGGTCCCGCAGCAGGTTCACCAGCGCCGGTACGTCGAAGACGTCCTGCAGGCACTCGCGGACGGTCTCGAGCACGATCGGGAACGACGGGTACTGCCGCGCGACCTCCAGCAGCTGCGCCGAACGCTGCCGCTGCTGCCAGAGCGGCGAGCGCCGCCCGGGCTGCCTGCGCGGCAGCAGCATCGCCCGCGCCGCGCACTCGCGGAACCGCGACGCGAACAGCGCGGACGCACCGATCTCCGCGGTGACGATCTCGCTGATCTCATCGGGATCGATCAGCGCGACTCCGGTCGGCGGCGGCTCATCGGCGTCCGGCACCCGGACGATGACCCCGTCGTCGGTGTGCACCGCCTGCACGTCCATTCCGCCGTACCGCTCGCGCAGCCGCGCCGCGATGGCCAGTGCCCACGGGCCGTGCACGCGCGCCCCGTACGGGCTGTGCAGCACCACGCGCCAGTCACCCAGCTCATCCCGGAACCGCTCGACGATCAGGGTCCGGTCGTCGGGCACGGCGCCGGTGGCCTCCCGCTGGTCGGCCAGGTAGCGGAGCAGGTTGCCGGCGGCCAGCTCGTCCAGGCCGGCCGCGCTCAGCATGGCGGCCGCGGCCTCCGGGTTCGCCTCGGACAGCTCGCGGCAGCTGCGGCCGATCGCGGCACCCAGCTCGGCGGGCCGCCCGGGCGCGTCACCATGCCAGAACGGCAGCTTGCCGGGCTGGCCGGGGGCCGGGGTGACCAGGACGCTGTCGGCCGTGATGTCCTCGATCCGCCAGGAGCTGGCGCCGAGCACGAATACGTCGCCGACCCGCGACTCGTAGACCATCTCCTCGTCGAGTTCGCCCACCCGCCGCGAATGCCGGCGCGAGCCGCCCGGGCCGGGCGCGTCCGAACCGGCCAGGAACACGCCGAACAGCCCGCGGTCGGGGATCGTCCCGCCGCTCGTCACCGCCAGCCGCTGTCCGCCGGGCCGGCCGTGAACCACGCCGGCCAGCCGGTCCCACACCACCCGGGGGCGCAGCCCGGCGAACTCCTCGCTCGGGTACCGGCCGGCCAGCATGTCCAGCACCGCGTCGAGCACCGGCCGGGTCAGCCCCGCGAACGGGGCCGCGCGGCGGATGACGCGCTCCAGCTCATCGACCGGCCAGTCGTCCATCGACGTCATGGCCACGACCTGCTGAGCCAGCACGTCCAGTGGATTACGCGGCCCGCGCAGCTCCTCGATGTGCCCGCCGCGCATCCGCTCGGCCACGACCGTCGCCTGCACCAGGTCGCCCTGGTACTTGGGGAAGATCACCCCGCGCGAAACATCCCCGACGTTGTGGCCGGCCCGGCCGATCCGCTGCAGTCCGCTCGCCACCGACGGGGGCGCCTCCACCTGGACCACCAGGTCCACGGCGCCCATGTCGATGCCCAGCTCCAGGCTGGAGGTGGCGACGACCGCGGGCAGCGTGCCCCGCTTCAGTGCCTCCTCGATCTGCGCCCGTTCCTGCCGCGAGACCGATCCGTGGTGCGCCCGCGCCACCTCCGTGGGCGCGCCCGCGGCGCTCCCCGCCTGCGCCATGATCTGCGCCGGGGCGAACCGCCCGCCGGGGCCGGCGAGCCCGGCCGGCCCGCCGAGTCCGGCCGAGCCGCCGGGCGCGCCCAGGCCATCCACTCCGGCGGGCACGGGGCCCTCGGCGGCGGCCTCCTCCGCGCGTTCGGCGGCGAGCTCGTTGAGCCGGGCGCACAGCCGCTCGGCCAGCCGCCGGGAGTTGGCGAACACGATGGTCGAGCGGTGCTCCTCGATGAGGTCGAGGACCCGCTCCTCGACGTGCGGCCAGATCGACCGCTGCCGCTCCGGGTCGTCGCCTCCCGGCCCCTGTGAACCAGGCGAACCAGGCGAGCCGGGAGCCCCGCTGTCGTGCTGGCGGCCCGGCGGCGGGCCGCCGATGTCCGCCATGTCCTCGACCGGGACGACCACGTTCAGCTCGAGCCGCTTCTCGCTGGGCGGCTGTACCACCGCGACCTGCCGGGCGCCACCGAGAAAGCCCGCGACCTCCGCGACCGGCCGGACCGTCGCCGACAGCCCGATCCGCTGCGCCGGGCCGCGCGCGGCGTCCGGCTCGGACGTGGCCATCCGCAACGCGTCCAGGCGCTCCAGGGAGACGGCCAGGTGCGCGCCGCGCTTGTTGCCCGCCAGCGCGTGCACCTCGTCCACGATGACGGTCTGCACGCTCCGGAGGGTCTCCCGCGCTTTGGAGGTCAGCAGCAGGAACAGCGATTCCGGCGTGGTGATCAGCACGTCGGGCGGTTTGCTGGCCAGCTTCCGGCGCTCGTCGGCCGCCGTGTCACCGGTCCGCACCGCGACATGGATGTCCGGCTCCGCCAGGCCCAGATTCCGCGCCGCGTGCCGGATTCCGGTCAGCGGGGCGCGGAGGTTCCGCTCGATGTCGGTGGCCAGCGCCCTGAGCGGTGAGATGTACAGGACCCGGCACCGGCGCTTCGGGTCGGCCGGCGGCGGTGCCGCCGCCAGCCGGTCCAGCGCCCACAGGAAGGCCGCGAGTGTCTTGCCGGAGCCGGTGGGCGCGATGACCAGCGTGTCGTCGCCCTTGCCGATCGCGGCCCACGCCTGGGCCTGCGCCCGGGTCGGTTCCTCGAAGACACCCGAGAACCAGGCACGGGTCGCGGGGGAGAAGGTCCCCAGCGAACCGGCGGAATCCGGGTGTCTGGCCATTCCTCCATAGTGCCTCGCAGCACTGACAGTTTCAGGCCGTAGCCCTGCCCGTTCGGACCGCTCCGTGTCCGCCCTTGGCTGACAGGCGTGCCCTGGCTGAAAGGCTGCCGTCTCAGCGGACCGGCGTACCGTCACCGGCCGGGCGGCCGTCAGACCCCGCTGCGCACGGAGCCGGTGAGCGTCCCGCTGGTCGCGCGCACCTCACAGACCACGCTCCGTTCACCGGCGTCCCACGCCTGCTGCCCCGGGTACACGTACGACTGCGTGAGGTTGGTGGCGGCGAGCTGCGGGTTCAGGTAACCGGCCAGCCGGCTGGAGCAGCCGGACGCGGCCTTCTGCTGGACCGCCGCCGTCCCGGGCCAGGTACCGCCCGCGACGCGGAACGTCCCGAACACCTCCGCGGTGTGCGCGCTCGCACAGGGGACCACGTGCACCGCCGTCCCGTTCGGCGTCAGGTTGATGCAGTCGCCGGCCCGCACGCTGAATACGGCGGCTTGGTGGTAACCGACCGTGCCCTGACTCCGGAAGCCGTGGGTCAGCCAGGCGGTGATGCCGGCCGCCGCGCCGATGATCGCGACGACCAGGAGGGCCACCAGGCCGATGGTGACCGCGCGCCGGTGCCGGGCCCGCCCTGGTGCCAGGCGGGCGCTGCCGCCGCTGGGTCCGGTCGGCCTCTCAGCGCCCCGTGCAGGTGACGACATCCGCGCTCCGCAAAATTGTCATCGTGCCGTGCCTGCGGGTAGCCGCGGGGCGTTCCGCGCCGGCGAGCGGCGTTCTTGGCTAAAATGATCTTCGGCGTGATATGTACCCAGCTACGAGGATTTTTCTCGCGGGCAGGCCAAAGTTGATCTAGCCCGCCCCGGCGGCGGGGCGGGGAGACCTGCGCCGCGGCCGGGAAAACCCGGTCCCGGGGGCGCTGTAGCCTGGCCAGGTGCGGCTCACGTTGTTCTGGGAACGGATGGACGCCCAGTTCGGGGAGGCCTACGCGCAGAGCGTGGCCAAGGATTTCGTGCTGGCCGACCTGGGTGGCCGGACCGTCGAGCGCGCCCTCTCCGACGGCGAGGACGTGAAAAGGGTGTGGCGCGCGGTATCCGACGCGTTCAACGTGCCGGAAAATTTGCGCTGAGATCCCTTTTGGCCGAACGGACCTGCGTACGACGATTCCCCCGTGCGGACCTGAGCGTCCCGCGAGCCCAGCGGCGCCCCGCTAGCTCTTCGCGGTGTTGACCTTGTCCGGGACGATCTTGAAGATGACCCGGCCCTGCGGACCGATGGGGACGCTGTATTCGGTGCCCACGTACCGCTTGGAGAGCTCGTCGATGTGCTGGCGCGCCTCGGGACCGCCGACGGTCTCCACGACGTGCCCGCGGACCTCGGACCAGTCCCACGGGTCATCACTGGACTGAATGAGGACGGTGATCCTCGGGTCCCGGGCCAGGTTCTTCGAGCGCTGCCGGACCGGCCCGGTGTTGACGAGCAGGTACTCGCCGTCGGTGTCGATCCAGGTCGGCAGCGCCTGCGGCTGGCCGTTCGGCATCAGCGTCACCACGGTCGCCAGGTTCTTCCCCTTGGCGAGCCGGACGGTGTTCTCATCGAGCGCCATGCAGTGTCCTTCCGTGTTTCACCTGGCCGGGCGGGTGGCTCGGCAGACAGCAGGATAGTGCAGCGCCCCCCGGAGCCGGTGGACCGGCGTGGCGTGTTCAGATCGAACAGTAGTTCGCCTACAGTAGGCGCGATTGCCCGGCAAAATGTCAGTGGTGGCGCGTAGCGTCTGGCACTGGCACCGCAGGCAGACGTCCGGCGGCTCAGATAGCAACGAACCCGACAGGGAGTTTCGATGGCAGCGAACAGCAGGCCGAGCGTTGAGCGGGCTGGTGACAGGGATAAGGCCCTCGAGACCGCGCTCGTCCAGATTGAGCGGCAGTTCGGCAAGGGCTCGGTCATGCGGCTCGGCCAGGAAGGGCACGTGCCCGTGGAGGTCATTCCCACCGGGTCGATCGCACTGGACGTCGCGCTCGGCCTCGGCGGTCTCCCGCGCGGCCGGATCGTCGAGATATACGGCCCCGAGAGCAGCGGGAAGTGCCACACCGCCGACACGTACGTGTGGACGAGCCGCGGGCTGGAGACGATCGCTGAGGTCTTCGCGCATGCGGGAACGAAGGCAACCTGCACGTCACGCGTGACGGACATCAGCGAAGCCGGCATCCGCATGGTCAATGAGCGCGGTGTCCTGGAAGGTGTGGCCGCGCTGACGCACAACAACCGGAAGCCCGTTCTCCGGCTCCGGCTACGGTCCGGCCGCACGGTCAGCGTTACGCACAACCATCCACTGCGCGTGATCAGCGAGCGCGGCTTCATCGTTTGGCGTGAGGCGGGGCGGATTCAGGTGGGAGACACCCTGGTCTCTGCATTGTTCGGGGCCACCGAGGCGGCGGAGGGTGATGGCCTCAGTGAGGACGAGGCCGTCCTGCTGGGCTATCTCGTGGCCGAGGGAACGCTTTCGTACGACTACTCCATCCGGTTCACCAACTGGGATCCCGAGGTGAGTGGCGAGTTCACCCGGATCATGGAAGGGCTGTTTGGGGTCCAGGTACGCAATTACTACGGGAAAGAGTTCGCGGTACCGGGCAAGAGCATCCGGGAGCAGTTTGCCCAGCAGTACGGCCTTGACTACGTGACCGCTGCGGGCAAGAAAGTTCCCGCCTGCGTCCGCACAGCGGGACATAAGGCGCAGCGGGCCTTTCTGTCGGCCCTCTTCGAAGGCGATGGGTGGATCGATCCGTCCTCGACCATCGGACTGGGAACCGCGTCGGAGGAGCTTGCCCGCCAGGTGCAGCTCATGCTTTATGGCCTGGGCATTCCGGCGACCGTCTCGTCCAAGCACAACGCGAAATATGACCGGGACTACTGGACGGTGACCATCAACCCGTCCGTTGCCAGGCGGTTTCTCGCGGAGGTCGGTTTCCGTTCCGCCCGACGGCGGGCGCAGGCGGAAAAGTGCTTCAAGATCTCTCCCCGGGATCCGCAGTTCGAAAATATCCCGCACCTTGCCGGGCTACTCCGCGACCTGCGCGATGACTGCGGGGGCGACAGGAGTTTCGACCGCATAGCGGGTGATCTCTTCCGTCAGGACATCAGCCTCGCCTGCTCACGGCAACGGCTGGCCAAGATCGTCGAGTGGTGCGACCGACGTCAGGACCGGCTGTCCGCGGGTGCGCGGACGATCGTGCAGTACCTCCGGATACTCGCGAAGGCGCCGTATACCTATGAAGACGTCGTCGCTGTCGAGGATGCTGGCCTCCAGCCGACCTTTGATGTGGTCCTGCCGTCGACGCACAGCTTCGTCGCGAACGGTGTGCTGTCACACAACACGACGGTCGCGCTCCACGCCGTAGCGAATGCGCAGAAGGCCGGCGGCATCGCCGCGTTCATCGACGCCGAGCACGCGCTCGACCCCGACTACGCCAAGAAGCTGGGCGTCGACACCGACGCGCTGCTGGTCTCCCAGCCGGACACCGGTGAGCAGGCGCTGGAGATCGCCGACATGCTGATCCGGTCGGGCGCCATCGACGTCATCGTCATCGACTCGGTGGCCGCGCTCGTTCCGCGGGCGGAGATCGAGGGCGAGATGGGCGACAGCCACGTGGGTCTCCAGGCCCGCCTCATGTCCCAGGCCCTCCGTAAGATCACCGGCGCACTGAGCCACGCCAAGACCACCGCAATTTTTATCAATCAATTGCGGGAAAAGGTAGGTGTGATGTTCGGCTGTGCTTCCTGGTATACCAACGTCACTCTGGCGGATGGCACACAGGAGAAAATCGGCAAGATCGTCAACCAGAAGATGCCGGTTGAGGTGCTCTCCTATGACCCTGATCTAGGAAAGATAGTCCCAAAGAAGGTCGTTAACTGGTTCAATAACGGCCGGACGGAGGAGTTCCTTCACTTCACCGTCGAACGTCCTGGAGGGGGTACGGGAAACGGCCGTGCTTTTATGGATCTCACTCGTAACCACCTCCTTTGTACGCCCGCAGGGTGGCGCGAGGCTGGGCAGATAAAAATTGGCGATCGTGTTATGCTCGCTCAGCCATACATGCTCAGCAAGATGCAGATCCAGGTTATCCTAGGCGCACTCATGGGTGATGGAAATCTTTCCAAGCCAGTGCGGAAGGATGATGAAAGTGCCCGCTTCCGGATGGGCCACGGAGCGAAGCAATCAGCCTATCTCGACTGGAAGATATCGCTACTGGCAAACATCCCGCACTGCCGGACGTTCAACGCCAAGGGTGCCGTCTTCGCCGACTTCACCCCTCAGGCCGAACTGGCGGAGCTGTATGGGGCGGTCTACTTCGGCGATGGCAAGAAGCATGTCACTTGGGACTATCTCAAGAGCCTCACGCCGCTTGCACTAGCGGTCTGGTACATGGATGACGGGTGCTTTACCGTCCGATCCAAGGGAGCCCAGGAGCGCACTAAGGGAGGTACGGGCCGGATCGAGATCTGCGTCGAGGCCATGAGCCCCGGTTCGCGAGACCGGCTCGCACAGTACCTGTGGGACACTCATGGACTGGACGTCAAACTCGACTCGCGGGGGGCGAGGAAGATGAGCGTTCTTCGGTTCACTACCGCGGCGTCGGAGAAATTCCAGAAGCTCGTCGCGCCCTATGTCCATCCATCGATGGACTACAAGCTGCTTCCCCGATTCCGGGGAAAATTTGGAGTCGAGCCAGAGTATGTGGAGCCCACAGTGCATCCAGTGCCGGCACGTGTGCTCGATATCAAGTGCAAGACAAACCTTACTATCATGAGCCGATATGATATTGAGGTCGAAGGCTCACATAACTATCTGGCTGATGGAATCATTGTCCACAATAGCCCCGAAACGACCTCGGGCGGGAAGGCGCTCAAGTTCTACGCGTCGGTCCGGCTGGACGTGCGGCGGATCGAGACGCTGAAGGACGGTACGGAAGCCGTAGGCAACCGGACGCGGGTGAAGGTCGTCAAGAACAAGTGCAGTCCTCCTTTCCGCAGCGCGGAGTTTGACATTCTGTATGGCATCGGGATCAGCCGCGAGGGCAGCCTTATTGACCTGGGCGTAGATCAGGGCATCGTCCGCAAGGCTGGGGCCTGGTACACCTACGAGGGCGACCAGCTCGGCCAGGGCAAGGAGAACGCGCGGACGTTCCTCAAGGACAACCCCGACATGGCCAACGAGATCGAGAAGAAGATCAAGGAGAAGCTCGGCGTCGGGCCGCGGCTGGACGCCGACCCCAACGCGGCCGCGGACGGCGCCCCGGCCGCCGGGACAGCAAACGGCCGCCCGGCCGGTGTGACGGCTGGAGCCGCGGGCCAGGCCCCCGCCAGCGCGGGCCGGGCACCGGGCGCCGCCAGCGCGGGCCGGGCACCGGGTGCCGCCAGCGCGGGCCGGATCCCGGGCGCCAGCGGAGGCACGGGCGGTGCCGTCTAGACGGTGGTCACCGACGTCTCAGCGGGCCCGGCGGGGGGATCAGGCCCCGCCGGGCCCGCCGGGGCCCCCGGACCCGCCTGAGATTGAGCCCGCCCGGTCCCCGGCGTGGCGCGAGCCAGGGCCGCCCGGCGCGGTCGCTGAGCCTGGGCCCGCCTGGTCCCCGGCATGGACGGAAGCCGGCGCACCCGAGCCAGACGAGCCAGACGATGGGCTCAGCCGGCCCGGCCGCGGGCTCCGGTCCCGGTGGCCCCGGTCAACGGCCGGGAGCGCAGGCGACACGGACGCTGCTCCGGTGGCCCCGGAGGATCCGGAGGATCCGGAGGATCCGGGGGCCCCGGAGGCCGCGACCGACCCGGAGGCCCCGGCCCGGCGGATCTGCCTGCGGCTGCTCACCCTGGCGCCGCGGACCCGCGCCCAGCTCGCGGACGCACTGCAGCGGCGGCACATTCCGGGCCCGGCCGCCGAGGCTGTCCTGGACCGGTTCACCGAGGCGGGCCTGATCGACGACCCGGCCTTCGCCCGGGCCTGGGTGGAGTCCCGGCACCACGGCCGCGGTCTCTCCCGCCGCGCGCTGTCCACCGAGCTGCGCCGGCGGGGGGTGGCCGACGAGGACGTCCAGGAGGCGGCCGAACTGGTCGGCCCCGACCAGGAGGTGGCCACCGCGCGCCAGCTCATCGCGGGCCGGGTCGCGGCCACCCGGGGCCAGCCGTCGGCGACCCGCGTGCGCAAGCTCATGGGCGTGCTCGCGCGCAAGGGGTACGGGGCCGCCCTGGCCTACCGCGTCGTCCGTGAGGCCCTCGAAGCCGAAGGGCCCGAAGGAGCGGAGCTCGCCGGGGAACTAGACGACCGGGATCCGGACATTAGCTCCGAAGACGTCTCCTGGTGACCCAAAAGCCCGCTCCGCCTGCTAAAACGTTCTCACGCACCCGCGTTGCGGCCCCCCACCGCGCCGGCAACATCAGTACCGGTAGCTTGCTCAAAACGTTATCTGCGCTTAACCTCGCGGCAGCGAGGTGTTACTCCGCGCTGCGCGGATGATCATAGATAGAATTTCATAGAGTGCTCCGGCCGCCGCCAGCGGCCGATGCCAGCGACCCATCATGAGATCAGCATGAATGGGCGCACGCGCCAGCGTGCAGTACCCCTCGCGCCAGGGCATAACCCCCTGGTAGCGCACGTGCAGTGCCCGGTGACCGGGACCTGATGAGCGGAAAGGGGTGACTGTGAGCGGCGGAATTGCACTCGCGTTCATGGTGATCGGGCTGCTCGCAACGGTGTTCGCGCTCGTCATCGTATTTCGCCGATCCTCCTCGGGCACCCTGAAAGCTCCGGCCGGTACCGCGCCTTCCAGCGTGGCCAGTTCCGCCCGCGCGGCCGGCCCGGCCAGCGCGGCCAGCACCGAGGAAGCGGCGGCCCGTGAAGCTGAACAGATCCGCGCCCGGGCCGAATCCCAGGCGGCGTCGATCGTCAGCCGCGCTCAGGAAGCCGCCGAACAGGCCGCCCAGGGCCGTCGCGAAGTGGAAGACGAGATCCGCGCCGTCAAGGACGAGATCCGCGAGCTGCGCAGCGACCTTGAGCGCCGGGAGAACCGGCTGGCCGACCGGGAGCAGCGGCTCGACAAGGAGCTGCGCCGCCTCGAAGACCGTTCCGCCGGACTGGACGAGCGCCACCGTGAGCTCGACCGGCGCGCCGCCGGACTGGACCGCCAGGACGAGGAACGGACGGCCGCCCTGCAGCGGGTCGCCGGGCTGACCGCCGTCCAGGCCAAAACGGAGCTCGTCTCATCCATCGAGAACCAGGCCAAGCGCGAAGCCGTCCTCATCATCCGGGACATCGAGCACCAGGCCCGTTCGGAAGGGGAAAAGCGCGCGCGGAAGGTCGTCTCGCTGGCCATCCAGCGCGTCGCCACCGAGCAGACCAGCGAGTCCGTTGTCTCCGTCCTGCACCTGCCCGGCGATGAGATGAAGGGCCGGATCATCGGCCGCGAGGGCCGGAACATCCGGGCCTTCGAGTCCGTCACCGGCGTCAACCTCATCATCGATGACACGCCCGAGGCGGTCCTGCTCTCCTGCTTCGACCCGGTCCGGCGCGAGATCGCCCGGCTGACCCTGGAGCGGCTGGTGCTGGACGGGCGCATTCACCCGCAGCGCATCGAGGAAGCCTACGAGCGCGGCAAGACCGAGATCGAGCAGCTATGCGTGCGGTCCGGCGAGGACGCCCTGGTCGAGCTGGGTATCACCGGGATGCACGGCGAACTGGTGTCCCTGCTCGGACGGCTGCGCTACCGCACTTCCTACGGGCAGAACGTGCTCAAGCACCTGGTCGAGTCGGCGCACATCGCCGGCATGATGGGCAGCGAGCTGGGCATGGACGCGGGCCTGCTCAAGCGGTGCACGGTGCTGCACGACATCGGCAAGGCGCTCACCCACGAGGTGGAGGGCAGCCACGCGCTCATCGGCGCCGAGATCGCCCGCCGCTACGGCGAGCCCGACGACGTGGTGCACGCGATCGAGGCGCACCACAACGAGGTCGAGGCGCGGACCGTGGAGGCGGTACTGACCCAGGCGGCCGACGCGATCAGCGGGGGCCGTCCCGGGGCGCG
>Ga0181518_10004310_pt1 | contig 12761 bp, 10 predicted proteins | sample PEATcosm2014_Bin_28_FD_119751 | JGI IMG/M metagenome (GOLD analysis project Ga0181518, IMG submission 119751) | Peatland microbial communities from MTU Mesocosm Facility, Houghton, MI, USA - PEATcosm2014_Bin01_60_metaG | ecosystem: Environmental > Terrestrial > Soil > Wetlands > Peat | place... | reverse complement strand
CGCGAGGACGCTCGCCCTCCCAGACATGTTTGGGCTCGCGGGGACGCTCGCCCTACCGGGCCGGCCTTCACGCTGATCGAGGTGCTGGTGGTCATCGCGCTGATTGGGCTTTTGGCCGCGTTGCTGTTGCCGGCGCTGGCTGAATCGAAAGCCAAAGCCGAGGGGGTGACGTGCGGCAACAACCTCCAACAACTTTGCCTGGCGTGGGCTTTGTATGCCGAGGACAACGGCAACTGGCTGGTGAACAACCACGGCGTGCCGGAAACGCTCGCTCGCCGCCAGACTTGGGCCAACAATGTCGAGGATTGGCAGAGCAGCGATGACAACACCAACCTCGTTTATCTGACCCAGTCGAAACTCGGACCTTATGCCAACGGGTCCGCCAAGGTTTATAAATGTCCGTCGGACCGCACGCCGGCCCCCAACGGCCCGCGCATCCGCAGCATGTCAATGAACGCGATGGTGGGGAATCCCGGCGAGTTGGCCAACCAGTTCAATCCCCTTTACGTCCAGTTCTACAGGATGGCCGACATACCGAATCCCTCGGGCATTTTCGTCTTTCTGGATGAACATGCCGATACCCTCAACGATGGGTTCTTTGTCAACCGCCTGGAAGAGTATGCCTGGGGCAATGTGCCGGGGTCTTACCACAACGGAGCGGTTAATCTCTCTTTTGCCGACGGTCACCAGGAATCGCATCGCTGGCTAGTGCCCGACACCGTCCGCCCCGTTCTAGGGAGACGAATCGACAAGTTTCCGGCTGCGCCACCGACGGACTTTGAGTGGCTCAAGGCAAGGACCAGTCTCAAGAAGTCTTAGCCCGGCGCAGCGACGGACGTTAGGGATACGGCTCACGCCCGCGCGCAGGCGGTTGCCTGGGCCGCAAGATGCTGCCGCAATGCATGCCGTTTGAACGTGACAAGATGAAGAAGGCGGTCGCCGCCCTGGCTGGGGAAGGGGTATTCATCGGCACCTCCTCCTGGAAGTATCCCGGCTGGCGGGGCCAGCTTTACAATGAGGACCGCTACGTCTGGCGGGGGAAGTATTCCGAGGCGCGCTTCGAGCGGCTGTGTCTTGCGGAGTACGCGGAGGTGTTCAAGACGGTATGTGTGGATGCGGCTTACTACAAGTTCCCCGACCGGCATTTTCTCGAACAGCTTGTCTCCCAGGCACCGGCGGATTTCCTCTTCGCGCTCAAGGTGACCGACCGGATCACCATCAAACGCTTTGCCAATCTGCCCCGGTTCGGCCTGCGCGCAGGCGCCGCCAACGCGGATTTCCTGAATGCCGGCCTGTTCGAGTCGGCGTTCCTCGGCCCTTGCCGGGAGTATCGAGCGAACATCAGCCTGCTGATCTTCGAGTTCTCGCACTTCTCACCGCGCGAGTTCGAGCGGGGGAGGGAGTTTGTCGCAGCACTGGATGAGTTTCTCGGGAAGCTGCCCCACGGCTGGCGCTATGGCGTCGAGATACGGAACCAGAGTTATCTTCACCCGGAGTATTTCGCGGCATTGGCGCGCCACGGGGCCGCCCACGTCTTCAGCAGTTGGCAGAACATGATGCCGGTGGGCGAGCAGCTTGCGCTGCCCGGCAGCCGCACCAGCCCGGGGTTCTTCGGCGCGCGCCTGCTCCTGAAGCCGGGCCGCAAATACGAGGAGGCGGTGAAGCTGTTCAGCCCTTACGACCGCATCAAAGATATCTACCCGGAAGCCCGCGTGGCTGGCGCCCGCCTGATCCAGGAAGCGCGCAGTGGGGATGGTGCAACGAAGGGATTCATTTATGTGAACAACCGGCTCGAGGGCAACGCCTTGGAGACGATTGCCGCGATGATCGAGCAGGCGGGGGTGGTTCCGCGACACGGCAGTCAGGGAGCAGAGGCGCGGGCCGCGGACGCTCGGCCCGGGACGAGCTGAAACTCGGGGGCCGACGCGACAATGAACTTCTTCATCCGCTCGAAAGTGGCATCCTCCTCGCCGGGGGCACAGTGGGCGAAATAGGAGATCGAGGCCCATCGCCGTAAGACGCCCGTGCGCAAAAGGTCCCGGGCCATCCACCACATCCGCTGCCAGTGCTGCGCGGTGTATTCGTCATTGTCTGCCACAAACCAAAGGACATAAATACCGCGGGCGGTTATAGGCTGGCCATGAGCGGTAACCTGCTTGGTCGCCACGAACTTCATCACCGGCAGATCGTAGGGATAAGGCCGGTCCATCCGCACGGTCGCCTGCGAAGAGGCGCTGCGATCGATAACCCAGCCCTGCCCCTCCAGGCAGAACTCCGTCTTGTGAATACTGGTGCGGTCGCGGCCCATGAGTATCACGTTCACGGCGGTCTCAAATCCATCCGGCGCTCGATAAACGCGCTGACCGAAGCTGGTGTCCGGCGGCAGCCAGCCCAGCGTAGTCTTGTCCACTTCCACCGCTTCCGACGTGCAGTCCAGCACGCGCTCGGGCAATTGGACCTCAAGCCGCTCGCTCCCCGGAATGGGGCGGGTCTTGACAGCCGGCTGGCCGAGCTGTTGGGTGGCCTTCAGCCGCGTGAGCAAGGCCGCGGTGCCGCCCATCAGGCCCAGCGCCAGAATCACCATCATCCACTTCTGTTTGTTCATAGGTGCCCGGAGGTGTGCCGGGTCAAGTGGTCGAAGCTGTCGCAGGCGGCGCGACGGGCTCGGACGCGCTTTCGTGCAGCCAACGCCCCAGCAGCATCAACCCCCCGAACGCCGCCGCATACGGAATCAGGCTGATAATGCCGAACTTCCCGCCCTCATGAACGTAGTTGCCCGCGCCTTGCCCCCAGAAGTCCGCCGCGACAATAATGCTGAGCATCCGGAGGGTGTTGCCGAGGACAGCCAGCGGCACCGCTGAGGCAATCAGCACTCCGCGTTTCCACCAGGGATGGAAGCAGAGCATGGCATAGATAATCGCGACCGCGATGGTGGCGAAGAGACTGCGGATACCGCTGCACGCCGCGGCCACGTCATATTGGTAAGCGCCGCTCGGGTCCATTAACGCCGTGCCCACTCTCTGAATATCAATCTGCAGGACGTAACCTGAAATCAACACCACCAGCTTGCAGACGAGCACCCGCAACGGAAAGGTGATGGAGACGGCCGACCACCCCAGCGGCACGCAGAAGGCAAACAGAAAGAACGGGAAGAAGCTCTCGCGCAGCCATTGGCGTCCCCAAGCCAGCCCCATCAGTCCGTAGATGCCGGCGAACAATGCGACAATGGAGATGCGGGCTTGCTGGGCCATGTACCCGAACAAATGCAGCCCGAGCGCCAGGCACAGCAGCAGCAGCCCCGGCCACCAGGTGTTCAGCGGCAGGGCGATCAATTGCTTACGCTTCCACCAGAAGAGACCCAGCACGACGAAGGGGATGAACATGCCGTGGCCGTCGTCGGAACCGCTCGCGTCGTCACCCGAGTAAATCACGTGCATCCACTGCAGCAGTGACGGGGTCGAGATGTAGCCCAGCGTCGAATTGCCCAGGAACTGGAAAAGCGCCAGCCAGGCGATGAGCAGACCAAAGAACAGGCCTTTGTTCGGCAGTCGCTGCCAGCAGTCGAGGAACTCAATGCGAAAGTCTTCGAGAATGCCGTTTTCGGGTTGCGTTGCCATGCGCGAGTTAAGTCGAGCCTATTGGATACTATATCCTCCAATCCTGCTCAATCAATTATTCGGGGTAGCAGCCTCGCGCACATAGAGCTCGAAGCCCGCGATAGTGGAGATAGTCCGCACCGCCCCGGCGCTGGTGCGATAGGCGGCAATGATCTTGTCCGGCTCCGTAATGTGATGCCGCCGCCCGATGATCAGCGCATCCGGAACCGGCGGGAACGAGGTCGTCTGCGCCTGAGTCGGCGGCAACCTGTGGTTGACGATTTCGGGATGGCCTTGCAGATACCAGACAACGGAGTAGCTCAGGTAATCGGGCAAGACCGTCCATGACTTCACGCTGGCTTGGTTGGCCACCAGCCACTGTGCTACCGCGCGCGAATCCGCCTTCCGATACGCCGGACAATAGAGCCATTGCGCATCCGCCCACAACCCCGTCAGCAACACCGCCGCGAACGCGAGACGGGCAACGTAACCACGGCCCGCACTGCCGTTCAATGCCGCGACCAGCGCCACGAACGCCAACAGCCCGGGAAGCGTGTAGCGGACGTTGTACGGGAACGCGCAGACCAGTGTCGTCAGCGATACGAACCCGAGGTTCAAGACAACCAGGCTCGTTTCCTTGCCCCGGACGAGCGAGCGGAACTTCAGCGCATAAGCCAGCGCCAACAGAGACAGCACGCCACCCAGGATTCCGACCTGCACGAGGTTGCGCGAAACAGCCCCCAGTGCGCCGTGCACCTGGATATCCGTGATGGACGGGCCAAACGAATAGCCACCCACAAACGTCATGAAAGTGTAGGGAAGCTCCAGGAGCGACCGTGAGCGGCCATTCACCGGCGGCGGTGTGTACGATCGGAGGAACAACGCCCCGCACGCGACGCCGAGCGTCAACACGTGGACCGCCAGGTCCCGAAAACGCCCCTTCTCACGCCACACCTCCCACCCATGCCACAGCGCGCAGGTCACCGGGAAGATGATCGCCGTCTTATGCAGCCCGATCGCGCCCAGCGCGGAAATCGAATAGACCACCCACCACCACGGTTTGCGGGACGCCCGAGCCAGTTCGTAGGCCAGCAGCGTCAGCAGGCCAAAGAACAGCATCGTGGCATAGCCCCGCACTTCCTGTGAATACCACAGGTGCAGCGGATTCACCGCCAGCAGCAGCCCGGCCAGCAACGCTGTGCCCCATTGCCGCCGCCAGAAAAACACCACCCCGATCAGCAGCGGCACCGACAGCCCACCCGCCAGCGCCGACAGCCCCCGCGCACGGAATTCAATGTCCTCCTTCGCATCGTCCAGCACGGCGCCCAGCAGGAGAAAATACCCCGGCAGATACACATTCTCCGAGCCGCTGTCGTGCGTCATTTTGGACAAGGGCTCGCGGGAGGTCTGGATGGACGATACCTCGTCCGTCCAGAGCGATTGGCTGGAGAGCCGGTAGAATCGCAACGTGAGGGCGACCAGCGTAAGCAGAAGCGTCAAGGCAATGGCGAGGTTGCGCCGCGTCGCTCTCGTGGCGGGTGGCCAAATCATTGCCGGGAGCATATCCAGCTCCCGAGTGGCGTCAAACCTGCAAGAGCGCCCGAGGCGACGAAGAGAATGGCGAAGCTGATGGCCTTTCGAATTGCGCGGGGGCGAAGTGCCCCACATTTACTCTGCTTTGCTTGTTTCCGATTTGGATAATGACTAAGGTTGCGAGGACGGCGGCTGAGGCGATCAGGCAGTGGGATCGTCCGTACGCATCACAAAAGATGCCATGAACTGGACTTACCTGCGACCTTGTGCCTGGGTGGACACCCGCGCCCGGTTCGTCGCCGGCACGCCGCCCGGGGGTTCGCTGCTGGACTTGGGCTCATCAGATGGCCAAACGCTGGCCCACATGGCCGAGTTGCGGCCGGATTTGCACTTCTTTGCGGCCGACATAGCGGGCACGCCGGAGCATTATCCCGCCGAATGCCAATTCCAACGGGCGGATTTAGAGCGGGACCGGCTGCCCTGGGCGGCAGGTTCGATGGATGCCATCACCTGCATGCACCTGGTCGAGCATTTGCGCGACCTCACAGTATTGCTGCAAGAGGCGGCGCGGTTGCTTAAGCCAGGCGGGAAAATCTATTTCGAGACCCCGCACCCGAAAACTCTCACCCTCGCCAGCCCGCGCGGCCGGGTCGCAGGGACTTTCACACTCAACTTCTTCGACGATCCGACTCATGTGCGGCTGGTAGCGTTGGGGGCGCTGGCCCAGCAGGTGCGCAGCGTTGGCCTGGAAGTCGCGGCCAGCGGGACCTCGCGGAGTTGGCTCCTTGCGGCGGCTTATCCGCTGTTCTTCTTCCTGCCGGCCAGCCGTAAGAAACTGATTGCTCGTGTCCATTGGCTTGGCTGGTCCGCCTACCTTATTGCCCACCGTCGGCCGGGGTGACCTGCTGCGCGAAGCGTTTAAGCGAGGCCGGTTCCCCGGCTAATCCGGAAAGCGCACGACATACCAGGAGTGCGGGCCCTGAGTGACGCTAACCGTGGCGGTGGCTGTTGCCACCAATTCCGCCCCGGTCCGCTTCTGCCAATCGGCCAGCGTAGTCTTATTCTCCAGCAGGTTTAGCTCGCCGACCACGGCATACTGTATGCCGCGCTGCCGGATCTGTTCGGGCGAATCGCTCAGCAGGATATGTTTCACACGCCTGCTGCCAAGCGGACGCCACAGCGAGATGTCAATGTCATCGGCTGACCCCATGAAACCTACGACCGGCAAGCCCAGTGGCAGCAGGGCGCGGACGTTGGCCAGCGGGTCCGAGCGCACGCCATAAACGCTATAGACCGTCAGGGCGCGTTTGAGCTGTGGTTGGCCGGGCTTCCAGGCCAGGAGCTTCGATAAGATCGTTTGGGCCGGCCATAAGGGGCGGCCCGGGGTCAACATCACCACCGCCGCAGCCAGCAGCATCACGCCCAAAGCCAGCGCCCGCCACCAACGGCGCCGCACAATCACCGCCTGCCCTGCCCCGACGAGCAGAGCGGGGGCGAGTAAGGCATAATATCCGGATATGTGGCGCGGCAGATCCATCAGCGCGGCCTTCATAAAATAGGCCAATAACGAAAACCAGGGTGCCACCAACACCACCCGGCGCAGGCTGCTGGGAATGAAGCGATTCCCTGCCGCCTGCCCCATTGGAACGGGCCGGACCCACCAGGCCGCTACAACGGAGATCAGAAGGAGCCAACTGACCCCGAAGCCAAGTCCGGCCGAGTCCTCGACCGGCAACTCTCCCAATGTATAAAAGCCCGTTTCGAAGTTGGCCACCATCGGGTTCACCAACGCAGGTGGCAGAAGCGCGAGGGCCGACTGATTCCACCAGCGCGCCGCCGGGAAGAATGGCGGCGCAAGGTTCTTCGCCAACAGCAGGGTGTTCCCCCAAATCCCCACGACCGGATGCTTCATCTCAGTCACCGCCTGTTCCAGTTTTAACCCGGTCCAGTCGCCACAGTAATGGGAGTTCAAGAGGGCGGTCGGAAGCAGGGAGACCAAGGCCGCCACTAATCCCAGCAGAAGCGTGGCCACCGGCCGACGCAATAACATCGGCAGCAAGGGAAGCACGACGATCGCCCATGGCAATAGCAAGGGCACGTTGCTTATCTTGGCGCCCGTCAGCAGAGCCGCCGACAGGATCGAAAGACAGAGGTCTCCCATCCGGCGCGAGGCCCAGGCGCGCAGGCCGAAATCCACCGCCGCCAAGGCATAAAACGCCGGTGTGGTATCGTTGCCCAAGCTGCCGCCCTGCAAAAGAAAGCTATAGCCCGTCGGCAGCAGCCACATCCAGTGCCACGCCACGCGGGGCCGCACCCCGAGGCGCGTCGCGACGCTGAAAATCAGGCCGGGCATCAGCAACAAAGGGATGTAATTGAGCAGGAACAAGCCGCGGTCAGATCGAGTGAAGAGCAACAGGGGCGCACTCAGCCATTCCAAGCCACAAGGCCGATTGTTCATGCGCGTGTTCGGAGTATGTATCCAATGCCAATGCCCTTCCGATAGCCAATGCAAGACTCGAGGCACACGGCAACTCATTGCTTCGTGGGTGGTGGGCGGGTAGCAAACGCTGCCGATAAACACCAAGGCCATCAACCCAAGAAAGCACGCCGGCAGCCACCGCCGGAACCGCGTTCGGCATTTCCGCCATTTAAAGGGCATTTGCAGTCCAGTCATGCCCAGCGCCTGGCGTCCGAACCAGAACCCAGCAACACCCACCACCCCGAACAGCACGTACCCGACCTGGTTCAGTTCACCCAGGGCAGACAGCACCCACCCCGCAGCAACTGCGAGGACTGAAATCAAAATCCAGGCTTTAACCAGCGAGTGAAATGGCATCTTCATGACTGAATCTCACATCATTGTCGCTCCAACTACGCGTCCGGCGGTAGCTTCGAAAGTGCACCACTCCAGCTCAGCCGGAAACGCCCTGCGCAACCTCGAGCCAGATAGAACTGAAGTGGTCTGCCTCCTGGAGCATGCGGTCGTAACCGGGGATAGTCCGCGCGAGGAAGGCAGGGTCGAAATAGCGCAGCATCGGGCAAGAAAGACCAATCGAGTAACGGGTATTAAAGGCCAGGAATGCCTGCAACAGCATTGGTTCAGTCCAATAGACCGGCCAATGATTCGAGGCCGGGGCCCGCACCAGCACCCAGAAGTCCGCCGGATACGGAGTGTTGTAAGGGAACGGGATGTCGTGGACGTGGACCTGCACGCCCGGTTTGAGCGCCGGCAGCACTGCCAGGAACAGGAAGGGGACGTCGCCGTCAATGCGCACAACGTGCGTCGAGTCAATAAACAGGATGTCCCCGGACTCCAACGTAGTGAAGGTATCGATGGGGACATCCTGTACCTGCGCCTTGATCAATTCGATGCCTTCGATCGTAGCCAGCGCTGCAAAGGGGTAGGGTTCAATGCAAGTGATCGCCAACGGATGGCCTTCGGCGGCATTCTTCCGCGCCGCCAACGACGCATAGTAGGTCGAAAGCCCGCAGCCTACCTCCAGGTATCGCTTGGGTTTCAGATCCCTCACCACCGCGTAGAGGATCAGCGCGTCGAGGTGGGGGAATCCATGCCCGAAGCCGCGGTGGGATAGGTCTGCATAAGGCGGGAGTTCACTGAACTCGGCGTAATATCCTGTCATGAGGCCGTCGAGCCGCCTCCGGAAGGCTTGGAGATCATAGCCGACGCCCAGCAACGCGCTGGGCTGGTTCCAGCGAGCCAGCGACTTGCGCAGTTCAAATTCGCTGGGCAGCGGGTTGTGGTAGTCCCCCTTGCGTGCAATGACCAGTCCCACGGCCTCCGCCCCACGGCGCGAGCTGCGCAGGGCCCAGTGCTTGCCCCTCCGCATCGCCTGCCAAAGCGTCTTAGGCAAGATCGCCTTAAACCAGTCGGTCATCGCGGTGATTATGCGCCGCCCCCGCTGAAAAACAAGCGCCGCACAGAGGAGATCGGCAACCGTCGGCAGTAGAGCGCGCCGACCCGTAATACCAGCCGCGCCGAAAGCCACGTAGCCGGTCTCCCTCAGCCGCCTGAAACGTCCGTTAGTTGGCACAATCTATGCTTACTCATTGGTGGTGCAGGTTGGTTTTCCTGCACCTGGCGGGTCGGTGCCCGGATTTGACGCCATCCGCCTTTTCATAGTGGGTTGGGTTGGAGGCGACTCGGGACGCCATAGCCCGGGTCGCCTTTTGCCGACCATCCCACCGTGCAGACTGCCTGCCTCTTTCTGAGCAAGTGAAGCCGGACCCAGTGAAAAAGCGAGGTGCTCCCCACGCTTATTCTGGGGGATGCGTCATATTGACAGTTGTATGTCAATATGACAATATATTGCCATTATGGCTACGGCTAAATTCCAGGATGGCCTCAAAGACGTTCACCCCGCGGGCAACGGGCTAAGCACGGCAGATGCGGCGTCTCGCGAGAAGTTGCAAGTGCTGTTCGCAGAAGCAACTGCATTGGCCAATCAGTTGCGGAAGACCGGCGCTTCGGTTTCGGGGCAGGCCGATTCCCAGGTGGGAGGATGGAGCGTTTTGCAGGTTCTTGACCGTCTGGGACCCCTGACCGTCCCCGCCATAGCCCGTATTCGCACCGTCTCCCGCCAGAGCATCCAAACCTTGATCAACCGCCTGGAAGTTCAGGGCTGCGTCGCGTTCGCCGCCAATCCTGCCCACAAAAAGTCAGGGTTGGTTTATCTCACGGACCACGGAAGGAAGCTGGTGGTTGTAGCAAGAGAGCGGGAATCCAAATCCAGCGAAGCTCTGCTGTCCTGCGTTTCCGAAAGCCGCCTGGTTCCGGCGGCCCGTCTGTTGCGCCAGCTTCGGGAGTTGATTGCTGGAAACGGATCGCCACCGGCTGAAGTGGCGGGAACGCGTCCCGCTCATAAGCGCGTTAGCGCGCTGCCGAAACCCGCTCATCCTCGTAAAGCCGTGCAGGCACCGGCCGATTTGCCGCTCCCGCCCGAACCGAGCGACCCCGACGAAGGCGAGTTCCCGCTTACCTTGCTCTGACGCAGCCAAGGCAGCTTCCCATCTCGACCGTTGGAGGTTTTTCTCTGCTTCCGGCGGGTGGGGTAGTGTCCCCTGCCGCCCGCGCCTACCCCCATAGCCGCCGGACCCTCACCGGAGCCTCGCCGGAGCCTCGCCGTAGTACCCTGCTTTTAAAGCAGGGTACTACGGCGAGGCTCCGGGGGTATGAGCGGGAGGTAGGGGACGCTTTTCCCCCCAATCCCACCGAAACAGCGAAGAACTGATTCCAGCAGGGGACGATGGGAGCGACAATGCGGAGGGCTTAAACCGTGCAGGGGACAGCCGGCTCAAGCCGCGGCCTGGCCGTGTTTGCGGCGGATGAGGGGCTTGCTTTGACCGGTCACGACGGCTTGACTGATGTGGATGTGCAGGATGTCGTCGCTGCTCGGGACTTCATACATGATGTCGAGCATTATCCGCTCGAGCAAGCTGCGCAACGCGCGCGCGCCGGTGCCCTTCCTGATCGCTTGCACCGCCAACTCGTGCAGGGCGTCCGTTGAAAACTCCAGTTCCACGCCTTCCATCGCCATGAGCTTGGCGTATTGCTTGGTCAGGGCGTTCTTCGGGTCCGTCAGAATCTGAACCAACTGGGACTCGGTCAACTCAGCCAGCACGGTCACCATCGGCAGGCGACCAATGAACTCGGGGATGAAGCCGAACCCAAGCAAATCTTCTGGTTCGACATACTGCAGAATCTCCTGCCGGTTATTAGCCCCGGCCTTGAGGCCCTCATCCACGGCACGAAAGCCCATGACGTGCTTGCCCAGGCGGCGCTGGATGATGCGCTCCAAACCGACGAAGGCGCCGCCGCAGATGAACAGGATGTCGCTCGTGTCCACGCGGATATATTCCTGTTGGGGGTGTTTGCGCCCGCCCTGCGGGGGAACGCTGCAAACCGTGCCTTCGAGGATCTTCAACAACGCCTGCTGGACTCCTTCCCCTGAGACGTCGCGAGTGATGGAGACGTTTTCGGTCTTGCGCGCGATCTTATCAATCTCATCGATATAGACAATCCCACGCTGGGCGCGCTTTACGTCGTAATCCGAGTTCTGCAGCAGGCGCAGAATGATGTTCTCGACGTCCTCACCCACGTACCCGGCCTCAGTCAGGGTGGTGGCGTCCGCGATGGCGAACGGCACGTCCAGGATTTGCGCGAGCGTGCGGGCGAGCAGGGTCTTGCCCGAACCGGTCGGCCCGATCATGAGGATGTTGCTCTTCTCGATCTCCACCTCGGCGTGCGGGTCGGTTGGCACCACTTCTTCGCCTTCCTGCGGCGGGGGAGGCGGCTCCTGGAGGATGCGCTTGTAATGGTTATGTACCGCCACGGACAGGGTCTTCTTGGCGTGGTCCTGGCCGATGCAGGCCAGGTCAAGCTGCCGCTTGAGTTCGGCGGGCTTGGCGATGCTGACGCGCGGCTTGGGCTTCCTGACTTGTGCGGCAAACTCTTTATCGAGGACCTGCTTGCAGAGAATGACGCAATTGTCGCAGATATAGACGCCCGGCCCGGCAATGAGCTTTTTGACTTCGGCGTGGGACTTGCCGCAAAAACTGCACAGCGTCAAGTTGGTCGGTCGGGCCATTGCGGCTATTCCTTCTTATCGGCTAGACTCGTAGCGCGCTCGGCCAGGCCGGGAATCTCTTTGCGGGACTGCACGACCTCGTCCACCAGCCCGTAAGCCTTCGCTTCTTCGGGGGACATGAAATTATCGCGGTCGGTGTCCTTTTCAACCTGCTCGAGCGAGCGGCCGCTGTGCTTGGCAACGATGCTGTTGAGGCGCTGCTTTAGCTTCAGCATGTAGCGCACGCGGATTTCCACGTCGCTGGCCGGGCCCTCCGCGCCGCCGAGCAATTGGTGGATCATGATATTCGAGTTCGGCAAGGCATAGCGTTTGCCCTTGGTGCCGCCGCACAGCAGCACCGCCCCCATGCTGGCCGCCTGCCCGATGCAGTACGTGTTCACATCGCAGGTCAGGAACTGCATGGTGTCATAAACCGCCAGCCCGGCGGTGACGCTGCCGCCCGGCGAATTGATGTAGAGATGGATGTCCTTCTTGGGATCGCTCATTTGCAGGAACAGCAGTTGCGCGATAATGAGGTTTGCCACCATGTCGTCCACCGGCGTGCCCAGGAACACGATCCGATCCACCAGCAGACGCGAGTAAATGTCATAGCCCCGTTCCCCACGCCCGGTCTGCTCCACCACCATCGGCACCAAGAAATTATTCATAAGCACGTTTGTTCGCTGGCCGCAACCTAATGGAACGGCCTTTCCCGGTCAAGAGGCGCGCAAAACGCCTCCGGCGTTTTACGGGATTAATGTGACTGCGTAGCGTGAATTAGCGCAATTCGCGGATGACCTTCTTCCAGATCAGCAACAGCGCGCCGGCAAAATCCTCCGGTCGCTTCGCCATCCAACGCGAGACTTCTGCAGGTGCAAACCAGCCGCCGCGCTCGATCTCTTCGGGGTGCAGGCGGAACGGCCCCTCGGCCTCGCAGCGATAGACCCAGACATGCTCCCGATCGGTTTCGGCGGACGCGGCGAGCTTGAAGAGCCGCTGCGGGGCTGCGCTCAATTGCAGGCCGATTTCCTCGCGCAGCTCGCGCAGG
>Ga0181518_10004308_pt1 | contig 12766 bp, 14 predicted proteins | sample PEATcosm2014_Bin_28_FD_119751 | JGI IMG/M metagenome (GOLD analysis project Ga0181518, IMG submission 119751) | Peatland microbial communities from MTU Mesocosm Facility, Houghton, MI, USA - PEATcosm2014_Bin01_60_metaG | ecosystem: Environmental > Terrestrial > Soil > Wetlands > Peat | place... | reverse complement strand
TTACGAGGATCGCCTCAGTAAACTCCCGCTAGCCCGAGCCGCTTCCATAGGACCAGTGCGGCGTAGACATCGCCGAACGCCACGGGCTCACGCCAACTGGTTTCCGACAGGCGGATGGAAACCAGATCCGAGGCATCGGAGGCAGAGGCCGAGCGATCCTCGACGGTCCACTTGGGGGACGGCCCTGGCGCCCTCCCTGGCGGACCCGGCGTTGGAGAGCGGCGGCCATTTCCGGCTCGCCCATGCGCCCGGCGAGAGCTTGCCAGTCGGCTGCGGTGAAATTGGAAAGGTCTCCCAAGTGGGCGACGACCTGTTGCCGGGGACCTGTGTCGGTGCGAAGGTTCTCGACAAGCTTCCAGTAGCGGTAGGTCTTGCCACCCTTTTTGACGACCGAACTGCGGAGGAACATGGTTGTCACCCGAGCTGCGACTAATAGCTCAGGAGAATAATGAGAGAGGTATCAAACTAGATCAATAGGTCGGATACGATTTGTCACTACAAGCACTTTTTGAGATTTTCGGGATCTAACTGCAATGGTTGCAGCATCGGGTTTCCGAAAATGTTCGATCTACTACGTCTGTTTGCGGAATATGGGCGGCTTCGGCGTAGGTGTAACTGCTGGCCCCCAGCATGGCCACGAAGACATAGGCTTCCCGCATTTCGCCCGTCTTGGGATCGGAGACAGGCACCGTCTGGCCGGCATGATCGACGAAGATCTTCTCGCCGGCCCGGTGTTCCTGGCGCAACACGATATCCAGATTGCGCGCCCAACTCCGGTACAACTCGCAGAACCAGCTATAGTTGTAACCTTCCGGATGGGCCTGATGGTGTTCTTCCCACAGCAGTTGTAGGGTGACGTTTTGCCGGCTCTTCAGCTCCTTGTGGATGACTGTGAAATCCGGCAGCGGGCGGCTCCCCGGCGCCGCCGGCGGTGGAGGCGGGAACAACCTGGCACGCAAACGTGGGATGGATTCGCGCGGCTGAGCAGCGGGGGCGATGGGATCGTGGTGGTGTTCCGAAATAATTCAGGCGCGAAAGAAGCGGTCGTTCGGCTGCCGGCGCCACCCGGCGCGCAGTTACACGGCGTGGTCGGTGATGGGCGGGCGTGTGTCGGGAACGGTCAGCGCCGAGATGCTCCAGGCGGATGGAGAGCGCCTTTGACGGAGCAGCGCCGTGTGGAAGTGATGGAACTAAGCCATCAAAAGGGCAGGTAGACCTATGGCAGTATAAGCAAATAGAGGCATCTGTTTTGCTGCTTTTACTTCTTTGTCTTGACGAAATGGCCGCATCGCCATATAATTGCCTATCGCAGGCTATGGCCTGCTTTTGCAGAACACGTGGGAGGAACCAATGCCGGGTTTTGAAGTTTCCCGGAGGTATTTCTTCTTTGGCTCCCTGCTGGCTGGAGCGGTTCCGTCTGCCGGCTTCGGGAGCGTGGCCTCGTGAAGGCTCTCGGCTATAAGCCATTCAATGAGAAGCTCAACCTTGCCGCCGTAGGGATTGGCGGCCGGGGCGCGCAGAACCTCAGCAGTCTTCTTTCGGAGAACATCGTCGCCCTCTGCGACGTCGATTCCCGCCGGGGCGCGCAGACCTTCAAGCGCTTTGAGAAGGCGGCACAGTACACAGACTTCCGCAAGATGCTGGATAAGGAAAGCAGGAATATCGATGCGGTCGTCATCTCCACTGCCGACCACATGCATGCCACTGTGGCCCTGTGGTGCATGCAGCACGGGAAGCACGTTTACGTAGAGAAACCGCTAACTCGCACGCCTTGGGAAGCGCGCCTGCTCGCCGGTGCCGCCGCCAAGTACAAAGTGGCGACCCAAATGGGCAACCAGGGATATTCTCTGGAAAGGCACCGAACAGCCTGTGAGATCATCTGGTCAGGGGAAATCGGCAATATTACCGAAGTGCATGCCGCCACCAGTTCTCCCAACTGGCCTCAGGGAATGCAGACCACCGCCAGAGGAGCCGGTGCCGTCGGGGCTGAACTGGGATCTCTGGCTCGGTTGCTCGGCCATGCGCCGTACACCTCCGGCGGCTGGGACAAAGACCATGTCCCAAATGGCAATACCGGTCCTTACGACGGCAGCAATTACGGATTCTATGTGCCGCACGATTGGCGCGGGTTCTTCGATTTCGGTACCGGCGCGCTGGGCGATGTGGCCATCCATGCCTTGGGCGTGGCGAACCAAGCGCTCGAGTTGGGAATGCCGATTGCTGTCGAGTGTATCCGGTCCGAAGAAAAGAGCACGTTCGCTTATCCCTTGCGTTCGGTGTTGCGGTATGACTTCCCGGCTCGCGGCAACATGCCGCCGGTATCGATCTACTGGTATGACGGCGGCCGCAGCGGTAACCCGGCGAATTACTACCATCCGAGGGGCCTGGAGAACGAAGTGCTCCTGCCGCCCTCAAATAATCTGGCGGCGCTGGGCCGCCCCGATGTGGGCGCCGGCGGTGGGCGGGGTGGACGCGGCGGCCAGGACCGCGGTGCCGCGGCTGGAAATCGCGGTGCGGCGGCGCAAGGCGGGTCCGGGACACAGGCGGCCAGTGCCGGCCCTCCACGCGGCGTGCTTCTCAGCGATGGCGCGATTTTCGTTGGCGACAAGGGCTACATGGCAACCGGGCCCTACGGGGCGGGTGTGCAGCTGCTGCCCGCCGCGCGGTGGGCGGAATATCCTGGTCAACCTAGGGATGAAGATCTAGACCTTCGAACGTTGCAACAACAAGGCGTGATTGTATGTCATTAGGAACTTCTGAATCGAGTTGGCCTCGGCGCAGCTTCCTGGCTGCCTGCACGGCAGGCACTGCAGCGCCCGCCCTTGCGCAGATCACGGCGAGGCGCCCCAATATTCTTTACATTCACTCGCACGACACGGGGCGCTACCTTCAGCCCTACGGCCATGCCGTACCTGCGCCGAATATTCAGCGGCTGGCGGAGCAAGGTGTTTTGTTTCGCAGCGCTTTTAGTGCGGCCCCGACCTGCTCGCCGAGCAGGGCCAGCCTCCTAACGGGCGAATGCCCGCACAGCAATGGAATGCTAGGGCTCGCCCATCGCGGCTTTTCGCTGAACGATTACCGCAAACATATCCTGCACACGCTGCGCGGCTCCGGGTACTATTCGGCACTGATCGGCTTGCAACACATCGCCAGGGATCCCGGCGTTATCGGCTATGACAAGGTCGTGAGCTTCAATGGCAATCACGTGGAGCAGGTCGCGCCCGCCGCGGCGGCGTTTCTCGGTGCCGCACCCCGACAGCCGTTCCTGCTCACGGTCGGATTCTTCGAGACCCACAGGGTCTATCGCAAGCCGGGTCCGAACGAGGATCCGCGATTTTGCCTGCCCCCGGCGCCGATACCCGACACGCCGCAAACCCGCTGGGACATCGCTTCCTTCAAAGCCAGCGCGCGGGTCCTGGATGAAGGCGTGGGAACTGTCTTGCGCGCCCTCGAAGCGAACGGCCTCGCCGAAGACACCCTCGTGATCTCCACTACCGATCATGGAATCGCATTCCCCAACATGAAGTGCCACCTGACGGACGGCGGCATGGGCGTTCACCTGGTCATGCGGGGGCCCGGCGGCTTCTCCGGCGGGAAGGTCTGCGACGCCATGGTCTCGCAGCTCGACCTGTTCCCGACGATTTGCGATCTGGCCGGCGCCGGCCACCCCGCCTGGCTGCAAGGCAAATCGATGATGCCGCTGATCCGGGGCGAGGCCAAGGAGATCAACGAGGAGATCTTCGCTGAAGTGAACTATCACGCGGCCTACGAGCCCAAGCGCGCCGTCCGCACACACCGCTGGAAATACATCCGGCACTACGACGGTCGCAACCATCCGAATCTTCCGAACTGTGACGACGGCCCCAGCAAGACGTTGTGGCTTGATCATGGATGGAGAAACCAGCTGGTCGCCGCGGAACAACTCTACGATCTGATGTTCGATCCTAACGAAGTCAACAGCTTGGCAGGCGATCCCGCGCATTACGCCGTGCTAGAGGAGATGCGCGGACGCCTGGACCGCTGGATGCATGCTACCAATGATCCTCTGTTGCATGGTCCAATAAAAGCGCCCCCCGGCGCCGTGGCGAACGATCCAGAGGGAACATCACCCGAGGAGAAACCTCAAGCAATTCGGTGACCAGCAGGTCTAACCATGCGCAATCTTACAGTAGTGAACGTATCTGGCTGGCAATGGTGGACCGCGCTCTCGCAAGAGGACTACAAGGACGGCCTGATCTACACCGACTGGAAAAAGCCGGGCGATGCGGAGACGATCTTCACCTCGCGCCTGTTATGGGTGCTGGGAAACTATAGCCGCTTCGTCCGACCGGGAATGCGGCGGATCGGCTGGATGGCCCCAGACACGACATTCGCGGATTGATGGGCTCCGCATTCAAGGAGGAATCCGCCATGCGCGTGGTGCTGGTCTATGTGAATATGGAAGACCAGCCCCAGATGGTGGCGCTGACCGTCATACTCGGAGGCCGTCGCTGGAGACTGAAGAGTATCACGCCCTGGGTCACCTCCGATAGAGACGGGGATGAGCTGAAACGTTATCCCGCAGTTGGCGCGGAAGCCCCCGTGCCGATTCCGTGCCGCGCCAGCAACGCATCGAGCAGGCTCTGGCCAAGCGTCACCTCTCCGATGGCTGTCTGTTGCTCTACGACTTGACTTCGACTTACTTTGAAGGTCGTCACTGTCCGCTGGCCCGCTTCGGCCACTCGCGCGATGAGCGTGGCGGCAACCCGCAAATCGTCTGCGGTCTACTGACCAATGCCGAAGGTTGTCCCGTAGCCGTGGAGGTGTTTCCGGGCAATACCGCGGATCCCAAGACAGTCGCCGCACAAGTACTCAAACTGCGCGAGCGTTTTGGCCTGCAGCGATTGGTCCTGGTGGGAGACCGCGGCATGCTCACCAGCGCCCGGATTCGCGAGGATCTACAACCCGTGCCCGGTATCGAGTGGATTACAGCGTTGCGCGCGCCGGCCATCAAGAAACTGGCTTCTGATGGCGCGTTGCAACTGTCGCTGTTCGACCAGAGGGACCTGGCCGAGATCACGCACCCGGCATTTCCTGGCGAACGTTTGATCGCCTGTCGCAATCCTCTGTTAGCTGCCGAGCGCTCGCGCAAACGCGGAGAGTTATTGGCAGCCACCGAAAAGGAACTGGAGAAAGTGAAGGCCGCTACCAAACGGAACAATCGAGGACTGCGCGGCAAGGAGCGGATCGCCTTCGCCGTCGGCAAGGCGCTGGGACATTATAAGATGGCCAAGCACTTTCACTACGGCACCCGGAGCAACGGATTCACCTATGAACGCAACCAGGCGAGCATGGAACGGGAAGCCGCGCTGGACGGGATCTATGTCATCCGCACTACTGTCCCAACGGCATCGGCATCCAGCGAGCAAACGGTCCGTCACTATAAAGAGTTATCCAAAGTCGAGCGTGCGTTTCGCAGCCTGAAGAGGGTGGATCTCAATATCCGGCCCATTCATCATCACCTGGAACGAACGCATGTGTTCGCACGTCTTCCTCTGGATGTTGTCGTATTACGTCGAGTGGCACATGCGCCAAGCACTAGCCCCGATGTTGTTTGACGATCACGAGCCGGACGCTGGCGAGGCGCTGCGCACTTCCATTGTGGCGCCTGCGCAGCGCTCTGCTTCGGCGGAAGACAAAGCACAGAGCAAATGCACCGCAGACGGGATGCCGGTTCACAGTTTTCAGACTCTCCTGCAAGATCTCCGCACCATAGCCCTGAACACCGTTCAGATGGGCGAGGAGACCTGCCGGATGATGGTCACCGCCCCCACGCCGGTACAGCAGCGTGCCTTCCATCTCCTGAAGGTTCCTTGCCGAGCGTAGCGTACCCAGTAGCCAACAGCCCCTACCAGACCTATCCCCTGAAAGATCAGTCACTTCCTGCCCATCGAGATCGGTACCACTTTCAAAAGAGGATACCCCGGAGAGAGGGCGCCTTACTGTGGCCGATTATGTCGCTTTCCCAATAGAGAAATACCGAGCTGGCTGCGTTGCCGCGGGAAGCCGTAAGTTCCGCTTTCGAAAGGCGATACTTGCCCAGTCCCCGAAGGTCCCGTGCTGTTTGGGTCGAGTTCTCAGCACTTGCCCCTACCGTCGTTGCCCGTTCCCGAGGCTTTCGGAGCGCTGAAACTCGTGGACTGAGCGCCCTCAGACGACGATCAATTCCAATCCCTTTGCCCGGAATGCGTCGGCTAGGTCCGCTTGAATGCGGTTATCGGTGATGATTCGCCGGGCGCACTGGATCTTGCCAATCAGAGAAAGGCTCCGGCGTCCGAACTTGCTGGCGTCGGCCACCACTGTGACTTCGCTCGAAACGCGGATCATTACATTATTGAGCTGGGCTTCCAGAATGTCTGGGGTAGAAAAACCGACGTCGGGATGCAGGCCATCCACGGCGAGGAACAGGTGGTCCGCATGCAAATCCTGCAGCATTCGCTCGGCCTGAGGGCCAACGAAAGAACTGGATGCATGTCGGAGAATTCCTCCGATCATGATCACCGATACGCCTTCCGCTTCGGCGAGTTCGTAAGCGATGTTCAAGGCATTGGTGATGACGGTCACCGGACGAATGCGAGCGGCTTTGATCTGCCGAGCGATCTGAGCCGTGGTGGTTCCCGAGTCCAGGATGATGGTCTGATGGGGCTTGATCAATTCGGTGGCGGCGTGTCCGATCCGAACCTTCTCCGCGTGATGGATGGTCTCCTTGAAATGGAGGGGGTAGTCCACAACAGGATTCAACTGGCAGACCGCGCCGCCGTGAGAGCGGAGTGCGCTACCCCGCTCCGCGAGAGTGTCCAGGTCCGCACGCGCGGTCACCGCGGAGATCTCGAATCTTGCAGTGATCTCCTCGATGGTGATCCGGCGGTTATGCTCCAGCATTTCCTGGATCTTCTGGCGCCGCTCTTCCGCGAGCAATCGATGTCCTTTGGATCCCGTGCTTTCCACAAACTTAGTGTAAGGGATCATGGAAAGAAAAGGAAGGCGAACAGGGCGAATAGGAGATTTCAGAAGTTGGCTTGTGGATCAGGAGACTGCCCTCTGCCGCGCACCTCCGATCATCGTCGCGCGCCCGCCCGGGCTCCCCGGCAGCTTTGGCAAGCCTATTACAAAGTAAACGAAAACTAACGTGCATAAAAGCAAGTCCTCTGTTATAGTGTCTTTATGCAAGCTGATTCTTCGAACCTGATCTCGTGCTCCAATCCTGTGGTCGACGAATGGCTGCGGGCCTTGGCCGGGAGACGAGGAGCTTTTTCCGCTTTGCTGGCCGCGGCTGAGAAGGATGCCCCGGCGGGCTTCGAGAACACCGTGCGGGAGATTTGCCAGCAGCCGGCCACCTGGACGGAAACTGCGCGTCACCTGATGGCATTCCGGACCGTCATGGCTGAGGGTGTGGCCGCGTGCCGGCGTGTAGTCTTAACGGGATCCGGCAGTTCGCAGTATGCGGGAGAATGTGTGGCGCCGGTTCTAGAGCAGAAGTTGCAGCGCAGTGTTTCGGTGGCAGGCGGCGGGGATCTACTGCTTGGCCGCAGCGCTTCCGTCGCGGGCGAACCTACACTGGCGGTTTCACTGGCTCGTTCCGGAGAGAGTCCGGAGAGCGCCGCAGTCGTGGAAACTCTGCTGGAGACCGAGCCGCAGACCCGGCACTTGATCATTACCTGTAACTCGGATGGAAAGCTCGCCACGCGATTTGCCGGGAATCCCCGCGTTTCCGTGGTTCCCCTCGGCGAGGAAGTCAATGACCGCAGCCTGGTTATGACCAGCAGCTTCACCAATCTGGTCCTGGGGGCCAGATTTTTGGGTTGGCTGGACAGAACCGATGAATTCGCCGCCGACGTGGACCGCCTAAGCTATGCCGGGCGGGAGTTCCTGAAGACCTGGCCCGATTGCCTGGCGGACGTGGTCTCCGGCGACTTGGAGCGCATCGTATTCCTGGGCGACGGCAGCCGGTTCGGAGCAGCGCGCGAGGCCTCCCTGAAGCTGTTGGAAATGACAGCGGGTAGGATAGCGACCATGGCCCAAACGTATCTTGGCCTCCGCCATGGACCGATGTGCTTCATCAATGAACGGACTCTGGTAGTTTGCTTTCTCTCCGCCGATCCGCTGATCAGACGATACCAGAACGATCTCATTTCTGAGTTGAACTCCAAGCGCCTCGGCGCCCGGAAACTGTTCGCTGGGGTTGGGAACCCGGCCGAAGGACTGTCTCACGACCGGGATCTCGTCATTCCGTATATGCTCCCGAACCAGGCCTCAGATGGTGAGTTGGCCCTTCTGGATGTGATGATTGCCCAGATTCTGGGCTTCCATCGCTGTCGCACGGAAGGCCTGCAGCCGGACTCCCCTTCCATCAACGGGATCATTAGCCGGGTGGTGGGAGAGTTCGGAATTCATCGTCCCGAGGAATAGGAAATGAAGATCCTGATAGCTGGTGAGCTGAATCCTGACCTGATCCTGCGGGATTATGAGTTCTTTCCGGCGCCGGGGAAGGAAGTCCTGGTAGAGGATCTTCAACTGACGCTGGGAAGTTCCTCCGCCATCTGCGCCGTCGGGCTGGCGCGGCTCGGGAACTCCGTCACGTTTGCTGCTAACGTCGGCGCGGATATTTATGGGGACTACTGCCTGGCAACGTTGGAGCGCGAGGGCATCGACATTTCGCTCGTGAATCGCAGGACCGATTTGAAGACCGGACTAACCGTTTCGGTCACGTCCTCCCGCGATCGTGCTCTGATCACTTACCTTGGAGCGATCGCATCGCTTACACCCGAAGACCTGCCGGAGGGGATCTTCGCCTCGTACCGGCATTTTCATGTGTCAGCCTATTTTCGGCAGAATGGGCTGCGTAGCGGCCTCCGCGAGTTGTTCGGCGCCGCGCGGAGAGGTGGGCTGACCACTTCATTGGATACAGGTTGGGATCCGACGGAAAAGTGGTCGCGCGATGTCATCGACATACTCACGGAGGTCGACGTATTCCTCCCAAACGAATCGGAAATCCAGGCCATCACCGGTTGCCGCGACGTGGTAGAGGGGCTCGACGCGCTCGACAACGGCCACATGACCGTGATCGGCAAACTGGGATCCCAGGGATGCATCACGCGTCACGAGGGAAGACTGATCCGGGTTGGCGCCTTCCCGATTGATGTGGTGGACACAACGGGAGCGGGCGATTCCTTCGTCGCGGGCTTCCTCCATGCCTGGCTCAGACACAGGGAGATGGAAGATTGCCTGCGCTTCGCCACGGCGTGTGGCGCGCTATCGACACGGGGAGTCGGCGGCACGGCAGCTCAGCCGACGGGTCAAGAAGCGGAAAGCTATATCCATGCGCAGACCGGGGATTGATTTTCACACGCACCCCTTGCTCGTTCGGGAAATGGTGGAGCGATACTCGGCGCTGGCGAAGGCCGCGCGAGAGACATTCTTCATCGGCAACACCTTCCAGCCGCTTGAAACCTTTCACCTCGAATTGGACGCGGCAAGCCTCGAAAAAGCTGTGGTGCTCCCCATCGGCGCGGTCGCGGGCACTGACGCCACCCTATGGAGCAATGAACAGATCGCCGAGCTTTGCGGAATGTCGGTGAGGCTCGTAGGATTCGCCGGCGTCGACCCCCGGCAAGAGAATGCAGCGGAACAACTGAGGTTTGCCGTCAGGAGCCTTGGGCTGCGCGGCCTCAAACTCGATCCGCCCATGCAGCGTTTTTTCCCCGACGACAGGCTTGCCTACCCCCTTTACGAAACCGCGCGCGATCTCGGAATCCCGATCGTTTTCCATGCCGGAATGAGCTGGCAACCCGGCAGCCGGCTGCAATACGGCCAGCCCTTGCGGTTTGAGGCGGTGGCGGCGGACTTTCCAACGCTGCGAATCATAATGGCGCACCTCGCCTGGCCCTGGGTGGTCGAAGCCGTGGCGCTCGCGCTGAAGTATCCGAACCTATACCTGGACACCTCGGCCCTCTACTTCGACAATCCACGAGACTTTCTCCGATTCGCCATGACGCACCAGGTGCCGCTTACGGTGTTTGAGCGAAGGTTGCGGCGGCAACTGGTTTTTGGCTCGAACTATCCGCGTGTGGAGATCAAGAACATGGCGGCGGCGATCCATTCCCTGGGGTTTTCCGAGGAGTGTCTCAACCTGATTTTCCGCGTGAATGCCGACACGCTGCTGGAAGGGGCCCAATGATTGTGAAATTGACCCGCATTGAGATCCAATCGCGCAAAGATCTGGAGATGATCGACATCACGGACCGGATTGAAAGCGCTGTTGCGGGCAGCGGTGTCCGCGATGGCCTCGCCTGGGCCATGACCGCCCACACCTCTGCGGGTTTGCTGGTCACGGAAGGCATCGAATGCCTGGAGCGGGATGTGCTGGCTCACTTGGAACGTCTGGCGCCCAAACAACCACCCGAGGGAAGTCACGGCTACTGGCATAACCGCTATCTGGACTATGACGGCCGGCTGGGCTTCAATGCCGGCGACCACCTCAAGAGCATCCTGGGTGGCGTGAACTGTCTCTTCCCCGTGGAGGACGGGAAGGTGGTGCGCGGGAGCCGCCAGCGGGCCTACTTCGTAGAGTATGACGGTCCTCTGGCACGAACGGTATTCATCCAAGTATTGGGAGAAGGGGGCACAACCGATGAATCGTAAGGAAGTGATGATGCTTCCCGGGTTGGTGTTTGCACCAGTATACGGAAGCTCTTCAATCGACCAGCAGCGATCTTTCGGCGCCGATCTCCCTAAGCCGGGACAACACGCGTTGGGATTGCGGAATTCACACGGTGGATACCTTGCTGGTCTTCACCCCCATCGGCAGCCTCAGCATTCGAGCTGGCGTACGGTTTTTGAAAGAAGATATCGTCGCAACGACCAACGGCGAGACAGACATTGGCACGCAACCCACCAAGTCCTATTCGCCAATCGTAAACGTGGCCTGGACTCCCAGCAACAAATTTTCTGTGCGTGGAGGGTTCGAGAGCCGGGTTATCGTCGACCCGTATGTTCGCATCTCCCCCGAACAAACCGTTGGTTCAACGATCCGAACGCGATTCAGCCCCAGCGACAAGTGGGGGATCGACAATACGTGGTCGTTTTACAACATGAAGACGGAGGACATTGGATTCATTGCGCACTCCCGGACAAACTCAAGCTCTTTGTGGTACCAGCCACTGGACCGGATAGGCGTGCAGGGAGGGTTTATGTATGGCAATATGTCCTCCCAGAACTCGATTGCCTTTTTGCAGGGCGTCCCGCCGCTCACCGGCTTGCTTTCAACCGATCAAACAATTGACCGCATTTTTTCTTTGGGAATCAAGACCAACCCGGTGAGCAGCCTGACGTTCTCCTTCACCGGCCAATTTATCCGCTCCACCGGTCTGGGCACTCTAACGGGAGAGAACAGCACCTACGGACCACTGCCTTGGCCAGCGTGGACCGCTGAAATCGGCTACACCACAAAACACATCGGCCGGGTAGTCCTGGCTTGGCAACGCTCGTACTACTACGAAGACCTGTTTCGCGCCACCGACTTTAGCGCCAACGCGTTCACCCTGCGGTTTGAGCGGGCCTTGTGGGGCAAGTGATTGCGAAGCCGGCGGCATGTTAAAGCGGAAAGTTCGTCGAAGGATAGCACCAATGGCATGGGCAACTATAAACTATAACCTGCACTGCCGTGCCTCTCTCAAATGGAGTAGCATGGTAAGAATGCGGCCGGTTCCGGCAATGCTGTTGGTGTTCCTATTCGGCTTTTCGCTGATTGGCCCGGCGTGTTTTGTTGACGCCGATTCGAATCTACCCGCCTGCTGCCGCCGCGATGGCAAACATTGTTGCGGCATCATGGCGCAGGATATGGCGGCAACGCCGTCGTCCGGCTTAGCTATTGCTTCGCTGCGTGCCCGGTGTCCGTTGTTTCCCAACAGCGGCGCAGTGGTTCCACATTCCGGAGCGGCGTTACTAAGGACATCTCGGCCGGCGGGCGCCGCGAACGTTGGCCAAATCGTAACTCTGGCTCAAGCTGAAGCGGGTACCGCATTTCGTTCAACCGTTCCCATCAGAAGCGCGGACCTCCTGGTCTCCTCTCCTAATCAAATCGTCGTAAAGTTTTGTACAGGCCGGGAGGCCGTCTCACCGTCGTAGGAGGGGAGAAAAGATGAAAGCACTTATAACGCTTTTAGTCGTGTATTGTCTGCCGGCGTGCGCTGCCACTGGCACTCTGCAAGGCATCGTTCACGATCCACAGCACCGTCCGATTCCAGGTGCTGAAGTAGCAATCCACAGTCGGGATTCAACCTTCGGCAGGACCATACAATCCGACGCCAATGGCGAGTTTGAGCTGGATAACATCCCGGAAGGAAGTTATCAAGTGACCGTCTCCGCGCCGGGCTTTCAGACTCTACAGCAAGTACTTGCCGTCAACGTTGGCAAATCGCCGGTCGTTCACCTGCAACTGGAAATCGGGCCGCTTAGCGAAGTGATCGAGGTCGCGGGCGCGGCCAGCAAACTCAAGACTCAAACGTCCACCGTACAAACCCTGGTTACGCCCGCGGAGATCACCGAGACGGCCGGCGCCGATCAGACCAACAGCTTGGCCATGATTACCGATTTCACGCCGGGAGCTTACATGGTGCACGACATGCTCCATATGCGTGGCGGCCATCAGGTGAACTGGTTTTTCGACGGCATACCGGTAGTCAATACCAATATCGCCGCCAACGTCGCGCCGCTCATCAATCCCAAG
>Ga0181518_10004304_pt1 | contig 12776 bp, 9 predicted proteins | sample PEATcosm2014_Bin_28_FD_119751 | JGI IMG/M metagenome (GOLD analysis project Ga0181518, IMG submission 119751) | Peatland microbial communities from MTU Mesocosm Facility, Houghton, MI, USA - PEATcosm2014_Bin01_60_metaG | ecosystem: Environmental > Terrestrial > Soil > Wetlands > Peat | place... | reverse complement strand
GTACGCTTCGAAGCCACCGTCGCCGGTGACCCCGCAACACTCGCTACCAAGCGGACGCTACCCCTTACTTGGGCCGGACTTTCACCGGCTGGATCGCACCAGCTTCGCCTGGCGCACTTACTCGATCACCTCGTCGGCGATGGCGAGCACGCTGGCCGGCACCTCGATGCCAAGCGCCATCTGGCCGTAGACGGGGCCGGTCAAAACTCCGCCGACGGCGACATTCAGATAGACATCGAACGGCACCGAACCGGGCTCAGCCGCGGCTCTGATATGATGTCAGCGGCCATTCGGATTTGGCGTTGGCGGCCGCTTTTGGCGCGATCGTCACCTGCTTGCCGCCGCGGTTCTGGATAGCGCCGTCCTTCACCTTGGTATTCTGACCCTTGGCGTCGAACTGGATGCCCGGTCCGATGCTGGCATTATCGGTGATGTTGGTCGTGCGCAGCGCATCGGCCAGCGCATTGGGATCGGTCGAACCGGCGCGCTTATAGGCGTCGGCGGCCACCAGCAATGCCTCGAACGTGAAGATGTGATTGGTGTTCAGATTGATGCCCGGATAACTCTTGGCCAATGCGGCCTCGAGCGTCTGGCTCAACTTCTTGTTCGGATCGTACCAGGGCACGAAGCTGATCGGCCCGTCCGACAGCTTGCCCAACGTCTTGGTATATTGGTCCTCGTACCAGCCGGGCCCCATGCTCAAGATCGCCTGCGGCGTCCAGCGTTGCTTGACCAGTTCCCGCGTCATCAGCATCGCGTCGTTGAGACGGCCGACGACAAGAAGGACTTCGGCGTTCGTGGCCTTGGCTTTCGTAACCTCGACGGAAAGATCGCGCGCCGCCGGATCGTAGGAAATCTCGTCGGCGATCGTGTACGGCATACCGAATTTTGGCATCAGCGCGGCGACGGCCTTCGACATGCCTGTGCCGTAAGTGTCGTTCACGTGCATGAAGACCACCGTCTTTGGCGCCACACCGGCGCTGTCGAAGACGTCCTTCTGGTTGGTGAACGCGTCGGTGGTAATCATCCCCACTGTTGGGAAGTTTCTGAACACGAACTTGTAGCCCTGCTCGGTGATGTCGGGCGCCGCGGCGATATTGATGACAAGCGGGATGCCTTTCTGTTCGGCCACCTGGGCAATCGCGGTAGTCTGGCCAGAATCGAATGCGCCGACCAGGAGCTGCGCGCCATCGCTGATCAGCTTTTCAGCGTGCTCGCGTGCGGTATCGACGTTCGACTCGGTATCGACGTTCATGATCGCGAGATCGGGTAGCCCCATGGACTTTAAGATCGCCGGGGCAATGTCGACGCCGCGCTGGCAATCTTGGCCGATGCCAGCCTCGAAGCCGGAACGTGGCAGGAGGACGCCGACCTTCAGGGCCCCGCCCTGAGCGCGCACGATGGCGGGCGCGGTGAGGGTGGCGACGGTGGCGGCGGTGCCGGCGAGCAGATGGCGGCGGCTAGGCAGAATGCGATTGTGGCTCATGAGCTTGGTCCTCCCCGGGGGTTTCGGAAATGCTAGGTGGCTGCTCGCTCGGGGGCAAGCGCCGATCAAGCCTGAACTAGCGCCGCCGTGCCGCCGAGCGCAGTAATGAATTTCCGCCTCACGATGTTGATCGCCATCGGACCCTCCTGTCGCCGCCTGCCGACGCTCGTAGGCGAAATCGATGGTATGGGACATGCGCGATCGGGGTGTGACGATTTACGCTCGGCCTAGCGCCAGAGCTGGCGGCTCGCCAAAGCCGCGCCGTGGGCGAGCGTCTCAAGCTTTGCCCAAGCGATCATCGGGTGAACGCGGCCGCCGAGGCCGCAATCGGTCGAGGCAATGACGCGTTCTCGGCCAACAAAATTGGCAAAACGGAGGATGCGCTGTGCAACGAGTTCGGGGTGCTCGACCACGTTCGTTGCGTGACTGACGACGCCGGGGAGAATGAGCTTGCCGTCCGGCAGCTTGACGTCCTGCCAGACAACCCATTCATGCTCATGGCGGACATTGCCGGCTTCGAACGAGTAAGCTTGGCACTTCACCGCCAACATGACGTCGACGATATCGCGCATGGGAATATCGGTCGTGTGCGGACCGTGCCAGCTGCCCCAACATAAATGAAACCGGATGCGGTCTTCGGGCAGTCCTTTGATGGCGTGGTTGATTGCTTCCACCCGGACCATCGAGAACTTTTTATAGTCCTCCACCGTCGGCTCGGGATTGATCATGTCCCAATTCTCGGCGACGGACGGATCGTCGAGCTGAAGGATCAGGCCGGCCTCGACGATGGCCTTGTATTCTTCGCGCATCGCATCGGCGCAGGCGAATAAAAACTCTTCGTCGGTCTTGTAATATTTGTTGGCGATGCGGATCGCGCTTCCCGGCGCGATGGAGGTCATGAAGCCTTCCTCAATACTGCAGGATTTGAGCGCGGCCTTGAAGTTAGCGATATCGGCTTGGATTGCGTGTTGCCCTCTGTAGAAGAGCGGACCGACGCAAACCGGCCAGGTGGCCCGCCTCGGGCCGATGCTTGCGGGACCCTCCGGATCGTCATAGAGCGCCGGAAACCTAATTCGATCGCGGCGATCGGCCATGCTGGTGAGGACGATCTCGCCCGGACGGCTGCGCTTTGGCGGCAGCTCGTAGAGACCGGCGCCGCTGCTCAGATCCAGCCCGCCGAGGCGATTGAAGCAGTAGCTCCACCACGCCCCGTAATTGACCCTGTGCCCCATCGATTTGCCGAACTCGCCGTCACCCGGGATGTCGATGTCGATCTCGTGCTGGCGGCGCACGACGTCCGTGACCGCCGCGCGGAGCTGCTCCTGGAAACGTTGCTCGTCGACCGCCGCGCCAGCGTCACGCTGGCGATTGGCTTCGATCAGGTCGTCCGGACGCGGCAGGCTCCCGGAATGACTTGTCAGAATGTGGTCGCTGCTCGTTCTCATCAGGTCGTCGCCCCCGGTATCGTCGGCATCATTCGAAGCCCGGACCGCGCCACGATCCTACCCGACCTTTACGAACGATAGCACGCCTCTAAACGGGGATCTGTGAGGTACTTCACGGTCTGCCCGGACACCGATGTGGATGTTTGCTTGTGGCCCAACCCGGCCGCCCCGGTCGCGGACAGCGGCGGCAGTTATTGGGGCAAGACCGGACACAGCAGCCTGTGATCAGCGCGGCGGTTCTTGACCCAAACCGGCGCTTCGCCATCGTAAATTGACGCACTGCGAAGGCTTATTCAATCACCTCGTCGGCGCGGCCAAGCAGCGGGAGCGGGAGAGTGAGACCAAGTGCCTTGGCGGTCTTGAGGTTGATAATCAGTTCGACCTTGGTGGACTGCTGGACAGGTAGATCAGCGGGTTTATCGCCCTTGAGGACACGCCCGACATAAGAGCCCATCTGGTGGAAAATCGCGGCATCATCGGTCCCGTAGCTCATCAGGCCACCGGCAGCGGCTTCGTCGCGAAACGCATAGATCGCGGGAATTGCGTAGTGCGCAGCGAGTGGAATTGTTTGATCGGTAAGGCTACCCAATGACAGCGTTATGCTGACGAGCAACCCACCTACTTCATTCTCAACGAGCGTCGCGAAACTCGCCTCAAGGTCACGCTCGCCGGTTACGTTCAAGACCAGAACCTGAAGGCCAATCGTCTCGGCAGCCGCCTGCACCGCTCTCGCATCGGACGATGCGTTCGGGTTGTTGGGATTGACGAACATGCCAATCTTGACGGCCTTCGGCACCACCTCATGCAGCAACTCGAACTGCTTTGGCGCAAGAACATTTCCGAATTGAGTGAAACCGGTGAAGGTGCCACCCGGCCGATTGAGACTGTCGACAAGACCAAGCTTAACGGGATCGCCGCCGATCTCGAAGACGACCGGAATGGTCGCGGTTGCCGCCTTAGCCGCCAACACCGCAGGAAGAGAGGCCGCGGCAATGACTGCGACGTGTCGGCGAACCAAATCGTCGGTCAACTCCGGCAGTCGGTCGAATTGACCCTCGGCCCAGCGGTACTCGATGGTGACGTTGCGACCCTCAGTGTAGCCTGCTTCGCTCAGCCCCTTTCGAAACTCAACCAGTTGCCGCGTTAACCGCGCAGGCGACCCGATGTGGAGAAGTCCGACCACAGGCACGGCGCCCTGTTGCGCCCGCGCGGCGAGCGGCCACGCGAATGCTGTGCCGCCAAGAGCGGACATGAATTGCCGCCGTCCAATGCCGCTTGCCATTCGCCCTGTCCCGCTGCTTGAGGGGCAAGGATATCACGCCTCAAAACGGGGGTCTGTGGCCGTCAGGTACGGCAGCTATTGGGGGTACTTCCGCCGCGCCTGCGGCAAAGCGGGGCGGCGGTTCCTGACCCATTTCGACCTTGAGTGACCGGATTTGCTGCGATGCGTGAAGCCACTTCCGGCGCGCGATTTTGACCAGTACCATGCCCTGTTCGAGGCAAGGGCAAGGCAATAATGCGTCGCTCAAAAGCTGGCGGCAAAAAGGGTAAGGCGGGACGCCGTAAAGCGACGATGCCGAAGCGGCGCCACTATCCACCTAAGGCCGTGCCCAGTCCGCGTTCTACCGTGACGACCCGGGAGACAGAGACCGCGCGGCTCACCCGCGAACGCGACGAGGCGCTGGGCCGCGAGAAAGCTGCGGCGGAGGTGCTGCGTGTCATCAGTTCGTCGCCCGGCGAGTTGGAGCCGGTGTTTCAGGCCATGCTGGAGAACGCCACGCGCATCTGCGAGGCCAAGTTCGGCACTCTGTACCGTTTTGCGGACGGCAAATTTCACTTGGCGGCACAATTCGGTTCGACACCGGAACTGATCGAGGCTCAGAGACGGCGCGCATCGTTCACGCCGACGCCCGGCACGCCGCTTGATCGCCTCATGCAGACAAAAGAATTAAGCCACTCGGCTGACGCCGCGACTGAACGGGGCCGTAGCTTGCCTGCAAGATTAGGCGGTGCGCGATCCACTGTGGCCGTGCCAATGCTCAAGAACGGCGGGCTGGTCGGCGCATTCGCGATTTACCGACAGGAGGTGCGGCCCTTTACCGACAAGCAGATCGAGTTGGTCACCAACTTCGCCGCGCAAGCCGTCATCGCCATCGAGAACACGCGGCTACTCAACGAACTGCGGCAACGCACAAACGATCTCAGTGAATCACTGGAGCAACAAACAGCAACATCGGAGGTGCTTAAGGTCATTAGCTCATCGCCGGGCGAGCTTGAGCCGGTATTCCAGGCCATGTTGGCGAACGCCACGCGCATTTGCGAGGCGAAGTTCGGCACGCTTGCGCTCTGTGAGGGCGATGCGCTTCGTGCGGTCGCCTTGCATGGTGGGCGAGAGGATTATGCCGACGAGCGGCGGCGCAATCCTGTGTTCCGGCCAGCCCCAAACGTTCCGGTCGTGCGGGCCGTAAGAACGAAACAAGTGCAGCATGTCGCCGACATGCTAACCGAACAGGCATATATCGATCGCGATAAGGCGATTGTGACCATGGTGGAAACCGGGGGCGCGCGGACCTTTCTCGCCGTGCCGATGCTCAAGGAGGACGAAGCCGTAGGCGTCATCATCCTCTATCGCCAGGAGGTGCGGCCCTTCACTGACAGGCAGATTGAACTGGTAAGAAACTTCGCCGCTCAAGCCGTGATCGCCATCGAAAATACGCGGCTACTCAATGAATTGCGCCAGCGCACGACCGATCTCACGGAGTCGCTGGAGCAGCAGACGGCGACGTCAGAGGTGCTGAACGTAATCAATACGTCGCCAACCGACACACAGCCGGTGTTTAATACCATCATCCAGAGCGCAGTGCGGCTCTGTGGAGCGCAATTTGGAGTCATACATCGATTTGACAGCGAGTGCCTCCACGTGGTGGCGCATGATGTCACTCCGGAAGTCCTCGAAATCTTGAAGCGTACCTATCCCATGCGCCCGGTCCGCTCGCAGGCGTCAGGGCGCGCGATGCTCGACCGCGCGGTGGTCGAGATTCAGGACGTACGCGAAGACCCAACCTATGACCACGCCATGGCCGCTGCGGGACACTGGCGCAGCCTGCTCGCTGTGCCGATGTTGCGTGTGGACGGCAATGCAATTGGTACCATCGTCGTCCAGCGCAGCGCACCGGGCCCGTTCGCATCCCGCCTTATCGAAATGTTGCAAAACTTCGCCGCCCAGGCCGTCATCGCTATCGAGAACACGCGACTGCTCAACGAATTGCGGCAATCGCTTGAGCAGCAGACAGCGACGGCAGAAGTTTTGAGCGTCATCAGTTCGTCGCCGGGGAACCTTGAGCCGGTCTTCGAGGCCATGCTGGAGAAGGCCGCTCGCGTCTGCGACGCCAATTTCGGCGTACTGGAACTTTGCGAGGATGGCGGCTTCCGCATGGCGGCGCTGCACAATCCGCCGCCCGCCTATTCTGAAGCCCGGCGACGCGCGCCGGTGATGCATCCTGGCCCGCTGTCGCCGCCTGCCCGCGTGGCCGCGACCAAACAGTTGCTCCACGTTGCCGATCTGGCCGAGGAGGCGGCTTATAAGGAGGGCGATCCTGCAGCCGTTCGGTTTGTCGAAATGGCCGGGGTGCGGACTCTCCTCGTGGTGCCGATGCTCAAAGAGAAAGAACTGATCGGCGAAATCAGCGTCTACCGTCAGGAAGTCCATCCGTTCACCGACAAACAGATCGAATTGGTGCAGAACTTCGCGGCTCAGGCTGTTATCGCCATCGAGAACACGCGGCTGCTCAATGAATTACGCGAGTCGCTGGAGCAGCAAACGGCGACATCTGAAGTACTGCGTGTCATCTCAAGCTCCCCTGGGCGGCTAGAGCCGGTTTTCGACGCGATGCTCGAAAACGCGGTGCGTATCTGTGAGGCCCATTCCGGCACATTGGTCCTACGTGAGGACGACGGCTTTCGCGTCGTCGCGCTCCACGGTGCGCCTGCGGCATTCAGCGAGGCGCGCTCGCGCCAGCCGATCATTAGATTTGAACCGGGGCATCATATTAATCGTCTGGTTCAGACAAAAGGCGTTGTCCACATCCCCGATCTTGCGGCGGAGCCCGCAGCCGCCCCGCAGCTAGCCAAGTTTGCTGGCGCTCGCACACTGCTTTCCGTACCGATGTTGAAAGACAATGAAGTTGTCGGTGCGTTTGGCATCTACCGTCAGGAGGTGCGCCCCTTCACTGACAAGCAAATCGCGGTGATTGAGAGCTTCGCTGCCCAGGCCGTAATCGCCATAGAGAATACGCGGCTGCTCAATGAATTGCGCGAGTCGCTAGAGCAACAGACAGCTACGGCCGAGGTTTTGAGCGTCATCAGTTCGTCGCCCGGCGAACTGGAGCCCGTATTTGAAACACTGCTGGCGAACGCCGTGCGCATCTGCGGTGCGAAGTTCGGTATGTTATTTCTTCCAGAGGGAGACGACAGATACCGCATCGTCGCTCTGCATGGGGCACCGCCCGCGTTCGCCGAGTCGCGTCGGCGCGAGCCCGTCATAGGCCTAAATCCCGCCACTACACTTGGACGCGTCGCGGCGACGAAGCAGGTAGTTCAAGTCGAAGACATTCGGGCTGACCCTGCCTATACAGGCGACCCCACACGATCTTCCCTCCTCGATCTCTCCGGCGCACGGACCATGCTTAATGTGCCGATGCTCAAAGACGACGAGCTTGTCGGCCAGATAGCGATCTACCGCCAGGAGGTTCGCCCGTTTAGCGACAAGCAGATCGAGTTGGTTCAGAACTTCGCCGCGCAGGCCGTCATCGCCATTGAGAACACGCGGCTGCTCAACGAATTGCGCGAAAGCCTCGACCGCCAAACCGCGACAGCCGACATCCTCCGCGTCATCGCCGGTACCCCCGAAGACAGCAAGCGCGCACTCGACACGATCGCCGAGACGGCGGTGCGAATGTTCGATGCCGCAAATGTCAACTTCCGGCGCATCGAGGACGATGTGCTTCGCATCGTCGGTGCGGCAGGTCCTACCATAATCAGTGTCCGGGAGGTTTTGCGCGATCTTCCACTCGAACCGACCGACTTGGCGGTGCGCTGCTTCTTTGACAATCGCCAAATCTCTATCGAGGACCGCCGCGTCGCGCTTGCCAATGAGCGCGGAGAGATCGCTCGCGTGTTGCGCAATTTGCCAGTGCGGTCGCAGGCATTCACGCCGCTCTCGCGGCAGGAAGAGGCGATCGGCGTGATGATCGTCACTCGCGGCGAGGTGCGTCCCTTCGAGCGGGACGAACTGGACCTGATGACGGGCTTTGCTGACCAAGCGGTGATCGCAATCGAGAATGCGCGGCTCCTGTCCGAACTACGCCAGCGCACCGACGACCTAAGCAAATCGCTAGATGATTTGCGAACTGCCCAGGATCGACTGGTCCAGACGCAGAAACTCGCCTCGCTCGGTCAATTGACGGCGGGCATCGCCCACGAGATCAAGAACCCGCTCAACTTTGTGAATAACTTCTCAGGCGTCTCGGTCGAGCTTATCGACGAATTGCAGGATGCTCTTCGCGACGCGCCACTGACCGAGAAAGCGCGCGAGGAGATCAATGAACTGTCCGATACCCTGCGCGACAATCTTAATAAGATCGTACAGCATGGCAAACGCGCCGATTCCATCGTCAAGAACATGCTACTGCATTCGCGCGAAGGTTCCGGTGAGCGTCGGTCTGTCAATGTCAATGCCATCGTCGAGGAAAGCCTCAATCTCGCCTATCACGGTGCCCGCGCCGAGACGCAGGGCTTCAATGTCACCTTGGAACGGTCCTTTGACCCCACGGCTGGTGAAGTCGATGTCTTTCCCCAAGAAATCACGCGGGTACTCTTGAACCTGATCTCAAATGGCTTCTATGCGGCTACCAAGCGTCAAGGACAGGAAAGCGGTAACGGGTTCGATCCGACCATTATGGCGGCAACCAAAAGTCTCGGCGACTGCGTGGAGATCAGGATACGCGACAATGGTACTGGCATTCCGCCTGAAGTCCGGGAGAAAATGTTCAATCCGTTCTATACCACCAAGCCAGCGGGCGAAGGTACGGGGCTTGGGCTCTCGATCAGCCATGACATCATCGTCAAGCAACATTCGGGGTCTATAGAAGTCGACACCGAGCCCGGCCAGTTCACGGAATTTAGGATTATCCTGCCTCGGACTACAGCCTAGGTATTTACCAAAATCGAAATAAGGGAGGATGGGGCGTGAACCCTCTTATTCTCGTGGTCGACGACGAGCCTGATGTCGAGGTGCTGTTTCGGCAGCAATTCCGGCGAGACCTTCGAGGTGGCCGATTCACGATGGAATTTGCGCAGTCTGCCCCGGCGGCATTGCAACGTATCAGCGACGCGGAAGGTGTCTCGCTGATTCTGATCTTGTCGGACATCAACATGCCTGGGATGACCGGCCTTGAGCTTCTCCCCAAGGCCAAGGCTATGCGACCGGATGTGCCAGTCATCATGATCACCGCCTATGGTGATGCGGAGACCAAACGGAAGGCGCTCGCGGACGGGGCCGAGGCGCTACTGACCAAGCCAATCGACTTCGTGGCACTCCGTACTGAGATCGACACGCGGATCGAACGCGCCGCGTAGCGGAATTGCCCGTTAAATTTCCTCGTTTTTGTTGCAGTGCGTGAGGCCGGTTGTGGCCCATTGCGGACGTTCGCTGCGCTGCGATGCAATGTCCGCTTTCGGGGGTAAAGCGGACATCGGTCAACCGTTGCGTATCGGCCTCGATTTTATGAGTACGCGCGCTAGATAAACGCGCTTAAGAGAAGAACCGCATCTGCAGCACGGTTTCAAACGTGCCTTCGAGATTGAACAGGGTGTGCAGTAGGAGGGTCAGCAGCGTCGAGTTGCTGCGCCAGCGCATCCAGCCGAGAAACAGGCCGATCACGAAGATCTGCAACATGCCGGTCCAGTCGTATTGAAGGTGCAGCGCCGCCCATAGGATCGAGATCGCGACGATCGCCGGCCACGCCGCGCGCTCTGATCGGACGAATCCCCCGAACAGAAATCCGCGGAACATGATTTCCTCGCCAGCCGGCGCGACAACGATCGCCGCGAACAGCATGGCCGGCAGCCAGCCTTCCGCCAGCGCCGTCGAGTAGGACTGGGTCTGGAACGGCGTGACCAGCGCGTGCCCGCTGACATAGAGCAGGGCGTCGCTCAGCGCGATGATGCCGACCAGCACGATAAGGCCCGTGATGACGTCACGCTTGTTCGGCCAGTGCAGTGCCAGATAGTCGACGGCGTTGGACTTGGCGAACCAAACGGCGAGCCAAAGGATCGCGACGCTGATCGGGTTCGAGATCAGGATGAACAGCGTGACGAGAATGCCGTCATAGGGCGTATCGAGTACCGCATTGAGCTGGCCCGACCGCCACAGCACGACCACCGCGAGCGCGGCAAACTGGCCGACGAGAAAGGCGACGACTGCCCAGGCAGACGTCGCCCAAAAACCCCAGCGGTTCACCGCCGCGATGTTTTCATTCACGTTGGCAACGACGCTTACGGAATCAGGATGGAGGAGCCGGTGGTGCCGCGGCTTTCCAGATCGCGGTGGGCTTTTGCGGCATCGCGCAGCGGGTATTTCTGGTTGATCGGGATTTTGACCGCGCCGCTTGCCACCACGTCGAAGAGATGTTTGGCGATATCGAGCAAGTCGGAGCGTTTGGCGGCGTAGGTGTTCAAGGTCGGGCGCGTGGCGAACAGCGAGCCCTTCTGCTGCAGGATATTGATGTTGAAGGCATCGATCTGCCCCGAGGCGCTGCCGAAGCTGACGAACATGCCGAGGGGGCTGAGGCAATCCAGCGACGCCGGAAACGTCGTCTTGCCGATGCCGTCATAGACCACCGCGCACATCTTGCCGCCGGTGATCTCCTTGGTGCGGGCGACGAAATCCTCGTCGCGGTACAGGATGGTGTGGTGGCAGCCGTTGGCTTTTGCGAGCGCCGCCTTGTCTTTCGATCCCACCGTGCCGATGACATTGGCGCCGAGATGGTTGGCCCATTGGCACAGGATCAGCCCGACGCCGCCGGCGGCGGCGTGCACGAACACGTTCATGCCTTTCTCGACCTTGAAGGTGCGGCGCACTAGATATTCCACCGTCATGCCCTTGAGCATCATGCCGGCGACCTGCTCGTGGCCGATGCCGGCCGGCACTTTCACGGCGCGATCGGCCGGCACCAGCCGTTCCGCCGCGTAGCAGCCGAGCGCGGTGACATAGCCGACATGATCGCCGACCTTGAAATCGGTGACGCCGGGGCCGACGGCCGTGACTTCGCCGGCGCCCTCGTTGCCGGCGACGAACGGCAGGCCGACCGGCGACGGATACATGCCCATGCGGAAATAGACGTCGATGAAATTGACGCCGCAGGCATATTGCTTGACGCGCAGCTGCCCCTGCCCGGGCGCCGGAACGTCGATCTCTTCATAGGTCAGAACCTCGGGCCCGCCGACTTTATGAACGCGTACTGCCGCAACCATTTTGCTCTCCTTGGGATGAGTTCTTTATCGGGAAAAGCTCGGCCGGGATCATAGGGGCGCAAGCGTCGAACACAAGGCGGCTAAAACGACTGCGTTTAGCGCCCGCCCGAGACGTTGAGCACGGCGCCAGTGATATAGGAGGCGGCGTCCGACAGCAGGAACAGGATCGCCTCGGCGATCTCGTTCGGCTCGCCGGGGCGTTTCATCGGCAATAGCGGCGTGATGCGCGCAAGCCGGCCGGGCTCGTGAATTTCGGTATCGGTCGGACCCGGCCGTATGGCATTGACCCGCACGCCCTCCAGCGCCACTTCGCGCGCCAAGCCGTTGGTCAACGCGTCAACGCCGCCTTTGGCGGCGGCGTAGAACACGTATTCGGTGGCGCCCCCGGTCACCGCGGCGATCGACGACAGCAGCACGATGGAACCGCCCTTGCCGCCATGGGCGGTCGACATGCGGCGCACCGCTTCGCGCGAACAGATCAGCGCGCCGAACAGATTGACGTCGATGACGTCGCGGATGGTGTCGGCGCTCGCCGCATCGAGCCGCGAATTCTTGCCGCCGATGCCGGCCGAGTGCACGAAATGGGTGATCGGTCCGAGCGCGCGCGTGGTTTCGTCGAACACCCGCATGATATCGGCTTCTTTCGCCATGTCGCCCTGCAGCGTAAGGACGCTGCCGCCCGATTTCTGCACCGCGTTGGCAACGTCAGCCGCGGCTTTGGCGTTTTGAACATAATTGATCGCGACATCGTAGCCCCGCTCGGCCGCAAGCCGTGCCGTCGCCGCGCCAATACCGCGGCCGCCGCCGGCGATGAGAAGAATGGGTCGCGTCATTGTGAACTCCTTGATTTACGCCGCTAGCCCGGATGATGGCGGCGCAGGAAACCTATGCCGACGAAGTAGATGGCTAAAACGCATAGTACCGCAACAATCCAAAAGCCCGGCGCAAGGCCGTCCGCCACCGCGATGATGGCGAGCAACGCCCAGACAAGCAGCGCCACGATCGTGATCGCGCGCAGGTGCGAAATCCGGATCGGGTGCGCGACGTGGAACGGTACGAAGGTCAGCGCCGCGAGCGCTACAACCGCAAGCGCGCCGAGCCACGGCGGCAGCTTGAGCAGGAACAGATAGAACGCCGCCACGTTCCAGAGCGCCGGAAAGCCGCGGAAATAATAGTCCGACGTTTTCATTTGCCGGTCGGCGAAATAGAGCGAGCCGGTGACGACGATGAGCGCGCCGAGCGGGATCGCCAAAACCTGCGGCAACAGCCCGCCGGTGGCGATGGCATAGGCCGGCACGAACACGTAGTTAAGG
>Ga0181518_10004295_pt1 | contig 12782 bp, 9 predicted proteins | sample PEATcosm2014_Bin_28_FD_119751 | JGI IMG/M metagenome (GOLD analysis project Ga0181518, IMG submission 119751) | Peatland microbial communities from MTU Mesocosm Facility, Houghton, MI, USA - PEATcosm2014_Bin01_60_metaG | ecosystem: Environmental > Terrestrial > Soil > Wetlands > Peat | place... | reverse complement strand
GGCCGCTGGCACTTCAATACCTGCGTAGCAGCAATCATGGAGCTGGTAAACGAGCTGCAGGACGCCGATGCGCAGCTGGCGGCGGGCGAGGTTCCAGCGCCGGTGGTGCGCGAATTGTTGCAGACGCTCGTCCTGCTGCTGGCCCCGTTTGCTCCGTTCCTCGCCGCCGAATTGTGGGAGCAGCTTGGTGGCAAAGGTTCGGTTCTGCGCGCGCCCTGGCCGAAGAGCGATCCAGGATTGGCCAGGGAAGACGAGATCGAGATTCCCGTGCAGATCAACGGCAAGCTGACGGCGGTGGTGCGCGTGGCGGCTGGCTCTGACGCCAAGACCATCGAGACTGCAGCGCTGGCGGATGAGAAAGTGCGCGCCCGCACTGCCGGCAAGAACATTGTGAAAGTGATTGTGGTGCCTGGCAGGGCCGTCAACCTGGTAGTGAAGTGAGTTCGCAAAGTGAGGTCCGGCGCCATGGCTGAGCTCGAAGCGACGCGGCCGGTGCGGGGAACCCAATTGCTCGTAGAGCACATGGGCGGCATTTTCCGCCGTCCCTCGCTCATCGCCATCGAGGTCGCCTGGCGCTGGCTCTTCGGGATTCCGTTTCTTCTCTTCTGCTGGCAACAGGCGCAGCAAATCCTCGCTGCATATCCGCTGGAGTCCTCCGGCTTGAATTCCCTCGATACGCAGAATCCGTGGGTCGCCGCGGTGCAGATTTCGAATGTGATCGCGTCTTACGAGCCACCCGTACTGGTCGTATTACGCTGGCTGCTGCCAATCGCTGCCATGATCTGGATCGTGATCTCGGGCCTGGGACGCGGGCTCCTGCTCGAGCGCCTGGATCCACGAATGCGCTTTCGCCCTTTCACCATAATGGTGGCGCAAGGCGCGTGGCTAGGACTATTCGCCCTTGCCGTTTGGGGTTGGTTACGCTCGATGCAATGGGTCGCGGCCACGCACATCAATGTCGTGGGTGAGCCGGACCTGGTAGGCTACTTTATCTGGGCGATTTTTCTCTCGCTGGGATTCTTCACCGCGTTTGCGCTCACCAGTTGGCCGTTTACGATCGCGCCCCTGTTGGTGCTGCGCGAAAACTGTTCCCTTGTTTCTGCGCTGCGAGAAAGTCTGCGGCTGGGAAAGCCATTCACCGGTAAGCTCGTCGAGATCAACCTGGTGCTGGGCATCGTCAAGCTCGCCCTGATCGTCGTGGCCATGGTGTTTTCCGCTGCGCCGCTGCCGTTCAGCGACGAATTAGGCGAGGGCGCGATGCACGTCGTCGCGGCCGCCTCAGTTGTCTTCTATTTCGTCGCCAACGATTTCTTCCAGGTGGTAAGGCTCAAAGCGTTTCTTGCCTTCCGCGAAACGTTTCGGCAGCAGTCAACACACTAGAACATCTTAAGCCGGATGACGAGATATTTCTTGGGATCTTCGCGGATGCTCTTGATGAGCTGCTGCGCCTGATCCATGGTTTGATTCGCGTGGTCGTAAAGCGCCGTGTTCTTCACAAACTGCCCGGCCGAACCTTCACCGGCATTCACGCTCTTCAAAATGCCGTCGAGATTCGCGATTGCGTCGTTCAGCTTTTGCCCAAGAGCCGGATCCTTGACGAGCTCGCCCGCGGCGCCCTTGCCGGAATTGATCGAGGCCAGCAATTCGTTCAGATTCGACATGGCGGAGTTGAAATTGTTGTACGCCGTTTCGTCTTTGAGCAGTTTCCCTGCGGTGCCCTTGCCGGCGTTAATGTCGGAAACGATGGAATTCAACTGGTCCACGGTTGAATCCATTTTTGTATAAAGAGAGTCGTCATTGAGGAATTTTCCCAGCGATCCTTTGCCATCGGCCATCGCCTGAGTGACCGTCTGCAGATTCGCGGCGATGGAGGCTACGTTCTTCTTCATTACCGGATCGTTGATCAACTCGCCGATGGTACCGCGGCTGGAATTAATCGCGTCGATCAGCGTCCCAATCTTTTTCATCAACTGATCGATGTCCTCAATGGAGACTTGGCTAGAACCGATCACTTCCTCAATGGTTGGCGATCCGGAGATTTTGAGTTCGGCGTTGTTGGCGGGCTGCGGGCCGGTTGCATGCCGGGAGTCGATATCCACAAAGCTGTCGCCCAGCACGCCTGCCGGTGAAACGCGCGCCGTCGAATCCGTGTGCAGATCCGCCCAGTACTTCTCTCCCACCTGCATGGTGACTTCGACAGGATAAGGATTTCGCTCCGGAACCACGCGGGTTTTCGCCACATTGCCGACGGTCACGCCATCGACCGACACTACAGCCCCGTCCTTGAGGCCTGCGGCGTTAGCGAAGTAGGAGCGGAGAACGATTTTGCGTCCGAACGGCCCACCACCGGTGCCGTTCATTAGAAAAACCAGTCCGATCAGCACGGCCATGGCGGCCAGCACCAGCGATCCGACTTTCAGTTGTGACCACTGAATTTCTTTGCGGCTTGGCACGTTATTCCTCTTACCGAAAGGAGCCGATCCACGCCTAGAGAATAGCAGAATGGGCGAAACTACCGCCCGTCCTCCAATACCACGCTGGCAACGGCGAGGTCGGCCGTATGAGTAAGTGAAAGATTGGAGTGCACCACCCCCTGGCGCTTGGCAATTTCGGCGGCGCGGCCATAGAAACGCAGGGTCGGCCTGCCGCTCGGCTCCCGTACGACTTCGATCTCAAGCCAGTTGACGCCGAAGCTGATGCCAGTGCCGAGCGCCTTGGCGGCAGCTTCCTTGGCTGCAAAACGGGCGGCAAAGCTCTCTGCCGAGTTGCGCTTGCGCTGGCAATAAGCTTTCTCCGCGGCGAGGTAAACGCGGTCGAGAAAACGCCCGCCGTAACGATCGACGGCGTGCTGGATGCGGCGGATTTCAATGACATCGATTCCCGAACCGGTAATCACGTTATCTTTCACGCTACAACAAGAGGCTCTTGATGCGTGTGCAGGCGCCAGCTGGGTAAAGCGCTGCAGGCAGGGTCACAGGACGCGCCAAGGTTGCGTCCAATTACCCCAGCCGGCGACCGCAGGTTCCAGGAACCGTGCGATCTGTGCCAAAGGCGGTCAAGCTCCGTTCGAGTCCGCGACAGCCTTGATGCCGCCTCGTCTGCCACCGATAAATCCACTGTGAGAAGCCAGATGCCAAACCAGGGCCGACCCCAGATGTGCAGCATCCCCTGGGCGATGCAGATGAAGGCGGTGAGCACCGAGGAGCCGTCGCGGCTGGTGCAGTCTCTTACCGGCGCCATTCTCGGTTGCGGGGGATGGGTGCTGAGCCGCGGCGCCAATGACACAGGCATGATCAACATGCTCTTCGAGTTCGAGCGCCAGGCATGCGTCGATATTTACAGCATCCTCATCGCGGCAGGCCTCGAGCTGAGCCCAAACGGGCACTTGCGCTTCACCGAGCTTTGCCAATGCACGCGCAGCCAGCAGCGCGACTGTAGTACTGAGATCGCAAGCATCGATCTGGAGGTGCAGACCTATCCGTCGGAGATCGTCGGCACCGCGCCGTATGCAGGTCCGATGTAACCCGGCATTCTGAGAGCGTTGAGATTCTTCAGCGCGATCAACCAGCTTCAACCAATCCGTAGCGCCGTTGCCAGGCTTGTTTCAATTGGGCTCGCACGCGGGCCCGTTCCTCCGCGGTCACATCCGGGCCGGGGTCCACGGCAAATCGCGCCGCTTCCTGCTTGGCCAGCTCCAGTAACTGGCGGTCGCGCAACAAATTCGCGACGCGAAAATCGGGAAGGCCTGCCTGCCGGGTGCCAAAGAACTCGCCCGGGCCGCGTTGGGCCAAATCCAGCTCGGCCAGTTCAAACCCATCCTGCGTGCGCACCATGGCATTCAGGCGCTCCTCGCCGAGTGGAGAAATGCGCTCACCGGTCATGAGGATGCAGTAGCTTTTGGCCGCGCCGCGGCCCACGCGCCCACGCAACTGATGCAACTGCGCCAGCCCGAAGCGCTCCGCATGTTCCACCACCATGACCGTTGCGTTGGGCACGTCCACGCCGACCTCGATGACAGTGGTCGATACCAGAACGTCAATTTCGCCGCGCTGAAAGCGGCGCATGATGACTTCTTTCTCGTCGGCGTCAAGCCGCCCATGAAGCAGGCCGACGCGCAAACCGGCAAGCGGTCCGGTGCGCAGCTTTTCGTGCATTTCCACCGCCGAGCGCAGGCCCGTTCGGGCGCTGGGGCTCGCTTCCTGCGCCATGCGCGGGAACAATTCTCCCCGTGCCCCATCCTTTTCGCGTCTTCGGCGAGAAGGGTGAACATCGCCGCTATCCGGGTCGTGGGAAAAATCCAATTCCGGCTGGTCGTCCTTGCTGCCTTCGATCACGGGATAGACGATGTAGGTCTGGCGGCCCTGCGCCACCTGCTTGCGCACGAACTCCCAGACCTCTTCCGCACGCTCGCCGGAAACGCGGCGCGTGGCGATGGGCATGCGGCCGGGCGGCAACTCGTCGAGAACGCTGAGATCCAGATCGCCGTAGAGCGACAGCGCGAGCGTGCGCGGAATGGGCGTGGCCGTCATCACCAGCACGTCGGGCTCGGGCCCCGCAGTTCCATCCGCGCCGGGCTTCTTCATCAGCTTGAAGCGCTGCAGAACGCCGAAGCGATGCTGCTCGTCCACCACGACCAGGCCCAGGCGGTCAAACTCCACTTTTTCTTCAATGAGCGCGTGGGTTCCGATGATGAGATTCGCCTCACCGCGGTTGATGAGGCTGCGGTTGAAGCGCTTGCGTTCGTCGTCGAGTGAGCCAGTGAGCAGCACGATGCGCGGCTTGCGCGACGATTTTTCGAGCAACTTGCGCGCTGCGAGGAAATGTTGCGTGGCGAGAATCTCTGTGGGCGCCATGAGAGCAGCCTGGTAGCCGTTTTCCATGGCGACGAGCATGGCCTGAAATGCGACGATAGTTTTACCCGAACCCACATCGCCCTGCAGGAGCCGGCGCATGGGACTCGCGTCCCGCATGTCGGTCACTATCTCGCCCAGCGCTCGTTTTTGCGCGGCCGTGGGATGGAAGGGAAGCACCTCGCGAATTGCCTCGCGCACCTTGTCGTTGGTGGCGAAGGTGATGCCCTGCCGCTCCTTCATGCGCCGTCGCTTGAGCTCAAGGCCCAATTCGAGAAAGAACAGCTCTTCGAAAATGAGCCGGCGGTGAGCCGGGGTCGAGAAGCTCTGCAATTGAGAAAACGGCGTGCCTTCGAGCGGGAAGTGGACTTCGTTGAGTGCAGTCTCGCGTCCGGGGAGGCTGAGACGGTTGAGCATCGACTGCGGCAGGCAATCGGGCACTGCTCCGCGCATGCTTTCGAGCAGATTGAAGATGGTTTTGCGCTGCCAGCGCGAGGCCAGACGGCTGCCGCCCAACGATTCATAGACAGGTGTAATGCGGCCCACCTCGAGGAGCCGGGTCTCCGCGTCGTCGCTCGCGTCGGGCAGGATCTCAAACTGCGGCTGGATCATTTTGAAGTTGCTGCTGGAACGCGAAGGCTCGATCTTGCCGTAGACCGCAACGGTTTGCCCGGCCTGGAACTTCCCGTCCAGGTAGGCCGCGTGGAACCAGAGGCACTTCATCGCGAACCGGCCCTGGCCGAGGGTAATCTCGTAGATCGGTCCGCGCCGCGTCCGCAGCAGCGCCGCGCCGCGCACTTCGCCGATCACGCTGGCCACTTCGCCGGGCTTCAACTCGTCCAGGCTGCGCGGGTTTTGCCGGTCTTCGTAGCGGAAAGGGAGGTGGTAGAGCAGGTCTTCCGCGGTCAGGATGCCCTTGAAGTCAAGCATCTCCGCCACGCGCGGTCCCACGCCGCGCACAAATTTCACCGGAGTATCCAGGGCAGGCACAAGGTGAATGCTACATGGCGCGCGCGCGAGCGGACAATGGCAGTACGCCAGTCATGGCACGCGCCAAACCGGATGCGCCTTTGCGGGAGAGTGATCTGCGCGCTTCCTCGCAGGCAGACGAGAGCCGTAGAATTCCGGAGACACGGAAGATTCGAGCGCAAGGCACACGGGCGAATCTGTGCGCGTGCCAAGTCGCTCCGTTCACGGACGGGAAGTGAGAAGAGACGCCATGAAGCAGGAAGACTCCTTGGTCTTAGCCACAGTCGCAAACAGCATCGGCTTGATTACTCTGAATAACTCCCTGAAACACAACGCCCTGAGCAGCGATCTTATTCACGACGTCTGCGCGGCTTTGGAATCGATGCGGAGCGAGCAGGTTCGCGTTGTCATCCTGAGGGCGCCTGCAGGCTCCAAGGTGTTTTCAGCAGGTCACGATATCCGGGAGCTGCCGACCAATGGCCGCGACCCGCTCACGTATAACGACCCCTTGCGCCTGCTGGTGCGCACCATTGAGCATTTCCCCTCGCCCGTGATCGCCATGGTGGAAGGCAGCGTTTGGGGTGGTGCCTGCGAATTGGTGATGAGCTGCGATCTGATCATTGCCAGCGTGGATAGCACGTTCGCCATCACCACGGCAAGAATGGGCGTGCCCTACAACATCTCGGGGATCCAGAATTTTCTGAGCACCGGCGGGATGCCGCTGTGCAAGGAGATGCTGTTTACCGCCCAACCATTGGGCGTCGAGCGCCTGTTGGCGCGCGGCATCGTGAGCCATGCGGTTCCGCGGAAAGAACTGGAAGCCGTGACATTGGAGATCGCCGGGAAGATCGCGAAAAACTCGCCGCTTGTGATCAGCCTTCTGAAGGAAGAGCTGCGCCTGCTCTCCATTTCGCACAACCTCGGGCCGGAAACATTTGAAAGAGTCCAGGCCATGCGGCGCGAGATCTACGACAGCTCCGATTATCAGGAAGGCATTCGCTCGTTTTTTGAGCGTCGCACGCCGCAATTCCAAGGACGGTAAGCTGCGGCAGGTCTCAACTGAAGCCCAGCACGGGATGCGGTACGTAAGGCTCTTCGAGCGCCGTCATCTCCTCCGGCGTGAGGTGGACGGAGAGCGCAGCCACCGCGTCTTCAAGGTGGTGCGGCTTGCTGGCGCCCACAATCGGAGAAGTGACGCCCGGCTTCGATAACAGCCACGCCAGTGCCACCTGTGCGCGGGGAATGCCGCGCTTCTCTGCAACCTCGCCCAGCCGGTCGACAACTTTGTGGTCGGCATCCTCGGTGCGTGAGTAGAGCGTCTTGCCGAAGGCGTCGGTCTCGGAGCGGTTGGTGGTTTCGGCCTTCCAGGCGCGCGTGAGCCGCCCGCGGGCCAGCGGGCTCCATGGAATGACGGCGACGCCCTCGGATTGGCAAAGTCCCACCATTTCGCGCTCTTCCTCGCGATAGAGCAGGTTGTAGTAGTTCTGCATGGAGACGAAGCGCGTCCATCCGTGTCGGTCGGCGAGATACAGCGCCTTGGAGAACTGCCAGGCGTACATCGACGAAGCGCCAATGTAGCGCACCTTGCCTGCCTTCACGGCGTCGTGAAGAGCCTCAAGGGTTTCTTCGATCGGCGTTTCGTAGTCCCAGCGGTGGGTCTGGTAGAGATCCACGTAGTCGGTCTGGAGGCGGTGCAGACTTTGATCGAGCTCAAAGAGAATGGCTTTGCGTGAAAGTCCGCGGCCGTTGGGCTCGTCGCGCATCAGTCCTTGCACCTTAGTCGCGATCACGACGGCTTCGCGCCTGACGTTGGTCTTGAGGAACCGGCCGAGGACCACTTCGCTGTCGCCGCCGGAGTAGACGTTCGCAGTATCGAAGAAATTGATGCCGAGATCGAGAGCCTGACGCAGGAAAGGCTGACTTTCGGCCTCATTCAGCGCCCACGCCTGCCGGCCCGGGAGCAGTTTTCCTGTGGCGGGGCTGCCGTAGGTCATGCAACCGAGACAAATGCGTGAAACCTGCAAACCGGTGCGGCCTAGATTTACGTATTCCATGGCTTCTCCTGCTTTTAGTGTAGTGCGCAGCAGGGTTCCGGCTCGAATCTGTGGGCCGATGCCGTCTTTGGGACGCGCGTACTCAGTGTGAACCTTTCAAGAAAAGCTTACACGGCAGATTGGCGTGTCGATATCTCTGGGGGTATACATGAGGAAGGGCTCTGTGCCACGTTTGCGCTTGGAAGGCGGGACGCTGGGTGGGGCACTTTGGTACATATTTTGGTACATTGTGCCCAGTGCGGTTGGAGTGATTGGATCAGTTATAGAAGGGCCTTGCCCGACAACTTTCAGCTCAGGGCAGGGTCTAAACAGGTATCCCGCAATGGGCGTATTGTGGATGCGTATCTTCTTTAAACGCAGGCGTCTACGAGAGTTCGCGAGCGGGCACGAAGCGCCCGGCAAGCAAGGAAGACGGCCAGAAAGGCGCCCGACGATCCGAACCGGAAAACGGATGGCATGACGGAAGGTCAAAGACACGTCTCGAATCCCGCGGGCCAGCGAAAAAGAATTCATTTCTTGCGGCAAAGGCCCGGACGCATATTCGCGAGCGCAATGTTGCCAGCGCTGGTTGTCCTGGCAGGTTGCGGCGGTACGTTGAACGGTGTCTCCCCGAGCGGCAGCCTCTCCATTTCTCCCGGTACGGCAACCATCGACACCAACTGCACAGGGTGCAACATCAGCACCACGTCGGGTGGGTTGGTGGAGCAGTTTTCGGCCACGCTCAGCGGCAGCGCGGCCAGCGTGAACTGGACCGTTTCAGGAGGAGACGCAACCTCCGGTCCGGGAACCATTGATGCAAACGGGCGTTACGCGCCGCCCACCTATCTGACGGCGAACAGCGTCCAGGTGACGGTGACCGCAGCGTTAGCTTCCAGCCCCTCGACAACCGCGAGCGCAACACTGACCGTGACCCCGGGGTTCCTGCAGCCATTGACGCCGGAGAATGTGGCCCTGGGCGCAAACGGAACCGTCACGATCACGGGTTATATCGCGGAAGCCGGCGGCACAACCGGCATTAGCTACGCCGTCGCAAGCAGCTCCACGGGATCGAGCGGCGGACAAGGATCGGTGGGCAGTTCAATCTGCACGCGCAGTAGCACTGCATTCACCTATTGCACGGCCACGTATACCGCTCCTGCTTCCGTTCCAGCCACCGCATCGACCTTTGTGGTGGCGACCATCGGAACGTCGGCCTTGAAAGAGGCGGCGGAAATCCTATTGAACAGCGAAGGGATTTCGAGCAATCCGGCAGCGCACCAAAAGGAATTGGCGACGCCCATCCTGCTGGGCAGCTCCGGCGGGAACAACAACGATTACGACACCAAGGGCAATCAGATTGCGGATTGTTGCGGCGGCACGCTGGGTTCTTTAATCCAGAGCAACAGCGGAACCCAGTACTTGCTGAGCTGCAATCACGTGTTGGCGCGCAGTGACCAGGCCTCCACGGGCGAATTGATTGTTCAGCCTGGGCTGATCGACAACAACTGTACGCCCAACGGTGACGGTTCCGGAACCACTCCGGTGGGGTTTTTAACTGCCTGGCTTCCCCTTAGCTCAAACGCAACCAATGTGGATGCGGCGATCGCTCAGGTAGATTCGGGAGCGGTGAACACGAGTGGCGAAATTCTGGAGTTGGGCGCCTTGCAGGAAAACGGGACGCTGGCCGCGGCGCCTCCCGGCATCTCGTCGACCGGCGGGAAAGGCGAGCCGGGATCGCTCAACCTGGCTGTGGCCAAGAGCGGGCGGACGACGGGTCTAACCTGTGCCAATATCTCGGCGCTGAATCTTGATGTAGAGGTGCAGTACTACAAGAACTGCGATGAAACCACGGCCTACCTGACCAAGACGTATACGAACCAGATTGAGATCGAGGGTAACGAGTTCAATGATGCGGGCGACTCGGGATCGCTGGTGGTGGATGCCGACAACGCCGAGCCCGTAGGACTGTTCTTTGCCGGCGGCGTGACGAATGCGGGTGTGAGTGAGGGTGTTGCCAACCCCGCGCCCACGGTGCTGGCGGAACTGGGGTCGCAGGAGGGCACCACTTATACGTTTGTAGGCACAACGGACCATCCAGTGAGCTGTTTAAACTACGGCGCCGCGACGGCGACGGCTGCGCAGAGCACGACGCTTTCCGGCCCGCAATTGGAACTGGCGCAGCAAGCCCTCTCGCAGGCGCGGATGCTGATCAACCCCACCATGGGCATCCTAGGCGTGGCCACGGGCAAGAGCAACGATCACGCCGGCGAAGCCGCGGTGATCTTCTATGTCGACGAAACCATGAACGTCTCCGTGCCGCAGACCGTGAGTGGCGTGCGGACGGAAGTGATTTCCACCACGACGCAGGCGGTTGCGGCAGGTACGGCGCCGCAGTCTGCCGTGAAGTCCGGCGCGCCGGCGCCTCTGGCGTCCGCTGTATTCAACCAGGCAGTTGCAGCCAAAGAGCAGGTGGCGCAGACCCTGATGCAGCAGAATCCCGCGTATTTTGGCGTGGGCGTGGGCCAAAGCCTCGACAATCCGCGAGAGGCGTCGCTGGTCATTTACGTCGACCGCAAACAGGTTCCGGCGGCGCTTCCGCCGGTCGTCAATGGCCTGCGCACACGGTATGTCATCATGGACCGGTTACACGTGACGCGCTCGTATCTCCAGGGACCGATTCGATTCATGGGGCACTGCATGGCGCATCCGGCTACGCACCAGGCGAATGCTGTTGGCGTACCACTTTTGCGCGGGCGTCTGGGTTTGCAGCCGTAAAAGCACGAACTACAAGCTGGGGCTCGCAGTTGCTGCCTTATCAACCCGCGGTGAAAGTCTCATTTTGAAAGGGCACGACTTTAGTCGTGCCATAACGCCGAACGAACAACTCGGCTTTAGCCGCTGGGGGATGGGTTTCGGGGCATTTTGACCTCCACCATTGGCTGTTATGCTGTCGCCGCAGATGAAGTTTGCGCACCGGCTACCGCAGAAGCTTCATTGACGAAGCTTGGATTGTCGGGGATAAAAATCTCGAAGACTGTTCCAATGGACGCCGGCGCCTTGCCGTTTCGCTGAGCAGCGGCGCGGCTGCGCACCCGCACCGATCCATGATGCTTCAGGATGATCTCGTGGCTGACCCAGAGTCCGAGGCCGGTTCCTGTAACTTCCTTGGTGGTGAAGAAGGCCTCGAAGATGTGCTCGCGGATTTCCGGCTCCATGCCTGATCCGGTGTCGGCGATGGTAAAGCGGATTCCTGCTTGCCCGGGATTCTTCCAGTCGCGGGAACGGCGAGCCCGAAGCAGCAAGCGGCCGCCGGCGCTGCTGGCGTCGATGGCGTTGCCCACCAGGTTGGCGAACACCTGGCGGATCTCCCCGGCAAAGCAGAAGAGGGTCAACTCCGGGTCGTAGTCACGCTCCACGCGAATGTCGAGCGCGTTGATGCGTCCCTGATAGAGGCTCAGAACGGAATCAAGAAGCTCTGAGAGCGTCGCGCGCGCGGGGTGCGTGGGCTGGCGGTAGAAGCGCAGGGTCTGCTGCGTAATCTCGGTAATGCGGCGCACCTCGTACTCGGCCATGGAGACATACTGCTGGGCGGCCTCGGGAATGTCGCCGAAGTTGCGCAGCAGGAAGAGCAGGTTGGTGATGGCTTCGAGCGGGTTGTTGATCTCGTGCGCGATGGAGGCGGCCAGGCGGCCAGTCACAGCGAGCTTCTCGCTGCGGCGCAGGGCCTCTTCACTGCGCTTGCGTTCGCTGGCATCGAGCGCGATCACGCCCACCCAGCGCACCTGAGTCGGAGTGGTGCGCACCGGATAGGCGCTGATGAGCCATGTCCATGGCCGGCGTGGCTTGCCGCCCACGCCGTTGAGTTCGAGATTGCGCACCGGCTCTTCGCTTGTAAAAACGCGCTGTACTGCGCTTCCGACCTCCTGAGCCACACTGGCGGGAAGCAGGTCGGGCAGTGTGCGGCCGAGATGGCGGCTCACAGTAAATCCCGTGAGGTCCGCGAAGATTTGATTCACTCGGACAAATCTCGAATTCCGGTCGACAAATGCCAGACCGATCGGCGCGTTCGCGAGCATCGAATCGAGCAGGGAGAGAGTGTCGTTGAGTCCCGCCCGTTGCTCGGCAAGCGAGGCCACCATGCGGTTGAAGGTCTCAATCAGGTCGCCGATTTCGTTATGCACAACGACCGGGAGCGGAAAATGGCTGACGTTTTCCGGCGAGTCCATGAGCGCGGCGGCGCCGCGATGCAGCACAGACAGTGGCTGCGCGATGGACCTCCCCATGAGCAACACCAGGATGGCGGAGGCGATCACCCAGATCACGCCAAAGACCAGGGTGTCGCGTTGGATGGCGAAAAGCTGCTGGCGCGCGGAACTCGGGTCGAACTCCACCCACGTGTAGCCGCGCAATTGGTCTTTCGTGTAGATTGCCCGTGCGGCCTCCCAGCGGCTACCGGGCAGGGTAAATAGCCTGGCGCTGTCGCGGCTTATGAAGGGAATTTGCGCCCGCTCGTCGGGATCAAGAACCGCCTGTTCCGCCTCGCCTTTGCTAACGAACAAAACGTTTCCCGCAGGATCGGTCACCGAGGCAAGAGCGACGTTCGGAGCTTCGCCTACTGTTTTGACTGACGAACTGATCCAGCCGGGGCGCTGTTGCTCGAGAGCTTCGCTGACCTGGGACGCCAACGATGTCGACTCGTAGTCCAAAATAAATTGCGCGCGCAACCGCACACGCTGCGTTTGCTGCCGGGTGAGAATCGCAGCGAACAGACTAATCGACAGGATTTCGAGCAGCACAAGACCGGCCAGCATTTGCCAGCGAATGGATCGGGGCCACCAGCGTATGCGCAATGCTCTACCCCCAGGGCAGGATCTTAAGGCCTCAGTCTACTGAATCACTTGCGACAACGGGTTGACGCAACTCGTCGCGC
>Ga0181518_10004292_pt1 | contig 12788 bp, 11 predicted proteins | sample PEATcosm2014_Bin_28_FD_119751 | JGI IMG/M metagenome (GOLD analysis project Ga0181518, IMG submission 119751) | Peatland microbial communities from MTU Mesocosm Facility, Houghton, MI, USA - PEATcosm2014_Bin01_60_metaG | ecosystem: Environmental > Terrestrial > Soil > Wetlands > Peat | place... | reverse complement strand
TGCAATCCGAGGTCCCAGCCCAGGACGTAGGCGCCCGTGCGGAGCAGCGACACCTCCACGACCCGCCCCCGTCCCGTCGCGCGCTGCTCCAGCACCGCGGCGAGAAGCCCGCCCAGGGCGGCGAGCCCGGTGATGTGGTCACCGACGCCGCCCCGCGCGTTGAGCGGCGTGCCCTCGTGGTCGGCCATCTGCATGGAGAGCCCGGACCGGGCCCAGAACGCACCGATGTCGTAGGTGGGGCGGTTCCGCTCGGCACCGCGCAGCCCGTAGCCGCTGATGCTGCAGTACACGAGATGGGGGTGGCGCTCGACGGTCGCCACGGGCTCCAGGCCGAGCCCGTCGAGCGCGTCCGGCCGGAGGTTGCTGATGAACACGTCGGCCGTGGCGAGCAGGTCCTCGAGATGCGCCCGGCCGTCGGATTGGCGCAGGTCGAGCACGATGCTTCGCTTCCCCCGGTTGTCGAGCGAGAAAGCCGGGTTGGGCATGTCGCTCTCGATGCCCAATGATCCGAACACTTGACGCATGGGATCGCCCGCCGGGGCTTCGACCTTGATGACATCGGCGCCCCAGTCGGCCAGCAGCGCGGCGGCCGACGGCGCGGCGACCCACACGCCCAACTCGACGACCCGCAGGCTGGCGAACGTGGAGAGTCCCGATGCCGGGTCGTCGCTCAACCGGGGACCTCCGAACCACTGTGCACCGCCTGCTCCCGCAGCGTGTCCTTCATCACCTTCCCGGTGGCGTTGATCGGGAACTCGTCCACCAGCTCCACGACTCTGGGGACCTTGTAGTTCGCCATTTTGTCGCGGCACCACTCGATGACCGCTGCGCTCGACACCGCGTCCGATCGGGCGACGACGAATGCCATCCCGACCTCTCCGAGGCGCTCATCGGGGATCCCGATCACCGCGGCCTGAGCGATGTCGGGATGGCGCAGGAGCGCATTCTCGATCTCGGCGGGGTACGCGTTGAAGCCGCCGACGATGAACATGTCCTTGGCGCGGCCGACGATCCGCAGGCAGCCCGCCTCGTCGACCACCCCGATATCGCCCGTCCGCAGCCACCCGTCCGGCGACAACGCGTGCGCGGTCGCCTCCGGATCGTCTAGGTAGCCGACCATCACACTGCCGCCGCGGAGGAGGATCTCACCGGGCTCCCCCGCCGGCAGCTCCGCATCGTCGTCACCGACGATGCGGAGCTCGAAGCCCGGGCGGAGCCGCCCGACCGTGGTGGCAATCGTCTCCACGTCATCCTCTGGCGAGGTGGCCGCGGCCGTCCCGGCCTCCGTGAGCCCGTAACCCGTGATGATCGACGAGAACGGGAGCTCCTCGTCGATGCGCCGGATCAGCTCGACGGGGATGTCGGCGGCGCCGGTCACGGCCACCCGCAGGCTCGACAATTCGTGGCGCTCCCGATCGGGGTGGTCGAGGATGGCCTGGTAGACGGTGGGCGAGCCGGGAAGCACGGTGACCCCCTCACCCTCGACGCGGCCCAGCAACCGGTCGACATCGAACACAGCCTCGGGGAGCATCACCGCGCCGCTCGCGACGCAGGCCAGGATTCCCGCCTTCAGACCGAACATGTGGAAGTAGGGGTTGACCATCAGGTAGCGGTCGTCGGCGCACAGCCCGGTCATCTCGACCCAGTCGGTGGCGACACGCAGCGTCCGGCGGTGGGACATCACCACCCCCTTGGGCAGGCCCGTCGTCCCCGACGTGAAGAGGATGTCCGAGGGATCGTCCGGTCCGGTATCGGTGCGCCGCCGGTCGACCTCGGCCCGGTCGGCGTCGGTGGCCCGGGCCAGGAACGAGGCCCACGCCTCGGTGCCCCCCCTCGGCGGCCCGCTCGCCACGACGATCGTGTCGAGATCGGGGAGGTCGACACCGGTCGCACCCAGCATCTCGACGTAGTCGGTCCCCAAGAAGTCCGTGATCGTCACCAGCGCCCGGGCCTGGCTGCGGGAGAGGATGTCCACCGCCTCGCCGCCCTTGAAGCGGGTGTTGATCGGGACGAGGACGGCACCCGCCTGGGAGAGACCGAGCACGGCGACGATCCACTCGGCGCTGTTGAAGGCCCAGATGGCCACACGGTCGCCCGGCTCGATGCCCGAGTCGACGAGTGCGGCGCCGAACGAACGCGCCTCGACGAAGAGCTCGGCGTACGTCAGCCGGGTCGGGCCATCCTCAACCGCAGGGCGCTGTCCGAACCGGCGTGCGGCAGAATCGAGAAGCGCCGGGATGGTCAGCGACGGGCCATCCCCGCGCGCCGTCATCGAACGGCGACCTCGGCCACGTTCATCAGCTTGGCCAGGTTACCGCCCATGATCTTGCGCACCGAGTCGTCATCGAGGCCCTTGAGCTCGTCCGCGTAGCTCACGGGGTCGGCGAGGCCCTCCGGGTGGGGGTAGTCGGACCCGAAGAGCACGTGCTCCACACCGATGAGATCGGCCAGCTGGCCGAGGTCCTCCTCCCAAAATGGGCTGATGTAGATGTTGCGCTTGAAGACGTCGACCGGGTTCTCCAGGAAATCCTGCGGCATCTTCTTGTACACGTCGGCCAGCCTCTCCAGGAGCGGTGCGACCCAGCTGCTGCCGTTCTCGATCACCGCGACCTTGAGGGCGGGGAACCGGGACAGGGCGCCGTGGCAGATCAGCGCCGAGACGGCGTCCTCGACGGGCCGCCAGGCCGAGAGCATCCGGAAGGCCTGGGGCTGGAAGGGGAGCATCTCGGAGTCGCTGCCCTCCCAGTCGTTCGCATACCGCTCGTAGCCGCTGTCCGAGGAGTGCATGGCCACGAGCACATCATTGTCGACCACCTTCTCCCAGAAGGGGTCGAACTCCTCTTTGCCGAACGAGCGGGGCCCGCGGTAGCCGTACGCCGGAGCGGGCCGGACGAGCACCACCCGGGCACCCCGCTGCAGGACCCATTCGAGCTCCTCGATGGCCCGCTCCACGATGGGCAGCGTGATGATCGGCGTCGCGAAGATCCGGCCCTCGTAGTCGAACGACCACGTCTCGTACAGCCACTGGTTCAGACTGTGGATCACCTCATGGGTGAGCTCGGGCGCGTCGCGCATCCGCTCCTCAATGAGGCTGGCCAGCGTCGGGAACATGAGGGCGCGGTCGATGCCCTGCTCGTCCATCAGTGCGAGACGGGAGGAGGGGTCGCGGAAGGCGGGGATGGACTTCATGGGCTTCCCGAAGATCTCCCGGCGGCTCTTGCCCTCGGGGTTCCCGACCCGGAAATACTCCTCCTGTGCACCGGGGCGAGCCACGACCTCGAAAGTGGGGTTCGGGATGTAGTTGCTGATGACACCGCGGACCACGATCTTGGTCCGGCCGTGCACGTCGACGTAGTCGATCGCACCCTTGTACCGCTCGGGCAGGAACCTGGTGAACGCGTCGCGCGTCTCGTAGAGGTGGTTGTCCGCATCGAACAGGGGGACGTTCAGAGCGGTGTTGGACATGACGACTTCCCCGATCCTTATGGAGTGAGAACCATGATACTCTCCTGTGAGAGTACCATTTCTGCGACGAACCTGCCAGCCCCGGCGATCGGTCCGGGCCACGTGGCGGGACCTCTGATCCTCTGGCTGGGGTGGTCCGAGAACACACTTCTTCTTCTTGTGCAAAGCTAGTTCTGCACACCGACGAGCGGCGACGCCGCGTTGACGCATGGAGGTCTGGAGCGAGTGCGAACACACGTTCGTCAACGGGTCCCGTCGCCCCGATCGCAGCCCCGGCCACGCCGTCATGACACCCGTCACCGCCACAGATTGGGGCAACCATGACCGTGATGGAATCCGACGTCTACTACGACCCCTACGACTTCGAGATCGACTCGGATCCGTATCCGGTCTGGAAGCGGCTGCGCGACGAACAGCCGCTCTATTACAACGACCGGTACGACTTCTACGCCCTGAGCCGATTCGAGGACGTCGACCGGTGCTCGCTCGACTGGGAGACGTACATCTCGAGCAAGGGGACCATCCTCGAGCTCATCAAGAGCGGCATGGAGGTGCCTCCGGGCTCCATCATCTTCGAGGATCCTCCCGCCCACCACGTGCACCGCCGACTCCTGGCGCGCGTCTTCACGCCACGGAATATCAACGCTCTCGAGCCGAAGGTGCGGGAGTTCTGTGCGCGGAGCCTCGATCCCCTGGTGGGGGTGGGCCGCTTCGACTTCATCGAAGACCTCGGCGCCCAGATGCCCATGCGCACCATCGGCATGCTGCTCGGCATTCCCGAGCAGGACCAGGAGGCCATCCGTGATCGCATCGACGACGGCCTGCGGCTGACGGACAGCTCCATGCCCGACTTCGACACCATGTACGGCGAAAGCCTGAATCCGGGGAGCGCATTCGAGGAGTACATCGAGTGGCGGGCCAGCCACCCGTCGGACGACCTGATGACCGAGCTGCTCCAGGCCGAGTACGAGGACGAGGACGGCACCACCCGGCGCCTCACCCGCCCGGAGGTCCTGAGCTACGTGAACCTCCTGGCGGCGGCGGGCAACGAGACGACCGCGCGCCTGATCGGCTGGACGGGGAAGGTCCTGGCCGAACACCCGGACCAGCGTCAGGAGCTCGCCGAGCAGCTCGATCTGGTCCCGAACGCCATTGAGGAGCTGCTCCGCTACGAGTCCCCATCTCCCGTCCAGGCCCGCTACGTGACCCGCGAGGTCGAGCACCATGGAGAGGTCGTGCCCGCGGGGAGTGCCCTCCTCCTCCTCACGGCGTCGGCGAACCGTGACGAGCGAAAGTTCGCCGACGCCGAGCGATTCGACATCCACCGCTCCATCGACCGCCAGCTGGCGTTCGGCTACGGCATCCACTTCTGCCTCGGGTCGGCGCTGGCCCGGCTCGAGGGCCGGATCGCCCTCGAGGAGGTCCTGAAGCGGTTCCCGTCATGGGAGATCGACTGGGACCATGCGGTGCAGGCCCGGACGTCGACGGTACGCGGATGGGAGCGACTGCCCGCCGTCACCTCCTGATCAGGGCATGCTCTGGTACCGAAGAAGGAGAAAGCATCCATGAGAACGGTGATCGTCGGCGCATCGAGCGGCCTCGGCCGCTCCATCGGGATCGGGCTGGGCCAACGGGGAGCGACCGTCGCGTTGCTGGCCCGGCGTCACGACCGATTGGTGGACGCGGCCAAGGAGGCCGGCCCCGGCTCGCTCGCCATCGCCTGTGACGCCACCGACGCGGCCTCGTGCCACGCGGCCATCGAGGAGGCGGCGCGCGGGATGGGGGGTATCGACGCGCTTGTCTACGCTCCCGGGGTCGCACAGCTGGGCCGGCTGGTCGACATGGATGCGGAGAGCTGGCACCGCACCTTCGACACCAACGTGATCGGCGCAGCGCTCATTACGGCTGCGGCGATCCCGCACCTCACTGCGTCACTCGGTGTGGCGGCCTACCTGTCGTCGGTGAACGGCTCGCTCACCCCACCCTGGCCCGGGCTGGGGGTCTATGCGGCCAGCAAGGCGGCGCTGGAGACCATGGTCGAGGCCTGGCGGGCCGAACATCCGATGGTCGGCTTCACCCGCGTCGTCGTCGGCGACTGCGCCGGAGGTGAGGGGCACTCCATGACCGAGTTCATCAACGACTGGGACATGGGGCTCATGGCCGAATTTCACCCGGTGTGGCAGGAACGCAACCTTCTGAGCGGCTCGCTCATGGAGGTGGAGGAGCTCATCCGGGTCGTGGACCTCGTGCTGCGCTGCGGTGCCAGCGCCAGCATCCCCTCGGTAGCGGTGACGCCCCGCAGGACTGCCTGATCGCCCGCTTCGGCGCTCCCTTAGAAGCGGCCGAGCAAGAAGCCTGCCGCGGCGGCGGCCGGTGGGAACGACTCGGTGATCCCGGCGCTTATGTAGCCGACGTCGCTGACCAGGGTGATGCCCGAGATCGCTGCCGCGGCGTCGCTGCAGAGGAACACCAGCGGGTAGGCCTGCTCGAGCGGTGTCGAGGCCTCGATGCCCGCCTCCTCGCGGAAGTCGGCGCCGAACCCCAGCCACATCTCCTTGTTCGCCTGCGCCAGCGGGGTGTCGGTCGGTCCTGGGCAGATCGCGTTGAGGCGGATGCCCTGCTTGAGCAGCGGGAAGGCCTGCTGGGCCACGTAGGCGCAGACCGCCTGCTTGGAGTGGAAGTAGTCGGCGTAGCCGTGCTCGATCGCCCAGGCCGAGCCCGACTCGAAATCGGGGGTGTCGAGGTAGTCCTTGATCTCGGCGAGGTTGGACTCCCAGCCCAGGCCGGCGGCAGAGGAGATGAAGCCGATGGCCGAGCCACGCGGCAGCATGCCGCCCGCCAGCATGCGGTCGATGAGATGGCGGTGCCCGACGAAATTGATCTTCTCGATCCCGGGCGTGCCGTCGGCCACCCCGGCGCAGGAGAACAGCGCGTGCACCGGGCCGCCGCACTCGTCCACCGCGGCGTCAATGGAGTCCTTGTCGGCCAGGTTCACGTGGATGGCCTTCGCTCCGGGGAGCCTCACCTCCGCGAAGTCCATCACCACGACCTCGGCACCGGCATCCTGCACCAGCTCGGCGGCCGCGGCACCCATCCCGGTTGCGCCACCGACAACCAGTACCCGTTTCCCGTCGTAGCGGAATGCATCGAAAAGTGCCATGTGCGTCTCCTCCTGACGAACGACGTCGTGTCCTAGCCGACGACGGAGCGGACCTTGAGGTCAACGATGGTATCCCAGTCGATCCCGAGCTCCTCGAGGATCGCGTCACCGTGCTCGTTGAACTCGGGCGCGCGTCCGGCGGGAGAAGGCTCCCCCCCGAACTGCACCGGGGCGGCGACCATCTTGAAGGGGACGCCCGCCGCGGTCTCGCAGTCCTGCATGTACCCGTTGGCGATGCTCTGCGGGTCCACCGCGCACTCGAGCGTGTCCTGCACGACGCACCACTGGCCGGTGAAGTCGGCCAGTCGCTCGCGCCACTCGGCCACGGTGCGCTCGGCGAAGGCCGCCCCGAGAGCCTCCTGGGCCTCGGTACTGTGCTCGAGCAGCGCAGCGTGATCGGCGAATCGTGGGTCCGTCCCGAGCTCCGGGCACCCGACGGCGTCGGCGAGCTCGGCCCAGTAGCGGCTGGCCTGCAGGCAGCAGAAGGAGAGCGAGCGCTCGTCCTTGGTGACGTAGTTCCGCACCAAGGGGTTCAGCCGCGGCGCGCCCGACGGCGGTCCCTGCCAGGGGACGTTGCTCACGAGCGAGAGCGCGAAGGCCTGGCCCATGGCCCACATCCCCGTGCCGAGCAGCGACACGTCGACCGTGGTGGCCTCGCCGGTCCGCTCGCGGTGGAACAGGGCCCCCATGATCCCCCCCGCGATGGTCATGGCGCCGATGGAGTCCCCGAACCCGGGTCCGGGCGGCCCCGGCAGCCGGTCGGAGTCGGCGGGCTTCACTCCCATGGAGACGCCGGCCCGGAACCAGAATGCCAGCGAGTCGTAGGACCCCTTGTCCGCGTCCGGTCCACGCTCGCCCTGCCCGGTGCCGGCGACGTAGATGATGTTCGGGTTGTGCGCCCGGATGTCGTCGAGCTCGATCGTGAGCTTCTTGCGCACCCGCGGGAGCTTGTTGGTGAGGAACACGTCCGCAGTGGCAGCGAGCTTGTAGAGGATGTCGAGCCCCTCGGGGGTGGTGAGGTCGAGGGCCAGGCTGCGCTTTCCGCGGTTGGAGTGCTCCAGGAGTGCGTGCACGCCGCCACCGATCGACACCACGCCGGTGGCGGCGAGGCCGCGCATGGCGTCCCCGCGCTCGATCGGCTCGATCTTGATCACCGTGGCACCCCAGTCGGCCAGCAGCGCCGAGGCCGCCGGCACGAACGTGTGCTCGGCCACTTCGAGGACGACGACGCCCTCCAGAACAGCTGTCACTCCCGACCTCCCAAGAGACTTCCCCCGCTTGCTACGGTATCTTCACTCGCGCAATTCAGCAACGCTGTATATCGTCAGAGGAAATACTGCTTTCGCAACCTCGAAGGAGCACACGATGGCCCGCTCTCAGACGCCGCAGCGCATCCACCTGCGCAGCGCCCGCATGGTCGACGTCGAAAAGGGCGAGCTGGTGGCTCCGGGCAGCCTCCTCACCGACGGTGAGCGGATCCTGGAGGTCGCGCCCACGAGCGTCCCGGACGATGCAACCGTCATCGACCTCGGCGACCTGACCCTCCTGCCCGGGCTGATGGACATGGAGGTCAACCTCCTGCTCGGTGGCCCCGACCACCGCAGCCCGCTCACCGCCGTGCAGGACGACCCTGCCGTGCGCACGCTACGCGCCGTGGCCAACGCTCGGCGCACCCTGCGGGCGGGGTTCACGACCGTGCGCAACCTCGGCCTTTTCATCCAGACGGGCGGCATTCTGCTCGACGTCGCGTTGAAGAAGGCGATAGACCTCGGCTGGATCGACGGGCCGCGGGTCGTGCCCGCCGGACACGCCATATGCCCGACGGGCGGGCACCTCGATCCGACGATGTTCCAGGCGTTCGCTCCGCACATCATGCCGCTGACGGTCGAAGAGGGCATCGCGGACGGCGTCAGCCAGGTACGCAAGGCCGTCCGCTACCAGATCAAGCACGGCGCGCAGGTGATCAAGGTCTGCGCGTCGGGTGGCGTGATGTCGCACACCGGGCCCGCCGGCGCGCAGCAGTACTCCGACGAGGAGTTGCGGACGATTGCGGACGAGGCGCACCGGGCCGGGCTCAAGGTCGCCGCCCATGCCCACGGCGACGACGGCATCCGCGCCGCCCTCGAAGCCGGCTTCGACTGCATCGAGCACGGGTCGCTCATGACGGACGAGACACTCGATCTCCTCATTGCGCGTGGGACCTTCCTCGTGCCGACCACGTATCTGGCGGACGGCATGGACGTGTCCCATGCGGCGCCCGAACTGCAGGCGAAGGCGGCCGAGGTCTTCCCCCGGGCCAAGGAGACCATACGAAAGGCCATCGCCAAGGGGGCGCGCATCGCCTGCGGGACGGACGCCCCCGCGATCCCCCACGGCCGCAACGCCAAAGAGCTGACCGCGCTCGTCGATCGGGGCATGACCCCCCTGGGGGCCATCCGCGCCGCGACCACGGTCGCGGCGGAGCTCATCGACGTCGACGACCGCGGTCGGCTCGACGCCGGGCTCCTCGCCGACGTCATCGCCGTGCCGGGCGATCCCTTGGCCGACATCGCTGTGACAGAGGACGTCCGATTCGTGATGAAAGGTGGCCGGGTGTTCCACCTGGAGGGCGCGACCGCTTAGGAGTACTGGGAACGAGCAGCCACTCGCCATACGGGCGGCGGCAGTGCCCGTGTCGATCAGGATCGAGGGCCGGTCCCGATTCCCTGGACCACGAACTGCCACAGCGCCTCGGCCGTGGTGCCGTCATCGGCCCGGACCGACGACCCGCTGATCGTGGCCGAGAACGCGTTGAACATGATCACCTCGAGCACGACGCCGACGATCGGTCCGGACCGGAGGTCGTCACGAACGACGCCGGCGGTGGCCGCCTCTTCGAGCAACTCGTCGAACAGCGCCACGAGAGGAGCGAACGCCCGGGCGGCCTCCTTCGGATGCGTCGTCAGCAGCTGCTGCGCGAACTCCGCCATGAGGATCGGCCGCACGGTCAGTGTCGTCGTCACGTCCCCCGCCGGCCTGCACAGCCGGTAGTACTCCACCACGAAGCGGTGCAGGCGCTCGAGCGGCTCGCCCTCGCCTGTGATCTCCTGACGGAGGTGGTCGGCGGTGGAGCGAACCGACTCCTCGAACAGGGCCAGGAGGAGCTCGTGCTTCCCGCTGAAGTACTGGTAGAAGCTGCGTAGGGACTGCCCGGAGCGCTCGACGACCTCTTGGACCGTGAAGTCCTTGCCCGAGCCGGCGTTGAGGAGCTCGATCGCAGCGTCGAGGAAGCGCTGGACGCGGCTCTCCGCCCGGAGGCGGGCCGAGTCCAGCGACCGAGCAACGGCCAGATCGCGCCAGCTCAACCCGTCGTTCTCCGAAGAATCCTCTGTCGCCAGTTCGTTCTCCATCACGAGGTAGAGCGTACTTCAGGTTGAGGGGTATCTCGGATCTCTCACCAGAAGTAAGCAACTATTCACTTACAAGAACTTGGTTTCCGGGAGTGTCCCGCGCGACGGTGCCAACGCCGGTCGCGGTGGCGGTCGGTCGGCGGCGCAATCCGCGTTGGGTCAGACGGCCGGCTCGACGAGCATCTGCATGCTGGCGGCTCCGCTGTCGGGTACACGCGACTGGCGCCACACCTCGACGGGGAACGAGGCGTTGACGAGGGAGTAGCACAGCCAGAGCAGACGCGTGGCGTTCTCGGGCAGCGCGCCCAGGTCCAACTGGTCGAGATAGGCCATCGCGTCCGCGAGACGGGGGAAGGCAGCGTCGTAGAACGTCTGGAGCTCGTCCATCGTGCTCGACAGTCGCTTGGCGTATCGTTCGGCCTCGGTCTCGAGCGACCAGTCGGCGAAGGGCTCGAGATCGGTGAAGTCGGCAGGAAAGGTTGGCATTCGAAGTCGGTTCCTCTCTCAGGAGACGGCCGAGATCCGGACGGGCGTCGTCGTCGTCTGGTGCTCGCCCACATAGTCGCGGGCCGTCTTGTGCAGGTGGCGCAGCAGGATCTCCTGATCGTTGAGCGGGAATTCCGAGACCGCCCGCGACTCGAGCATGGTCTGCGTCGCCTCGAGGGTGTTGCCGTCCTGGAGCGCATACTCCTTGAACGTGACCGCGGCGAGCTCCTGGCGGAGCCGCTCCGTCGCGTTCTTCGGAGGCACGAAGTAGAGGGTGCCTTCGAAGATGTGCGTGTTGTAGGAGGTCGGCCAGTAGTGGTACGTGAGGTACCAACCGGGTGCCCACACGAGGAGCATGAAATTGGGGAAGAACACGAACGAGTCCACGCCCCAGGCCTTGTGCCGCGCCGGGTTCAGCGCCGGTGGCAGCGTGTCGAGGCCCTCGACGTCGGGACGGTCCCAGGGTCCGAAGAGGCCGCTATGGAGTACCCGCTCGATCGGCTTGACCATGTCGAGATCCTTCGGAGGGGACATGCCGCCCCAGGACGACACCATGCCGTGGGGCCCGTCGAGCTCGTAGGCCAACGCCTCGAACCCGACGCTGGACAGCTTCCTCGACTCCTCCGCCGTGGCCTGCTTCGCGTGCAGTACCGGTGCATGGTAGAACTCGGCGAAGGCGTCGATGAACAGCTTCCAGTTGCTGCCGACGTTGGCGCGGTACTTGTAAACCTGGGTCATCTCGTCGAACGGGTAGCCGGCGAGACCGGCACCCAACGCACCGAGGTAGTCGTGCACCGAGGTGGTGTTGTCCGGGTCAAGGTTCACGAAGATGAACCCCTCCCACGTGTCGACCTGGATCGCGGCGAGCCCGTAGTCCTCCTTGTCGAGATCGAAGAACTCGGACTCCTGCTGGACGAACGTCAGCTCCCCCTCGGTCGAATAGCGCCAGCCGTGGTACTTGCAGGTGAACTGTCGGCAGGTCCCCTTCGTCTCCTCGCCGGGATAGTCGTTCCAGACCAACTTGTTCCCGCGGTGACGGCAGATGTTGTGGAAGGCATGGATCTCTCCGCCCTTTCCCCTGACGACCACGATGGAGGTCCCGGCGGCGTGGATCTCCTTGGTGAAGTAGCTGCCGCTGCGGGGGATCTGCTCGACGCGTCCGACGTTGAGCCAGGTCCGGGCGAAGATGGCCTTGCGCTCGAGCTCGTAGTGCTCCGGTGAGATCGAGTCCTCGTAGGACACCGGGCCGGTGCCGAGCTCGGGGTAGTGCTCCGTCCAGCTGCCCGCGCCAGGCTTCGGGAAATGCGCCATGACCTTCCTCCAGTTCAGATCCGGGACGACTCCATGATATCAGAGATCTTCTATTCGGAGAACCCTATTTCCGCAGCAGGTCCTCGTCGAGCTCCACCCCGAAGGACCGGAACGCCAGGGCGAGGACTTCGTAGGCACCGACGGTGAAGACGAGGTCCATCAGCTGCTGGTCGTCCAACTCGGTGGCCAGGAGCTGCCAGGTCCGGTCCGATATAGCCCCGGCGCCGATCAGCTCGTCCACCGCCGAGAGCATCGCCCGGTCCAGAGTGGACCATCCGGGAGCGTCCGGCCCTTGCGCGATCCGCGCCACCTCGTCGGCCTCCAACCCTGCGTCCGCCGCGAGCACGCGGTGCTGCTCCCACTCGTAGGCCGACTGTCGGACCGAGGCGACCCGGAGGACGAGGAGCTCACGCTGCCTCGGCGTCATCGTCGACGAGAAGAGGATGTACCCGTTGAAGGTGTTGAAGGCCCTCGTCAACTCGGGGTGCCGGGCCAGCGTGCCCAGGGCGTTCAGCGCCTTTGGCCGGCCCTTGGTCTCGGGACGGGGATGACGGGCGTCGCCCGGACGGAGCGCCGCGAGGGCATCCCGCATCGCCTCGGGCCATTGCTTGGGCGGGAGAGGCGTGAGGCGGGCCATATCAGGTGTTCCTGCCGCCGTTGACTCCGATCACCTGGCCGGTGATGTAGCTCGCCTCTTCCTTGACGAGGAAGGCACAGGCCGCGGCGATGTCCTCGGGACGTCCGACCCTGCGCACCGGCGTCAGCGACGCGTGATGTTCGACGCCCTGGCCCAGACGGCCCTTGCTCTCCGATGCCCGGAGCATGGGCGTGTCGATGAAGCCCGGTGGGATCGTGTTGACCGTGATCCCTTTCGGCCCGAGCTCGAGCGCGAGTGCCTTGGTGAAGCCGATGACGCCGGCCTTGGAGGCGACGTAGTGCGTCATGAGCGGCTGGCCGCCGTGGGCGCTCGACGACGA
>Ga0181518_10004289_pt1 | contig 12793 bp, 8 predicted proteins | sample PEATcosm2014_Bin_28_FD_119751 | JGI IMG/M metagenome (GOLD analysis project Ga0181518, IMG submission 119751) | Peatland microbial communities from MTU Mesocosm Facility, Houghton, MI, USA - PEATcosm2014_Bin01_60_metaG | ecosystem: Environmental > Terrestrial > Soil > Wetlands > Peat | place... | reverse complement strand
TCGTGGGCGTATCGCGCGCGCGTCGCAAGTACGGAAACTACGCCTATCGCGAGCTGAAGGCCCGCGGCCTGGATGTGATGGCGGTGCATCCCGCACTGGCAAGCGTCGAGGGTGACGCTTGCTTCAAGTCGCTGGCCGAGCTGCCGCGCCCGGCTGACGGAGTCCTGATCTGTGTGCAGCCCGAGAAGGCGCCCGAAATTCTGCGGCAGGCAGCGGCGGCCGGAATTCGTCGGGCGTGGCTGCAGCAGGGCGCCGAAAGCAGCGCCACGGCCAAGCTCGCGGCCGAGTTGGGTCTCGATCTGGTCCAAGGGGAATGCATCCTGATGTATGCCCCGCCGGTGCGCGGATTCCACAGCCTGCACCGGGGCATATGGCGGATGATCGGCCGGCTGAGGAGCTGAGTACATGGCCATCTGTATTTTCGCGTTTTCCCCGGAGATGGTTCGCAGGGATGAAGTCGCGTGAAAGGATTCTTTCTCGGCCTGCTGGTCGCGGCACTGGCCTTCGGCGGGTTCCTGTTCTGGCAGCACCAGCGCGGCCAGGCGCCCCGGCCGGTCGTGGCGGCCGCGAATACCGGGCCGGCTGCGACGCCCAAGAAGGTCAAGCGGCGCGTGCGCGGCGCCGTGCGTGTGGCGCGAGCGCCCGCCGCGCCCCAGGCGCCTGAGGCGAGCGAGTCCGAACCCGAGCCGGTGCGGCTGTCGGCAGCGGATCTGCGTTCGGTGGTCCAGGGTGACGACCTGTCCACGCCCGACGTCTTGCGCCTGGACATGTCGAACGACAAGGAGTTGCCCGAGCTGAGCCAGGACCAGATCGACGAGCGCTTCCGCAGCGAGGAATCGGCCATTCTGGCGTGCATCGCGCACGCGCGGCCTGACCCGGAAACCTACGTGCCCGGCCGCGTGACCATCAAGTTCCGCATCCAGCGCGCCGGTACGGTGCGCGGGGTGCGCGTCGAGGCGCCGGCCATCTTGCAGAAGGGCGGACTCTTCGGCTGCATCAAGGGCGTGGTGGGCCGGCTGCGCTTTCCGGCGGCCGGCACCAGCCAGATCGTGGGTTACCCGTTCACGCTGAGCTGAAGCACGATCCCGCGCGCCCCGATGGCGGACATGCCGGCCGCGTGATATGGGATGACTGATGGCGCATCGGCTTTGTCCCTGGTGGCTGGGGTATCTGCTGGCGAGCCCCGTGCGGCGCTTTTTCCAGAATCCGCGCGCGCTGTTGCAGCCCATGGTCAGTGAAGGCATGACTGTCTTGGAGCCGGGCCCGGGCATGGGATTCTTCACCCTGGAACTGGCGCGCCTGGTGGGTCCGGCCGGCCGAGTGGTGGCCATCGACCTGCAGCCGCGCATGCTGGCGGGGCTGGCGCGCAGGGCCGCGCGGGCCGGGCTTGCCGGGCGCATCGAAACGCGCCAGGCGCAGCCGGATCGGCTGGACACGGACGATCTGGAAACCAAGGTGGATTTCGTGCTGGCCTTCGCGATGGTTCACGAGCTACCAGACCAGGCGCGCTTCTTCGCCGAGGTGGCGCGCGTGCTCAAGCCCCGAGCCCAGATGCTGGTGGCCGAGCCGCGCGGCCACGTGACGAAAGAGGCCTTCGCCAAGACCCTGGCGCTTGCCGCTCAGGCGGGGCTGTCCATGGAATCCGAGCCGGTCATCCGGTCCAGTCGCACGGCTCTCTTGCGCAAATGATGAGCTGCGTGTTCAGGCCCGGACGGCCGCCCACGCTGGGGCCGCCGCTCTGAGCGGTGCGCTCGAACGGTCGTGAGCCTCGACAGCGAGCCCTTTGCGGATTCCACGCCACTTCACGATTGGGCGGTTTCATAGTGCGGACGGGCATCCGAAATCCCGCGCCAATCCGTGTGCCGCGATGACCCGTTCTACCGAGCCGGCACCCCTATATACTTAAGAAGTTTCTCGCGCGGAAGAAGTCCCGCGCTTCGCCCAGGCATCGCCATAGCACACAAAAGGAGCCTCTGATGAAATCCATTGATCGCTTGCTTCGAACGGGTCCGCGGCACTCTCTGCTCCTCTGGCTAGTCGCCGGCACGGGCGTGTTCGCTGCAAAGAATACGCATGCGGCGGAATACTACGTGTCCCCGACCGGCAGCGATTCGAATGCCGGGACCCAGGCGGCGCCATTTGCCACCCTCCAAAAGGCGAACGACAGCGCCGCAGCGGGGGATACCATCTGGATGCGTGCGGGAACTTACAACTGCACGAGTCAAATCACGCTTTCGACGAGCGGAACCTCGGACACCAACCGCACCAAGATTTGGGCGTATACGGGCGAGGTACCTGTTCTCGACTTCTCGAACTATGCATTGGCCAGCGAGGCGTCGGACCATCCAGCCATCACGGTGACCGGTAGCTGGATGCATCTGAAGGGGCTCGAGATCGCCAACGGTAAGGTCGGAACCAGTGGTTCCCACTCCTACTCCATGCTGCGCACCAAGAATGCGAGCAACAACACCTTCGAGCTGCTCAATATCCATAACGGTTTCGGGCCGGGGCTGTTCATCGACACCGGCACTGGCGGCAACCTGATTCTGAATTGCGATTCGCACGACAATTACGACGTAAACGGCAGTCAGGGGGATGGGCAAAACGCCGACGGGTTCGGGGTTCACTATCAAACCACCGGCCCCAGCACCACCATCAACGGGTGCCGCTCATGGCACAACTCCGATGACGGGTACGACCTTATCTCGCAGGAGGTTCCTGTGCTCGTCGAGAATAGCTGGGCCTTCAAGATGGGATACGGCAGTTCCGGCAACGGCAACGGATTCAAGATGGGTAGCAGCAAGACTGGCATTCGGCACATCGTCCAGAACAACGTCGCCTGGAGTAATGCGTCGAGCGGGTTCTATGCCAACCACTCCACGGGCGGGAACAATTGGTACAACAACACGTCGTACAATAACGGCACTCAGTACAACATGCTGGCGAGCTCTTTTGATTCCTCCGGCAACGTAACGGGGACCATCATCCTGACCGGCAGCAAGGCGCACGTCATGACGAATAACATCGGCTTTCCCGACAAGAATTCCAACATGGACGGGGTCATTACCACCACCAACACGTGGGACTTGGGGATTACCGAGACGGCCAATGACTTCGCCAGCACATCGGACACGGGCTGCGACGGCCCGCGCGAGGCGGATGGCAGCATGCCGTCGGCTTGCACTTTCCTGCATCTGGCAGCCGGCAGTCCACTCATCGACAAGGGCACGGACGTCGGTCTTCCCTACGTCGGTGCGGCGCCCGACCTGGGCGCCTACGAGTACGGCGCCGTGGCGACTGGCGGAACCGGCGGCACGACGGGGGCTGGCGGCACGACGGGAGCTGGCGGGACTGGCGGAACTACGGCACCAGGCGGCGGCGCCACAGGAGGCGGCGGCCGGGGCGGAGCTGGCGGCGCGACGGCAGCGGGCGGAGCGTCGGCAAGCGGCGGCAGGGGGGCGAGCGGCGGCACGACTGCAGCCGGTGGTGCGTCGGGAAGTGTCGGCACTACGGTCGTTGGTGGTGCCACAGCGATCGGTGGATCGACCGTAACAGGCGGTACTTCTTTGGCTGGTGGCGGCACAGCAACTGGTGGCGCGGCAAGCAGTGGCACGACGGGGGCCGGGGGCAGGACCGCAACGAGTGGAACCGGTGGCGCGGTCAGCAGCGGGGGCGTTGTTGGAACTGGTGGCAGCAGCAATGTGGCAGCCGGCGGAAACACTGCGACTGGCGGAGCGAGCGACACTGGCGGATCGCCCGCCGGAGGCGGCAGTCCAGTAGACACCAGCCCGGTCGGGTCCGGGGGCAGCGTAGCGACGGGTGGAACTCCGGCACCGGGTTCAACGCACACCACGACGAGCACGGCCCAGGCAAGCAGCGGCGGCTGCTCTTGTCGTATCGCCGGAACCCAGAACAGGAGTTACCCCGGCCTGGCGCTGCTCGGGCTTGTCATGATCGCACTTCGGCTTCGGAAACGACGCTAGCTTTCGCTCGCCCGCACACAAGGAGACCGCAATGAAATCCGCAGAACGGCTATCGACAAGGACTCGACGACACTCTCTGCTGCTCTGGCTGTTCGCTGGACTGAGCTTGTTCGCCGCAAAGAGTGTGTTCGCCACGGACTACTACGTGTCCCCCACGGGCAGCGACACCAATGCCGGTACCATCGACGCACCGTTTGCCACTATTCAAAAGGGGGCCGACACGGCAGCGGCCGGAGACACGGTCTGGCTTCGTGGCGGGACCTACAAGATCACGACGCCCAAATCGAGTGGCGCTGGTATCGAGTTTTCAAAGAGCGGAACATCGGACACCAACCGAATCAACTACTTTGCCTACACCGGCGAGACTCCGCTGATCGACTTCACCAACATGACAATATCGACAACCGGCTATACCATGGGTGTCGTGGTCACGGGTAGCTGGCTGCATTTCAAGGGGATCGAGGAGTGTTGCGTCCCGATGAACACCTCCTCCAACAATGGCTTTGCGGTGGACGATCCCGCCACCAACGACATTTTCGAGTTGCTGAACATGCACGGCAACAGCGGCAACGGAATATTCATTGGCACTAAGCAGGGCGGGGGCCACCAAATCATCAATTGTGATTCGCACGACAATTACGATGCGACTTCAAGCCAAGGCCAGGGACAGAACGCCGATGGCTTCGGAGTCCACTACCAAACTACCGGCGCCAGCACGATCATCAGCGGCTGCCGGTCGTGGTGGAACTCGGATGACGGTTACGACCTGATCAATCAGGAAGTTCCCGTCACGGTTGAGAATTCCTGGGCTTTTGGCATGGGGTATGCCAATTACGGCACCTACAGTCCCACGTCGGGGAATGGCAACGGCTTCAAGATGGGGAGCAGCAAGACTGGCATCAGACACCTCGTGCAGAACAACGTTGCCTGGAAGAACAAGGCGAATGGGTTCTATGCCAACCACTCCGCGGGTGGAAACACTTGGTACAACAATACGGCGTTCCAAAATGGAACCAATTTCAACATGCTGGCGAGCAGTTGGGATGCCGCTGGCAACAGAACGGACGGCGTTATTTTGACGGGGACGAAGGTCCACATCATGAGGAACAACCTCGCCTATCCTAACACGATCAGCTACATTACCGGGTACGGGGTCGACACGGCATCCAACACCTGGGATTTGAATATCACTGCCAAATCCAGTGATTTCCTGAGCATTACAGATCCGACCGTTTCGGGTACCGGCCAGGCCATCGAGACGAGTTCGCCCGCGCTGGGACCCCGCCAGGCCGACGGCAGCCTGCCGGACGTGGACTTCCTGAAACTGGCTGCTGGCAGCCAGATGATCGACAAGGGCACGGACGTCGGTCTGCCGTATGTGGGCGCGGCCCCGGATTTGGGCGCGTACGAATATGGAGCCACTGCGACCGGCGGCACGGCGGGAACCGGGGGCGCAGGCGGGACCGGCGGCGTTGCTGGCGCGGGCGGGGCTACGGCACCGGGCGGCGCAGTCGGTGGAACATCGCCGAGCGGCGGCAGGGGCGGAGCCGGTGGTAGTACCGTGGTCGGTGGGGCGTCGGCAAGCGGGGGCAGGGGCGGGGCCGGCGGCGGAACGGCGATGGGCGGCGCGCCGGTAACCGGCGGCACCCCGGCAATTGGCGGAGCTACGGCAATCGGTGGAGCACCTCCAGCCGGTGGCACGACAGTGACCACCACTGCAACGAGTGCAGCCGGCGGTGCGACGAGTGCAACCGGCGGTGCGGTCAGCAGCGGCGGCGTTGTTGGCGCGGGCGGCACCAGTGTGAAAACCGGCGGCAGTACGGCAGCGGGCGGCGCAATCAATACTGGCACGTCGTCATCCGGGGGCGGCGGTCCAGTTGATACTGGCCCGGTCGGGTCTGGCGGCAGCGTGGCGGCCACGGGTGGAAACTCGGGGGCGGGCGGCACCGCGACGAGTACGCCCAGCACGGCCGCGGGAAGTAGCGGCGGCTGCTCCTGCCGGATGGCAGGGGCCCGGACGACGGACTTCTCTGGTTTTGCGCTGCTTGCGCTTGTGATGTTCGCCACTCGTATTCGGAAGAGGCGCTGACCCGACCAGGCTGAACTGGCCGCGGCGGGGCCAGCCTGGGAGCCTGTGCCGCGCAGTCGCTGATGCGAATGCGGCTCCGGCCTGCAACACGCCCTCCGCGTCGGCGGCGCGAAGGATGCGACAGACCGCTGGTTGCCATGACGGGGCCAATCGTGTCAAAGTCTCGTTGTCTTTCCCCGACCAGTCATCTGCCCAAACGCCTCGCCGGTTTCTGGATCGGCCAGTCGACGTCCAGGGGGAAAACTGGAACATCCCAAGACCAGACGACGAGAGGCTCGCCCATGAGCACAGTGGCTGGCATACGGACGCGGGAAACATGAAATACGCAAGAGCGCTCTTCGAGCGGTCCAAGCGGCTGTGGAGGTCCTTCTGCCATGGTCTTTGCATCGGGGAGTGGTCCCCGCGGCGCAAGGCCCTGACCGTCACCCTGGCCTCGCTGACCCTGTGGTCCGTGTGGAATGCGGCCCGAACCACCGACAGCCCTTGGGGCGACCTGTCCAGGGGCGTGTTCACCGACCATTTCTCACACATGAACGCGGCGCGGGCGTTCACGCGCGTCGGCTTGGACCTGTGGAGGAAGCCAATCGCGGAGATGTTCCGCCCCCTGACCGCCGCCGAACGGGCGCGGATGCCGGCGGATGTTCGTCCAAGCACTTCGACGGGTGGTGTGTACTTCGTTCCGGGGTGGCCCGAGAGCAAACCCCTGGCCACCGGTTGGTCGCACAAGACACGCATGTATCCGCCCGGCGACCTGCTGTTCGTCGCACCCATCGCGGCGGCGTACCACTTCACGCCGATGTCCTTCCAGACAGCCTGCCGGCTGCTGCTGGCGTGGTTCATATTGGCCGCACACGCTGCCTTGTACTGGTTCTTGCTGGCGTACTTTGAGGGGCCGCATTCAGGTATCGAGTTACTGGGCCTGTTTTTCCTCTATTCGTGCATGATGCGCTGGACGCTCGAGGGCTTCTACGATTGCGCCGCCATGATACCGCTGGCTCTTTGCGCACGTTACCTGAGACAGCGGCGCAGCCTGGCAGCCATAGTTACCTACTGTGTGGGGGCCTTTGTGCATTTCCGGGTGTTCTTTCTGGCACCGTGGGCGCTGTACGCCGCGTTCCTGGTCTTGAAGGATCGAGCCTGGCGACAGTGGACCAGGCGGGCCGTGCCAGCCCTGGCCGTGGCAGTTGGCTGTGCGGCGACGTCACTGTATGTGTTTTGGTTGGACCTGCCCTTCTTGCGTAGTTCGGGTGTGAATAATCTCCTGCTGTTATCGTCGCCCGACCCGAACGTCACGATGAATCATGACCTTTTCGTGTGCGATATCATGGGTCACCTCATGCTGAAGTCGCCGGGATTTGACGTCTCTATGGCGTGGAATCTCGTCATCATACTCGCGGTCTGCGGCGGTTTGTTCCTTTGGTCCCGGGCTTGGTTGGATGCAGTGGTTGTGGGCTGGCTTGGGCTGATCTTGTTCAACCTACGCGAGATCTACTGGTGGCACCTGTTGATCCCGATGTCGTGGATTGGCGCCCCCGCACATCGCGAGATTGTCCGTGTGGTCCGCTTGCTCTTCTTCGTGACCGTGGCTGCCCTGGCGCTGCACGAATCACTCGCGCCGACGTGGTTGTGGCTCCTCTTCCGTCCGCAATAGCCGGGGGCGATTCCATCCAGACCCGGATTTGGCACGTCCTGCGGCTACTCAAGGTATCCGCCCGCGGTGTTGCCTATCCCATCGTACGGCTCGTCCGGTTCCCTGCAAAGGTACGGTGGGCCATGAAAAGGCTGGCGGATCTGAATCCGGAGCAGTCTGATAGCAGGACTCGCGACGAGGTCACTCCGCAAAAAAAAGCGGAGAGGATTGTCTGTTGGCGAGCCCCTGTTAGAGTGTGTGTCATGGTCCAGACACACTTGCCAGCACAACCCTCCGGCAGTCAGATCGGTCACACTGGCCCGTCGTACCGGCCGGACATCCGCGGACCTCTGCCCCTCGCCGGCGCTGCGTGCCTGTTCTTCCTATCGTTCTTCACATTCTCCTCCGGCTCCGCACTTGCCTTCAGTCCGGCCATGAGTTCAGCCGAGGCCCGCCTGCGCCCCGATCGCCTCGACCTGACTGTCAAGATGGACTTGGAGACCGCGTGGTTCGGTATGGGCGAGCCGGCGAATTCCGTACCCAATATCGGGGGTTCGATGCCGCGGGTGAAGAAGTTCGCGGCGGAGGTTTTTCGGCTGTCCCTCGATGGTCACGCCTTGGCTCCGCGCCAGACGGATGTCGATTATCGTGAGGAAGAAGGCGGAGTGGTATTCTATCTGGTCTTCTCGCGTCCCGCTGCCGGGGATCTGCGTTTCGATGCGCCTTATGTGGCGCGGCTGCCCTCCTTCCATCAGGCCGAACTCGCCATGTGGGATGAGACGAGAAAGCTGGTGGGCCACAACATGCTGGACGCGGCGAAGCCTTGGGCAGTCTTGCGAGTGCCAGGCGCTGCCGTGGCTTCTCTGGCTCCGCCAGGCGCTCCGCTGCCGAGCGCTCCCTCGGCGTCTCTGCCACCTCGGCCGAATGTCTCGTTCTGGGGCTTTGTCAAACTCGGTCTCACGCATGTTCTCACTGGGTTCGATCATCTTCTGTTTCTCTGCGCGCTGCTGGTGGTCTGCGGGCGTTTTTCCTCGATGGTGACGATCGTGATCTGCTTCGTGCTGGCGCATTCGCTGACGCTGGCCCTGGCCGCACTCGGTGTCGTGACGGTTCCCGGCCGCGTGGCGGAACCGCTGATCGCCGTGTCGATCGCTCTGGTTGGCCTGGGCAATCTCGTGCGGCGCGGGCAGCCGAGGGGCTGGTGGCTACTGACCCTGATCTTGGGATCGATCCACGGATTTGGTTTTGCCAATGTGCTGCGCCGGGCAGAGCCCGGCGCGACCGGAATTTCGATGATCCGGCCGCTTCTTTCCTTCAACCTCGGGGTCGAGTTGGGGCTGCTCGCCGTGCTGGCGATCCTGCTGCCGGTGCTTTGGAAACTGCGAACCCGGCCGGGATTCGTGCGCTACGGTGTGCCGGCGATTTCAGTCGTCGCACTGCTGCTCGGCGGCTACTGGCTGCTCCAGCGCACCGTCTTCATCTGAAATCGGGGCTGTCCTGTCGAGCCGCCAGGCGAGCTGGAGCGGGATGAAGCGGCCGAATCGTCGCCAGACTGGTAAGCCCGCGAGAAGCGATCTCCGCGAGCTTGGCGGAGGCCCGGAGCGTCCGCTGGCCGAGCGAATGGCGGGACTCCTGCGTACGGTTCCGAGGCAAACTTGGCTCATCGCCCTGTTGCTGATGAGCGGCACGATCATCGCTTACCTGCCGGTCTGGCACGCTGGCCTCATCTGGGATGATCGTAGCTTCGTGGTCGACAATCCCCTAATTCGCGCGGCGGATGGTTGGTACCGCTTTTGGTTCACCACCCAGCCCGAGGACTACTATCCCGTGACCTCGACCATGTTGTGGGCGGAATGGCGGGTTTGGGGTACCGACCCCGTCGGCTACCACGTGGTCAACGTGCTCTTGCACGCGTTCAGTGCCGTTGTGCTGTGGCGGGTGCTGGAGCGGCTCAACGTGCCCGGATCCTGGCTGGCGGCAGCGCTATTCGCGCTACATCCGGTCAACGTGGAATCGGTTGCTTGGATTACCCAGCGCAAGAACACACTGGCGATGTTTTTCTACCTCCTGAGCCTGTTGTGGTACCTGCGCTTCGATCTCGCCCGTCACAGCTCGGCCCTGTCCGCTGGGCGCGCCAACGGTCCTGGACCCGGAACCATCGGTTTGCAATCGCGCTGGTACTGGCTCTCGCTGGCGGCGTTCGTCCTGGCGCTCCTGAGCAAGACCGCCGTGGCGCCCATGCCGCTGCTGCTCCTGGGCCTGGCCTGGTGGCGGCGAAACCGGGTGGAGCGTCGAGACCTGTGGCACAGTCTGCCCTTTTGGGCCGTGGCAGTCGCCGTGGGTTTGATCTCCCTGTGGTTCCAGTCTCATCGGGCGATCGGCTCCGACATCGTGCGGACGGACAGCTTCTGGGCCCGGTTGGCGGGAGCAGGATGGGCAGTTTGGTTTTATCTCTACAAGGCGGCGCTGCCGTTCGGTCTAAGCCCAATCTATCCGCGATGGGAGATTGACGGGGGACAATTGTGGTCCTACGTACCGGGGCTATTGCTGTTGGGAGGATTCCTAGCATGCTGGCGTTACCGGCGAAGCTGGGGCCAAGGCGCGCTCGTGAGCTTGGGTTACTTTGTCGTGATGCTATTGCCGGTTCTGGGATTTCTGGATATCGGCTTCATGTGGGTATCGCTGCTGGCCGACCACTGGCAGTACTTTGCGATCATCGGCCCGATTTCGCTGGCGGCGGCAGCCCTGACGACGTCCAGTAGACTGCCGAAGACAAGACAGTTATTTCCCGCAGTAGCCATGCTCGGCGTCCTGCTCGTAGTCCTGGGCGTATTGACCTGGAGGCAGTGCAAAATCTATTTTGATCCCGGAACCTTCTGGCAGGCCACGCTTACCGCGAATCCAGGATCCTGGTCCGCTGAAAATGGCCTGGGCAACGTTTTTTTTGAACAAGGCCAGTTGGATGAAGCGATAGCCCATTTTCAGAAGGCCGTGGAGCTGAAGCCGGACTTTTCCACGGCCCACTACAATCTCGCGGGATGTCTTCGCAAAAAGGGCCGAGTGGACGAGGCAATGGCTCATTTCCAGAAGGCAGTGGAAATCCAGCCCAACTACTCCAGCGCTCACTTCTATCTGGGCGAGATTCTCCGCGAAAAGGGCCGGGGAAACGAGGCGATCCCCCATTTCAAAAGGGCAGTGGAAATCCACCCCGACTTCGCAGAGGCCCACAAGAGCCTTGGTTTTCTTCTTCTCGGAAAGGGGCAGGTGGATGAGGCCCTCGTTCATTTGCGAAAAGTGTTGGAGATCCGCCCCAACGACGCCGCCGACCACAACAATCTTGCCAGCGTCCTCTGGCAAGAGGGACAAGGGCGGGAAGCCATCGCCCATTACCAGAGGGCGCTGGAGATCCGTCCCGACTATGCACTGGCCCACCACAGCCTCGGCGGGCTTCTCGAGCAAGAGGGACAAGTGCGGGAAGCCATCGCCCATTACCAGAGGGCGATCGAAATCGACCCTGGCTTCGCAGCGGCCTGGGCCAGCCTGGCCTGGGCCCTCGCGACCAGCCCAGAAGCGTCGGTCCGGAACGGTGGCCGAGCCATCGCACTGGCCAAAGAGGCGCAGCGGCTTTCCGATGGTAGCAATCCGAAATTCCTCGCGACGCTGGCAGCAGCTTTCGCCGAAGCCAGGCGATTTGCCGAAGCAATAGAGACGGCCACAGCGGCACTGCAGTTAGCTACCGCTCAGCACAGAACGGCGCTGGCCAATCTCCTGCGGGCGCAAATCGCACTCTATCAAAAGGGCTCCCCGTACCGCGACACCGACAGGGAGGGTGACTATGCATCCGCACATAAGTAAAGGCCGTGGTTCCGGCTGGGATGAGTCAACCGGAAACACGGCCTGTTTGGTCGCGTGGGGAGCCCGCCGGCTCTGCCGGCGGCGTACCATCGCGGGAGGGTTTGGGAACCCTTTCAGGGTTCCCATGTCGAAAGACGTCTACTTCACGATGAAGATGTCGGGTACAGGCGGCGCCGGCATGTTGGGGCTGATCTGGAACCCCGTGTGCGGCGGCTGGTTGTAGGCTGAGTTCTCGAAATTCGCCTGCGCCCGGTAGGTCGCATCGTGCATGAGCGTGTAGATCCGGCGTGTGGTCACGTCCGTGGTCGTATACACACGCAGGGCCGTGTTGCTCGTTTCGCGCCAGACGACTTCCTCGCGCCAATCGCCCAGCAGGTCCGCGGTCAGCGTCGGCGTGTTCTTGGTACTGTCGTTCCCCGAGCACTGGGAACAGGTCAGCAGAGTTCCGCCAGTGGCCTTGGTGATCGAGTTGGCGTTCTCGAGTTCACGCCATTCATCGGCGTCCCAGTACATGACGAAGTTGCTCCCAGCGCCGGGACCGCCCGAAGCGCCGGTGGCGCACAAAACCTGGCCCGGGCCGGAACACGAGGCGCTGGTTTCGTCGCCCGTGCCGACATAGTCGGCGCGGCCACGGTTGGCGTCTGTGCCGGGGTTCGACGTGATGTAGTAGAACTTGCAGGTGGCCCCGTCATGACAATCGAACCCGCCTAGACCCTCGTGAATCGAGAACACGGCGAGCGGCTTGCCAGGGACAAGCTGCGCCACGTCCATGGCATCGCCATGGCCTGCTCCTGACTGGCACTTCAAGGTTCCGGAGCTATCGATGGTGGTCTGGCCGGTGATAATCTCCTGTCCACCGTCGCCGTCCACGTCTCCCGCCATCTCGGAGTGATCGCCCGCGCCATATTGTGGGTTGAGACTACTTACGCTGTCGTAGACCCAGTTCTTGGCCAGCACCCCATTTCGATAGGTCATCGAGGAGACCGTCAGACGCGTGTAGTACCCACGGCCCGAGATGATGCTCGGCAAGCCGTTGGCAACGGCAGCGGCGCCCTGGCCATCCTTCGTGAAGGCGAACCCACCGTTGAAGCGGTCCACCCGGTTGCCGTACGCGTCGCCCCAGGCTGACACCGTGCCGCGGGGCACGGGATAGTCGATGGTCGCGAGTTCCTTGCCGGTGTCACCGGCGAACACCGTGAACCACTCAGGTCCGGTCAGAATGTAGCCGGAGGTGTT
>Ga0181518_10004288_pt1 | contig 12797 bp, 11 predicted proteins | sample PEATcosm2014_Bin_28_FD_119751 | JGI IMG/M metagenome (GOLD analysis project Ga0181518, IMG submission 119751) | Peatland microbial communities from MTU Mesocosm Facility, Houghton, MI, USA - PEATcosm2014_Bin01_60_metaG | ecosystem: Environmental > Terrestrial > Soil > Wetlands > Peat | place... | reverse complement strand
TCTGCACGATGCCCCGCGGGTCGCCGACGCCTCGAAACGAGAAGTCGAACTGGGCCTCGCCGGCGGTGTCGAAGTCGACCGTGCCGATGCCCAGCATCCGCTCGGGCAGCGACTGGCGCGCGTTGACGTTCTGGATGCGCTCCAGCCGCGTCTGGTGGAGGTCTCGGGCCAGCAGGCCGCGCTCGATCGTCAGCCGCCGGTTGGTGATCGAGTACGTGGTCCTGATCCGCTCCAGATGCCCGAGCGCGATCGTCAGCGCGAACACGACCACGACCGCCGCGATCACCCAGCCGGAGTGCACGTGGTGATCGGTGGCCGTGCCGATCACGCCCGCCGCCACGCCGGCCAGCAGGCTCGCCAGCATTCCCTTGACATAGAAGCCGGCCATCGACTGCCACGACGGATGTCCGTGGAAGAACACCACCTCGTCTGGTTCGGGATCCACCGCGAGCAGGGTAACCCGAACGGGCGCCGCATCCTGGCCGGGCTCTAGATTCGCTCCATGATCGCGCGCCTTGTGCCCCTGACCCGAACCTCGTGATCGCCCGCGTCGAGCCCCTGACATTGACGCGCGCCGTCCGCGGGCCATTCGACTACCGCCTCGGGCCCGGCCAGGAGCAGGTCAGCGTCGGCTCGGTGCTGCGGATCCCGTTCGGCACCGCGCGGCCGCTCGGGGTGGTCGTCGAGCTGGCCGAGCGCTCGGAGCTCGATCCCGACCGGCTAGTCGAGCCCGAGGCGGTGCTCGGCGCCGGCCTCGGAGCCGACCTCGTCTCGCTGGCCGGCTGGATGGAGCGGGAATACTGCTCGACGCGAGCCCGCGCGCTGAAGCTGATGCTCGCTCCGGGAACGGCCGACGGCGCCGGCGCCAGGCTCGCCCTGGTCGCCACGGTGACCGCCGCGGGGCGCGCCGCGCTCACCGACGAGACCCGCCTGACGCCGCGCCAGCGCGAGCTGCTCACCGCGCTCGTCGACTCCGGGCCGTCGGTCGCCGCCCCGCTCGGAACCGAGAGCCTGCGCAGGCTGAAGGCGCGCGGGCTGGTCGAGCTGGAGCGCAGCGCGCGCCCCCGCCGTCCGGTCCTGCACGCGGTCGGGTCGGCGCCGGTGACCGCGCCGGCGCTGACCGCCGATCAGGCCGCCGCGCTCGACGCACTGCTGCCTGCCATGCGCGCCCCCGAATCCGCTCCCGGGTTCCTGCTGCACGGCGTCACCGGCTCGGGCAAGACCGAGGTGTACCTGGGGGCGGTCGAGGCCGCGCTGAACGCCGGACGATCGGCGATCGTGCTGGTCCCCGAGATCGCGCTCACCCCGCAGGTGCTGGGGCGCTTCGTGGCCCGCTTCGGCGACGTCGTGGCGGTGCTGCACTCCGCGCTCAGCGCCGGGGAGCGCCACGACGAGTGGATGCGCCTGCGCGCCGGGGAGGCGCGCGTGTGCGTCGGCCCGCGCTCGGCGATCTTCGCTCCGCTCGACGACATCGGGCTGATCGTCGTCGACGAGGAGCACGAGGTCTCCTACAAGCACGACGGCGACCCGCGCTACGACGCCCGCGGCGTCGCCCAAGAGCGCGCCCGCCGCCACGGCGCCGTCGTCGTCTTCGGCAGCGCCACCCCCCGGCCCGAGACCGTGCTGGGGATGACCCGGCTGCGGCTGCCCGAGCGCGTCGATCGCCGCCCGCTGCCGACGGTGCAGGTCCTCGACATGCGAGGGCGCCATCAGCCGCTGCACCCCGAGACGCGGATGGCCCTGGCCGACGTGCGGCGGGCGGGCGGCAAGGCGATCCTGCTGCTCAACCGTCGCGGCTGGTCGAACTTCCTGTCCTGCCGCGCCTGCGGACGGGTGTGGATGTGCCCCAATTGCGAGGTCGCGCTCGTGCTCCACCGCCACGGCGGCTTCGTCGCCTGCCATCACTGCGGGCATCGGGAGCCGGTGCCCGACCGCTGCCCGTCGTGCGCCTCGGTGTCGGTGGCGCGCCATGGCGCAGGGACCGAGCGCATCGAGCAGGAGCTGCGCGAGGCGCTCGGCGAGGAGGGCTTCCCGATCTTCCGGCTCGACGCCGACTCCACCACCCTCGCCGCCCGCGCCCGGACCCTGCAGCGCTTCGGGTCATCGCCGGCCGGCGTGCTCGTCGGCACCCAGATGGTGGCCAAGGGCCACGACTTCCCCGACGTCTCGCTCGGCGTCGTGCTCGACGCCGACCAGACCCTGCGCTTCCCGGACTTTCGCGCCGAGGAGCGCACGTTCGCGCTCATCACCCAGCTCGCCGGACGCACCGGGCGCGGCGCGCTGGGGAGCCGCGTCCTCGTGCAGACCCTGGCGCCGCACGCGCGCGCGATCGCGTTCGCGGTCGGCCACGACAGCGACGGCTTCGTCGCCGACGAGCTGATCCGGCGCCGGGCGCTCAGCTACCCGCCCTACGCCTCGCTGATCCGGATCACGTGCGCTGCCGAGGACGAGGCGCTGGCCCGGGAGACGGCGGCGGCGATCCATTCCCGGCTGCAGTCGCTGGACGCCGCCGTGCTCGGTCCCGCGCCGCTGTTTCGCCTGCGCAACCGCTTCCGCAGCCAGATCGTCGTCAAGGCCCGGCGCCGCCAGCCGGCGATCGACGGGGTCGGCGTGGCGGTCGACGCCCTCGCTCCCGCGGCGGCGCGCCGCGGGGCGAGCGTGAGCGTCGACGTCGACCCGCAGTGAGCCGCCCGCTCGGAACTGATGCCGCGGCGGCGCTCTAAACTCCGGGTATGGCCGAGAACGCGACCGGACAGGCGGAGCTGGAGCCCGAACAGGAGGAGCGCGAAGGGCACGACGACGTGCCCGAGGAGCAGCTCGATCCTGAGGCTGTGGCCCGCCGGGCCGCGGCCCTGGCCCAGATCCGCACGTTCGGCGATCCCGTGCTGCGTACCCTGGCCCGGCCCGTCGAGCGGTTCGACGACGCCCTGCGCGAGGAGGTGCGGCGGATGGGGAGCCTGATGATCGACGCGGTCGGCGTCGGCCTCGCGGCCACCCAGGTCGGCGTGCTGCACCGCGTGCTCGTCTACCGCGTCCACCAGCAGTCTCCGGTGGCGGCGCTGGTCAACCCGGAGATCGAGTGGGCCGGCGACGAGCACGAGACCCTGGAGGAGGGGTGCCTGAGCCTGCCGGGCGTGCACGTGGACGTCGAACGGCCGGTCCACGTCCGGGTGCGGGCCCTCGACGAGCTCGGCGAACCGATCGCGATCGAGGCCTCCGGGCTGGAGGCGCGCGTGATCCAGCACGAGATCGATCACCTCGACGGCGTCCTCGTGCTCGACCGGATCTCGCGCTCGCAGCGCAAGGAGGCCATGCGCGCCTTGCGCGAGGCCCAGCAGGCCGCCTAGCGCGGCCCGCGCCGGCCCCCTTTCGTGCGAACGGTCTTCCTGGGCACCTCGGAGTTCGCCGCGGCCGTCCTGCGGACGCTGGCGGGCTCGCCGCACCGCCCCGCGCTTGTCGTGACGCGGCCCGATCGGCCGCGCGGCCGCGGCCGGCAGCTGGCGTCGCCGCCGGTCGCCGAGCTCGCGCGCGAGCTCGGCATCCCGCTCGACCAGCCCGCCTCGGTCAACGACGACGCGGCAGGTGAGCGGATCGCCGAGACCGACCCCGAACGGGTGTGCGTGTGCGCCTTTGGCGCGCTGATCAAGAAGCCGCTGCTCACGCGGTACCTGCTCCTCAACGTCCATCCGTCGCTGCTGCCGCGGTGGCGCGGGGCGGCTCCGATCGAGCGCGCGATCATGGCCGGCGACGACGTCACCGGCGTCTCGATCATGCGGATCACCGCCGGGCTGGACAGCGGCCCGGTGTGCCTCGTGCGCCGGGAGCCGATCGCGCCTGGCGACAGCTACGGCAGCCTCGCCGAGCGTCTTAGGCGGATCGGCGGTGAGTTGCTCGTCGAGGCGCTGGACGAGTCGCCGCCGTTCGTCGAGCAGGACGAGCGCCTGGCCACCTATGCCGAGAAGATCAGCGCCGCCGACCGTCTGCTCGACGTGACGCGCCCGGCGCGGGAGCTGGAGCGCGCCGTCCGGGCGCTGGCGCCCCACGTCGGCGCCGCCGTGGAGCTTCCCGGCGGCGCCCGGCTCGGCGTCTGGGAGGCGGTCGCCCACCCGGCGGCGGAGGGGGACCCGGGGCCCGGCGAGCTCTCAACGACCGCTGGCGCGCCGCTGCTGGGCTGCACTCCGGGCACCCTGGAGCTGGTGACCGTGCAGCCCGCCGGCCGTCGCGCGATGCCCGGCGCGGCCTACCTGCGCGGCCTGCGGGGGTGAACGTGCCGCGCGTCTCGCCCGCGCGCGTATGCGCGTACGCCGTCGTCCGGCGTGTGTTCGAGCAGGGCGCGTATGCCGACCGCGCCTTCCACGCCGAGGCCCGCGGCCTCGACGCCCGTGAGCGCTCGTTCGCGATGGCGCTGGCCTACGGCACCGTGCAGCGCCGCGACACGCTCGACCACGTCGCCGCGCGGCTGCTCGACCGCCCGCCGGCCAAGCTCGAGCCCCCGGTACTCGCCGCCCTGCGCCTCGGGCTGATGCAGCTGCTGCTGCTGGGGGGCGTCGCGCCCCACGCCGCGGTCCATGAGTCGGTGGAGCTCGTCAAGCGTGACGCCCGCAGCGCCGGTGGGCTCGTCAACGCCGTCCTGCGCCGGGCGGTCCGCGACGGTCCGGGGATCATCGCGACGCTGGACGACGAAACCCCCGAGCGCGCGGCGGTCCTGCACTCCGTCCCGCGGTGGCTGGCCGAGCTGTGGTGGCGCGAGCTGGGCGGCGACGGCGCGCGCGCGTTGCTGGCCTGCGTCAACCGCCCAGCGGAGGCGGCGGTGCGCGTAAACACCCTGATCGCCACCGTCGACGAGGTCCGTTCGCGCCTGGAGGTGCCCTGTCACCCGGCGCCGGGCTGTCCCGACGGGCTGGTGCTCGATGCGCCGCTTGACGTCTACTCCTCCGAGCTCTGGCTGCGGGGGGCGATCATGCCGCAGTCGCGCGCCTCGATGGCGGCGGCCCGCACGCTGGCGCCGCTCCCGGGAGAGCGCGTCCTGGACCTGTGCGCGGCCCCGGGCGCCAAGACGACTGCGCTCGCGGCGCTGATGGGCGATCGCGGCCGGCTGGTGGCCGTCGAGCGCCATTCCGGGCGCGCCCAGGCGCTGCGGGCAACGCTGCAGCGGATGCGCGTGAGCTGCGCCGCGGTTGAGGTCACCGACGCCGTGCGCCTGGGCGATCCGGCAGCCGGCAGCCACGCCGCCGATGCGGCGACGTATGACCGGGTGCTCGTCGACCCCCCTTGCAGCGGCCTCGGGACGCTCCAGTCGCGGCCCGACCTGCGGTGGCGCGTCACCCCGGTGCAGATCGAGCAGCTGGCGGCACAGCAGGCGCTGATCCTCCGCGCCGGGGCCGCCGCGGTCCGGCGCGGAGGAACGCTCGTCTACTCGGCGTGCACGATCTCGCGCGCCGAGTGCGACGACGTCGTCGAACGGTTCCTGGACGAGAATCGCGCTTTCCGCAGCGTCGGACCGTACCTGCGCCTCGATCCGGCTCGCGACGGCACCGATGGATTCTTCATCGCCCGGCTCGCGCGCCACTGATCCGAGACGACCGTTAGTCTCTGCTAAGTGACCGAGTCTGCGCCCAAGCTCGGACCGGCGTGCCCCGGCTGCGGCGAGCCTTGGCTGCGCCCGACGGCCGTGCCCGGACGGTACCGGTGCGTGTACTGCCTGCGCCGCTTCGAGCTCGTGTCGGTCTGCCCCAACTGCGGCGAGCATTCGACGATCGTGCGCATGTCGAACACCGCGAACGTGGAATGCAACCACTGTCACGGCAGCATGCTCCAGGAGGTCTAGCCAGCGGTGCCCGGCGACCGCCGGCCGGCCACGGCCGAGACGCTCCGCGGGCTCAGGGTCGCACCCTCGATCCTGTCGGCCGACTTCGCCCAGCTCGGCGCCCAGGTCCAGGAGGTGCTGGCGGCCGGCGCGCGGGTGATCCATGTCGACGTGATGGACGGCCACTTCGTCGAGCCGATCACCTTCGGAGCGGTGATCGTCGGCGCCCTCGCCGACCTCGTCCACGACGCGGGCGCCATCCTCGACGTCCACATGATGGTGCAACGCCCCGAGCGCCATATCGGCGACATCGCCGGCGCAGGTGCCGACAGCATCACCGTGCACGTCGAGGCTACCTCACACCTGCATTACGCGCTGGCGGCGATCCGCGACGCGGGCTGCACCGCCGGCGCGTCGCTGTGCCCGGCCACCCCGATCGAGACGCTGGCCGAGGTCGCGGGCGAGACGCTGGACCTGGCCCTCTGCATGAGTGTGAACCCCGGCTGGGGGGCACAGGCGTTCATCCCCAACTCGCTGGGCAAGCTCGCCCGGATGCGGGCGATGCTGCCGGCCACGGTCGCGCTGGAGGTCGACGGCGGGGTCCACGAGACGACCGCCGGGCCGTGCGTCGAGGCCGGGGCCAACCTGCTGGTCACCGGCTCGGGGGTGTTCGGGGCCGCCGACCCCGCCGCGGCCTATGCCCGTATCGCCGGGGTTGTCGGCGCGCTCTGAGCCGTTCCGCGCCGGTAGAGCTGCCACAGCAGCGCGCACAGCACCGCGGTGGCACCGAAGTAGCCGACCTCGACTCGCATCACCTGGGCGCTGTCGCTGCCGCCGCCGGTGGCGACGAAGGCGACGAACAGCGCCGCCGCGGTGAGCCAGCACGCGGCCGCCCAGCGGGCGCGGCCGCGAGCCAGGGCGGCCTGGTTGAACGTTCCTGAGACGAGGTGCAGGCCCATACCGAGGCCGACCAGGGCCAGCCCCACCCGGCCGTAGGAGAAGCCCTTGTTGCCCAGGACCGCGGTCATCACCGCGGGCCCGATCGCGAGCAGGCCGAGCGCGACCGCCAGCCCAAAGGCGACGATCACCACGACCGTGGTGCGGATCGCGCGGTGGAACTCGGCCGCGCTCTCCCGCGCCTCGAGGCCGGCGAGATGGGGGAGGATCGATGTCTGGATCGCCTGGAAGAGCTGGAGCGGCGCGCGACAGATCAACATTACGTTGAACACGAATCCGACCAGGCCGGCGGTCAGGGTGGCGCCGGACGCCTGGTGCGCGGCGGTGATCAGCACGCCGGCGTTCATCAGCGCCTGCTCAGAGAGCATGATCGCGACCACGGCGACCGCGAACTCGGCACCCCCGCCGAGCGAGAGATCCTCGGTGGCCTCCTGCAGCTGAGCGTGCGCCGGGCCCTCGCCGGCGGCATCGGCGACCGGCGCGGCCGAGGCGGCCGGCGAGGAGGACCGGATCCGCGAGAACGCGAACGGGATCACCGACAGCGACACGAACGGCGCCACCGCCATGCCGAGGCCCACGACGTTCTGACCCGTGCCGATCCCGACCGCGACCGCCAGCGCGAACAGGAAGCGCGAGGTCGCCTCCAGGAAGACCAGTCCGCCGTAGAGCGCGAAGCGCTTGTTGCCGGCCAGCCAGCCGCGGGCGAAGTAGCTCGCGGCGTAGGCCAGCACGCCGATCACCAGGATCCAGTACAGCGCCGCCGAGCCGTTGAACATCCCGTACTGGATCTGGTGGCGCAGGCTCAACGCGGCGATCAGGAACAGCGTCGCGAAGCTGAACTGGATCGCGGCGGGGACGCGCAGCGACTGCCTGGCGTACCCGCGCGCCTGCCGGTCGGCGATCGTCCGCGACAGGAGCTGCTCGATCGGCCGGTAGATCACCGACAGGATCACGAACATGATCGCCCAGCACAGCGAGATCATGCTGTAGGCCTTCCCGCTGAGCACGTGGCTGGCGGTGGCCAGATAGGCGAACGTGAAGATGCCCGTCGACGCGATCCCGATCGACAGGATCCTCGCCCCCGAGGCGAACGATCGGTCCGCGGGGGCGGGCGCGCTGTCGCCCGGATCGGCGGGCGGCGGCGCTCCCGGCGGCAGCCTGGTCGCCGAGCTCACGCTCCGACCCGCACGAGCGCCATCGTCCACGGAAATGGCGATCGCGTCTGGACGACGTCGCCATAGCCGTCCAGCAGCGCCACGAACCCCCGCCGGGTCCAGTGGTTGAGATGCCCCGGGGTGTTGCCCAGGTCGCGCACGTACGCGCCGCGAGCCACGTTGAGGATCCGCCACAGCGGCTCGTGGGGCACGGACACGAGCAGCCACCGGCGGGCCACCCTCGCCATTTCGGCCAATGCCCCGCGGGGGTCGTCCACATGCTCGAGCACCTCCACCGCGGCGACGAGGTCGAACTCGCCGTCGCCGAACCCCAGCTGCTCGGCCGTCATCGCCTCGAACTCCAGGTTCGCACGGTCGCGCCGGCACCACTGCGCCTGCAGCTTCGGGTCCTCGAAGTCGATCCCCGCCACGCGTCCGGTGCCCAGACGTCGCGCCCAGCGCTCGGTGAGGACCCCCTCGCCGCAGCCCACGTCGAGGACCGAGCCCGGGGCGGCGGCGGCGAACAGCTCGTCCAGCGTGCGCTCGAAGCCGTCCATCAGCCGGCGGACCACCGGGTTGGTGGAGCCGTACTTGTCGAACGTGTTGCCGGTCGGGACGTCGGCGCCGGCGGTCGTCATACCTCCAGCGCCTCGCGATCGTCGGGGCACTCGTCTGGCGCGGGCTGCGGCGTGCCGGCGGTGGGCGGCGTGCCGCGCTCGTAGTGCGACGGCTGGACGCCGAGCTGCAGCTCGATCCGCCGCACGCGTTCGAATGTCCGCTGCGCGAGGATCCGCTGCGCGGCGAGCAGGTCCCCGATCACCCCGAGGGCTCCGAGCAGCATCGCCGCGTTGAACAGCACGGCGCCGGCGATCAGCGATGGCACGTGCTCGGCGCGGCCCCCGTTGGCGATGAAGTCGATCAGGAAGCGGATGAAGATCCCCAGCGCGGCCACGCCCATCACGGCGGCTCCCGCCCAGAACACCTTCAGCGGCTCGTACTGGGAGTAGACCCGGAAGATCGAGAGGGCGTTGCGGCGGATATACGCCGTCATCGACGGGAACAGCCGCGACTCGCGCGTCTTCGGGTTAGTGCGGATCGGCACGTGGTCGAGCGCGACGAGCAGCTTGCCAGCCTGGATGATCGTCTCGAGCGTGTAGGTGAAGCTCGAGACGACGGTCATCTGCAGCGCGGCGTCCCGGTTGTAGGCCCGGAAGCCCGAGGTCGTGTCGGGGATCTCGGTCGAGGAGGCCTGGCGGACGACCCACGACCCGAGCCGCTGCAGCCGCCGCTTGACATACGAGAAGTGCTCGTTGACGTCGATCTGGCGGTCGCCGACCACCAGATCGGCCTCGCCGCGCAGGATCGGACCGACGAGCTTGGGGATGTCGGCGCTCTCGTACTGATTGTCGGCGTCGGTGTTTACGATCACATCGGCACCCAGCTTCAGCCCCGCGTCCAGACCGGCCTGGAAGGCCGCCGCCAGCCCCTTGTGGTTGGTCAGGCGAACGATGTGATCGACGCCGCAGCGGCGAGCGGTCTCGATCGTGGCGTCCGCGGAGCCGTCATCGATGATCAACCACTCCACCGTCTCGAACCCCTCGATCTGCCGCGGAAGCAGAGCCAGCGTGTGCGGTAGCTGGTCTTCCTCGTTGAAACAGGGGATCTGGATGATGAGCTTCATATGCTGACGGCGCGTCTGGGCCTCGACTCGAGCCGCGCCGGGCGGGCCCGCTGTGCTCCGTGGACGCACGCTGCGCCCCACACGGTAGCGGGATACTCGTCTGAGGACATGGACGCGGGCACCGTTACCACGCCCCGGCCCCCGCGACGGCTGCCGCTGCGCTCGCCGCTGCCGCGCCGCCGCGGCGGGGGCGCTCGCCACGGGAGCGCGCGCCTCAATCGCCACCGCCTGGGGCTCGCGATCCTGCTGCTGGCGACGCTCGGCCTGCGGCTGTGGGGCATCAAGCAGGGCTTGCCATACAGCTACAACTCCGACGAGGAGACGCATTTCGTGCCGCGGGCCGTCGCCTTCTTCTCGCACGACCTCAACCCGCAGTACTTCCTCAACCCGCCCGCCTACTCCTATCTCCTGCAGATCGTCTTCGAGCTCTGGTTCGGCAGCGCCGACGCCGTCCGCCGGGCCTATGTGACCGACCCCACGGCGGTGTTCGTGGTCGCCCGGGTCGTGGCCGCCGTGCTCGGGACGGTGTCGGTGTGGCTGACCTACCTCGCGGGCGCGCGGCTCTTCGACCGAACCGTGGCGCTCGCCGGCGCCGCGATCTTCGGGCTCGCCTTCCTGCCGATCTTCTACAGCCACCTGGCGCTCAACGACGTTCCGGCGCTGGCTCCCGTGGCCCTGTCGCTGTACGGGATCGCCGGGGTGCTGCGCAACGGTGCGCGGCGCGACTACGTGATCGCCGGCGTGGGCATCGGACTGGCCGCGGCGACGAAGTACACGGGCGGGTTCACCGCCGTCTGCCTCCTGGGCGCGGTCGTGTGCGACGGCACCGGCGGCGCGTGGGCTCAGGCACTGCGCCGTCTGGCGCTGGCGCTGGGCTGCGCGCTCGCGGCGTTCGTGATCGCCAACCCGTTCTCGGTGCTCGACTTTGCGGCCTTCCACGCCGGCGTCGAGGCCCAGCAGTCGCTGGCCGGCGGCGCGGCGCCGGTCAAGCTCGGCACGACGTCGGCGAGCGGGACCGTCTACTACCTGTGGACGTTCACGTGGGGTCTGGGGTGGGTCCCCTCGCTGGGCGCACTCGGCGGTGCCGCGCTGCTGCTGGTCCGGCGCCGGCTCGCGCTGGCGCTCGTGCTGCTGCCGGCGCCGATCGCCTTCGTCGTGTTCATGGGCGACCAGCAGCGGTTCTTCGGCCGCTGGCTGATGCCCACGTTCCCGATCGTCGCGCTGCTCGGCGCCTACGGCACCGTCGAGTTGGTGCGCCGGCTCGTCGCGGCGCACCGCGTGCCGGCGCTCGTCGCGTTCGCGGTCGCCCCGGTCCTGCTGCTCGGTCAGAGCGTCGCCACGGTGGTCCACAACGACCGCGTGCTCTCACGGCCCGACACGCGCAACCTCACGCGCGCCTGGATGGTCGCGCACGTGCCGGCGGGTGCCAAGCTCGTGATCGAGCCGGTCGTCTCTGGTGACTGGGTCCAGGACATCGGGCGTTCGCTGCCGTGGACGGCGACCGGAGCACGATGGCAGGCGTGGAACACCTTCATCACCGATGTCGACGCCGCCGGGCGCCACCTGCCGCCCGGTCAGCACCGCTACGTGGCCGTCGACGAGTACGAGCGCACGCTGCGCCCGGAGCTGCTCGACGAGTACGCCTCGGCCGGCTACTGCTGGGTGGTGATCGGCTCGCTGCAGGCGGGGCGGTCGTTCGCCCAGCCCAGGATCGCCCCGGCGGCGATCGCCTACTACGCGCAGCTCGCCGACCACGCCCGGCTGATGTACCACGTCAGCCCGTTCGCGCCGGGGACGCGCGCCGTCCCGTTCAGCTTCGACTGGTCGATCGACTACTATCCGGGGCAGTATGCGCTGCCTGGGCCGGAGATGAGCGTGTACCGCCTGACGAGCGGCCGATGCTCGCGCAACTATTCTCCATCCAGGAGATGACCGCCACAGCGGATATAGATCGCCGGCACCTGGCCCGCGCGATCGAGCTCGCCCAGCAGGGCCGCGGGCACGTGAGCCCCAACCCGCTCGTGGGGGCAGTGATCGCCGACGGCGAGTCGCCGATCGGAGAGGGATTCCACCGCGAGCTGGGCGGTCCGCATGCCGAGGTCGAGGCGATCGAGGCCGCCGGCGAGCGGGACCTGGCCGGCACGACCCTGTACGTAACGCTCGAGCCGTGCTGCCACCACGGTCGCACGCCGCCCTGCACCGATGCGATCCTGCAGGCCGGTATCTCCCGGGTGGTGGTCGCCTCCGACGATCCCTCCGCGCACGCCTCGGGGCGCGGGCTCGGGATCCTGCGCGACGAGGGGATCGAGGTCGTGCTCGCCGAGGACGACCTCGCCCGGTGCGCCCGGCTGATGAACCAGCCGTTTCGCAAGCACACCCGCACCGGCCGTCCGTGGGTGCTGTTCAAGTCCGCGATGACGCTCGACGGCAAGGTGGCCACCCGCAGCGGCGACTCAAAGTGGATCTCCAGTCCGCAGAGCCGTGAGCTGGCCCACCATTGGCGCGCTCAGTGCGACGCCGTGGTGGTCGGGGTCGGCACGGCGCTCGCCGACGATCCGCTCCTGACCGCGCGCTTCGAGGGCGTCACGCGCCAGCCCGGCCGGGTCGTGTTCGACTCGCTCGGGCGGCTGCCGACCGACGCCCAGCTGGTCCGCGACGCACGCCGCGTGCCGCTCACCGTCGTCGTCTCCCGCGCCGCGCCGCGCGCCGCCACCGAGGCCCTGGAGGCGCACGGCGCCGAGGTGGTCGTCGCCACCGGCGAGAACGAGCAGGCCCGGGTCTGCTCGGCCCTCGACCAGCTCGGCAGCGCCGGCGTGTCCTCGATCCTGCTGGAGGGCGGGCCGCACCTGGCCGGCGCCTTCCTGGACGCCGGCGAGCTCGACGAGGTCAGGCTCTTCCTGGCGCCGCTGATCCTCGGTGGCCGCACGGCTCGCGATCCGCTGGAGGGGGAGGGCGTCGATCAGATCGCCGATGCGGTGAGGGCGCTGACGCTGGAATGCGACCGCGTGGGCGAGGACCTGCTGATCTCGGCGCGCATCCGGGAGTGGTGAGCGGCATGTTCACCGGGCTGATCCAGGGGCAGGGCACGATCCGGGAGGTCCTCGCGGCCGGCGACGGCACGCGCCTGACGGTCGACGCGGCGCTGGCGCAGGAGCTCGCGCCCGGCGACTCCGTCGCGGTCAACGGCGTGTGCCTGACC
>Ga0181518_10004286_pt1 | contig 12799 bp, 11 predicted proteins | sample PEATcosm2014_Bin_28_FD_119751 | JGI IMG/M metagenome (GOLD analysis project Ga0181518, IMG submission 119751) | Peatland microbial communities from MTU Mesocosm Facility, Houghton, MI, USA - PEATcosm2014_Bin01_60_metaG | ecosystem: Environmental > Terrestrial > Soil > Wetlands > Peat | place... | reverse complement strand
TGCGGCCACGGAGACGAAGGGCATGGTTTCATTGTAACGGCGGGCGGCGGTTTAACGCGGAGGCACTGAGGCGCGGAGATATTTCGCGGAGAAAGCCGGTGGCACGCAGCCTGAGGCCAGGGCAGGCGGGCATTGCGCGCCCTACGGTAACATAGACGGCTGGGCAGGATTTTCCCAGCAGCGGCGCGTCCATGGCCAATTACCATCGATTCCTGCCATCATTTTCGAGCCTCACCCTCACCGGCGTGGTGGATATCCTGGTGGTGGCGTTTCTCGTCTACCAGGCGCTTCTGGTGGTGCGCGGGACGCGCGCGGGGCACATCCTCATCGGCATCTTCATCATGCTGGCGCTGTATGCGGTGGCGCTGTGGGCCGGTTTGGAAGCGTTGCGGACGGTGCTTTCCTTCATCGTCCCGTACCTGGGACTGGCGATCATCGTGCTGTTCCAGTCGGAGATCCGGCGCACCCTGGCGCGGCTGGGGCGCAAGCGCTGGTTCGGGTTCGGGGGCGGGTATCGGGACCCGGAATCGGTGAACGAGATTCTGCTGGCGGTGGAGACGTTGTCGGCGCAGAAAATCGGCGCGCTGATCGTGCTGGAGCGGGATATCGGGCTGCGAACGTTCATCGAAAGCGGAGTGCTGCTGGAGGCGCGCATTTCGCGCGACCTGCTGCTCTCCATCTTCACGCCGGGGCTGCCGCTGCACGATGGAGCGGTGATCGTGCAAAAGGACCGCATCACGTCGGCGGCCTGTTTTTTGCCGCTGACCACCAACCCGGCGCTTTCGCAGCAACTGGGCACGCGGCACCGCGCGGCGATCGGCATCACCGAGGAGAGCGACTGCCTCTCGATTGTGGTTTCCGAAGAGACCGGGCGCATTTCCGTGGCGGCGCATGGCGAACTGACGCCGGGGCTGCAACTCGCGGAATTGCGCGGGCGCATCGAACGCCATTTTGATATCCAACGGACGGAGTCGTCGCAGATCGATGAGAGCCCGGCGGACATTCCGTTGGTGGCCGCCGCCGGGGAGAGCACGCAGGATAAGGGGAACCTGCCATGAGATGGCTGAAGTGGCTGGCGGGGCTTTTCACCCAGAACTTCTGGTGGAAGCTGCTGTCGCTGGGAATCGCGGTGGTGCTGTGGGCGCTGGTGGCGAGCGAGCCGGAGCTCTCGACGTTCGCGGTGGTGGGCGTGGAGTACAAGAACCTGCCCGACAACCTGGAGATCAGCTCGGACCTGGTGAGCACGCTGCGATTGGAATTGCGCGGCCCTTCGGGAGCGCTGCGCGGGCTTGGGGAGGGCGGCACACGTCCGGAAGTGATTCTGGATATGTCGGGGGTCGACCTGGCCGCACGGACCTTAGTGATCGGCGACGGCCACGTGAAGCTGCCGCGCGGCGTGCGGCTGGTGGGTGCGATGCCGCCGGCGGTGCGGTTCCGATTCGAACCCAGCCAGACGCGCACGGTCGAGATCAAGCCGCGCTTCACCAACGACCAGAACAACGGGTACAGGGTGGCGCAAACAGCGGTTTCGCCAAAGACGGTGGAGATCGCCGGGCCGGCCAGCCGGGTGGCGAAAGCCGGCGCGGCGCTGGCGGACGCCATCGACATTCCAGCGAGCGCCGGCACCTTCGAATACCACGTGAACGCCTATCTGGAAGATCCGCAAGTGCGGTTCGTGGCAGTTCCGCGGGTCACCGTGACGGTGACCGTGAAGAAGAAGTAAGTGGGAGTCAGGAGTCGGAAGTCAGGAATGGCGCTCCCTTACGGTCGCGGCTCTGAATCGGAGCCGCGACCGTGAGGGAGCGTTCGGAGCGAGGCTCTAAGGAGAGTGAGTGGGTAAAGAACTGTTCGGCACGGATGGAATTCGCGGCGTGGCGGGAGAATATCCGCTGGACCGGGCGACGGTCTATGCCTTTGGACTGGCGCTGGGCCGCGACCTGGCGTTTCGCGGGCCCAGCCCGGAGATTCTGCTGGGCGCGGATACGCGCGAATCCGGCCCGTGGATCGCGGAGCTGGTGGCGGGCGGCCTCGAGGACGCCGGTACGCGGGTCCGGTACGCGGGCGTCATCACCACTCCGGGAGTGGCGTACTTGACGCGCACGGGGCCGTTTCAGGCCGGTGTGATGATATCGGCCTCCCACAATCCATACCGGGACAACGGCATCAAAGTATTCGGCCATAACGGATTCAAACTGCCGGACAGCGAAGAGCACTCCATCGAGCAGGAGATTTTCCGGCTGCTCCACCAGGGGCTTGAGCCGCGGGCCGCCGCGCTGAGCGTGGAAGAGGATCTCGACCGGAAGTATGTGGACTACCTGGCGTCCACGGTGGAGATGAGCCTGGATGGCTTCAAGCTGATGGTGGATTGCGGGAACGGGGCGGCGTTCCGGCTGGCGCCGCTGCTGTTCGGCCGGCTGGGCGCGCAGGTGACCGCGCTCAACGCGGCGCCCAACGGCTGCAACATCAACCTCAACAGCGGCGCCCTGCACGTAGAAGGGTTGCGCGACGCGGTGCTGGCCGCGGGCGCCGATTTGGGAGTGGCCTTCGATGGCGACGCCGACCGTGCGATCTTCGTGGCGTCGAGCGGCAAGGTGGTGAACGGCGATGCCGTGCTATTGGCCTGCGCCCGCTCGATGAAGGCCGCGGGACGCCTCGACGGCGACATCGTGGTGGCCACGGTGATGTCGAACCTGGGGCTGGAGCAGGCCCTGGCGCGGGCCGGCATCCACATGGTGCGCACGCCGGTGGGCGATAAATATGTGCTCGAAGAGATGGTGCGGCTGGGCGCGGCGCTGGGCGGAGAGCAATCGGGCCACGTGATCTTCCGCGAATACGCCACCACCGGCGACGGCATGCTGACGGCGCTCCGGCTGCTCGAGACGATGCGCCGCGCGGGAGCGGGACTCGACGAACTGATCGCCGACCTCGAGGTGCATCCGCAACGTCTGGTCAATGTGCGGGTGCGGGAGAAGAAGGGGCTGACAGAGCTTCCCGCGGTGGCGCGCGAGATCAGGCGGGTGGAAGAGGCCTTCGCGGGCGAGGGGCGCGTGCTGGTGCGGTTTTCCGGCACCGAGCCGCTGGCCCGGGTGATGGTGGAAGGACCGGACCTGGCGCAGGTGGAAGCTTTCAGCGCAAGCATAGCCGACGCCATCCGCCGGGAGATGGGGGAGGGGTAGCAGCGGGCGCCGCGGCTGTGCTTGCGAACACTAAGCCGTTCCGCCACCACGTGTAAGAGGCCTGCGTCAGGGCCGCTTTTCATGGAAATGAAACGTTTCGGGTCCCCTCAGCGTCTTAATTGGTAAGTGACTACCATCTGACGATTGGTTCCGCGGGCACTCTGCTGCCCGCGGGCCCAGCCGGCGGGCGTCTTCCTCCGAGTGCCCGCCGGTTTTTTTATGTGTGCCATGCCAACGCTCAGCCCCAACTGACTGCCCGTCCCCCATCGGCGTGTCGAGACGAGTCTCGACACGGCACGCAGGAGTGCGTGCGCCACTGGATTGGGCCATCCTTTTCGAGAGGTCCCCGTTTGGGGCCGGTGTTCAATTTCGGACAACCAGTCCCGTTTACATGATTCAACCGGCCCGCGATATTCAAGCAATCCAGCAACTTAGCGATGGACGGCAAATTGCTGATCCAAAATGGATGCGAGCCGTTTGGCAGGACCTTCGATTCGGCCTCAGGATGCTGAAAAAGACTCCGGGCTTCACGGTTGTGGCGGCGGCCTCCCTGGCTTTGGGAATCGCGGTCAACGCCACCGTGTTCAGCTGGATCGATTCCGTGTTGCTGCGGCCCTTCCCGGGCGTCCGGGACCCGGGGCAACTGGCGTTGATCGAAACGTATACGGGGACCGATTTCATCAACAGCCCGTCTTACCTGGATTACAAGGACTACCGGGACCATTTGACGCTGGTCTCCGGGCTGGCGATCGGGCGAATCACCCCGCTGAGCCTCGGCCCCGAGGGCAATACGCGGCGGGCATGGGCGGAACTGGTCTCGGCCAATTACTTCGACGTGTTACAAGTGAAACCCGCGCTGGGCCGCGGCTTCCGTTCGGAAGAGGGCGCCGATGCGCCGGGGGCGTTCCCGTTGGCCGTGATCAGCTACCAGATGTGGCAAACGGACTTTCGGGGAGACCCGCGAGTGCTGGGCCAGACCATCCGGTTGAACCGCCACGACCTGACCATCATCGGCGTGGCGCCGAAGGAGTTCCGGGGCAGCCTGGAGGGAGTGGTGTTCGACGTGTGGGCGCCCATCACCATGGCGACGGCCATGGGAACGGGAGACGGCACGCTGAGCTACCGCGGCACCCGCGATATCACTTCCATGATCGCCCGCCTGAAGCCCGGCGTTACGGTGGAACAGGCGGGCACCGAGGCGGCGGCTTTCGCCAAAGTCCTGGCGGCGGCGCATCCCGACACGAACCGCGGCATCGACGCCGTAATGGTCCGATTGTGGAAAGCGCGCCTGGGCGCGGCGGCGATCCTGCGGACACCGCTTTGCATCCTCATGGGCGTTTGCCTGCTGCTGCTCGGGATCGTGTGCGCCAATGTCGCCAACCTCATGCTGGCCCGCGCCGTGGCGCGCCAGAGAGAGTTCGGGATCCGGCTCGCCTTGGGAGCATGCCGAAGCCGGGTCGCACGCCAGTTGTTCACCGAGACGCTGCTGCTGGCCGCGGCGGGCGCGGCGGGCGGCCTCATTCTGGTCTTGTGGCTGGGCGATGCGCTGCTGGCGCTGCTGCCCCGCCAGGATGTGCCGTTCGATTTCGGCGGCGGCGTGAGCTTGCCCACGCTCGGTTTCACGATGGCGGCGGCGGTACTGGCGACCCTGCTTTCGGGCACGGCTCCGGCGCTGTTGCTGGCTCGCGCGCAGCTCAACGAGACGCTGAAAGAAGGCGGGCGGAGCGGCGGCTCGGGCACGCATACGTATCGTCTCCGCGGCGCGCTGGTGTTGGCGGAGATTGCGCTGGCCACGGTGGCGCTGGTGGGCGCGGGCCTGTTCTATCGCAGCTTCCGCAACGCGTCAGCCATACCGCCGGGCTTCGATATGTCCCGCGTCTCGGTCTCGCAGTTCTATCTCACGTACGCGGGCTATTCGGCCCAGGAGCAGTGGCAGTTCTGCCGGACACTCCGCGACCGGCTGGAGGCCACCCCTGGCGTGGTGGGCGTGACGTACTCGGATGTCGTGCCCATGTCGATCGCGGGCAGCCCTTACCATCAGATGGAAGTGGAGGGCTACGTCCCGGCGCCGGACGAGCAGATGACCGTTCACCGCGCCACGGTGCCCCCAGGGTATTTCAAGCTGCTGGGGATTCCCCTGCTCGATGGGCGCGATTTCACGGAGCAAGACGAGGACGGCAAGCCCGTGGTGATCGTCGTCAACCAGACCTTCGCGCGGCGATTTTTCCACGGGCGATACCCGGTCGGCCGCAAGGTGAAGGTGAAAGGCCGGCCCGTGACGGTGGTCGGCGTGGTCAAGGACGTGAAGTACCACAGCCCCTTGGAAGCGCCCATTCCGTTCTTCTACATTCCCTTCCGGCAGTGGTTCTATCCCGGATTGAATTTCAGCGTCTTCATCAAGACCAAAGGCGATCCCATGCGGATGACATCCACACTGCGGCACGAAGCGCTGGCGCTGAACCACGACGCGGTGTTCACCACCATGACGCTGGAGGAAGCGGCGGCCGCGGCGCTGTATGCGCAGAAGGTGGCGTCCAGCCTGTTGATCGTGGTAGGCGGCGTGTGCCTATTGCTGGCAGCGATTGGTTTATATAGCGTCATGAGCTACGCGGTGACCGAGCGTACGTCGGAATTGGGAATTCGGATGGCCCTGGGCGCGCGCCCGGCGGATGTGCTCCTGCTGGTGTTGCGGGAAGGCATCAAGCTGACAATTCCCGGGCTGCTGGCGGGCGCGGCGCTGGCGGCGTTGGGCTCGCGCCTGGTGACCGGCATGTTAGTCGGCGTGGGCGCGGCGGACCCGGCAGCATTTGGCGGCGCCACGTTGTTCTTGGGAGCGGTGGCGCTGCTTGCCTGCTACATACCGGCATTCCGGGCGACGCGGCTGGATCCGGTGGTTGCGCTCCGGCGTGAGTAACCTCGTAAACTCGCCTCGCAAGATCGGGGAGCCCTGTACGCTGCTTATCGTAGACTGGCCTCAAAACGCCGTCCCCGCAACAATCGGTCCCAATATGTCCTGGTCACGTCGAGTGGCCGGAAAACGCCCAACCCGCGGACCTGGTCATGAGATCCGCCCAATCGCCATTCCATCCAAGTCGTGCATTCGGGGTGCCGGTTTTTGCATGTTTCACTTGTAAGATTCGCATCGTGGTCAGCGACTATATTTAAGAATAAGATCGAGAAGACGCTGTGATGTGAGCGGTATGGTCGAGTTGGAGGAGATCGTCGAAGTCCATGCCGCCATGGTGCGTCGCATCGCGACCGCTTATGAACGCCACCCCGACAGGGTCGATGATCTGGTGCAAGATGTTTGGATCGCCGTCTGGCAGGCCCTGCCACGCTTGAATCACCCGGCTACGCTAAAAAGCTATATTGCCCGCATCACGCAGAATATCTGCGTCACCCATGTCCGGCGCGCCCTCGTGCGGCAGGCCCAGCCGCTGAGCGACAGCTTGCCCGATCCGGCCCCGGCTCCCGATGAAGCAACGTCCCATGCCATGCGCCTGGCCCGCCTGATCGAGGCTGTGCGGAGCCTGCCCGAAAATCTCAAGGCCGTGGCAAGTCTCTATCTCGAAGACATGCCGGTAAACGACATCGCCATTGCGCTGGGCATAAGCGCAAGCAACGCCTCCGTGCGGCTCCACCGCGCCAAATCCGCCATTATGCTCAGCTTCGGAGATCCTTCGTGACTTCTTTGCCCCCACATGATCCGCTCGTCACCCTTTGGCAGACCGCGCCAAAACCCGACACGCAACACCTGCTGCAGAATTTGCAGCGCCTGAACCGGTTGCATCAGCGGCTCAACCGGGTCGTATTTGCGATAATGTTTGGTTTTTCCCTCCTCCTTATCTTCGAGGAGGCAACAGGACGCGTCACGACGCATGGCACGCTAAGTGTGATCTGGATTCTTGGTCTTGTGCTTGGCGTAGCCTGGCGCCGGCGCGCTCGATGTAACCGCTCAGATGCCCTCACTTTGGATACGGTTAGCCTATTGAAATTCATGATCGCGCGGGCAAAGAGCGATCTGTTTGTCGCGCGATGCCTCTATGCCGGGGTCCCCTGTGGCGCAGTAGCTGGCTTCTTCATGGTGAAGCTTGCAGGCATCCGCGTGTCGCCGTCTGTAATTGCCGTTCATGGGCCCCTTCACCTGATCCAGACGGGTGCTGCTGTGGCCACTCTGATCGCCATGATGGTGACCGGCGCCATTCTGGCGCGTTCCAGACGCCTTCAGGTTCAGGAACTCAGCGAAAAGCTGAGATTGATCGAGGCAGACCTGTAAGATTTGCGTTGATGGCGCGACTGGAAGACTGACGCCTGACCATAGTGGCAGTGCGATCAGTCTCTTCGGGAGGAACCATGCTCAAACGACTCAACGTAAACATCATCATTGCTCTGTGCACTGGCTGCGCCCTGATCGCGTTTGCCTTCTACGAACGCTATGAGGCCTCGGACACAGTGCCCGCGGTCGCGTTTTACGGCGCGGCGGCCGCGATCTGCTTGCTACCTGCCCTGTACGCCTTATTGCGCCACAAGACTTGCAGAAATTAGGATACTGAACATACGCTAAACTCCTCGTGTGGTGCTTTGTTCCCCCGGAAGCGGTCTGTACGCTCGCCGGAGACGGGCCAGGCGGGCTGCCCTGACGATATCCCCGTAACGCTCGCTGCGAACCGGCGCCGGGGCCGGTAGGATGCAGTCGGCCTTCTCAGGCGTCTCGCCCCGCTACAAGGCTTCCTTCCGATTGGTTCTGTTGTTGGGAATGCGGGATCTCTCCGATGGAGCTTCGCGCGCGGTTGCATCGACGGGCCGCCGGCCTGCCCGCGGAATAGCCTTCAGGATTCATCGCCACGGATCGCTCTCACCGCCCGGAGGTCGACAGCCGTACGTTCCATTACAGCTTCCCTCCCACTGGCTTTGACAAACCCTTCAACCTCGTATAAAATACTTACCATTTTCTGACTGGGTTGCACTGGAGGGGACCATGCGGGACAAGGGACTGCTGTTTCTTGCCGGGGTACTCTGCGCCACGCTGGGCTTGCCCATGCGTTTGCTTGCCACCGGCTCTGAGCGGAGTTTGGATCAACTGCTGCAAGCAGCCACGGCCGCCCGGCTGAGTGGCCACTACGCGCAAGCCGGCGAACTGTACACCTTCGCGATCCGCGATCTGGAGGCGGTGGGCATCACCGATGTCCGCCTGGCTCGTTCGCTCCTGGATCTCGGCGGTGTCCGCGAGGTCCAGGGGCGTTGCCAGCAGGCCGCCGATCTGGTTCTGCGCGGCCTTCGGATTCTGGAGGCCGCGGACCAGCCTGACCCCTTCGCGCGAAGCGAAGCATGGCAGGAACTCGGCAAGGCTTATTACTGCCAGCGCCAGTATTCCAAAGCCGATCAGGCCTTGCATCGCGCTCTCGGCATCGAGCAGAGCACCCCGGCCCCGCGCCAGGACCGGTTGGCTGAAATCCTGGCCAGCCAGGGTGGAGTCTACGAGTTCGAAGGCAGGTTCGCCGAGGCCGAAACGGCTTTCGAACGCGCGCAGTCGATCATTGACCAGAACCCGCGAGCCGACTCCATGGATGCGGCATTCCTGCGGAATAATCTGGGGATGCTGTTCCGAATGATGGGCCGGAATGCGGAATCCGAAGCCGCCTTTCTTGGCGGCCTGGCCCTCGCCGAGGCAGCCACCACCCCGAACCCCGTGATGGAGATCGCCCTGCTGGACAATCTGGCATCGCTCGATCTCGCCCGTAAGCAATACCGCGACGCCGCCGCACGCTTCGAAAGAGCCCTGCGCCTGCTCGACAGGGGAACACCGCTGCCGCCCCGCGCTGCCGGGCAGATCCTACGGGATTATGCTGCATGTCTGCGAAAACTGGGTGACCGCAGCCGGGCGAGAACTCTCAATACCCGGGCCGCAGCCCTGCTGAGCAGCCAGGAGGACGGCAACGGCCGCCTGGTTGTCGATGTCACGGAGCTTGCGCAAGCCAAGTGAGAGAGTTCCGCAACCAATGAAAACAGCCCTGCGCGACTGGGACTCGCGCGCGGTTGCTGCGTCGTCGGGCCGCCGGCCTGCCCGCGCGGACGACTGCGAAGCAGAGCCGCGACCGTGAGGGAGCGTTAAAGGGACTTCGGAATCAGGAGCCTAGCGCTTCTTCGGTACGGCCTCCTTCGCCATTTCGCGCTCCACGACTTCCTTCGCGCGGAACTTCGCGATGCGTTCGATCAACTTCACGGGGACGGGCCCGGAGAGCGGGAAGCGGATCGTGCTCTTGCTGACCTCGTATGGCGCAAGGTCGTCCTGGAAGGCCTCGACGACCCGATCGGTGGCGGGGTAGAGCGAGTAGTGCTGCCTCCACCCGGCGAAATAGAGCACAGCGCCACCGTGCAGTTTGTACGTGGGGATCTTGTACGAGATCACCTCCTCGACTCCAGGCACGGCCTTTCGGATGATGCCCCGCACGCGCTGGAGTGCTCCCTGCACGGCCTCGGGCTGCGAGGCGATGTACTCGTCCACGGACTTGAAGTCGGTCTTGGCCATCGTAATTCCAGTCTTCCGGCTTCGTCTTCAGCGCCCTATCGGCGCTGAGCGGGCAGCCGGGAGAACTGAGTATTATCTCACGGGGAATTCCGTCCAGGTGCCGGGACCTTTTCGATAAGGGCAACGCCCATCCGGCGCTGGCGCCACTCATTCCGGCGCGGCCACTCCCACTCGCGCGGCAGTTTTGACGAGTGTTTCCCAGTTGCCGTCCGGGATGGGAATGCCGTTTTCCAGACGCTCGGCTTCCATCCGCCATTCGGGGTCGCCGGCCACCATCACTTCGTCGTAGCCGGGGGCGGGCGGTGTGGATTTCACCAGTCCCACCAGTTTCTCCATGCGGGCCGTGAACTCCTCCACCGGCAGGAAACGGGCGACATCGATGGCGATGTACATCTGGCTGGTTCGCACCGGGCGCCCGCGGAAACGGATGCCGCTCACCTCGGTCGCGAGGGCGCCGCCGCTCAACACCGCGCAGAGGATCTCCACCATGAAGGCCAGACCGCTGCCCTTATACCCGCCCAGCGGCATCAGCATGCCGTGATAGGCATCGACGGTGTTGGTGGTGGGAACGCCCGTCGAGTCGCAGGCCCAGCCACTCGGGATTTCCGGCTGCTGGTTGATGAAGGCTTTGAAGATTTTGCCGGCGGCCACGGTGGTGGTAGCCATGTCGAGCAGCCACGGGCCGGGCACCGACATGCAGATGGGATTGGTGCCCAGGCGGCCTGCCCGGCCCTGCCACGGCGGCACGATGGACGAAGCATTGCAGAAGACGATACCGATCATGCCGGCGGCGCGCATCTTCTGCGCCCACCACGCGCAGGCTCCAAAATGGTTGGACTCGCGCGCGGTTACCACTCCCACGCCATGCTCGCCGGCGAGGCGGATGGCGTGGCCGCAGCAGGTCTCCGCTACCCACTGGCCGATCCCGTTGCGGCCATCGAAGAGCATGCACGCCCCGGACTCGGTGACCACCGCGCCGTCGGTGACGGCGTCCATTTCGCGTGCCAGAAGCTGGTCGATATAGTAGGTCAGAAGCTGGATCCCGTGTGAATCGACGCCGCGCAGGTTGGCAGCCACCAGCGAATGGGCGACAACCGAAGCCTTGCGCGCGGGAGCGCCCGCGGCGAGCAGAATGGATTCGCTGAATCGGGTGAGTGTAGCGGCGGCGATAACGCGCATGAAACGTCATCGTATCGCGAACCGCAATGCCCATGCCTTGGAGAGGTGCCTCGCTTCCCCTCGATGCCATCGCGCCCTACGTTCGGCTTGCGTTCGAGGAGACAATCATGGAGGCAGGCGACGACGCCGCTGGCTGGACCTAAGGTCGCTTCTAATCGCCATGGCAGATGTCGATCGTGCGTGCGCACGTCGTCCACTCAGCCTACTTTGTTGAAACCTGGGTGACCACCCCGTGGATCGCTTGTGGACCGAAATGTCCGGTTGCCGGTCCGGTGTACACCAGACTCATGTTCGAAAACTCGACCGTCGACCCTCCGGTGATGCAGACCTGGAGTGTCGACGGGCCCTTAGACTCAAAGGCCGCTGGGCTTCCATTCCCCGTAGTGGTAGCCGTACTGGTGACCACCACACCCGAACCAGTGGTGGCAGGGCTGTTGGCGGGGCAGACGGACGTGTCGTAGCTGACCGTGGCGTTGGTCATGCTGATATGGTGAGTGTGCGGGCTGCGCGTCGCGGGGTTTGTGGGATCCACCTGAGTGCTATCGGTAATCCCGTAGTCGGATGTCTCCATCGTCAAGTCCGCCGTAAAATTAGCCGTGCCGGTTCTTTGCACGTCCAGAGACCATACGCCGCGAATTTCCCACGTGCCGCCGGATACCGTTGAAGGCGAGTAGTCGTTGACCACACCCTTAAAGTGCACGATCCTTAAATCTTGAGCCAGCACCAGCCCAGCCCCCAGCGCCAGAGCGATGCCGAAAAATACTCGTCTGTATCGAATTTCCATGACTCCTCCTTTTGGATCTTCTTAGTCGGGACAATCAAGCTTTCACGATGCTCCTGGTGAGTAAAAGGAGCAAGTCGGGACAGGTTGAAAGTATGTTTCATACATTTGCACGTCGCTGAAAACAAGATGTATACTCGAAGCCGTGCCCATCGCGCCGACAGACCCCGAGGGCGTGCGCCGAGAGCTGGAACGGGTCCTGGCGAGCCCTGGGTTCCTTCGCAATGTGCGAATGAGCCGCTTCCTCAGGTTCCTGGCCGAACGGCATCTGGAAGGCAGCGATAACCAGCTCAAGGAATCCGTAATTGCCGTCGAGGTGTTTGGGCGCAGACCGGACCACGATCCTTCGCAGGACTCCATCGTGCGCACCGAAGCCAGCCGGCTTCGCGCCCGCCTGGCTGAATATTACCTGGGCGAAGGAAGAGACGATGGAATCGTCGTCGAGGTACCGAAGGGCGGATACATACCGGTCTTTCGCTTACGGGACATGGCGTCCCAACCTGCGCCACCCGGAAGGAAAACACGCCAACGCGTCTGGCTGGTCGCTGCAGCGGTAGCCATAGGGCTGGCGACCGGCGCCATCGTCTGGGTCCAAGAGACGGAACGCTTGTGGCGAAACCCCATCGGGGAAGCGCGATTTGAGACCTTGACCGATTTCGACGGAACGGAGCACGAGGCCGCTGTCTCGCGCGACGGCAAGTTCGTGGCTTTTTTGTCGAGCCGGGAGGGACATACCGATGTCTGGGTCACGCAAGCCGGTTCGGGACACTTCCAAAACCTGACTCGCGGGAGCGTTCCGGAACTTGTCAATCCCTCGGTCCGGTCTCTAGGGTTTTCGCCCGATAGCTCCCTGGTCCTGTTTTGGTCTCGCAAGCCAGCCGGCCCAAGCTGGCAGATCGGGATATGGGCGGTGCCGACGCTGGGCGGACAGGCCAGGCTCTATCTGGAAGGCGCGGCGGAGTTCGATTGGTCGCTCGACGGTTCGCGGCTCACATACCATACAGCGGCTTCCGGAGACCCGCTTTTCGTTTCGGACGGCGCGCCACATCCGCAGGGACCACCAATCTTCACTGCGCCAGCGGGCCTGCATTCTCACTTTCCACTGTGGGCGCCCGACAATCGGTTCATCTACTA
>Ga0181518_10004283_pt1 | contig 12806 bp, 8 predicted proteins | sample PEATcosm2014_Bin_28_FD_119751 | JGI IMG/M metagenome (GOLD analysis project Ga0181518, IMG submission 119751) | Peatland microbial communities from MTU Mesocosm Facility, Houghton, MI, USA - PEATcosm2014_Bin01_60_metaG | ecosystem: Environmental > Terrestrial > Soil > Wetlands > Peat | place... | reverse complement strand
GAACAGACGGTTGTTCAACGTGTGCAGCGACAAATCCACCAGAATGTCGATCTGCTCCTGCCGAATCAGATCGGCAACCTGGGAATCGGATAGCCTAACAATGTTGCGCCAAACATCCGCGTGGCGCCGCAGTTGATCGGTCAACGCATCAGCGCGGGCAACGTTGGCGTAACAGAAGATCTCCATTTGCCGGTGATCGTGTTCGCGCAACAGCGGAAGCAGATTCTGGCCAACGACATGCTCGCGGAAATCCGGCGACACATAGCCGATCCGCAGTCGGCGGTCAGGGTTGCGGTCGTTGGCGTGCGGCTGAATGAACTTCTTGAACGGCTCGGCATGCTGTTCGTTCCAGCGGCGCAATTGCTCATGGATCATCCTGCCGTCGCAGCCGGGATCACAATGGAGGGTGAAGATCAGATTGCTGTGCGCCTTGGCGTCTTCCGGCTTGAGCCGAATCGCCTGCCGATATGCGGCGATGGCCTCGTCAGCTCGCCCAATGCCCGTTAAGGCGACACCCAGATTGTTGTGCGCATTGGCGTAATCAGGCTTGAGCCGAATGGCCTGGCGATACGAGGCGATCGCCTCGTCGAATTGCTTCATCGCCTCCAAAGCGTTCCCAAGATTGCTGTGCGTCTCGGCAAGATCGGGCTTGAGGCGAACGGCCTGCCGAAGCGAATGAACGGCATCGATCAGTTGCCCCTTGTCCTTCAAGGCGTTGCCGAGATTGTTGTACGCTGCCGCGTAGTCAGGCTTGACTCGAATCGCCTGACGATAGGCAGCGATCGCCTCGTCAAGTTGCCCTTGCTTCATCAATCCGATCCCGAGAAAGCAATGCGCCTCGGCAAACTCGGGCTTGAGTTCCACGGCGCGGCGATAAGCGGCAATTGCTTCGTCCTGCCGGTCGTTTTCCGCCAGCGCACTGCCCAGATTGAAGTAGGCCTTCGCATAATCGGGCTTCAGTTGAATGGCTCGTTTAAGTGAGGCAATCGCCTCGTCGAGCCGGCCGGTTTTCAACAGCACGCCGCCCAGGTTGAGTTGTGCCTCGGCATAGTCCCCAGCGAGTTGGATCGCCTTCTCGTACGAAGCGATGGCCCGGTCGAATGCGCCGCGGTCCGCAAGCGCATTGCCGAGGTTGAAATGTGCCTCGGAATTGTCGGGATCCAGCCCGATTGCGCGAGCGATGAGATCAATCGCTTCGTCATAACGGCCCGTCTGATTGGCGATCACACCCAGCAAATGCAATACGTCGGCATCGTTCGGATCGACAGCCAGAATTTGACGATAGACCGCTTCGGCCTCGGCCAGCCGGCCGGCACGGTGATGCTCCAAGGCAGTTTGAAAGGCGTCTTCATCCATTAGCGATGTCCCTCCATGCGGCCTGGAAAGAATACCGCTAAGCTGGAATTCGAGTAAGCCGATTCCCCTCAATCCAAACGGAATTCGGGATAACCGGCCGCTCCAGGATTTCCCGCAGCGGATCGGCCGTTGAGCAGGCAAACCCCACGAGATCTGCGAAATCTCCCACCCGAATGGCCCCGGCATCCGGCAGGCCAACGGCCCGGGCCGCGCGCGTCGTGGCCAATTCCCACAATTTCTCGACCGGCTCATCCGGCGTCAGCCGGTGCAGCAGCCGAAGCTCCTCCACCAGATTCAAATCCGGCGAGCTGGCGCAACTGTCGGTCCCCACCGCGACGTTGATTCCACGCCGGCGCATCTCGCGCCAGCGATGCGGCGGATGTCCGAAATACTCGTGCGCGCGCGGGCAATAGACCACGCTGGCCTTGCCCGCCGCCAGAACGTTCAGTTCATCGTCATCGCAATAGTTCACGTGCGCCAGGAGCGTCGGGTAATCAAGCAATCCCAGTTCGCGCGCAAGGCGGATCGGGCCGCCGATGAATTTCGGGACCGAGTCGTCCCACGTGAGCCATTGGTCCCACAATTCCCGCAGCGGGCCGGAATGTGACGCGAGGAACGTCGCCTCGTCCTTCGTTTCAGCCAGATGGGTGGCCAGTGGCATGCGGCGATCCCTGGCCGTCTGGAGGCATCGGCGATATCCATCCGGTTCCACGGAATATGGGGCATGCGGCGTGATGCCGACCGCCAGCCGGGGACCGGCCATCGTTTCCTCCGCCGCGATCGACAGCCGTTCCTCCAACAATCCCCGCCGTTGTGCCATGGCCTGCACTTCCCCGAAGCTCACCACGCGCAGCGAAGATCGGCGCAACAGCCCGCGAGTGAGCCGGCATTGCCGGCTGATGTCGCCGACCGTCGTCACTCCGAAGCGAAGCGATTGTTCGACGCCGATGGCAACGGCGCCCGTTACCGCCCGCTCCATTTCTTCCGCTGAAATCCGTGTCCGCCGCAGCATCCCCACCAGCCAGTTTGCAAATCCCCCCGTCGGCCGCGGGCCGGGTTGGCAATCGCTCAATTCCAAATGCGTATGCGCGTTCACCAATCCCGGCAGAATCACGGCTGATCCAAAATCAGAAATCTCCGCCTCGGGATTCCGCGCCAGAAGTTGCTCGCGCGTCCCCAGTTCCTGAATTCGTCCGCGATCGACGAGAATTGCCCCATCACGGATCGGCGCCCGGATCATCGGCGCCACCCACCCGGCGCACAGCAGTTGTCGGCCGATGTTCTCCAAGCTTCGCACCGCTTCGCCCCTCCATCGCTTATCCTCAAATACGTTACCGCGAAGGCGCGAAGAAGCGAAGTTACGCGAAGAAATTCAATTCTTGTTTTCTTCGCGTAACTTCGCTTCTTCGCGCCTTCGCGGTAAAACTCTTTAAGTTGCGCCCATACCAAGGCGCCTCTTCGCATCAAGACTGGTCTTCCGCCAGTTCATCCGCCAGCATCTTGGCGACTTTGCGGGCGCTGGCCAATCGTTTGTTAGCGATGGCTCGGATCGGCTCGAAATGGAATCCATCCTTGATGCGCGCCTCCCAATATCCATATTCCTCCCGTTTTTCCGCCGCCGCCGCCAGCCCGCTCACGCCCTCACCCTGCAACGCCAGTTGCACCGTTTGCACAATCAACCCGATCACGCCGAAATCTTCCAGGTTCAGCGCATCGGCCAGGACCTTTGCCTCGTCGATGACCGGCGAACGGTGCGGAACTTCATGCAGCAGCCGGGTGGTTCGATCCAGCAGACTCTCGTCAATTTCCGAGCCGAGGACGCTCACCAGCAGTTCCGCCCCCTGCTCGCACCGGTCGCGGAGGTTCGTGCGTCCCAGCCGGCCCGCGATCACGCCCCTTCCCTGCCGCGGCGGAAGCTGTAGCGCGTAACACGCCAGTTCCAGCGCGTCCTCCTCTACTGGAGGTCCGATCAGGTTCATGGAGATGAATCGGCCGATGCGTTTCCACAACCGCGCGGCATCCCCCGTGAGTCTCGGTCCCAGCATTCCCTGGTCATCCAGCGTGCTGAGGACCTCTTCAAGTCGTTTACGCAGGTCCGGTTGTAAAGACATGGCTCGCATCCGTGCGGACATCACCCAACCGCGGGATCCCTGCCCCTACCCTACATCCATCGGCTCCGATCCCAGTTCGGCAACAGCGATAGTATCGCCGGACTCTGCCATTTTGAGAAACACAAAATCAATGAAATGGGGTGAAAAGACAAAAATTAATATGATGGCAGGCGGGAGGGCTACCGTGGGGTGATGAAAACCCTTGAAAATCTCTGATATTCCTTCGCGCAAACTCGCGTCTTCGCTTCTTCGCGGTAATCTTCACTAGACGCTCCGATTCGCAATAAAACTCGGATGACGACAACAGCGACATCTTCCTCAGGTCAGCGTTACCGCATCAGCGTCGCCGACCGTTCCGGGCCGACGCTCACCATGTTGATGGGAGCGCCGATGAGCTGCTCGATTCGCTTGACGTATTGCTGCGCCTCCGCCGGAAGCTCGCCGAATTTACGACACCCCGATATATTGCCGCGCCACCCCGGCAACGTTTCGTAGATCGGCTCCACTTCCGCCAGGACGTCCATGTCGGCCCGAAAATACGGCAAATGCGTGCCGCGATATTTGTACGCCGTGCAAACCTGCACGTGATCCAAACCCGACAACACGTCCAGGAGCGTCACCGCCACCGCCGATACGCCGCACAGATCCGCCGAATATCGCGCCGCCACCGCGTCGAACCACCCGCAGCGCCTTGGCCGCCGCGTCGTCGTCCCGTATTCGTTGCCCCGCTCGCGGATGTAGTTGCCGGTGTTGTTGTCCTGCTCCGTCGGAAACGGCCCGCCACCCACGCGCGTGCTGTACGCCTTCACCACGCCCTGAAAATTCTGAACCATCTGCGGCGGAACCCCCGCTCCCGTATAAACTCCCAGCCCCGAACAATTGCTGCTCGTCACGTATGGATAAGTCCCGTGATCCACGTCCAATAGCGCCGCATGCGCCCCTTCGAAAACAATCCGCTTTCCCTCCCGCGCGTATTGCAAAAGCAGAAACGTCGTATCATCCACAAACGGCCCAATCCGCCTCCCGAAATCCCGGTATTGCTCGAACACCTGCTTCCAGTCGAGCGGCTCAAGATCGTACAGAACCCGCAAAACCTTGTTCCGTTCCGTCACCACCCGCGCAATCCGATGGCGAAGTTTTTCTTCATCCAACAAATCCGCCACTCGCAACGCGGTCGCCCGCATCATTTTGTCGGCGTACGTCGGCCCGATTCCCCGCCGCGTCGTCCCGATTGCCGTACCCTCCGAACTCTGCTCCCTGGCTCCATCCTCCAGCACGTGATACGGCATCACCAGATGCGTCTTGTAACTGATCCGCAAATTCGCCGGCGTCACCGCGATCCCCCGCGCCGCCAGTTCGTCGATCTCCCGGAACAGCGCCGCCGGATCGAGCGCCACCCCATTGCCGATGACGTTCATCTTCCCCGCCCTCAGCACGCCCACGGGCAGCAGATGCGTCGAATATTTCTCCGCCCCGATCCGGACCGTATGTCCCGCATTGGCCCCGCCGCAATACCGGACTACAGCATCCGCCCGTTCCGCCAGAAAATCGACGATTTTCCCCTTCCCTTCATCGCCCCATTGCAGCCCGATGACGCACGTATTCTGCTCTTGCAACGGTATCACGGAGTTTCAGCCTTTCAGGGGTTTGAGTCCAACGCGCCCACGCTTGGAAACTAGGCCAGCGAGCGCGGGGTGTCAAGCGCATACAGGCAAAGCGAGGCTTCAGCCCATGCCCAGATATCCCGCCAACAAGAACCGCCCCGTGGCCCCCCCAACTCAATTTCAAAACCGAGCCGGCCGGTCCCCCGGCCGATCTTCGACACCCCGAAAACTCGCCACACCCATCGAAGCCAACTTCAACAAGTGACCAACGACCAATGACAAATGACCAAAGCCCACCACCGTTTCATCGCGCAGCCATCCGAATGGCGGACAACCACTCCCACCGTGCCGAGATTTTGTCAGACTTTATCTCCACGACCACGCCCACAACCCGCCAGCGGATTAGAGCCCGCTTCAATTCCACATGCCCTTCCCCGAACGCCCACGGCGCTGCCGTGGGGTTTGGCCCTCGTCACGGCGTTCCGAACCAGCGTCTTACCCGACCTCCAACGTGACCGCTTGCCGCTCCGCGATGTATGATTCTCCGCAGCAAGGCTGGCCGCTTCGAAATGGACGTTATCTTCGATCGTTCGCCTCAACGGGAACTTGGCAGCAGAAAACGCGAGGCGTCCAATATTGCGGCATGCGGAGTAGTTGGACGTGAGGCATTTTTGGCGTTCAAAAATTTCGCAGACGCGCTGCGGTCGCTGGAGACGGTGAACTTGCCAATGATCGAGTCCGAGGGAAACATGGTGAAGCAAGCGATGGCTCGCGGTCGTATGGGACGTGCCAATGAACGCTCAAGGTTGCCGTCAACTTCCATCGAGAGTGGACCCGCGCAGCCGGCTCAAAAAGCCAAAGGCGACGGATCTAAACCATGGAAAAGAGCTACGTCCGCTACGCTCCCTTTAATCAATCCGGTTGCCTAATTCGCGGTCTCATCGCCGCAACTTCGCGGCGACGGGGCTCTTTGCATCGATGAAACGCAGAAGCCGGTGTTGCCAGTGCTTGGCGTAGGCCACGCCGATCCGCTTGGTTTTCAAGATTCGCGGGCGGTAATCGGGATCCGATTCGAAATAGATTTCGTCTCCGGTCAGGTCCGAAGCGTTGTCGGCGCGGGTGATCCGAAACGCGCGGGCGAGTTTTCCCGGGCCGGAGAGATCGGCTTGCCAGCCGTCGAGGGGTTCGGCAGCTCGGAAGAGCACCGCCTCGGCTTCGCCGGGGACTCCGACAATCACGTTGAACATGTCGTACGTGCCGTAGATGAAATAGACATACGCGCGCCCGGGCGGGCCGAACATGACTTCCGTGCGGGCGGTGCGGCCTTTGGAGGAATGGGACGCCAAGTCTTTCGGACCGAGATAGGCTTCAGTTTCGATGATTCGCGCCCGGAGAATTTGCCCGCCGAGCCGGCGGTTCATGATGACGCCGAGCAACTGTTTCGCGACGTCCACCGCCGGCTGTTCGAAGAAACTCACTCCTAGCCGCGTTTGGGACAAATCGGGGGTTGAAAAGTTTTGCGGCATTGGCGTTGGCAATCCTCGGTCGTCCTGCAACACATTAGAAGCGTAAATAGGTTACCGATGATCATCGCGTCAACCATTCCCGCACATCGCGTTTGAACATAAGACTAATGAGCGACCTTTCCATCTTCAAGGCTTGGTTATCCAATTGATTACAGGGGACGTATTTCCTTCTCTTTTTGTTGGCACGAAGACAAGGGGCCATTCAAGATTTCCATGGACGGCTGAAAATCGCCCAAAAGGCCACCGGCGATTTCCGTTGGGGTCGGAGACGGAGCCAGCGTTGCGTCTTCCGTTGTTCATTTTGCAAATCATCAATCCCGCCCATTTCCCCACATCCGGGCTGCCCGCCAAAAAATTAATTCCCAAAAATCCGCGCTTTCCAGAAAACCCGTCCAAAACCTTCACCTCCCCGCTATAGATATAGAGGGACCTTCATTTTTTGTTGTCGATCCACCATCCGCCATTCCGGTCCGAATGCGTCCATCGGGAACACCGCCAAAATGGCCGACCGCTGCTTTTTCAAGTGGGTCCCCCCGTAGACGTAGACAAAACCCCCCGCGGCGCTATTGAAAACGGGGGTTTCGTAGACGCCACCCCAACGCCGATTCTGCAACCGTAGTTTTAGGACGACCATTAAAGCGAGCAAATTCGGATTAACCACGGATTACGCGGATTGACACGGATGGGAATAATGAACTCATCCAGTTTCTTATCCGCGTTATCCGCGAAATCCGTGGTTCAATCTCCTTTCAAATAGCGACAAAATGCCCGACCGATGCTCTTTCAAGTAGGTCCCCCCGTCAACGTCAACAAAACCCCCCGCGGCGCTATCGAAAACGGGGATTTCGTAGACGCCACCCCAACGCCGATTCTGCAACCGTAGTTTTAGGATGACCATTAACCGGAAAAATTCAGACTCACCGCGGATGACGCGACTTGACGCGGTGGGCTGCGCCTCCGCGGCGGATGGGAAGAATGAATGGTAATTCTTCGCGCACCTTCGCGTCTTCGCTCCTTCGCGGTGAATCTGTACCAGTGTGCCACGGACTCGCCGGCCAGCTTCAAATTCGGATGAGTTTGTTTTCCAAGGCCTTGCCTCCGAACGCTCCGCGGGTAAAACTCTTGCCGGGGCGGGAGATTGATCGAGTGAATGTTCGCCATTGCGGGGTTTCGATGACGACAGTTCCAGTTACCAACGATCAATCAGCCGGCCCGCGATACCAACGCCTTCGGCGTCTGGCCTTGCTCGCGACGGTCTGGATCGTCCTTCTAACCCTATCGGCCTGTGTTTTCCGTGCCGGCGTGCAGCTGCGCCATTGGGCCTGGACACAAACGGAAAACATGCATTTCCAAGGCGACGCCAAGCATGCGTATATATGGGGAACCTATGCCGATCGGACTGGCCTGCTGGGAACGTACCGTCAGATCCGCGCGGATTACGGAGATGAACCCCCGCAGACCATGGGATTGGATTACAGCCCGCTCCGGCTCACGATCGTGACGGTCTGGGCGCAGTGGGCCAACCGCCATTTCGAGGACGGCGATCAGTGGGACCCGAACACCAGCTACGAATTCCACCGGCCCTTGCTTCTGCTCAACGCCGCCTGCGAAGCCGCGGCCGCCGTGGGCGTCGTTCTGGTCCTTCGGCTCATGCGTCGGATCGTTATGGCGAACACCGCGGGTAATGCGGGATTTTTGAACTTGCTGCGCGAATATCTGCCCCTGGCTGTCGCCGCGCTATTGGTCTGGTTCAATCCCGCGTTGATATTGAACGATTGCTGGCCGCAATGGGACGCCTGGATTTTGCCCTGCTTCATCTTCGCCCTCTATTTTTCGATGCGCGGCTGGTGGTTCGGCGCGGGCACGCTTCTGGCGTTGGGGGCGATGCTCAAGGGCCAGATTCTTTTCGTCGCGCCGGCATTCGTTCTCTGGCCGCTGTTTTCAATGCGCTGGCTGCCCCTGGCGCGGCTTGTCGCGGGGTTCGCCGTTGCAATCACCCTGATCGCCATTCCATGGATGCTCACCGGCAAGGGCGACGTGCTCCTGGCCTGCGCCGGGGCGGCCATTTCGGCCGCACTCCTGATCGTCCGCAAGGGCTGGCGCCGGCCGGTGTTTCAACTTCTCGCCGCCGCCGTCTTCGTCGTGCCCGTCTGGCTCACGCCCCGGATCATGACCGGCGATCTCGCCTGGTTCGTTCTCCCGTTTGAATACGGACCCATCAAGCACACGGAGCTCAGCACGGTCGGCACCAGCAACCTCGCCGCGCTCCTTCACGAGCAATGGGGCTGGGAAGGCGACACCCCGGTCGATCTTCCCCTTCCCTTTGGCCATGACCTGCAAACAGACTTGCGAACCGTGCTCGTTTCGCTCTACGCGATTTGCCTGGTTGCCTGCGCCATCGCCGCCGCCGTCCAATGGCGCCGCCGCGACTGGCGATTCCTCCTGGCCATGTACGCGCCCTGGGTCTTGTTTTTCGCCCTCATGCCGTATTTGAACAATCGCTATCTCCTCTGGGCCTCCGCCTTTTTTCCGTTGCTGATTCCCCTCGGCCTGGGCATGACTCTTCTGGGCGGGCTGATTTGCCTCTCCTGCTGCGCGATGTTGGTCGAGATCATGTGCCGGTTCAATCCGAATTCCGATCCGACGCTGCAGAGCCTGTCACGTGGCTTGTATCCCGGTCTGGCGTATTTGGTTTTGTTGATCGCCGCCATATTCCTCTACAACGCCGCAATCTTCCGTCAATCAAAGCGTCCGGCCTGAAATTTGTCATTTCCTTTGCTCGTCGCGCATTGACATTGCCGATGCTGAGGATAACTTTTGAACTTCCGCGGTGATGCCAGCCGCGATTCGTCCGGCATTGGATGCCGGGCGAATTAAATACGGGTAAGGAGGCCCAATGTCAGTTCACAATCCCGTCCTTGATGTGCCGCTGATCGACATCATGCGTTCTGAGATCGCGCTCCCCCTGCAGCAGATTCTGCATTTGTACAACGTCGGAAGTTTTCTCAGGGCCTGGGGCAATCCCAAAAACCATAAGAGCATCGAACAGGTGTTCGATTCCCCCGAGCAGGCGCACCACGCAGCCGCCGTTTGCGCCGCCTGGCTGGGGTTCAAGATCGCCGTCGGCCACGACCCGAACCTCGGCTGGTGGTGGCCCGCCGACGAACGCCAGCCGATCCAGGCGTAGCAAATTGCCGATTGCCAATTGCCGATTGCCAATTGCCGATTGGAATACGGGAGTCCACGATCTTCTCATTTTTCAATCGGCAATCGGCAATTGGCAATCGGCAATTGACGTCCCCGTGTTTTCCGATACAATCTCTTCAAATGTTATTTTCCTCCACCATTGCCGGCCGTATCATTATTAGCCCGCGACAATCCGGGTAGGGCCGATGGTTCAACGTGAATAGACCACAAGCCCCGCCCGATGGCAGGGTTTTTTTGTTTGATGCCGAGAGTTTTTTTATAGACCACGACCATGCAATCCCGACGCATCGAAATCTACGACACGACGCTCCGCGATGGAACCCAGGGCGAAGGCTTCAATCTCTCACTCCAGGACAAGCTCCAGATCGCGCAGAAGCTCGACTTCCTGGGCGTCGATTACGTCGAGGGCGGTTTTCCGCTTTCCAATCCCAAGGATGCCGCGTTCTTCCGCGACGTAAAGGGCCTCAAGCTCCAAAGCGCCAAAATCTCGGCCTTCGGCATGACCCGCCGCCGCGGCATGAAAGCCGATGAAGACCCCGGCATGCACGCCCTCCTGGACGCCCAAACCCCCGTCGTCACCATCGTCGGCAAATCCAGCCAGTTTCAGGTTCAGAACGTTCTGTCGGTCACATTGGAAGAGAACCTGGCGATGATCGCCGACTCGATCCGCTTTCTTCGTTCCGCGGGCCGGGAAGTCATTTACGATGCGGAGCATTTCTTCGATGCGTTTGTGCAGAATCGGGATTACGCATTGCAGACGCTTCATGCGGCGCAGGAGGCGGGGGCGGCGGTGCTGGTCCTGTGCGATACCAACGGCGGAAGTCTGCCGGAGTCAGTCGCTGCCGCCGTCGCCGAGGCCAGGAGACAAACCTCGGCCCGACTTGGCATCCACACGCACAACGACGCGGCGCTGGCGGTCGCCAACGCCCATGCTGCCATCGCCGCCGGCGCGGATCACGTTCAGGGGACGATCAACGGCGTCGGCGAGCGATGCGGAAACATGGACCTGATCGCTCTGATCGCCAATCTACAGGTCAAATATAAATTCGATTGTCTCCGCCCCGGCTCGCTGAAACGCCTCACCGAGGTGAGCCGATTCGTTTACGAGATCGCCAACCTCAACCCGGTCTCCGGCCAGCCCTACGTCGGCGCCAGCGCGTTCGCCCACAAGGGCGGCATGCACGTCCACGCGGTCCAGAAGCACGCCGCCACCTACGAACACGTTTCTCCCGACGCCGTCGGCAATACCCGCAAAATCCTGGTCAGCGAGCTTTCAGGCGCCAGCAATATTTCCGCCAAGATCGGACACAAGTTCGACATCGAAAAGGACAAGGCCGTCCTTCGCCGGCTCCTGGGAAAAGTCCAGGACCTGGAAAACGCCGGATATCACTTTGAGGCCGCCGACGGCAGCTTCGAGTTGCTGGTCCGCAAGGAGATCGGCCGATACACCCGATTCTTCGACCTGGATCACTATCGCGTCACGATTTTCAAGCACGACGCCGACGAGCCGGTTTCCGAGGCCATCGTCAAACTCCGCGTGGACGGACACCCGGAACATCACGTCGCCGAGGGCGACGGCCCCGTCAACGCGCTGGACAACGCCTTGCGCACGAGCCTCCGCGGCCATTATCCGCAGATCGAATCCGTGCATCTGATCGATTACAAGGTTCGCGTCATCAACTCCAACGACGAAACCGCCGCCCAGGTCCGCGTCATTGTCGAATGCCGCCGCCAACGCGCCGACGGCTCCAGCGAAGCCTTCGGTACCATCGGAGTCAGCGGGAACGTCATCGACGCGAGCTGGCAAGCGCTTGTCGATGCCTATGAATGTCATTTGATTCATTGCCAGGATGAGATCGCCGCCGCGGCAACTCCCGCTGCCTCTCATCCGATCTGATTCGCGGCCGCGCGACGCTTCACAGCGCCGCGTCCAGCGCCTCGCGGAAATCCTTTTCCCCACGCAGGCCGACGAATTTCTGCGCCACCTGGCCGCCCTTGAATACGAGAACCGTCGGGATCGCGCTGATCCCGAACTTGCTTGCCGTCGCGTGATTGGCGTCGGTGTCCAGCTTCCCCACTTTCACCTTTCCCGCATAATCCGTCGCCAGTTTTTCGATGGTCGGCGCGAGCCGTTTGCACGGCTGGCACCATTCCGCCCAAAAGTCCACCAAGACCGGAGTTTTCGATTGAACAACTTCCTGCTCAAAATTCGCGTCTGTAATCTGAACCACGTTGTCGCCTGCCATATCTATCTCCTCGATCGTTCGTAGGGGGATGATAGAAGTGACGCCAAGGGGAGTCAACGTGGGGGAAGTCTCATGGCCTTCGCATTTGGCGACGGCGTTCAAGGGTTCAAGGGTTCAAAAGTTCAAGATGAACGTTTTCTCCCTTGAACCCTTGAACCCTTGAACCCTTGAAGGGCCCTGGCGGTAAGTCGTCGGCAAGCCCCGCAACGGTTGACGCGCCCACCGCCGGGCAACTAGTATTACGGCAGCCCCCGTAGCCGGCCCGGTTTTCGCCGGCGGAATTACACGGCTTTATCACGGACTGGATTCAATAAGATGAGCGAAGCTTCAGTGTCGTCAATCAACGAGCGTGCGGCCGAGGAATACTATCGACGTGGTCTGGAGGCGGAGCAACAAGGCTTGCACGAGAAGACCATCGAGTTTTACGAACGGTCGTTGAACGAGAATCCCGACCACGAGCAGGCGGCATTCCATCTGGCGGTGCTCTACGACCGCCGCGCCGAGGACGCCAAGGCCATCGAGCTTTACGAACGAATCTGCACCAGCCCCCCGGTGCATCTGAACGCCCTGATGAACCTGGCGATTCTTTACGAGGACAACAACCATTACGACGAGGCGCATCGGTGCCTGGATGCGGTGCTGCGGACGGACCCGAATAACGTTCGCGCGCGGCTGTACATGAAGGACGTGGAATCGGCGCGCAGCATGCACTATGACGACGACCTCGACGGCCGCGGGGATCGCCGCACCGCCGTG